>Ga0209689_1000374_pt1 | contig 30265 bp, 29 predicted proteins | sample GraSoiAngelo_149_FD_187119 | JGI IMG/M metagenome (GOLD analysis project Ga0209689, IMG submission 187119) | Grasslands soil microbial communities from the Angelo Coastal Reserve, California, USA - 14_1009_09_30cm (SPAdes) (version 2) | ecosystem: Environmental > Terrestrial > Soil > Grasslands ... | reverse complement strand
CTGGACGTTGGCGTACAGCGGGATCGCGATGGCCGCGAGGATACCGATGATGGCCACCACGATCATCAGCTCGATGAGCGTGAAGCCGCGCTGATTGCCTAGCGCCTTTCTCTTCGTGTGCCAGAAGCTCAACATTGGTCGTGTCTCCTTTGAGAGTTAGTGCCGCTCGGTAATTGTTGAAATCAAGCTGTCCATCATGCCGTTCGTAATTGCACGGTCGGTGCCAAGGCCCGCTTTCTGGGCCTGTCAGCATGCTGACGCGAAAAGGCTGGAATATGGGCGTCGGGCGGCCTCGTAGCCCCCCGAATCGGACCAAAAGGATGGCGCGCCGTTCTTCTGGGCGCCGGAGACGGACATCGAGCGCCGTCACCCTGACAAAAGTCGCCAGGCGACTCTACGGGAAGATTTGCTTGTAGGTGAAGCGGGCGCGCTCGCCGGCGCCAGCGAAGCGGGTGTTGTAATCGCGGGTCATGGCCTTGAGCGTGTCCGAATGGACGAAGGCGTGAAGGGCCGCTTCGGACTCGAACTCGTAGATCACCATGTACTGCCAGGGCTCGGCGCCCACGTGGTCACTGTCGAGCGGAATGGCCTCGTAGCGGCGCATGGCGAGGCAGCCCGGCACGCGTGAGGCCTCGGCGGCCCGCTGGGTGTTGTACCACTCGTTGAAGGCGGCCTCCCGCTCGGGCGATATGGTCGCCTTGACGACGAAGATCGCCGGGCGGCTCACGCGGCGCTCCTTATCGAGATGTCAGGTGGGGCCAGAGCGCCTCGGCGCCCCGCGCGGCGACCTCGCGCCCCAGCTCGAGCGACCAGTGGCTCTCCCCTCCGAACTCGGCGCGCCAGGACCAGAGACGCCGCGTGACGAAGTGGAGCGAGTGCTCGTACGTGAAGCCGATGGCGCCGTGAGACTGATGCGCAATGCCCGCCCCGAGGCCCGCCGCTTCCCCGACGCGGACCTTGGCGACGGCGACCTCGAAGGCGGCCTCCTCCAGGTTGCCCGCGCCGCGCGCGTCCATGGTGGCGAAGGCGTGCTGCGCCGCCATGCCGGCCGCCGCCGTGTGGCCGGCGAGCAGGGCAAGCTGATGCTGGATGGCCTGGAAGGACGCGAGGGTGCGCCCGAACTGGCTTCGCTCCGTCACGTACTTGACCGACTGGGCGAGAAGGTACTCGAGGCCGCCCGCCATCTGGGCCGCGCGCGCGAGCGCGCCGAGCTGCCAGAGTCGATCCGCCGACGGCCCGGGATTCGCCGCCACCACTGGCGCCCCCCGCCACGTCAAGGTGTCCCGCGGCTCGAGGGCGAGGTTGACGTCTTCCTCGACCGAGGCGGCTCCGCGCGCGATCAGCGCGATCATTGGCCGGCCCTCGTCCTCGGCCGCCACCACCACGTGCTCCGCCTGCCGACCCCAGGGCACGCGCGGCGCCGAGCCCTCGAGCCGCCAGCCCTTTCCGTTCCTGATCAGCGTCAGTCGAGTGTGAAGCGAGGTGGGCGCGAGCGTGATCGGGCCCATGGGCACGTCGAGTCCGCTCTGGGCGAGCAGCCAGCCCCCCATCATGGTCTCGGCGATGGGCAGGGGAACGGCGTGACGCCCGGCCGTGGTCAGGACCACGTGCGCGTCCGACCAGCTGCCGCCCGCGCCGCCGCGAGACTCCGGCACCTGGGGCAGCGTGAGTCCGTTCTCCTCGACCTGGCGCCACAGGGCCTCGGACCACGTCCCCTTCTCGGCGGATTCCTGGAGCTGTGGGGTAACCTGCGCGGTGAAGAGCCGCGAGCAGGTGTCGGCAAGGATCGTTCGGAGCTCTTTGTCCCCCGCCATTATTCGGTTCCGGGGGGGAGCGGCCGCCGCTCCTGTTGAGGGTTGGCTCGCCTCGCCTCCGGCTGCGCCTCACACTGCAGCCCCGGACCCCCCCACCGGTTTGCGCATGATGCTTGTCGATATGGCACAGCGAGGGTTCCGAATGCCCCGCTCATCGCAGCCCCAGCCCGCGCGCGATGATGCCGCGCAGGATCTCGCGCGTGCCGCCGCGGAGCGAAAAGGACGGCGCGTGCTGGACGAGATAGCCGAGCGTTCGCTCGAACTGGCTGCCCGAGCCCAGCCGGGGCTCGACACCGAGCAGGGCGTGCACGGTCTCCGGGATCTCCTGCTCGAAGCTCGTGCCGACGTCCTTGACCACCGCGGCCTCGAGGTTCGGGTTCTGCCCCGCCTGCAGCATGCCCGCCACCGAGAGCGACATCTGGCGGAGGGTGATGAGGTGCGCGGTGAGGCGACCGATCACCACCGCGGCCCGCTCGCCCGGCTCGCGGCCGGCCTCGCGGATCAGCTCCATGATGAGCCGGATGGAGGACAGGTAGCGCTCGGGGCCGCTGCGCTCGAAGGCTAGCTCCGTGCTCACCTGCCGCCAGCCCTCGCCCTCCTTGCCCACGAGCATGTCGTCGGGCACGAAGGCGTTCTCGAAGTGCACCTCGTTGAAGTGATGACCGCCCGCGAGGTCGATGATGGGCCGGATGCGGATGCCCGGGGACTTGAGGTCGACGAGGAATTGCGAGAGCCCCTCGTGCTTCTTGTCCGGCACCACCTTGGTCCGGAAGAGCGCGATGGCATAGTCCGAGATGTGGGCGTTGCTCGTCCAGATCTTGGTGCCGTTGACGCGATAGCCTCCCTCGACGTGCTCGGCCCTCGTGCGGATCGAGGCGAGATCCGAGCCCGAGTCGGGCTCGCTCATGCCGATGGCGAAGGCGAGCTCGCCCCTGGCGATCCGGGGGAGAAAGCGCTGCCGCTGCTCCTCGGTGCCGAAGCGGAGGAGGAGGGGGCCGCTCTGGCGGTCGGCCACCCAGTGAGCGGAGACAGGCGCCCCCGCGGACAGGCATTCCTCGAGCACGACATAGCGCTCGAGGGCCGTCCGCTCGTGGCCGCCGTACTTCTTCGGCCACATCATGCCGATCCAGCCTCGGGCGCCGAGCTGGCGCGAGAACTCGCGGTCGAAGCCGCCCCAGGAGAGCGCGCGCTTCGAGCTCGACATACCGCCCAGGGCGTCGCGCAGGAACTCGCGCACCTCGGCGCGCAGCGACTGCGCCTCCGGGGGCAGCTCGCACAGGTCGAAGTTGAAGGTGGGCATGGGTCCCTTGCCTCGCTACCGCTTCGCGGCCTTCGCGATGGCGGCGATCTTGTCGGCGAAGTTGATCTGGCTGTCGTCCGCGGGCTCGTAGCCGATCTTGTCCCGCGCGTTGGCGATGCTCCAGAAGCGGTGGGTGTTGCCGCTGATGCCGTAGATGATGAGGAAGGGCACGCCATGCTCGTCGGCGATGTCCTTCGTCTCGACCATGCGGATGGCCTGCTGCACTTGATCCCGCTGCGACAGGTACGCGCCCAGGGCCCGGTGCATGATCTTGATGTCGCCGGGCTTGACGTGGTCGATATCGTCGTCGCGAGGTCCGCCGATCCGCCACTGGACCACTTCGAGCTTGCGCCCCTCGACCTTGCCGGTGGCGAACACGAAGCCCAGGAGCTCGTAGGCGGCCTTGGCCCAGCCATACCAGTTGTCCGAGCGGGGCGGCATCTCGGGGGTGACCATCTCCATCTTGCCCGCCCAGATCAGGCGCTCGTAGTAGTCGGCCGCGTGGTTGGAGCTGCACACCACCACGCGCCGCACGCCCTCCTCGAGGGCGGTGCGGTAGACGTTGTAGGCGAGCGCGACGTTGTCGTGCTCGGCCCAGAACTTCGCCTCGCTGTTCTCCTGCCAGGTGGTAGCGTCCAGTCCCGGCGCGCTGACATACCCGCAGTGGATGACGGCGTCCGCGCCCTTGAAATGCTGGCGGTAGGCGTTGCGGTCCCGCTGCGTCAGGTCCGCGACCACGATGCCCGGGACGGCCTTGCCCGCCCTCGTCGTTCCCCGCACGTCGATGGGGACGAGATCCCACCGGTCCGAGAGCTCGCTGAACATGCGCTGGGCGACGTACCCCGACGCCCCCGTGAGAACTACGCGTCGCTTGGCCACTGTTTATCTCCTAGATGTTGACGCCCTTCATCTGGGCCTCGGGATAGCGGGAGCCGGCGGCGGCGCCGGGGGGCATCGCCTCGTTGATCCGCGCGAGATCCTCCTTCGTGAGATTGATCGACAGCGCCTCCACGTTCTCCTCGAGATAGGAGCGCCGCTTGGTCCCCGGGATGGGGAAGACGTCCTCGCCCTGCGCGAGGAGCCAGGCGAGCGCGAGCTGGGACGGGGTGGCGCCCTTCTCCCGCGCGATCTCTTCGATCCGGCGCACGAGCCCGAGATTGTGCTCGAGATTGCCCTCCTGGAAGCGCGGATGCTGACGGCGTCGGTCGTCTTCCGGCATGTCCCCGGCCTGCTTGATCCGCGCGCTCAGGAGGCCACGCCCGATGGGCGAGTAGGCGATGAAGGAGATGCCGAGCTCGCGGCACGTGGCGATTGTATCCTCGGCGGGCTGGCGATAGAGCAGCGAGTACTCGCTCTGCACGGCGCTGATGGGGTGGACGGCCTGCGCGCGCCGGACGGTCTCGGGCGCCGCTTCCGACAGCCCGAGAAAGCGGACTTTCCCGCGCTCGATGAGGCGCGACATGCCGCCCACGGTGTCCTCGATGGGCACCTTCGGATCGACGCGGTGCTGATAGTAGAGGTCGATCACGTCCACGCCCAGGCGCTTGAGGCTCGCGTCGCAGGCTTCCGCGACATAGGCGGGCCGGCCGTCGACGAGGTTGCCCTTGCCGTCCGGGCTCCGCACCTGGCCGAACTTGGTGGCCACGAGCACCCGATCGCGCTTGCCTTTGATGGCGCGCCCGAGCAGCTCCTCGTTCTGGCCCCAGCCATACATGTCCGAGGAGTCGAGATGGTTGATCCCGAGGTCGAGGGCGCGGTGGATGACGCCGATGCATTCCTGGTCGTCGCTCTTGCCATAGGTGCCGGACATGGACATGAGCCCGAGTCCGATGGAGGAGGCGTTGAGACTGCTGTTCCCCAGCCTGCGCATGCGCATCATTTGGGCTCCTTGAAGTCGAGGGTGCTCAGGAGATTGGCGGCGGCGGCATCCCGGGTGCCGAGGGGGGCCAGGTTGTGGCGCCACTCGATGAATCTCAGGATCGAGGTGGTGTCGTACGTGGTGTGGTCCACCACGCCGCGCCGGGAGAGCGGCGAGACGACGATGCTCGGCACGCGGGCCCCCGGGCCCCAGCGGTCGACCACGGGCGGCGCCACGTGGTCCCAGAAGCCGCCGTTCTCGTCGTGGGTCATGATGATGACGGTGCGCTTCCATGCCGCGCTCGCCTGGAGGCGCCGCACGAGATCGGCGGCGTGCTGCTGGCCCCGCGCGATATCCGCATAGCCCGGATGCTCGTTGTCCGCCCCGATCGGCTTCACGAAGGCCACTGCGGGCAGCCGGCCCGCATCCACGTCGGCGAGGAAATCCTTCTCGTCCTTGAGATGTTCGGTGCGGGCCGCCGTGCCGTCCCCGAACTGGCGAAAGTACGCGAAGGGCTGGTGATGGAACTGGAAAAGCCGGTCCGGCTTCCCGGCCAGCGCGTCCTTCCAGCCCCCCGAGTACCAGGCCCAGCTCACGCGCGACTCGCTCAGCCGGTCCCCGATGGTGGGCAGGGTCTGCGGCGGCACGCGGCGGTCGGGCGCGACATTGGCCGGATACGGCTGATACGTGCTGAAGGCCGTGTTGACCACGAAGCCGTCGGGCGTGACCTGCCCGTCCTTGACGAGCATCCCGTTGGCGTCGAGCTGGGCCCGGACCTCCGCGGGCGCCTCCCGCCACACCGGCGTGCAGGCGCACACGAGCCAGAAATGATTGAGGAAGGAGCCGCCGAAGGCCGCGTGGTGGAAGCGGTCGAGCAGCGTGAATTCCCTGGCCAGCGCCCAGGTGGCGAGCTTGGAGCCGTCGTAGTGGCCCATGACCAGTCCCGCCGCGTCGCTCCAGGCCACGAACTTGTCCATCCGCCCGCCGTTGATCTGGTGCTGCTGCTGGTAGAAGCGGTGCACGAGGTCGCCCGTCTTCTCGCCCGGCGGCACGAACCAGTCGATCAGGAAAGGCGCGTTGGGCAGGTCGGGCGGGAAGCGCAGATCAGGCGCGGGCGGGCGCCTGGAGGTGTCGATGGGCTGCGGCAGCGTGCGGTATACGCGACCGTCCCTGTCCACCTGCGGGGGCGCCGAGCGTGAGTTGCCGAGGCCGTCGGCGCCGGGGAAAAGCCCGAAGACATTGTCGAAGGAGCGGTTCTCCTGGAAGATGACGACGATGTGATCGATGCGCGCGCGGGCGTCCTCGGCAGCCCGGTGCTTGGGCGCGGAGGCACCGCAGGCGGCGAGGATGGCCGCAGCGACCACGAGAGCCCATCGATGCACGTCGAGGTCTCCGCTCTCGCGCTACGGGAAGTCGGGCGGAGGGACGAACGCCTGGAACTCCCGCTCGAGCAGCCGCGCCATGTGGATGCAGGTGCGGTCGCCGTACTGCGGCCCGACGATCTGGACGCCCACGGGCAGCCCTGACTTCGTGAAGCCCGCCGGCGCGACCGTGGACGGCAAGTAGACCATTCCCGAGTAGCCGGCCCAGAAGAGCTGGTCGGTGGTGGGCACGCGCCGGCCGTTGATCTCAATGGTCCGCTCGTGGCGCTCGCCCTGCTGGTCGTGGGGGAACGCCGCCGAGGCCGCGGCCGGGCACAGGAGGAGGTCGTACTCCTTGAAAAACTCGTGCCACTTCCAGCGCATCTTGTGCCGCCGCTCATTCGCGGCGAGCCAGTCGCGATGGGAGAGGATATTGGCCCGCACCATGCGCGCGTAATAGCTTTCATCCTGCGGCTCGAGCGTCTTGATCGCCTCGAGGTTCTTCTCGAACTCCTCAGGCGTCAGTCGCCCCGAGGTCGCCGCGCGCAGGAGCTGGATGTAGACGCGCTGCGCTTCCCACGCGTCCACATCGGGGCGCGCGCGGTCGCTGACCTTGGCGCGCTTCGAGGCAAGGAACTCGGCCACGGCCTGGACCCTGGCCTGGACTTCGAGATCGACTTCCGAGACCGGATCGGTGAGCATGACGGCGACCTTGAAATCGCGCAAGGCCTTCTGGCGCGGCTTGGCCAGCGTGAGCTTGTACCCCGCGGTGTCGATCTCGTCGGGCCCGGCCATGACGCCGAGGCCGATCTCGAGGTCCTCGGCGCTCCGGCCGAGCGGCCCGATCACGGAGATGTCCGCCTGGGACACACGCCCCGGCAACGCCTGGCCGCGTGGCGGCACGATGCCCCAGGTCGGCTTGTGACCGAAGACGCCGCAGTAGTGCGCGGGGTTGCGGATGGAGGAGCCGATATCGCTGCCCGCCTCGAAGCCGGTGAGGCCTGCGGCCAGGGCGGCGGCGGAGCCGCCGGAGGAGCCACCCGGCGCGCGGCTCAGATCCCAGGGATTGTTCGTCGTGCCGTAGATGGCGTTGTAGCTCTGATAATCGGCGAGGTAGATGGGGACATTGGTCTTGCCGAAGAGGACCACGCCCGCGCCGAGGAGGCGATCCACGGCGAGGGCATTGCGCGGAGGGACATGGTCCTTGAGCTCGGGCACGCCCCAGGTCGTCGGCATACCGACCACGTCATAGGATTCCTTGATGGTCATGGGCACGCCGTGGAGAGGTCCCCAGGGCTTCTTGCGCGCCAGAGCCCGGTCGGCCGCGCGCGCCCGCTTGCGGGCGCCCTCGAGATCGGTCGCGATGATCGCGTTGAGCGTCGGATTGTACTTCTCGACGCGAGCGAGATAGAGCTCGAGGAGCTCTGCGCAGCCGATCTTCTTGCGACGGATCAGTGACGCGAGCGCACTCGCGGATTGGAACGAGGTATCGAGCATCGCGCCCTCCGGTATCGGATTTCGGTCGGGATGGACCGGCCGGGGCATTGTAGCCTACCTGCGGGCCGTCGGGAGCGCAGGGCTGAGACCTCGCGTCAATCGACGGCTACCCGACCCACGCGCGGATCCAGGGCGTCGCGGAGACCGTCGCCCAGGCAATTGAAGCCCATGACGGCCACGAAGATCGCGAGGCCGGGGAAGAGCGAGAGGTGGGGCGCCTCCATGAGATAGGCGCGGCCGTCGCTGACCATCTTGCCCCACTCGGGCGTGGGCGGCTGCACGCCGAGGCCGAGGAAGGAGAGGATGGCCGCCAGGAGGATGGCCGTGGCCACCTGCATGGAGGAGAAGACGAGGAGCGGTGAGACGCTGTTCGGCAGGATGTGGCGGAAGAGCACGCGGGGATGGCTGGCCCCGAGGGCGAGCGCTCCGCGCACGAAGTCGAGCTCCTTGAGCGAGAGCACCATGGAGCGGCTGACCCGCGCGAAGCTCGGGATCGAGCGCACGCCCACCGCGATCATCACATTCCCCAGGCTCGGCCCCAGCGCGGCAACCACGGCGATGGCCAGGAGAATGCTGGGAAAGGCGAGCAGCACGTCCATGGTCCGCATCACCGGGCCGTCGAGCCGGGGGAAATACCCCGCGAGGAGGCCGAGCAGGATGCCCGCCGAGGCGCCGATGGCGGTGGCGATGACGCCGACGAGCAGCGATTGCCGGGCGCCGAAGACGATGCGCGAGAGGATGCAGCGCCCGAACTGGTCCGTGCCCAGGGGAAACTCCGCCGAGGGCTTGGCGAGCGCGTGGGGCAGATCCTGCTGGATCGGGTCGTGGGGCGCGACCTGGCGCGCGGCCAGGGCGAGCAGGGAAAGCGCCACGATGACGCCGAGGCCGATCAGCGCGAGCCGGTGCCTCGCGAAGCGGCGCCACTCATTCATAGCGAATGCGCGGGTCGAGCCAGCCATAGAGGACGTCCACGAGCAAATTGATCAGGACGAACACGACGGCGACGAGCAGCACGCAGCCCTGCACGACCGGGTAGTCACGCTGGAGGATGGCCGTGATGGCGAGGCGCCCCACACCCGGCCACGCGAAGATGGTCTCGGTGACGACGGCGCCGCCCAGGAGAAAGCCGTACTGGAGCCCGACCACCGTGACCACGGGGATGAGCGCGTTCTTGAGGGCGTGCTTGCCCACCACGCTCCAGGGCGGGACGCCCTTGGCGCGCGCCGTCGTCACGTACTCGCGCCCGAGCACGTCCAGCATGCCCGAGCGCGTGAGCCGGCTGATGATGGCCAGCGACGTGGTGGCCAGCGTGGCGGCGGGCAACACGATGTGGCGGAGACCCTCCCATTCCCACACGGGCCCCGCCCGGCCCGACACGGGCAGCCAGCCCAGCTGCAGGCTGAAGAGCCAGATGGCGACGATGGCGACCCAGAAGATCGGCATGGAGAGCGTGGAGAGCGAGGCGCCCATGGCGAGATAGTCGAGCCAGGAGGCGCGGCGGACGGCGGCCGCGAGGCCGAGCGGGATGCCCACCACGACGGCGAGCAGCATGCTCACCGTGGTCAGCTCGAGGGTGGCGGGAAAGCGCGAGAAGATCTCGTCGATCACGGGCGCGCGCGAGCGCAGCGAGCGGCCGAGGTCTCCCCGGAGCGCGCGGCCGAGGAAAGAGAGGTACTGGACGTGCAGGGGCCGCTCCAGGCCCAGCTCGACGCGCACCCGCGCCACCACGGACTCCGGCGCATCGGGCCCCGCGATGAGACGCACGGGGTCGCCGGGCACCACGTGCATGATGGCGAAGGCGAGCACGGAGACGCCGAGGAGCACCGGCACCGTCTGGAGCAGGCGCCGGAAGATGTAGCGGGTCATGAGCGGATCGTGGAGACTAGCTCCCCAATTCCGGGTAGGTCTGGGGGGAGAGCTGATCGGCACCGCGCCCCGCCCAGTCGTACTTCGTCATGCGCGGCCACATGCGCTCTCCTCCGGCCTGGAGCGCGGCGAGAATCGCTCCCTCGTCGGCGCCGAGCACGCGACCGCCGTCCACCACCACCCGCCCGTTGACGTAGACGCGGTCCACGTCCTCGTCGCTCGCGTTGTAGACGATGTTCTTCACGGGGTCGCGCAGCGGCGTCATCCGCCACGAGCTGGCCTTCCAGAGCACGAGATCGGCCTTGGCCCGCGGGGCGATGCGCCCGAGATCCTCGCGGCCGAGCGCGCGCGCGCCACCGAGGGTGGCTGCGTCGAAGGCGTGCGCCGCCGTGGTCGATTCCGTGTTCCGCTCCAACATCTTGGACACCACCGCCGCCCAGCGCATGGCCTCGATGACGCTCTGCGGATTGGTGTCGGTGCCGAGCGACATGTTCACCCCCGCCTCTCGATAGCGCGCGAAGGACTCCATGGCCACCCCGCGCCGCGCGAAGACCCACACGGCATGCGCCACCGAGCAGCCGGCCTCGGCCATGAGACGGATATCGCCCTCGGGGTAGTTGGTCCACGACGAGCCGCCGATGATGATGGCGTGACCGAGAATCGTGTTCGAGCCGAGCACGCCCAGCTCCCGCATCCACGCGATGGGCGTCTTGCCGTATCGGGCGACCATCTCGTTGAACTCGACCACGGACTGGGAGGTGTGCACCTGGTAGGGGCGCTTGACCTCGTCCGCGAAGCGCTTCGCATCCTTTAATAAGTCCGGCGTACAGGTGTCGATCTGGGAGGGCGAGACGAAGCAGGTCACGAGACCCTCGTGCGCCCCGTCCCAGCGACTGTGGAAGTCGATGGCGCGCTTGAGCCCCTGGCGGCCCTGCTCCTCGTTCCACTCCCATTCCACGCGCTTGCCGTCCTTGGTCAGCCACCGCCCCGACCGGAAGGCCTGGCCCATGTAGACGCGAAGGCCGTAGTGCGGAGCACGCTCGACGACATAGTCGCCGAGGGTGCCGATCTCCATCACCGTGGTGACACCGCCGCGCAGGAGCTCGGCCATGGAAAAATCCACGCAGGCCCGTCCCGCCTCCTCGTCCTGCGCCTCGCTCCGCACGGGCAGCATCTCGAAGAGCCCGGAGTACCAGAACTGCGGGTTGCCGCGGTCCTCGATGAAGGAGCGGTCGAGCGGCGAGCCGCTGATGTGCGCGTGCGTGGAGATGAGCCCGGGCGTGAGGACGCGGTCGGGGGCGTCCACCGTCTCGTCCACGCGCCCGTCGAAGCGGGGCCCCACGTGGAGGATGCTGTCGCCCTCGATGACCACCACGCCGTCGCGCAGGAGGCGATGGCCCCGCCCGTCGAAGGCGATCACGTAGCCAGCCCGAATCGCGATCCGCTTTGCTGGTGCCATGGATCTCCCTTCGACTAGACGATCCAGGTGTCCTGAAGCTTGTAGATGCCGTGGATGGGATGGTACTTGAGGCCGCGCACGCGAGCCCGATTGCCGAAGATCCAGCGGATGTGCTGGATGGGCACCACCACGGCTTCGCCGACCAGGCGCTGCTCGATGCCCTGGAAAGCCTTGACGCGCTCGGTCTCCTTGAGCGTCACCTGCGACTGATGAAAGAGAGTGTCCGTCTTGTCGTCGCGCCAGCGCACGGTGTTCGGGCTCGGGATGGCCGCGGAGACGAAGAAGTAGAGGAAGTCGGGCGAAGAATAGATCATGGGCAGGAAGCGCGCGTCGTGCTCCCCCGCCCGCGTGGCCGTGGTGAAGGCCGCCGACTCGAGCCGCTTGATCTGGAGATCGAAGCCCACCTGCCGGAGCTGCGCCTGCACAGGCGTCACGATACGCTCGTGCAGCTCGGTGAACACGTAGAGCGACGCCTGGAGCGGCTTGCCGTCCTTCTGCCGCAGGCCGTCGGCCGCCGGCGTCCATCCCGCCTCGCTCAGGAGGCGCTTGGACTTGTCCAGGCTGAAGTCCGACATCAAGGGACGCATCTGCTCCTTCGGCGTGGCCCCCGGCACCAGCGGATGGAGAAAGCCGTGCGCGACATCGGCCTGCCCCTTCATCACGAACTGGACGATCTCCTGCCGGTTGACGGCGTGCGCCACCGCCTTGCGCACGCGCACGTCTTTGAAGATGTCCTTCTCGACGTTGAAGCCGATGTGGTTGGAGGACAGGCGCGGGATCGAGGTGATCTTCACGCCCTTGCCTTCGAGGCGCGCGATGTGCTGCGGCGAGACGTCGATGTCGAGGTCGATCCCGCCCGCCTCCAGCTCCGCCGCCCGCGCCGCATCCTCGGGCAGCGTGCGGAAGACGATGCGATCGACCCAGGGCGCGCTCGTATTGTCATACGCCGGCGAGCCCCATGCGTAGCCCTCGTGGCGCACGAGCTCCATCCGGTCGTCCTTCGTCCACGCCTTGAGCTTGAAAGGCCCCGTGCCGCAGATGCTGGCCGGCACCACGCCATAGTCCTGCCCGTACTGCGCCACGTGCTTGGCATGGGGGATCGAGGCGTAGCCCCATTCCGTCTGGCTCACGTTGTTGAGAAACACCAGCGTGGGGTTCTTGAGCTTGCAGACCAGCGTGTGATCATCTACCACCCGCGTCTCGGCCAGGCTCGTCACCTTCGCGCGCGTCGGAAAGGCTTCCTTGGGATCGATCCAGCGATCGAAGTGATCCTTGACGTCCTGGGCCGTCAGCGAGGCGCCGCAGTGGAACTTGACGTTCTTCCGGAGATGGAATGTCCACGTCAGCCCGTCCGGCGAGACCTCCCAGCGCTCCGCCAGCCCGGGGCGGATCTTCATCTGGAAGTCGTGGAGCACGAGCCCGTCGTACAGGAGCAGGTTGGTGGCGATGGCGGAGAGCCCCGTGGAGCGCCCCGGGTAGAGCGTGTCGGCGTCGTGATTGCGCCCGATGGTGAGCGTGCCGCCGCGCTTGGGCTTGTCCTGGGCCTCGGCCAACGGCGCGCCCGCGCCCAGAGTTGCCGCCGCACCGATCACCCCGAGCTTCAGAAGGCTTCGACGATCAAGCGCGCGGTCCATGGCTCCTCCCTGACGTACCGCGTGAGTGTCTTGAGGAAAGCACGCCCTCGTGCGGCGAGAATCCGAGCCCGGCCATTGTCGCCACAATGGCAGCGCGGGTCAACTCAACAGGGGTCAGGTCTTACAATCCGGCTCACGATCGACGCGCCCAGACCGCGTACAAGGGATCTCCGTCGTCGCCGGGCGAGCGGTCCTCTTCCTTGGTGTCCGTCCAGCCTCCCGCGGCCTCGAAGTAGGCGCGCACCAGCGTGAGGTGCTGCTGGTCCGTCGCGCTGAGCCAGACGGCGACGGCCTTGGTGGGGAAGCACCGGTTGGAGAAGGACACCACGAATGGGGCGCCCGGTCGCAGCACGCGGCGCACGTCGCGGAAGAGCCGGAGCGGGTGGAGCACGTACTGGACTGAGACCGCGCACATGGCCCCGTCGAACTCGGCGTCGCCGAAGGGCAGCCGGGGATCGTCGTTGACGTTGTGGACGAGAGCGCGCGCGAGCTGCGGGTTGTCGGCCATCTCGTCCGCGTTCAAGCCCAGGCCGACCACCTCGCCCGCGGCAAATCCTGCGGGGAGATGACTACGCCAGCTGCTCATCAGATCGAGGAGTCGTCCACCGCTGGGGAGCACGTCGGCGTAGAGGCGGCCGAGGGCGACGATGGCGCCATCGTCGATGTGGACCACTTTGCGTGGGTTGGCGTAGAAGGAGCCGTCCGAGGAGTCGTCCTCCCGCGCGTAGGCGGCGGGCGGAAAGAGCCCGTCGCCTCGGACCAGCTCGGAGGTCATGCGCTGCGAGGGCGGCTCAGCGCGCGGCGGCCGCCTCCGGCATCTTGTCGACCGCCAGGGTCTCGTGCACGGCGGGCGAGTAGATCTCCAGGACCTCGACATCGTCCGAGCACTCGAGCTCGTTGTGCACGATGTTGGGTGGCTGGAGCACGCAGTCGCCCGCCCGGAAGATCTGCTCACCCTGGCCCTCGTACACGAACCGGATCCAGCCCTTGAGGACATAGAACATCTGGAAGTCGCACTGGTGCTGGTGCAGGCCCGTGGTGTGCATGTCATGAGCGCCGTCGGCATGGTCCTTGATCCTGACCACGTGGGCGCGGAATTTCCCGTGCGTCGCGTGCTCGATGCCGAGGTCGCGGTATTCCATGAAGCTGCGCAGGCCCGTCTTGTACACGGCGCCTTCGGCCCGGTTCACGCTGAAGCGCTGCTTCGCATCGCTCATGTCGATCCTCCGTTTGATCTAGCGGCCGAGGGGCTGCCCCGCCGCGATGACCTGGCCCGTCTCGATATCGATCACGTCTCGCCGCGGTCCCATGGTCTGCATGGCCTCGAAGCCGTGCTCGACCATGTCGCAGTAGAGCTCCACGCGGTTACCGTCGGGGTCGGGGAAGTACACGCTGCGCGTGACGTTGTGCTCGATGGCCGACTCCACGGCCACCCCGAGCTCGCGCAGCTCGCGATGGGCGGCCTGCAGCTCCTCGAAGCTTCCGAGCTGCCACGCCGAGTGGTGCAGGCCCGGCTGGGCCGCCTCGGGCGTCTCGCCCGTGGCGAGCTGGAAGAGGGCGAGGTCGTGGTGCTGGCTGCCGAAGCTGAGGAAGACGGCGCCGTGCTCCAGGTCCTCGTAGGCGAGCTTGAGGCCGAGCACGCGCGTGTAGAACTCCTTGGACTTCTGGGCATCGCGAACCTTCAACACGATGTGGCCAAGCTTGCGGGCTCGAATCATCGCTGTGCTCCCGCGCTCAGGGGCGCCTGTACGTGGTCAGGGGGTATCGCACCGTCGTCACCTGCGTCAGTATAGTCCATCGAGGAGGCAAGTTCATGGGGCTCGCGGACAGCGGCGCGTTGAGGGGGAAGGTGGCCATCATCACGGGCGCGGCCACCGGCATCGGCCGGGCGAGCGCCCTGCTCTTCGCGCGGGCGGGGGCGCGCGTGGCCCTGGCGGACCTGCGCGAGCCCGAGCTCGCGCGGACCGAGGCGGAGGTGCGCGCCGCCGGGGGCGAGGTCGCGTCGATCACGGCCGATCTCGCGCGTCCCGACGACTGCGCGGCGGTGGTGGCGGCCGCCGTGCGGGCCTTCGGCCGGCTCGACGTCCTGCTCAACAACGCCGGGGTCGGGACCATGGTCGTGGGCGGCACCGTAGAGAGCATCACCCTCGAGCACTGGGATCTCGCCCAGGACGTCAACGTGCGCGCGATGTATCTGGTGAGCCGCGCCGCCGTGCCGCACATGCGGAGCGCGGGGGGCGCCATCGTCAACATCGCCTCGGTGTCCGCCTTCCGCGGCTCGGTCGAGCGCCCGAGTCATGCCTATGCCGCCTCGAAGGGCGCCGTGCTCTCGCTGACCCGGGCCATGGCCGCGTCCTATGGCCGCGACGGGATCCGCGTCAACGCCATCTGCCCTGGCACGATCCGGACGCGACTGACCGCCGACATCGTCAACCGGGTCGAGCAGGCGGCGAAGGAGGGGCACGGCATCCCCCTCGGCCGCGTGGGCGAGCCCGAGGACATCGCGCGGTGCGCCCTCTTCCTGGCCTCCGACGACGCTTCCTTCATCTCGGGCGCTCACATCATCGCCGACGGTGGAGCGATGGCGGCGTCGACTTGAGTCAGGCGGGCGACAACTGATCGAGGCGGTCGTATTCGACATGGATGGGGTGCTCTGCCGATATCGCATCGAGCGGAGACTCGAGCTGCTCGCCCGCTTCACCGGCCAGCGACCTGAGGCGGTCTATGCGGCGATTTGGCAATCAGGCTTCGAGGACGCCGGCGAGCGGGGCGAGTGGAGTGCGGACGAGTATCTGCGGCTCTTCGGCGAGCGTCTTGGCACCTCGCTGGATGTCGATCTCTGGATCGCAGCCAGGAAGGCGGCGATGGAACCGGATGAGGCGGTTCTGGAGATCGCGCGGAAGCTCCGCGCGAAGCTTCCCGTGGGCGTGTTTACGAACAATCCCCCGTTGCTCAAACGGCACATCGCGGAGGTGTTTCCCGCGGTCCTCGAAGTCTTCGGCGACCGGGCAATCTTTTCGAGCGATCTCGGCGCCGTCAAGCCCGATCAAGAGGCCTTCCATCGCCTGGCCCACCGTCTCGGCGTGCGCCCCGAGACGCTCCTGTTCTTTGACGACGATGCCACGTACGTGGCCGGGGCACGGGCAGCCGGGCTCACGGCATATCGGTTCGAAGGAGCAGAAGAGCTCGTCAGTCGTCTCACGGAGGTCGGTTTCGACGTCGCTTAGGGTGAGTCTCTCCTGCGGTGACAGGGCGGGGTCAGGTCTCACAAGACAACATCCTGGTGGGCGGAGTACCCTGGCCTGCGTCCTCGTAAGCGAGGGTCTGATTCACGTTGACTAAGAAGCGCCCATCGCCTGGCCGTTCCTCCGGGTCGGAGCGAAACTTCTGGATCGGGGTCGTTTCACGGTCTCACGTCCAGGTCGGCGTGAAGGGCGGCTTCGTCCAGCTCGGTCACGGAAAGAAGGCGCCCCTACAGAGGCTTCGCCCTCGCGATGGCTTGATCATGTACTCACCTCGCATCTCTTATCCGGATGGGGAGGTGCTTCAGTCGTTCACCGCGATCGGCGTAGTCACGTCTGGACACATCTATCAGGTCGAGATGACCCCCGAATTCAGGCCTTATCGAGTTGACGTCAAGTTCCTCAAGTGTCACGAGGCGCCGATCAGGCCGCTGCTCGACAAGCTGTCGTTCATGAGGAGCAAGACGCACTGGGGCGCCACCTTCCGTTTCGGTCAGCTCAAGATACCGGAAAGAGACTTCAACCTGATCGCCAAGGCCATGGGCTGCAAGCCTTTCCAAGCCTTGCGTTCGCCCAAGTAGTAGGCACAGCCGCGGCGTCGCGCCGCTCTCCGGAGCCGCGGGCCCGGCAAAATCGCGCCAGGAAACTCGGCTACACTACCCGCCACATGGCCACGCGGCCCGACGCCGAGCAGAATGCCTCTCCGTGGACTCGCGGAGACCCCGACGCGCCCCTCGGCTCCACGCACAAGTGGGCCATCACCTTCTCCGTGATGCTCGTCACGGTGATGCAGGTGCTCGACACCAGCATCACCAACGTCGCTCTCCCCCACATGCAGGGATCGTTCTCCGCCAGCATCGACGAGATGTCGTGGGTCATCACGTCCTATTTGGCCGCCAACGCGGTGGTGATCCCGGCCAGCGGGTGGCTGACCTCGGTCTTCGGCCGGCGCCGCTTCTATCTCATCTGCACGGTCACCTTCACGGCCAGCTCGTTCCTTTCCGGCATCGCGCCCAATCTCGAGTTCCTCATTCTCATGCGCATCCTGCAAGGCCTGGGCGGCGGCCCCGTCGTTCCCATGTCCCAGGCCGTGATGTGGGAGATCTTTCCGCTCGAGCAGCGGGGCACCGCCATGGCCGTGTGGGGCACCGGGATCATGCTGGCGCCCATCCTTGGCCCGACGGTGGGCGGGTACATCGCGGACAACTGGTCGTGGCGCTGGATCTTCTACATCAACCTGCCCATCGGCATCCTGGCCTTCTTCATGGTCAGCGCGTTCCTGTTCGATGCGCCGTTTCACCGCCGGCCCCGCCACGTCGACCTGGCCGGCATCGTCCTCATGGTCGTGGGCTTCGGATGCCTCCAGCTCGTGCTCGACCTCGGGGAACGGCGCGACTGGTTCGACTCCACACTGGTCCTGATGTGCGGCGTGCTCGCCGCCTGCATGCTGGCCGGCTTCGTCATCCGGGAGCTCATGGCCTCCGAGCCCATCCTGGATCTCACCGTGTTCAGGGACCGCAACTTCGGCATCGGCACGCTGGCCATCTTCCTCGTGGGTCTCGGATTCAATTCGAGCCTGCTCCTCCTGGCGCTCTACACGCAAACCATCCTCGGGTATGACGCGTGGACGGCGGGGCTCACCCTGGCCCCGGGCGGGCTCGGCACGATGATCGCGCTCATGATCTCCGGACGCCTCGTGTCGCGCATGGACCAGCGCCTCATGCTGGCGGGAGGCTGCTCGCTGGCCGCGGTGGCCCTCTTCTTCATGACGCAACTCACTTCCACCATCGATTTCTGGAACCTCGCCTGGCCACGCTTCCTCCAGGGATTCTCCCAGGGCTTCATCTTCGTGCCGCTTCAGGCCCTGACCCTCGCCACCATCCCGACGGAGCGGCTGGGCAACTCGACGGCGGCTTACAACGTCGCCCGCAACATCGGAGGCAGCATGGGGGTGGCGCTGGTGACGACGCTCCTGGCGCGACGGAGCCAGGTCCACCAGGCCACGCTAATGGGCCACCTCGACCCGTGGAGCTTCGAGATGGCGGGACGGCTCCAGGTGTGGACCAACCACTTCGTGGCTCGGGGCGCCGACACGTACACCGCAGGGCGCCAGGCCATGGCCATGCTGTACCGCGAGACGGTGACGCAGGCGAACATCCTGTCGTACGCCGACGACTTCTGGCTCCTCCTCGCCGTCTACTGCTCCGTCCTGCTCCTGATCCCCTTCATGCGACGAGTGCGCTCCGGCGGGGGCGCGCGGGGCCGGCGGAGCACGGCGGACGAATCGGTCGCGCGCGATCCGGGACTGCCCGCCCCCGCGGAATAGCGGGGTCAGGTCTCACAAAACGACATTTTCCGATGGCAGCGTCCTCAGCCACGGCCACGATGTTGCATTGTGAGACCTGACCCCTATCGGGGCTACCGGGTCCGGTTGTACTCGTAGTCCTCACGCTCGCCGGACCCCGCTCGCAGCTCTGGCCGAAGGGCGGGCCGCGTGCTGTTCAAACGGGCATGCACGTCGAGGGCGGCCTGGTCGACCCAGCGCTCCAGCAGGGCCATCCGGTCGGGGTTCGCCACGCTCTGGAAGATCTCGAACTGCTCGCACCCGGGCTCCTTCATCGCATCCGCGCAGCGAGCCTTGTACGCCTGGGCCAGCTCGGGTCCCTTTCCCGGGACGGCGCTGATCGTGACGACGAGTCGGATCGACATGATGGCTCCTCTGTGCCGGCTAGCACTGCGATTGCAGCCCGTCGACGTAGATGCACTCACCGGAAATGTAGCTTGCCTCGTCGGAGGCGAGAAACGCGATGGCGTTGGCCTGGTCCTGCGCCTCCCCGAGGCGCCCGAGCGGCACGCCGATGCGAAAAGTCGCCATGTCCCCCTTGAGCTGCGCCTGCCGCCTCGCCTCCGCGCTGCCCGCCGGCTCCGGCACGCCGGAGTTCTGCCGCAGGTTCGTGATGGTGGCGCCCGGTCCCACCGCGTTCACGGTGATCCCGTACCGCGCCAGCTCCATGGCGAGGCAGCGTGTGAAGTGGAGCACGGCCGCTTTCGACACGCAGTAGGCGCCGATCTCCCAGCGTGGCACCCGGGCCGCCGTCGAGCCGGTGTTGACGATGCGGCCGCCGCGCGCCTCGATCATCGAGGGCACCACGGCCTGACAGCAGAAGAGCATGCTCTTGAGATTCACGTCGAGCACACGCCGCCAGGCCGCCGCCTCGACGTCGACGATGGACATCGAGGGCAGCGCGATCCCCGCGTTGTTGACGAGCACGTGGATCGGCCCGTACGTCTGGCGCACCGCCCCCACCAGGGCATCGACCGACGCGCGCCGGCTCACGTCCGCCGCGAACGCCGTCGCCTCGCCCCCGGCCTGACGGATGGCCCGAACCGTCTCCTCCGCGCTGCCCTGGTTGACGTCGGCCACCGCCACCCGAGCTCCCTGTCGCGCGAACGTCTCCGCGGCGGCGCGGCCGATGCCCGAGCCCGCGCCCGTGATCAACACCGTCCTGTCCCGACCCGGCATCTCCTCGTCCTCCCCTCAGGAGAGCTGCGCCATGCCGTCGACGTTGAGGATGGCCCCGGTGATGTGATTCGCCTCCTCGGACACGAGGTAGACGATGGCAGAGGCCACGTCTTCCGGCTTGCCGAGCTTCCCCAGCGGGACGCCAAGGCGGAAGATCTCCGGCGTGCCGGCCACAAAGCGCGCGCGCACCTGCTGATCGCTCTCGGGTCCCAGCATGGGCGTGTCGATCGGCCCGGGGGCGACGGCATTGACGGTGATCCCGTGACGCGCCAGCTCCAGGGCCAGGCACTTCGTGAACATGCGCACCCCGGCCTTGGAGACACCGTAGGCGGCGCCGTTGATCCGCGGAACGTTTCCCGCGATCGAGGCGATGTTGACGATGCGGCCGGAGCGCTGCCGCATCATGTGCCGCGCCGCCGCCTGGGCACAGTAGACCGTCCCGAGCAAGTTGACGTCCAGGATGCGGTCCCAGTCCTTTTCCGCGATGCCGATCACGGGGCCGCGGCTCGTCGGGCCCGAGCTGGCGATGCCCGCGGCGTTCACCAGCACGTCGAGGCGCCCCCACTCCTGCACGATGCCGTCGATGGCCCGAGCCGCTTGCGCCTGATCCGAGACGTCGAGATCGACCACGCGCGTCCGACCATCCATGATCTTGACCACCTCGGCAAGGCCGGCGGTGTTCCGATCGCAGAGCGCGACGCGCGCCCCCTGGCGGCCCAGCGCGAGCGCAGTGGCGCGCCCGATACCCGAGGCCGCTCCGGTGACGACGGCCACTCGCTCGCTTGTCATGATCTCCCGCCCTTCATCTCATTTGACCTCAGCCTCCCTGAAACATCCCTCTCCCCTCTGGGGAGAGGGCCGCCGTTCGAGCCGAGACGCCCGCCTCGGGCGACGGGGCGAGAGCTGAGTAGGGAGGGGCTCCTTCGGTGCGAAAGCTAACACGCTTTCACGAGCCGCGCATGACACCACGCCCCCTGCTATGATGCGGCCCTGGCGCCGGCGTGGATCGGTGCCGAGATCTCACGGCGAGGGTCACGGATGCGCTATCGCCCGTTTGGCCGGACCGGATTGCAGGTGTCCGTGGTGGGCTTCGGCTGCTGGCCGATGGCCGGCGACCGCTACGGCGCGATCGAGGACGACGAGGCCGTCAAGGCCATCCATCGCGCCCTCGACCGCGGCGTCAACTGCGTGGACACCGCGCCCGCCTACGGCGCCGGCCACTCGGAGGAAGTGGTGGCCCGCGCGCTCGACGGGCACCGCCGCGACGTCATCCTCGTCACCAAGTGCGGCGTGAAGGTGCCGCCGGCCGGCCAGCCCGGGCCGCTGCGCGACGCCAGCCGCACCAACATCCTCCGCGAAGTCGACGCGAGCCTGAAGCGCCTGCGCACCGACTGGGTGGACGTGCTCCTCGTCCACTGGCCCGACGCAGACACGCCGTTCGAGGAGACCATGCGCGCGCTCGAGGAGATAGTGGCCTCCGGGCGCGTCCGCTTCGTCGGCGTGTCGAACTTCACGGGCGCCATGATCGAGGAGTGCCTGCGCACGCGCCGCGTCGACGTCTCGCAGGTGGGCTATCACATGCTGGACCGGCGCCAGGAGCACGAGACGTTCCCGACCTGCCTCACCCACGGCATCGGCGTCATGGGTTACGGCTCGCTCGGGCACGGCCTCCTCACCGGCGCCTTCACCGCCGCCACCACCTTCGATCCCGCGCGCGACTGGCGCGGCAACGGCGTGGCCTTCGGCCAGCCCATCTTCCGCGCCGACAACTTCCAGACGAACCTCCGCGTCATCGAGCGGCTCCGCCATGAGGTCGCCGAGCCGCGCGGCGTGCCCCTGAGCCAGATCGCCCTCGCCTGGGTGCTGGGCCACCCCGCGGTCAGCACCGCGCTGGTGGGCGCCCGCACCCCCGCCGAGGTGGACGCCAACGACGCGGGCGCGGAGCTCGATCTCTCCGCGGCCGAGCGCGCCGCCATCGATGCCATTCTCGGAGGCGTGGCGGGCCGCGTGAAAGAGTTCACTCCGCTGCGGCCGGCCATGCAGCCGTGGGGTGCAGAGATCCCGGCGGGCCGGCCCGCCTGACCCGACAAGGAGACGTGACGCCATGTCCAAGGTGCTGACGGAAGAGCAGGTGCGAGCGTTCGAGCGGGACGGCTGCCTCTTCCCGGTCCGGGCCATGAGCGCCGAGCGCGCGCGCCACTACCGCGAGCGGTTCGAGGCTCTCGAGGCGCGCGTCGCCGACATCAAGAAGATGAAGACGAAGTCGCACCTCCTCTGCCCGTGGGTGCTGGAGATCGCCGAAGATCCCCACATCCTCGACATCTTCGAGGATCTGGTCGGGCCGAACCTGCGCTGCTGGAGCATGGCCTGGCGGGTGAAGAAGGCCGACGGCCAGACCTTCGCGGGCTGGCACCAGGACTCCGCCTATGGCGCGGCGATGCCCGTGGTGCTCGGGGGCCTCGCGCTGTCGGAGTGCGGGGCGACGCAGGGATGCCTCCGCGGCATCCCGGGCTCGCACAGGTGGGGCATCCTGCGCCACGAGGAGAGCGACGACCCGCGGAGCATTCTCGCCAAGGGGCAGTACATCACCGACGCCTTCGACGAATCGAAGGCGGTCGACTTCACCCTCCAGCCCGGCGAGATGGTGATGTTCGACAATTCGCTCGTCCACGGCTCCGGCACCAACTTCGGTCCCGACCGCCGCTTCCTGCTCCTGGTGGAGATGTTCCCGACCTGGGCCAAGCCTCCGCGGGTGCGCCAGCCCGCCATGCTCCTGCGCGGCACCGACACCACCGGCAACTTCGACGACGAGCCCCGGCCCGACGCCGAGTGGTCCGAGACCGCCCTGGACAACTGGGCCGCCGTCGTCAACTCCCGCGCCAAGCTCATCTTCGAGGACAGCCGCATCGGCCCCAGCGAGGCCTACGGGGGCAAGCGCCCCGCGACGTGAGATGGGGAGCTACCTCGACCCTGTTGCCGATCGGTCACAATGAAGACTCGTAGCGTGGAGAGCGAGATGCTTGCGATTTCAGCGACCGACGAATGGCGAGCCGCGCACCCTGGAGCAACTATTGGCTTGCTGGAACTGTCAGGCGTGGAGAACACGCGCCCGTCGTCCCGGGTGAATGAGCGCAAACGCGAAATCGAAGCGGACTTGCGGGAACGCTACAAAGGTTTCACTCGGAAGGATTTCTTGGCGCTTCCCGTGATGGCCGAATACGACCGGTACTACACGCGCTTCAACAAGACCTATCACGTGCAGCTCCAACTCGAGTCGATCGTCCTGAAGGGAAAGCACCTTCCGGATGTGTCGCCGGCGGTTGATGCGAACTTCATGGCTGAAGTCGAGACGTTGATCCTGACGGCTGGCCATGACAGCCAGAAGCTGCGCGGACCGATCGTGATTGATGTCTCTGGCGAAAGCGAACGGATAACGCAGATGAATGGAGCTCCCAAAGCCATTCGGTCAGGCGACATGATCATGCGAGATGCGGACGGAATCTGTTGTTCGATCATCTATGGGCAAGATGCTCGGTCGCCGATTTCCCCGGAGACTTCCCGTGTTCTCTACGTTGCCTACGCGCCCGCGGGTGTCGCAGCGGACACAGTCGAAGGTCAACTCCGGGGGATTGAAGAGAATCTCCGTCTGTTCTCTGCGGCTGTCGTAGTGGAGCAACATCGCCTCCTCACCACCTGAAATCAGGAAGGCCTGGGAGATTTCGATGCATTACTTGATGCTCAACAGGACTGATCAGAATGGCTTACTGTCGAAGCTCCAGGCCATGCCCGACTTCCTGGAGGCCTCCTTCGGGACGGTCTCACCGCTGGAGGCCGCGACGCCTGGACCGAATGGCGCTTTCTCTCCGGTCGAGCATTGCTGGCACCTGGCGGACCTGGAACGTGAGGGGTACGCGGTGCGAATCCGCCGGCTCCTCGAGGAAGACAACCCCGGGCTGCCCGACTTCGATGGCGCCCGAATCGCGCGCGAACGTAGCTACACGTCGCTCTCCTTGGCCGAGGGCATCGATGCGTTCCGAGACGCGCGGCTCCGCAACATCGAAGCCTTGCGAGCGCTCGATGCTGCGGATTGGACGCGTCGGGGCGAGCAGGAAGGTGTTGGTGCCATCGTGCTCTGCGACATTCCGGCGATGATGGGGGAGCACGACGCATCCCACCGAGAAGAAATCGAAGAGTGGAAGCGAGCCAGGCACGACGGGTAAGCGACGCGACTCGGTTCGGGATGGACGTGCCGCGAGATGAACATGCGCGACTGGCTGAACGAGACGGAGCGGGAGATCAGTCATCTCGGCTAGAATGTCGACCCGCGCCTGTGAGCGAGCCGCTTCAAGGCCGCTTGCCATGGCGATTGGGTCTCCACCGGCCGGCGGTCTGAGCAGGAGGCGTGGCGATGGCAGGCGACGAGCGCGTGATTGAGCGCATTCCCGGCTACTGCGCGCTGTGCATCTCGCGGTGTGGCTCGATCGCCGTCGTCGAGGACGGCCGCTTCGTCGCGCTGGAGCCAGATCCCACTCACCCGACCGGCCAGGCGCTCTGCGCGAAGGGGCGGGCCGCGCCCGAGCTCGTCTACCATGGGGACCGCCTGCTCTATCCGCTCAAGCGAACGCGCCCGAAGGGCGATCCCGACCCTGGCTGGCAGCGCATCAGCTGGGACGAAGCGCTCGACCTGACCGCCACCCGGCTACGGCAGCTCGCGGAGCGGCACGGCCCGGAGAGCGTCGCGTTCAGCGCGGTCTCTCCGTCCACCTCCGCGCTGGCGGACTCGTATCACTGGGTGCAGCGCTTGATGCGGGCGTTCGGGAGCCCAAACCTCTGCGGGTCGGCGGAGCTGTGCGGATGGGGACGGGGCCAGGCCACGAGCTACACGTACGGCGTCGGCATGTCGACCGGCGGCATCATGCCCGATCTCGAGAACGCCGGGTGCATCATGTTCTGGGGGTACAACCCGAGCCTCGCTCGCATCAGCCACGCCACGGCCGCGGTGGCGGCGCTCAAGCGCGGCGCCCGCCTGATCGTCGTCGATCCACGCCGAACCGGGCTCGCCGGCAAGGCCGACGTCTGGCTCCGCGTGCGACCGGGCACCGACGCCGCGCTCGCCCTCGGCATCGCGCACGTCATGATCGAGCGCGGATGGTACGACGCCGACTTCATTCGCGACTGGACCAATGGCCCGCTGCTCGTGCGCTCGGACACCGGCCGGCTCCTGACCGAGCGCGACGTCTCGCCCGAGGGAAGCGCGCAGCGATACATGGCCTGGGATACGCAAACACGGGGCCCGCTTGTCTACGACTCCGGGCGCCGTCGCTACGAGCGGGAGAATGCCGAGCCGGTGCTCTTCGGCGAGTACACCATCGAGACGCTGGGTGGCGCGGTCGCCTGTCGACCGGCCTTCGATCTATATGCCGAGCGGTGCCGCGAGTATCCCCCCGCGGCGGTCGAGGCGATCACCTGGGTCGAGCGCGAGCATATCGAGCGCGCCGCCCGGCTGCTCTGGGAGGCGCGCCCGGTCGCCTACTATTCGTGGAGCGGCGTCGAGCAACAGACGAGCTCCGGCCAGATCGCCCGCGCCGTCTCGCTCCTCTATGCCCTCACCGGAAGCTTCGATGTCAAGGGCGGCAACGTGCACTTCGCCTCCGTGCCTTCCCAGAACGTCGCCGGCGACGAATTGCTGTCGGCCGGCCAGCGCGCCAAGGCGCTGGGCTTCCCGCAAAGACCGCTGAGCTCGTCACGCGTCCAGTGGATCACCTCGGACGATCTGTACCGTGCCATCCTGACGAGCAAGCCATACGCCGTGCGCGGGCTCGTCGGCTTCGGCGCCAACCTGCTCCTCGCCCACGCCGACGTCATCCGCGGCCGCGAGGCGCTGGCCACGCTGGACTTCTACGTCCACGCCGACCTCTTCATGAACCCCACGGCCGAGCTGGCCGATGTCGTCCTGCCCGTCGCGACTCCCTTCGAGCGGGAAGGGCTCAAGATCGGCTTCGAGGTGAGCGCCGACGCGCAGACGCTCGTGCAATTGCGCCCGCCCGTCATCGAGCCCCGCGGCGAGGCCCGCTCCGACACGGCGATCGTGTTCGACCTCGCCTGCCGCCTCGGCCTCGCCGACAGCTTCTGGCACGGGGACGTGGACGCGGCCTATCGCCACCAGCTCGGCCCGTCAGGCGTGACGCTCGAGAAGCTCCGCGAGAATCCCGGCGGCGTTCGCGTGCCGGTCCAGACCCGCTATCGCAAGTACGCCGAAGCGCAGGACGGAGCGCCGAAAGGATTCGCCACGCCGACACGCAAGATCGAGATCTACTCCGAGCTCTTCGCCCAGCACGGCTATCCGCCCCTGCCGACATATGAAGAGCCGCTGATGAGCCCGCTCTCGCAACCGGAGCACGCCGCGCGGTATCCGTTGATTCTCACCTGTGCCAAGGACACGCAGTTCTGCGAGAGCCAGCATCGCGGGCTGCCGAGCCTGCGGCGGCGCTCGCCCGATCCGGAGATCGAGCTGCACCCGGCTGCCGCCGCGGACCGTGGCATCCGGGCGGGCGACTGGGTGAGCGTGGAGACGCCGGAGGGCCGCATCCGAGCGCGCGCCCGGCTGAACGACAGCCTGGAGCCGCGCGTGGTCTGTGGCCAGCACGGCTGGTGGCAGGCCTGTCCCGAGATCGGCGCCCCTGCCTACGATCCCTTCGGCCCCCAGGGCGCCAACTACAACCTCATCATCGGTAACGCCGCGATCGACCCCATCAGCGGCTCCGTCCCGCACCGCGCCTACCTCTGCCAGGTCCGCCGCGGTGATTGAGTATGCCTCCAGCGGCTCTGAGGACGATGACGTGTGGTCCAGTTAACCGTATTCAAAGGAGGATCTGCGATGAACATCAAGCTTGTCGCGTTACTCGTAGCGCTAGCAACCGGCTGCCTCGGAGCGTCCACGGGTTGGGCTCAGGCCGGCGCTCACATCATGGTCACGCCGGCCGACCTCAAATGGGCGGACGTGCCGTCCCTGCCGCCGGGGGCAAAAATCGCCCTCATCGAAGGGCCGCCAACTGACGCCGTTCCCTTTACGTTCCGGCTCAAGTTTCCTGCGGACTACAAGATCCCTGCTCATTCGCACCCGGCGATCGAGCATGTCACGGTGATTTCCGGCACGCTCAATTTCGGCGCCGGCGACAAGCTCGATGTGACAAAGACCAAACCATTGTCGGCGGGAAGCGTTGCCATCATGCCGCCCAAGGCGAACCACTTTGGCTGGACGAAAGAGGAGACGATCGTTCAGGTGCACGGGGTGGGGCCGTGGGGCGTCACGTACGTCAATCCTGCAGACGATCCAATGAAGAAATGACCGCCGCCTAAATCCGCGCCTTCGAGAGTAAACGTTACGCACGCCAGCAGTCACTGGAGGGAGGTGATCGTATCGGCTCGTGCCCATCCGTACGCCACCTCGCGACACAGATGCTTCAACGCAGGTTCAGGAGGCGCACTCAAATGAGCGACCATCACAGAGTCTCACGACGACACCTTTTCGGTATGGCGATTGCCGCAGGCGGATTCGCCGTGTCTGGCGCGGTCAATTCAGTGTTCGCCCAGGCGTTGAAACGGACTCCGGGTGAAATCCTCGGGCCCTTCTACCCCGTCCTCAGATCGGTGGAGAAAACCGCCGACTTGACTGCCCTACCTGGCAAACCAGGACGCGCCGCCGGCCAGGTCATCTATGTCATGGGCCGGGTCGTGAACGTTCAAGGGCAGCCAGTGAAAGGGGCGAGAGTCGAGCTTTGGCAAGCTAACACCCATGGGCGCTACACGCACCCGAGCGACACGAACCCGGCCCCCCTCGATCCCAACTTCGAGGGTTTCGCCGTTCAGGACACCGACGCCGAAGGCCGTTACCGATTCAAGACGATCAAGCCGGGAGCGTATCCCGCTACTGTCGACTGGATGAGACCGCCTCATCTTCACTTCGAGGTGACAGGCAAGATCAACCGCACGATCACACAGATGTATTTCCCAGGAGAGCCGTTGAACGACAAAGATCTCCTGCTGCAGAACATCCGCGCGAACAAGGACAGTCTGATCGCGAAGGTACTGCCCGCAACCTCGGATGTTGAGCCTGATTCGCGCATCGTGGTCTGGGATATCGTGCTCGACAAGGGGTGACGTTCCCGCACAGGGCCGGCGCGCACGCCGACTAGCCGTTGAGGGGCTTCGTGAGCCGGTGTAGTGTCTGGAGCTGAAAGGAGCGAGCAAGATGCCCATATCGATCCGCCCGCTGCGAAATGAGTTCGCGGGAGAGGTGGCGGGGATTGACATCACTCGACCGATCAGCCGCGAGGAGGTGGCGGCGATCGACGCGGGAATGGACGCCTATGCCGTGCTCGTCTTTCACGATCAGGACCTCACGGACGAGCAGCAGCTCGCCTTCACGCTGAACTTCGGCGAGCTGGAGAGGTACCAGACCGCCGGCCACGTCCGCAAGCGCGAGGACCATCGGCTCGGCCCCGACATCGCGGACTTCTCGAATCTGGACAAGCACGGCAAGATCATGTCGCCCGAGGATCGAGTATGGTTCTTCAAGCTGGGCGACCACCTCTGGCATTCCGACAGCTCCTTCCGGCCGATTCCCGCGAAATATTCGCTGCTCTCCGGCCGCATCATTCCCTCGTGGGGCGCCAACACCGAGTTCGCGGACATGCGCGGCGCCTACGACGCCCTCGACACGCGGACCAAGGCGGAGATCGAGGACCTGATCTGCGAGCACTCCTTGATGTACTCGCGCGAGCAGATCGGCTTCATCGATCTCACGCCCGAGGAGGTGGCGGCCTTCAAGCCGGTGCGCCAGCGTCTGGTGCGCGTGCACCCGGCCACCGGGCGCAAGTCGCTCTTCCTCTCCTCGCACGCGGGCGCCATCATGGGCTGGACCATCCCCGAGGCGCGCATGTTCCTGCGCGACCTGACGGAGCACGCCACGCAGCGGGAGTTCGTGTACTCGCACGCCTGGAAGCCCCACGACCTGGTGATGTGGGACAACCGCGCGACCATGCACCGGGCCCGCCGGTTCGATCGCAACGAGGTGCGCGATGTGCGCCGGACCACGCTCGCCGGCCACGCTCCGACGGTGGAACAGGAGCCGGTCGCGTGAGCGATGTCGCAATGTGAGACCTGACCCCGGAGGAAGACGATGATGCTCCCGTACACGGGCAAGGAGTTCCTGGACAGCCTCGATGACGGCCGCGAGGTCTGGATCTACGGGGAGCGCGTGAAGAACATCACCACGCACCCCGCCTTCCAGAACTGCGCCCGGATGATCGCGCGCCTGTACGATGCGCTGCACGACGACCACCAGAACGGCACGCACGTGCTGACCGAGCCCACCGAGTGGGGCGGGTTCACACACCGCTACTTCCGCGCGCCGACGACAGTGGAGGAGCAGGTGGCGGGCCGTGACGCCATCGCGGCGTGGGCGCGCCTCACCTACGGCTGGCTCGGGCGCTCGCCCGACTACAAGGCGGCCTTCTTGGGGACGCTCGGCGCGAATGCGGAATTCTACGCGCCGTATCAGGAGAACGCCCGCCGCTGGTACCGCTACTCCCAGGAGCGCGTGCCCTTCATCAACCACGCGATCATCCATCCGCCCGTCGACCGCAACCTCGCCCCCGGCGCGCCCGGCGGGCCCACGGACATCTACGCGCGGGTGACCAAGGAGACCGACGCGGGCATCTACGTCTCGGGGGCGAAGGTCGTGGCCACGGGCTCGGCCCTGACCCATTTCACGTTCGTCGCCCACCACGGGCTCATTCCGGTTCAGGGCAAGAACTTCGCCATCGTCTTCATGGTGCCGACGAACGCCAAGGGCGTGAAGCTCATCTGCCGCGTCTCCAACGAGCTGCGCGCGGCCATGCTGGGGAGCCCGTTCGACTACCCGCTGTCCAGCCGGCTCGACGAGAACGATGCGATCTTCGTGATGGACGACGTGTTCGTGCCGTGGGAAGACGTGTTCGTCCACGCCGATGTCGAGAAGGCGAACAACTTCTTCCCGCGCACCGGATTCCTTCCCCGCGCCCTCATCCACGGCTGCACGCGCCTCGCCGTGAAGCTCGACTTCATCACGGGGCTGCTCATCAAGGCCACGGAGATCACGGGGACACGCTCGTTCCGGGGAGTGGAGGCGAACATCGGCGAGGTCATCGCCTGGCGCAACATGATCTGGGGGCTCTCGGACGCCATGGCCAAGAGCGCTGACCCGTGGACGGGCGGCTGTATCCTGCCCGCCATGGAGCCGGCCGTGGCCTATCAGGTGCTGGCGCCCGAGGCGTACGTCCAGATCAAGAATCTCATCGAGAAGACGGTGGCGAGCGGGCTCATCTATCTGAACTCCCACGCGCGGGACTTCAAGACGGCGGACCTGCGCAAGTACCTCGACCTCTACCTTCGGGGATCGGGCGGCGTGGACGCCGTCGAGCGGGTCAAGCTCATGAAGCTCCTGTGGGACGCCATCGGCACCGAGTTCGGCGGCCGGCACGAGCTGTACGAGATCAACTACTCCGGCAGCCACGAGGAGATCCGACGCTACGCGCTCTTCGGCGCGCTCGGCTCCGGCCAGTACGATCGCTGGAAGCAGTTTGCCGAGACGTGCATGGCGGAGTACGACCTCGACGGATGGAAGGCCAAGGATCTGGTGAATACGAGCGGCCTCAGCGCGCTGCCCTGA
>Ga0209689_1000373_pt1 | contig 30271 bp, 24 predicted proteins | sample GraSoiAngelo_149_FD_187119 | JGI IMG/M metagenome (GOLD analysis project Ga0209689, IMG submission 187119) | Grasslands soil microbial communities from the Angelo Coastal Reserve, California, USA - 14_1009_09_30cm (SPAdes) (version 2) | ecosystem: Environmental > Terrestrial > Soil > Grasslands ... | reverse complement strand
CAGCCCGAACCGAGCCGCCCAGCCGTCCCCGAACGGATCAATGGACTGGCGGCCATCGCCGCCAACCTGTCGTGGAGCTGGAACCGCAACGCGCGGGCGTTGTTCCGCCTGCTCGATCCAGCGCTCTGGCGCCGTACCCAGCACAATCCCGTCGAGCTGTTGCGACGGGTCGATCCCGCCCGGCTCGCGAGCTGCGCCGCGGACCCCGAGTTCCTGCGTCTGTACGACGCCGTCGCCGTCGCGGCCACCCAAGACGCGACGGCGGCGGGGACCTGGTTCGCCTCCTCGCATCCCGAGTCCGTCAATCGGCCGATTGCGTACTTCTGCGCCGAGTTCGGGTTGCACGCGTCGGTGCCCATTTATTCGGGTGGTCTCGGAGTGCTCGCCGGGGACCAATGCAAGGCAGCGTCGGATCTGGGCGTTCCGCTCGTCGGCATCGGCCTGTTCTATACCAAGGGCTATTCCGACCAGCGACTGCGGCTCGACGGATGGCAGGAGGATGCCGAAGAGCGGTTCACCGTGGCCGCGACGCCGCTCCAGCCGGTGCGCGGGCCGAAGGGCGATCCCTGCCTCGCCACCGTGCGGCTGTCCGGACGCCACGTGAGCGTCGGTGCCTGGCGCGCCATGGTGGGCCGCGTGCCGATCTTTCTGCTGGACACCGATCTCGCACAAAACGACCCGGCCGACCGCGGGCTCTCCCATCGCCTCTACGCCGGCGGCCCTGATTTACGACTCCGGCAGGAATGGATCCTCGGCGTCGGGGGCGTTCGAGTGCTGCGGGCCCTGGGATACGACCCGGCCGTCTGGCACGCGAACGAAGGACACGCGGCGTTCATGCTGGTGGAGCGGCTGCGAGAGCTCGTGGCGCGCGGGACCCCGTTCGCGGAAGCCGTCCGCCGCGTCCGTGCGGCGAGCGCTTTCACGACCCATACGCCGGTGCCCGCCGGGCATGACACGTTCTCGATCGAGCAGGTGGAGCAGTGCGTCGGGCCGGTGTGGCAGGAGATGGGAGTCGACCGCGACACCTTCATCCGCCTCGGCCATCACCCGGTGGCCGATCACGATCGCTTTCATATGCCCGTCGCGGCTATCCGGCTGTCGGCGCATGTCAACGCGGTGTCGCGCCGCCATGGGGAAGAGTCCCGCCGCATCTGGGCTCCGCTCTGGCCCGACCGCGACGTCGCGCGCGTGCCGATCGGCCACGTCACGAACGGTGTCCATGTCGCCACCTGGATGGCGAACCGGATCCTGAGCTTGTTCGACTCGCATTTCGGGCCGGATTGGCTCGCGCAGGTGGACGACCCCCGGTTCTGGGACAAGGTGCTCGACGTGGACGTCGCTGCGCTGTGGGCCGTGCACACCCAGCTCAAGTCCCATCTGATGCGGAGCATCCGGGAGCAGGCGCGGCGGCGCTGGGCGGACCAGTGGAAGGAGGCGCTGCACCTCGTGGGCGCGGGGACCCTGCTCGATCCTGAAGCCCTCACGATCGGCTTTGGTCGTCGGTTCGCGACCTACAAGCGGGCCGATCTGCTCTTCCGCGATCCCGATCGGCTGCAGCGGCTGCTGGTGAACCCCTGGCGCCCGGTGCAGATCGTGTTCTCCGGCAAGGCGCATCCGGGCGACGAGCCCGGCAAGCAAGTCCTCCAGCGCGTGTACGCTCACACGCGCGAGGCTCGGTTCGAGGGCCGGATCGCGTTCATCGAGGACTACGACATGCATCTGGCGCACAGCCTGGTGCAGGGGGTGGACCTCTGGCTCAACGTGCCGCGCCCGCCGCTCGAGGCCTGCGGCACCAGCGGCATGAAGGCGGCCTTGAACGGCGTGCCGCAGTTGAGCACGCTGGACGGGTGGTGGGCCGAGGGTTACGATGGGCCGAACGGCTGGGCCATTCCCCCGGCGCCGGCGGGCCAGGACGCCGATGCAGCCGACGCCGAGCAGCTGTACCGCCTGCTCGAAGCCGAGGTGGTGCCGCTGTTCTACGACCGCGATCCCCAGGGTGTCCCGCGCGGCTGGGTGGAGAAGATGAGGCATGCGTTGCGCACGGCGGGCGCGCGGTTCACGGCCCAGCGCATGGTGCGGGAATACGTGAGCCAGTACTACCTCCCCGCGATGCGGGGTGAGCAGCCGGCGGACGATCCGCCGACGGCCTGACAGGAGACGACCATGGGCGCGACGACACCAGCCCCGAAGTCCCGGCGGCGGAGCCCCGTTCAGCCGCGCCGGGCGGCGACCGCCGCGGCGCCGCGGCCCCAGATCGCTCCGGCCGAGCGGATCGGTGTCACCCACCTGACGGCCGAGTATTGGCCGTTCGCCCGCACCGGTGGGCTGGGCGAGGCCGTGAGCGGCCTGGCGACGTGTCAAGCGGCTGCCGGCCTGCCCACGGCGGTGATCATGCCGCTGTACCAGATCGTTCGCGAGACTACCCCGTCGCTGGAGCGGACGGGTTCGGCGCTCGCGATCACCCTCGGCGGGCACACCGAGCGGGCCTGGCTGTACCGCACGCCGCCCGGGCCAGGGGGGGGCCCACAGGTCTTCTTCATCGAGCATCCCGACTTCTTCGACCGGGCGGGCATCTACGGCGACAACAACGGGGACTATCCGGACAACGCTCAGCGGTTCGCGTTCTTCTGTCTCGCCGCGCTCACGGCCCTTCCGGAGATCGCGCCGGAGACGCAGGTGCTGCACGCGCACGACTGGCACACCGCGCTGGCGCCGGTATACCTGCGCACCGCGTTCGCCGGCGAGCCGTTTCACCGGCGGCTCGCGGTCGTGATGTCGGTGCACAACGCCGGGTTCCAGGGGCATTTCCCGCCGGAGACGCTGGCGGCGTTGGGTCTTCCCGCCGAGCTGTACAACGCCGACGTGTTCGAGTGGTACGGCCGGATGAATGCGCTCAAAGGCGGGATGGCGCACTCCGACGTCGTGGTGACCGTCAGCCCCTCCCATGCGGAAGAGCTGCGCACGGCTGAAGGCGGGTTCGGCCTGCACGACCGGTTCACCGCGCTCGACGACCGCCTGGTGGGGATCCTGAACGGCATCGATCCGGATCTGTGGAACCCCGAGACCGACCCGGAGCTCACCGGTAATTATTCGAGCGACGATCTCGCCGGGAAGCGGCGCTGCAAGGCGGCGCTGCAGCGGGCGTACGGCCTGGCCCAGCGGGGACACACGCCGCTCTTCGGCATGAGCGCGCGTATGGTGGCCCAGAAGGGACTGGACCTGGTGCTCGGCGCCGATCTCCTCGGGACGACGGACGCGCAGTTCGTCTTCCTGGGCGCCGGGGAGCACCGCTACCACGAGGCGCTGGGGAACATCGCCGCCGCGGCGCCCGATCGCGTCGCGGTCGAGTTCATGTTCACGGATCGTCTGGAGCACCGTCTCCTGGCGGGCGCCGACGCGCTGCTCATGCCGTCACTGTACGAGCCATGCGGGCTCACGCAGATGCGCGCGCAGCATTACGGCGCAGTGCCCGTCGCCCGCCGGGTGGGGGGCCTCAAGGACAGTATCATCGACGGCGTGAGCGGGTTCCTGTTCGATGAATACTCGCCGGCGGCGCTCGCCCAGGCGGTGCGCCGGGCGGTGGACGCCTATGCCGACCGGACCGCGTGGCGGAAGCTCGTGCGCGGGGCGATGGCCCAGCAGTTCGGCTGGCACCGCTCCGGGGAGCAGTATTTCGCGCTGTACGCCCGCGCGCTCGCGGTGCGGTCGGCCTCCCTTTCCAGCTGACCGGGAACGCGATGGAGTTCATTCTCGCGCTCCACAGTCACCTCCCGTACGTCCTCAATCACGGCCGCTGGCCCCACGGCAGCGACTGGCTGTGCGAGGCCGCGCTCGACACGTATCTCCCCCTGCTGGAGCGGCTCGAGGAGCTGGCCGCCGAGCAGACGCCGACCCCCGTGACGATCGGATTCACGCCGGTGCTGGCGAACCAGCTGGCGAGCCCCGCCTTCGCCCGCGAGATGGAGGAGTTCTTCGGCCAACGTCTGGCTGCCTGCGACGAAGCCCCGGCGTCGTTCGGCCCGCTGGTGGAATTCTGGAGGGCGCGATTCAATCGCCTGCGGGAGCTGTTCCGGAGAATCGACGCAAATCTCGTCGCCGCCTTTCGCCGGCTCCAGGAGCAGGGTCGTCTCGAGATCATCGGGTCCGCCGCCACGCACGGCTACCTCCCTCTCCTCGGCCGGGACGAAAGCATCCGGCTGCAGCTCGCGGTGGGCCAGCACGAGCACCGGCGCTTGTTCGGCGTCGCGCCCGCGGGATGCTGGCTGCCGGAATGCGCCTATCGCCCGCGCGGCAAGTGGCGGGGGAAAAAAGTTCGCCGCGGCATCGAGCAGCACCTGGCGGACGCCGGGTTTCGCTACTTCTTCACCGACGCTCATCTCGCACGTGCGGGTAGCCCGCTCGGCGCCTACGGCGACATCCCCCTCGGCGCGGAGCGGTTCGACGCCGACCGGCACGATCCCGGGTCTCCCCTCCCGGCGGGAGGTCGGGCACGGGCGGCGCGCTCGCCATACCGGGCGTACCGGGTCTCCGGTCGCGGCGTGCGCCCGCCCGTCGCCGCGCTCGTGCGCGACCCCCGCTCCTCCATGCAGATCTGGAGCCGGCACCAGGGCTACCCGGGCGACGAATGGTACCTCGAGTTCCACAAGATTCGCTGGCCGGGCGGCCTCAAGCTCTGGCGCGTCAGCGGCGCGAACGTGGACCTGGGCGGGAAACGCCCGTACGAGCCGCCGGTCGCGCACGAGCGGGCGGCGGGGCATGCCTCCCATTTCGTTCATCTCCTCCAGAGCCTCGCGCAGCAGCCGGCCGACCGGGGAGGGAGCGGCATCATCGTGGCGCCGTTCGATACCGAGCTGTTCGGACACTGGTGGTTCGAGGGGGCGGACTTCCTGGCCGCGACGTACCGCGCCCTGCGCGGTTCCGGCAAGGACGGCGTCCGCCCGGTGACCGCGTCGCAGCACCTCGAGGCTCATGCCCCCGGCACGGCGTTGCAGCTGGCGGAGGGCTCCTGGGGAGCCAACGGCGACCACAGCATGTGGCTGAACGAGCGGACGGCCTGGACGTGGGAGCGACTCTGGCGCCTGGAGGACGCCTTCTGGGACGTGGCGCCGGAAGCGCTCGCGTCCGCCGCCGCGCGGCCGGTGCTGGCGCAGGCGGCCCGCGAGCTGCTCCTCGCGCAGGCGTCCGACTGGCAGTTCATCATCTCGACGGGGGCGGTCGTCGATTATGCGGAGCGTCGCTTCACGCTGCACTGTGACGACGCGGAGCGGTTGATCAAGGCGCTGGCCGGCGGCGAGCTCGAGGCGGCGGGGCGCGTGGCCGAGGAGCTGGCACGCCGTGACGACCTGTTCCCCAACGTGCTGGCTCAGGTGGCAGAGGCCCTCGCCGGTTGAAGCGATCCGTCGTGATCCACGGGCATTTTTACCAACCACCGCGCGACGACCCGTGGACAGAGACCATTCCCGTTGAGGCCAATGCCGCGCCGTTCCATGATTGGAACGAGCGCATCGAACGGGAATCCTACGCCCCCGTGGCCCCGTCGCTCGCCTCGATGAGCTTCGATTTCGGGCCCACGCTGCTCGAATGGATGGAGCGCCACGCGCCCGGAACGTACGCGGCGGTCGTCGCCGCCGCCCGCTCGGGCGGTGCGGTCGCCATGCCGTACCATCACCTGATCCTGCCCCTCGCCCCCCGGCGTGACAAAGTGACCGAGGTGCGCTGGGGTATCGCCGATTTCCGGCGTCGGTTCGGGCGAGAACCCGAAGGCATGTGGCTGCCGGAAACGGCCGTGGATGACGAGACGCTCGACGTGCTGGCCGCGGAAGGCATCCGCTTCACGATCCTCGCCCCGCATCAAGTGGAGCGCGCGCCGGCGGGCGGGCTCCCCGGGTGGTATCGCACCGGCGGTGGCCGCCAGATCGCCATCTTCCTTTATGACGGCGCGATCTCGCACGACGTCGCGTTCGGCCCGTTGGTACGCGATGCGGACGCCTGGGTCGAGCGCTTGACGACGGGGCCGAATCAGCTGGTGGCGGTGGCGACCGACGGGGAAACGTACGGTCACCATCACAAAGGCGGCGACGTCATCCTCGCCCGCGTGCTGGAAACCCTGGGCCGCCGCGGTGACGTGCGAGTCGAGAACTTCGCCTCCTTCCTTGCCCGGCACCCGCCTGCGGAGGAGGTGCGGCTGGTCGCCCCCAGCTCGTGGAGCTGCCCGCACGGCGTGGAGCGGTGGCGCGCCGAGTGCGGCTGTCGCGCGGCCCCGGAGCGCGGGCTCCACCAGCGCTGGCGCGCGCCGCTGCGCGCCGCGCTCGACTGGCTCTCTGCGGAGCTGCACACCGTGTTCGAGCGCGAGGGGAGGCCGCTGCCTACCGAGCTCGAGCGCCACGCGCTCCGCATGTTCACTTCGTGCGGCTGGTTCTTCGACGACATCGCCGGAATCGAGTCGGTGATCGTGCTGCGCTCGGCCGCGCGGGCCATCGAGCTGGCGGGCGCGGAGGCGCCGCGTCTCGAAGCAGGCCTGCTCGAGCGCCTCGCGTTGGCGCCGAGCAACGATCCCTCGGTAGGCTCGGGGCGCGAGCTCTACTTGAAGCAGGTCAAGAAATGAATTCCGTCGGCTTCGTGTTCGGCGTGCACCTCCATCAGCCCGTTGGGAACTTCGATCACGTCTTCGCGGAGCATCTGCGGGACGTGTACCGGCCCCTCGTCGAGCGACTGGCGGAACGACGCTTCTTCCCCTTCACGCTGCACATCTCCGGCCCGCTGCTCGAGTGGCTCGAAACACATGACGCGGCGTACCTCGATTTGATCGGCCGGCTGGCGGCGGACGGTCACGTCGAGTTGCTGCTCGCGGGGTTCTACGAGCCGGTGCTTGCGTCACTTGTCCCCGCCGATCGGGTCGAGCAGGTGGCGTGGATGCGCGAGGCGATCCGGCGGCGCTTCGGTGTCGCGGCGACGGGGCTGTGGCTCACCGAGCGGGTGTGGGAGCCCGATCTGGCGGCTCAGCTGGCCGATGCCGGCGTGCGCTACGTGGTGCTCGACGATCGCCATTTCCTCGTGAGCGGCTTCGAGCGGGAACAGCTGCACGCCCCCTTCTGGACCGAAAGTGGCGGCAAGCGGGTGGCGCTGTTTCCGATCGACGAGCGGCTCCGCTATCTCATTCCGTTCAGGCCGCCCGCCGAAATCGGCGAGTACCTCCGCGATCTGAGGACCGCGGGTCGTCCGCTCGCGGTGTTCGTGGACGACGGGGAGAAGTTCGGCGGCTGGCCCGGCACCAAGGACTGGGTGTACACGCGCGGCTGGCTGGCGCAATTCCTCGATGCTGTCGGGGCGCTGGTCGCCGCCGGGGAGGTCCGTCTCACGACGCCCGGCGCGGCGCTCGACACCGTGCCGAGCGGGGGCCTCGCTTATCTCCCAACGGCTTCCTACCGGGAGATGGAGGCGTGGGCGTTGCCGCCGGCGGCCGCCCGCCGCCTGGCCGTGCTGGAGCACGAGTTGGGCGAGGCCCGCATGGCGGGGCCGGAGGGGGCGCTGGTACGCGGTGCGCACTGGCGCAACTTCCTCGTGAAGTACCCCGAGGCGAATCGCATGCACAAGAAGATGCTCGCCCTATCGACACTGTGCCGCGATCGCGGCGACCCGCCGGGCGCGCGCCGTGCCATCGGCCGTGCCCAGTGCAACGACGCCTACTGGCACGGGGTGTTCGGCGGATTGTACCTGCCGCACTTGCGGGCGGCAATCTGGCGGAACCTGGCGCTCGCCGAGGCCGAGCTGCGCCGCGGCGAAGGACTGATCGTCGAGCAGCTCGATCTCGACGGGGACGGCGCCGAGGAGGTGTGGATCCACTCGGGCGTCTTCTCCGCGCTCATCAGCCCGCAGCGCGGCGGCGTGATCGAGGAGTACACACTGCTCGAGCAGGGCATCAACTATGCGGACGTGCTGACCCGGCGACGTGAGTCGTACCACGAGCCGGCCCCCGGTCGCGCGGGCCAGCCGGAGGCGACCACTGCGGACGGCACGCCGAGTATCCACGCGCTCGAGCAAATGGTCCGGCTGCAGCACCTGCCGCCGATCGACCGGTTCGACCGCGCGCTGTTCGTGGATCGCGTGCTCGCCGGTGACGTCACGCTCGATCACTATATGGGTGGAGCGTTCGAGTCGGTCGCCTGTTGGGCAGGCGGCGTATTCCAAGCGAGCCTGGAGCCATCGGCGCACGCGGTGGAGGTCGTCCTCCGCCCGAAGCCCGACGCTTCTCCCCCCGGGCTGCTCGAGAAGCGTATCAGGTTCGACCGCGCCGGCGAGCTGTCGGTACGTTACCGGTGGGATCCTGCGGCGTTTCCGGCGGATGCTCTCTTCTGTCCCGAGATCTCGGTCTCGCGCGAGGTGGACCTCGACCTCACTGCGGCGGCCACGGTGTGGAAGTTTCCCGTCGCGACCGTGTCCCGCTCCGAGCGTGGATTCGAGGAAACCGTGCAGGGATACTCGTACACGCCGCGCTGGCCGATACGAGCCGGGGAAGCCCGGCTCACCCTGCGCGTGCGTCCGTCAGCTTGAGCGTGCTACAGAATTGAGCGGAGCCCGCAGGAGAATCCCGGGAGCACATCCTCGCCGTCGAGCGTGCCGGTCTCGGCCACGTGGGTCTCGGTCCCATCCCCTCTGTACACACGAGCCACGCGCCGCTCAGGGTCGATGACCCAGACGAGACGCGCGCCCCCTTCGAGCCAATCGCCGACCTTGGCGAGCGTTTCGCCGGGTCGGTTGTCGGGCGAGAGAACTTCGACGACGAGGTCCGGGCCGAGCGCGGGGAAGCCACGGGTTTGAGGGTCGGGGAGTCGTTCCCGGCCTATGAACGCCACATCAGGAGCGCGCACCGTGTCCGGATCGCTCGCGAGCTTGAATCCCGTGTCGCCGCTAACGACCTGGCCCGCTTCTGTCCCCTCGACGTGTTTCGACAAGAGGAATGCGAGGTTCATGGACACGCGCCCGTGCCGGTAGCCGGCGGGCTCGCGCACGACGAGGACACCTCGGACGAGCTCCACGCGCTTGTCGGGAATGGTCGTCTGGAGCAGCTGCTCCGCGGTCATGAGGGCCGACGGCATACCACGAACGTAGACGCGGTCAGTGGACATCGCAACTGAATCTCGCTTCACGATTTCAACGGTGCATCAAATCGCGTTGTCGCAATTTTTGGGTACGCGCTGCGCGAATCTGATCCTTCCGCGGGACCTCTCCCAGGTATTGTTGGGCCGTGTCAGCCTACCAAGATCTGGACGCGTTCAAGGCCTGCCATCAGCTCACGTTGGCGGTGCATCGGCTCGCCGAGAAGCTTGAAGAGCGGGATGCAACGCTCGGCGGGCACCTGTGGGCCGCAGCACTGTGCGCCTCGAGTCGCATCGCGCGCGGGTCGGGGTTCCGGAATCGTCGCATGTTCGCGGCGTGCGTGGATCGCACGCTCTCGGCACTATCCGAGATCTCGTATTACCTCGACATGGCATATGCGATGGGCCTGATCTCCAAGGAAGAGCATCAGGTGATCGAGAGCCTCAGCGGGCGTGCCTTGTTTTACTCCATGAAGCTGGTCATGTCGCTCGCGGGAGGGAGTCCGGACGAAACCAGGCCTCCCTCGTAGAGGCCCGCCCCGAGAAGTTAGAGACCCGCTAGCCAACGCGCCCAGGGGTCAGCGGACGGCCCGAGGTCCCGCCCGCCGTTCAGCTGCACGAGCAGCGCGCGCGCCGCCTCGCGCCCGCCCGGGTATTCGGCGCGGAGGTGCTCCAAGACCCACGTGCCGTCGCTGCCCAGCAGCGGTCCCGCGAGCGATGGGCTCACCCTGGTCCGCGTCAGCATCGTGAAGACACCCTCTATTGCCAGTAGGTTGGTGCCCCCGAGTAGCAAGCGAAGCGTCGGCACGGCCGGCGCCCAGTCCACGGGCCGCGCTGGCATCTCCTGGAGGACGATGGAGGCTGCTGTGCGCACGGCCCCGTTCGGGTCGCGCAGCGCTTCCGTCAGCGCCCACCACGTCGAGTCACGGTCGGGGAAGTTCGCGAGGACGGCTGCGGCAATGACGCGGTTCGCGTAGAACCCGTCGCGGTGCAGCGCGCCGAGGGCGGTGCGCCGATCGGCCTCGGTGCGGTGTGCAGCGAGGAAGCGCCAGAGCCGGCTTGCGTCCTCACGACCGGTGGGACCACCGCCCTCGAGCGCCCGGACGCGCGCCGCCGCGTCGCGGGCGTAGAACTGGAGGGGCCAGAATAACCGCGCCAACCACAGTTGACCGAGCGAGTCTGTCGTCGGCAGGACCACCGCGCCGTATGCTGGCCGGAGCACCGTGAGACTGTCCGGCGGTGCCGGCGCCCACCGCACCCGGTTCGCATCCTGGGGCTCAATCACCTTCACCACGAGGTAGTTGCGCACGGCAGCGCCAGCCCCGGCGGAGTAGGTGATCCCCTGAACTAACGCGTCGGCGAAGTGGAGCGAGTCGCGGAGCGTGACCATACACGCCGCCGACTCCAAGGTTTGGCCCGGGAATCGGCGCCTGATCGAATCCCGGAGCATCTCGAGGGTCCAAGCTCTAAGGCCGAGCACCTCGACCCGGCCGCTGGGCCCATCGTACGCCACCTGGGCGCCGCTCGGCGAGGCGAGCAGCGCCCACGCAACGAGAGTCGCCGCGGCCACGCGCGGTATGCGAACGGCGGGTCTCATTGAGTCGCCTCTCCCGCTATTCCTCTCATGGTTGAACGCCCAGCACCGCGAAAGTGCGCCACCTTCCTCGGTGCCGCTAGCTACTCCGCTGCTCCAGTCGGTGGAATATATTTCCAATCATGCGAATCGGCGCGCTGGTAGCGCTTCTCTGCGTGGCCGCGTGCCGGAATCGGCCGCTCGTCAGAACGGCGCAGCAAGGCGACTCGGTGGATCTCGCGCAGCTCGTGCCGCGCGACTCGTCGGACGGCACGCTGCTCGTTCCGCGCGTAGTCACCGAGCCGAGCGTGGTGCTGTTTTGGCTGCACGCCGCAGACACGCTGGCCGCGGAGGACCGCGCCGACACCTTCGACGACCTGAAGTATTACACGGAACAGATCGCGCCCGCGCTTGAAGCAGGCGGCATCAAGCTGCTCGCCACCAACGCCGAAACCGTGTACGTCGCGCTCCCCAACCGCAATCGCCGCGCCATCCTCCTGTCGGGCCTCGACTATCCCTACGGGTATCTGTTGATCGATCCCGGCGGGCCGGAGCGCATCCTCACCGGCGTGTATGCGGACGACGACCTCCTGGAGGAGCTCCGCGTCTACTTCGACCTGCCGGACGATACCACGAGCGCCCAGCCGCGCATCGCGACCTGAGGCCGTGCCGCCCCTCCCGAAGACGCCCGACCTGCTCCTCGCCGGCGGCGATGTCCTGCTCCACGACGGCGCATGGCGCGTGGAGCGGGCGGACGTCACGGTGCGGGGTGGGAGGATCCAGTCGGTAGGGCCAACAGACGGACGGGCGGACCGAAAGGCTACGCCCCTGTCGGTGCGCGACTGCAGCGGTTGCCTGATCATCCCCGGCCTGATCCAGGCCCACGTCCACCTTTGCCAGACGTTGTTCCGCGGGCTCGCCGACGACCTCCGGCTCGAGGATTGGCTGGTGCGCCGTATCTGGCCGCTCGAGGCCGCCCACACCGAAGAGACCGTCTACTGGTCCGCCCTGCTCGGCGCCGCGGAGCTCCTGCTCGGCGGCACGACGGCCATCCTCGACATGGAAACGGTGCGGCATACCGGCGCGGCGTTCCAGGCGCTCGAGCGGATCGGCATCCGGGCGGCCGTGGGGAAGTGCCTCATGGACGCGCATCCCGAGGGAGCGCCGCTCGAGCTGGCGGAGTCGACCGACAACGCGCTGGCGGAAGCCGAGGCGCTGGCCCAGCGCTGGCACAAGGGCGGGGGCGACCGCCTGCGGGTGTGCTTCGCCCCGCGCTTCGTCCCCAGTTGCTCGGGACCGCTGCTCCGGGCCGCAAGCGAGCTGGCCGAGCGATTCGACGCCCAACTCCACACGCATGCCGCGGAGACGATCGTCGAGCGCGAGACCGTGCTGCGCACCACGGGGCTCGAGGAGATTGCTTACCTGGACTCGGTCGGTATCGCGGGCCCGCGCGCGGCGCTCGCCCACTGCGTCTGGGTGGATGCGCACGAGACGGCGCGCCTCGCGCGCCAGGGGACCACGGTGGTGCACTGCCCGTCGTCCAACCTGAAGCTCGCGAGTGGCGTGGCGAAGGTGCCGGAGCTCCTGGCCGCCGGCTGCCGCGTCGCGATCGGCGCCGACGGCGCCCCGTGCAACAATCGGCTCGACGTCTTCGCCGAGATGCGCCTCGCCGCCCTGATCCAGAAGCCGCGGCTCGGCGCCGACGCGCTCCCCGCCGGGCGGGTGCTCGAGCTGGCCACGCTCGGCGGCGCCCGCGCGCTGGGGCTCGAGGCCGAGCTCGGCTCGATCGCCCCCGGCAAGCGCGCCGACCTGGTGGTGCTCGACTTGCGTGAGCCGCACCTCCACCCCGCCATGGGCGATCCCGTGTCGCTGGTGGTGTACGCCGCGTGCGCGAGCGACGTGCGGGACGTATTCGTGGACGGTCGGCCGGTCGTGCTTGGCCACGAGCTCCTCACGGCGCCGATCGAAGAGATCGTGCGGGAGGCGGATCGCTCCGCGGCCGAGCTGCACGCGGCCGCCCGGCTGGGGTGAACCAAGCTCGAGCGCCCGACGTTAGGTCAAATAACCTCGAAGGAAGGACGACACCAATGCTGACGCTGCGCGTGAACGGGGTCGAGCGGAGCTACGACGGCGATCCCGCGATGCCGCTGTTGTGGTACCTCCGCGACGAGCTCAGCCTGACTGGCACCAAGTTCGGCTGCGGGATGGCGCTGTGTGGCGCCTGTACCGTTCACCTGGACGCCGGGGCCGCCCGGTCCTGTGTGACGCCCATGGCCGCTGCGGCGGGGAAGAGCGTCACCACCATCGAAGGATTGAGCGCCGACGGCAATCACCCGGTGCAGCGGGCGTGGCGCGAGCACAACGTCCCGCAGTGCGGCTACTGCCAGAGCGGCCAGATCATGCAGGCCGCCGCGCTGGTCGCCCAGACCCCAAGGGCATCCGACAGTGAGATCGACGCCGCCATGTCCGGCAATATCTGCCGCTGCGGCACGTACGCGCGGATCCGCGCGGCGGTGCGCGCGGCCGCCGGAAAGGGGGCCTGACATGCGCGCCACCATCACGAACGTCAGCCGGCGGGAGTTCCTGCACGACGTGACAGCCGGGGGTGGGTTCGCGCTCGCGGTGACGCTCCCCGGCGCTACGCGCGTCGCCGAGGCGTTGAGGACCGGGACCGCCGCCGCATCCCCCGCCGACCCGTTCAACCCCAATGTCTACGTGCGGATCGACGCCGACGGGACGGTGACGGTCGTCGCGCACCGCTCCGAAATGGGGCAGGGCGTCCGCACTGGCCTTCCGATGGCCTTGGCCGACGAGCTCGAAGCGGACTGGTCGAAAGTGCGCATCGAGCAGGCGATCGGGGACGAAGCGAGGTTCAAAACCGGCACGTACGTCGACGGGCCGGGCACTCAGAACACCGACGGGTCCCGCAGTCTGCGCCACTTCCTGCGACCGTTGCGCGAGGCGGGGGCCACCGCCCGAGCGATGCTCGAGGCGGCGGCGGCGCAGCGGTGGAGCGTTCCCCTCACCGAGGTCGAGGCCCGTTTCCACCAGGTTGTCCACCGGCCCTCGGGGCGGACGGTCGCGTACGGCGACCTGGTCGCGATCGCGCGCGACCTTCCCGTGCCCCCAAAGGAGCAGGTCCGACTCAAGCCGCCCTCGGCCTTCCGGTACATCGGCAAGGAGGTTCCGATCGTCGACCTGTTCGACATCACCACGGGCAGGGCGAAGTACGGGATCGATCAAGTACAGCCGGGCATGAAATACGCCGTGGTGGCACGCCCACCGGTGTACGGCGGACGCGTCACGTCGGTGGATTCGAGCGCGGCCGAAGCGGTCGCGGGCGTGGAGCGGGTGGTGCGCCTCGAGGGGACTCCGCCTCCCTCAGGCTTTCTCCCCCTCGGCGGCGTGGCCGTAGTGGCCCGGAACACCTGGGCGGCGATTCAGGGACGCTCCAAGCTCAAGATCACCTGGGACGACGGCCCGAACGGCACCTACGACTCGACGGCGTATCGCGCGCAGCTCGAGGCGGCCGCGACGCGGCCGGGCAAGGTGGTCCGCAACGAAGGGGACGTGGATGCCGCCCTCGGTGGGGCGGCCCGGCGGGTGACGGCCGATTACTACGTGCCGCACCTCGCGCACGCGACCATGGAGCCGCCGGCGGCGCTCGCCGTCGTCGCCGACGGTCACTGCGAAGTGTGGGCCCCGACCCAAAATCCGCAGGGGACCCGCGATACGCTCGCCAAGGTGCTCGGCATCCCGAGCGATCGCGTCCGCGTGAACGTGTCGCTGCTCGGCGGGGGCTTCGGCCGCAAGTCGAAGCCCGACTTCATCGTGGAGGCGGCGCTCCTGTCCCGCGAAGTCGGGGCGCCGGTGAAAGTCCTGTGGACGCGCGACGACGACATGCATCACGGCTACTATCACACCGTCACGGCGCAGCACCTGGAAGCGGGGCTCGACGCCCGCGGCCGCACTGTCGCCTGGCTGCACCGCACTGTGTTTCCGAGCATCCCGTCGACCTTCGCCCCCGGGGTCACGCACGCCAGCGATGGCGAGCTGGGATTGGGGTTCGTCGACTTGCCGTATGACATTCCCAACATCCGGTGTGAGAACCCGGAAGCCGAGGCCCACGTGCGCATCGGGTGGTACCGCTCCGTGGCGAACATCCAGCACGCATTCGCGGTCAATTCGTTCGCGAGCGAGCTGGCGCATGCCGCGGGGCGTGACCCGAAAGACTACTTGCTCGAGCTGATCGGCCCGCCGCGGCGCGTCGACCTGACGCGCGGGGGCGTGAAATACGTGAACTATGGTGATCCGATCGACCTCTATCCGATCGACGCGGGCCGGCTGCGGAAGGTCGTGGAGCTCGTGGCCGAGCGGGCGGGGTGGGGGCGGAAGTTGCCCGCCGGTCGTGGGCGCGGGATCGCCGTGCACCGGAGTTTCGTCACCTACGTCGCAACCGTCGTCGAAGTCGAGGTCGGCAAAGCGGGGGAGATCTCGCTGCCGCGGGTGGACGTGGCGGTGGATTGCGGGTTTGTGGTCAACCCGGATCGGGTGCGTTCGCAGATGGAGGGCGCGTGCATCATGGGGCTGTCGAACACGCTGTACGGGCAGGTGACGTTCCGGGACGGCCGGGCGCAACAGAGCAACTTCAATGACTACCCGGTAGTCCGGATCAACGCGGCGCCCCGCGAGACCCGCGTCCATATCGCGCCGGGCGGTGATCTGCCCGGGGGCGTGGGCGAGCCGGGGGTGCCGCCCCTGGCGCCCGCGCTGTGCAATGCGATCTTCGCCGCGACGGGCAAGCGGATCCGCAACCTCCCGATCGGAACTCAGCTTGGCGCGTAAGAATGATTCGCGCCGGGAAGAGAACGAGTGATGCATGGCACTCTTCCCCGCCGTCGCGTTGGCCTTCGCCATCCACACGCCCCTGCCTCCCGACTCGGGCGCCGCGCTGTTCCAGGCGTGGTGCAAGTCGTGCCACGGAGCGGACGGCCGCGGCACCCCCGCCGCGAGCACGCGGCTCGAGGTCCCGCCCGCGGACCTGCAGGACTGCAAAGCGAGCACGGCCGAGCCGGAAGAGCGCTGGATCGAGATCGTGTCGCGGGGCGGCGCGGCGTTCGGCCTGTCGCTCGACATGCCGGCGTTCGGCGAGGCGGCCACACCCGCTCAAATTCGCGCCGTGGTGCGCTACGCCCGCTCGCTGTGCGGTGAGCTCGGCTGGCCCCCGGGCGAGCTGAACTTCCCGCGGGCCTTCCTCGTGGAAAAAGCGTACCCCGAAGACGAAATCGTCGTTGCCGATCAGGCTCGCGGCCAGGAGTACATCTACGAGCGCCGCCTGGGCAAGCGGTTCCAGCTCGAGGCCAGCGCGCGCACGGCGCTCGACGGGCAGCCGCGGGCGTTCGACGGAGTGACCGCCGCGCTCAAGTACAACTTGTGGCACAGCCTCGAGCGGCGCGCGCTCGTGAGCCTGGGCATCGAGGCCACGCCGCCGCTGGGCCGGCAGGACGTGTGGGAGGTGGAGCCGTTCGTGGCCTTCGGTGCCAATCCCGGCCGCGCGCTCGTGGTGCAAGGCGAAATCGTCGGCACGTGGGAAGAAGCCGGGGGGTTCGGCGGGATGTCCTATCGGCTCGGGGTGGGCCACGAGCTGGGCCGCTTCGTGCCGATGCTCGAGGCCGGCTGGACCGTGCCGGCAGCGGGCGAGCACGCGCTCTCGTTCTACCCGCAGGTGTGGGTCCGGCTCTCGCGGCTGGGACACGTCGCGGGCTCGCTCGGCGCCGAGCTGCCGGCGGTGGGGCCCGAGCCGCGGCACCCCCGGCTGATCGCCTTCGTGTTGTGGGACTTCGGGGACGCGCCGCTATTTCGTGGGTGGTAGCGGCGCGCCTCGCTCAGCTCTTCAGGTGCGCCTTGACCGCCCCCTCGGCGTGCGCTTCGACGAACCACAGCCATTTGTCGGTGCCCCGCGAGATCTCGGTGCAGATGTCCGACGCGTCCACGTCGTCCAGGTCCGCCGTCTGGTCGATCGCCCGACGGACGCGCTCCCCGAAGCCGGACAGCGCCGAGGACAGGGCCCACACGTGCTCCTCGCCCGTCGAGATCGTGAGCGGATACTCCGGCAGCTCGGACCGCTCGGCCACGACCCGCGCCGTCCCCTCCGCGATCCCGCCGAGCTGAACGACGCGCTCCGCCAGCAGGTCGACGTATTCCTCCACCGCTTCGTCGATCTCGTCGAACAGCTTGTGCAGGGCAATGAATTGAGGACCCTTGACGTTCCAGTGTGCTTGCTTCGCCTGCGTCTGGAGATCGATCGCATCTGCGAGGAGGTTGTTGAGCAGATCGCTCACCTGGCTGCGCACGTTTTCGGGCAGATCGTTCATGGTGTCGTGAGGGACGGGGGACATGGCGTTGACTCCTGTGATGAGATGGTTGCGTTCTAGCGTTGCTTGATGAAGGTGCCGTCCTGAAGCTCGGCGTACGCGCGCCGCAGCTCGTCCTGCGTGTTCATTACGATGGGGCCGTACCACGCCACCGGCTCCTCGATCGGCTTCCCCGAGACCAGGAGGAATCGCATTCCGGCGTCGCCCGCCTGGACCGTCACCGCATCTCCACTGTCGAACAACACGAGCGACCGGTTCTGCACCTCCCCCTCCTTCCCGCCCGCCCCGTCGGCCACCACGGGTCCCACGCGTTCGGTGCGGACGGCGCCCGGCTCCGACGCGTCGCGGAACGTGCCGCCGCCCTCGAACACGTAGGCAAAGGCGTGGCCGGACGTCTCCACCGGCAGCGACTTGCGCTTGCCCGGCGGCACCCACACGTCCAGATAGCGCGGGTCCGCCGCCACCCCCTCGACCGGGCCGACCTTCCCCCAAAAGCTCCCGCAGACTACCCGGACGCGCGTACCGTCGTCGTCGGTCACTTCCGGGATGGCGCCACCCGAGATGTCCTGGTAGCGCGGCCGGGTCATCTTCAGGGAGGACGGCAGATTCGCCCACAGCTGGAATCCGTGCATGCGCCCGTGTGGGTCCCCGTGCGGCATCTCCTGATGGAGGATGCCACTGCCCGCGGTCATCCACTGCACGTCGCCTGCCCCCAGGGCGCCCTTATTTCCGAGGCTGTCGCCGTGGTTGACCGTCCCCGCGAGCACATACGTGATGGTTTCGATCCCCCGATGCGGGTGCCAGGGGAACCCCGCGAGGTAGTCCTCGGGATTCTCGTTGCGAAAATCGTCGAACAAGAGGAACGGATCGAACTCTTTGGTGTCGCCAAAGCCGAACGCGCGGCGCAACCGCACGCCGGCGCCCTCGATGGTGGGTTTCGCTTGCAGGACTCGCTTGATCGGTCGAATGGACATGATTGCTCCTCGGGCTCGCCGTTAACGCACCATGCCAAAAACTCCCGCGGCGACCCTGGAGTTCCCTCACGCCTTCCCGTTCACGTTGAACCGCTGAATCGTCTCCGTGAGCTTGGCCGCGGCGACCGAGAGGTGCTGCGAGGTCGTCGTAAGCTCGCCCAGCGAGGCGATCTGCTCCTCCGTCGCGGCCGAGGTCTGCTCGGCGCCCTGGGCCGCCGTCTCGGCGATCCCCGCGACTTCTTCCATCCGGCGCACCACCTCGCGGATCCGCTGCGTCTGACCCTCGGTCTCGCCCGCAAAGGCGCTGGCGAACTTCACCGTCGCATTCAGGTCGCCGAAGATGGCGTCCAGGGCCTGCCGGGCCGCCGCGGACACGGCGCCCACGCCCTCCGCCGTGCGTCGGCCCTCGTCCATCGCCGCGATCACCTGCCCGATCTGGTCCTGCGTCTGCCGTACGCGGGCCCGTACCTCCTCCGCGGAGCGGGCGCTCTGCTCGGCGAGCTTACGCACCTCGTCGGCCACCACCCGGAATCCCAAGCCGTGCTGACCGGCCCGCGCCGCCTCGATCGCCGCGTTCAGGGCGAGGAGGTCGGTCTGGCTGGCGATCCGCGTAATGGCATCCACGAGCTTACCGATTTCCCGCGAGCCCTGTTCCAGCGTGCCGGCCGCCCGGGACACCTGGTCGAGGTGGTCGACGAGGGTGACGAGCAGCTCGCTCGCGCGGGCGATCTCCTGGCCGTGGCGCTGCGCCTGCTGCGCCACGCCGGCGATCTGGCGCTCGGCCTCCTGGGCCCGCGCGTGCAGCTGCGCCGCGACGTCCGCCGCGGCCTCCGAGTCGTCACGCCCGTGGCCGATGAGCTGCCGCTGGCGCGACGTGCCCTCGGTCAGCCGCTCCGCGGCGGCAGAGATCTCCTGCGATGCAGCGTGCAGCTCCTGGGCCGAAGCGGCGAGCTGCTCGGCCATGGCCGCCAGGTCCTGGGACTGGTGCTGGACCTGACGAACCACACCCGCGATCGCGCCGGTGGTCCGGTTCACGCTCGCGCCGAGGTAGCCCAGCTCATCCGGCTCCTCGTCCTGAATCTGCACCGTGAGGTCGCCGCGCTCCACCTGGGCCAGCGTGCTCCGAGCGGCTTGCAGTCGGGTGACGAACCGCGTCAACGTCGGTATCAGGGCCGCGCTCACGAACGCAAGCACCAGCGTCTCCTGTGCGAACGCGCTCCACGCCCAACCCGGGGAGCCCTGACTGACCCGAATGGCGGTGGCGAGGCCGAAGCCCGTGAGGTTGACCAGGAGCGCCTGCCAGGCCTCCGTCTGGCCGAGATACAGCGCGGCTTGCAGGGGCGCGATCACGTACACCACGTACAGCAGGTGTCCGCTCGGCCCCGCGGCGAAGAGGATCACGGAGATCATCGCGGCGCCCACGGCGATATCGGCGTGTACGTGCCAGACACGGAACTCACCGCCCCGAGCCACGCGGAGCATGGCGTAGCTGATGCCGGCGAACAGCCCCGCGAAGCCCAGGATGTAGAGCCACGAGACGGGAGCGACCAGCGCGACGCGGAGGATCGCCAGCAGGGCTGACCCGAGCGCGACGAACCGCCAGCGCGCACGCGTGTTCGCGAGCACATAGCGGCGCTGTTTGGCGCGGTCTTCGTCGGCGAGTTGCTGGGGGAGGTCGGCCGCGTCGGGCATGGAGGAGAAAATGGCCCGGCGCGGAGGTGAGGGGTAGAGGGGCTACATACGGAAGAGGTAGCTCAGCTTGAGGAAGAAGCCGTCCGCCGTACGGGTCAGGTTCCGGAACCGGAAGGCGTCCGCCTCGGTGAGCGACGCGCCGTAGCCCAGGAAGACGACGGTCCCCGGCGTCGGTTTGTAGGAAAACAAGACGTCATTGCGGAAGTCGTTGGTGACGATCGCTCGCGCGGTGTCGCCGTTCACGAGGAGCGGCTGCCCGGTGCGCGGATCGCGCAGCGCGGCCTGGTCCTCCGCGAAGTACTGGCCGATGTAGCGCACGAAGATCGCCCGGGTCAACTGGTACTCGAGCTTCAGCCGCGGGATGTTCGCCGTCAGGAAGCGGGTGCCGTCGCGCGCACGGGTGAAGCGTTGGTGCACCCAACGCGCCTCGAGCCGCAAAGCGGGTGTGGGCCGCACCGCCGCGACGGTGGTCACGGCGACCTGCCGGCCCTCGGATGCCTCGGGGAAGATGGGTGCGGCTGTGTAGCCCAGCACCACGCTCCCGGCGATCGCGCGGTTGGGCGTGTTCACGATGAAGGCGGCCCCCGGGAGGTGATACAGGTCGTGAGGGACCACGAAGGCCACCGTGTCCACCGTGCGGTCGACCTGATAGCCGGAGTAGTCCGCGGCCTCGAAGCCGAAGTGATTCAGGCTGAGTGTGACCTGCGCCTGCCACCCACCCCGCAGGGTCGCGACCCAGAAGGTTTGGAGGGTGTCCTCGATGGTGCGATTCAGGCGGCCGAAGTCGCGGTAGCGCCAGATCGGGGCGAATCCCACGATGGCCGTCAGCTGCTCGACCAGCGCACCCGGGCGGCCGTACCAGCTGAACCGGTTGTAGGTCCGGCCGGCGACGAAGTCCGTCCGGTTCACAAAGCCGCTCGTATCCTGGAAGCTCTTCTCGATGCCGAGCAGCTCGAAATGGTTGCCGTACGCGCGACCGGTACGGTCGCCAAAGGTGACGGTCCACAGCTTGCCCGCGCGGCTGCCGTCCGGTCCCCGCGTCCACGAGCTCGCGATCTGCACCTCCGAGAACCAGACCTTGCGCCACACGACGTGGGCGTCGACGCCCAGGACGCGGTTGTAGTCGTCGCCGTCGATGCGGTCGGTGTAGGCCACGCCCAGCGTGGACGTCGGCCCGAGGTCGCGCCGCACCCGCAGCATGTTGTAGACGGGGTGCGCGCCCGTGGCCGACTGGTCGCTGTTGTCGACGGCGCCGAGATAGGCGATGCCGGTACCCCCGACCTTGCCGGCGAGCTTGGCGCCGAACACCGGCTGCGCGATGCGCCGGGTGTAGATGAGGCTGTTGGGCGTGTCGAACTGCTCCAGTCCCTCGAGAAAGAACGGGCGCTTCTCCGGATAGAACAGGGCGAACCGCTGGTTGAGCGTCACCTGGCCGATGTCGGCTTCGACCTGCGAGAAATCCGGATTGGCGGTGGCCGTGAGGCCGAGGTTCTGCGTGACGCCCCAGCGCAGGTTGCCCGCGACCTCGGGCGTGCCGCGATAGTCGTAGCCCGGCATGGTCGGCGCACCGTCCACCTTGGTGGTGAACTCGGGTGTGAGGTCGAGCACCAGGCCGCGCCGCAGCGCGGTGAGACCGACCAGGCGGCCCGACTGAATGAGGAAGCTCGCGTTGGCGCGGACCGCGGGCGTCCAGGTTTCCTCGTAACCCGAGTGCTGCACCGACCGGACGACCTGGATGCCCCAGTCCTGGGGGTCGGCGCTCTGATAGCGCAGGCTCTTGAAGGGGATTCGCACCTCCACCTCGTACCCGCGCTCGGTCACGCGGCCGCGCGATTCGTAGACGTAGTCGGGGTTCAAGTCGATCGTCGCGTCGAACCTGCCGCCCGCGCTCGGTCCCCCGGCGGCCCCGGCGGCGACGCCGTCACTCCAGACGCCGTCCTCCTGCACGCCGAGCGGATTGACCGCGAACATCGTGGCGCGGCGGTGGTCGAGGTAGGTGTCGAGCAGGATGGCGACGTGGTCGTCCGCGTCGATGTTGTCGCGGTCGGCGAGCGTGGCGCGTACGGCCCCGCCGTGGCGCTCGAACGCGCGGATCCCGAAGTAGATCGCATCGGGGGCGTACCAGACCAGCACCGCGGTCGAGTCTTCGGCGGGACGGCCGTCCACCGGCCGGTACTGCGAGAAGCCCGTGAGCGTCGCCGCCCGGCTCCACACCGGCTCGTCGAGCACGCCGTCGATTTTCGCCGCCGCCTCGAACCGCGGGATGTGCACGTCGAGTTGCTTAGCGAGGCCGCTGTAGACCGGACCGGGGTCCTGCAACGCCAACAGGAGAGCGAGCATGAGGGAAACCTAAGTTGGAATGCGGAATGCGGAACGCGGAACAGGTGGGCGAGCATCAAGGCTCAGACCTACGAATCGTCAGCCCGTTCTTCCGTTCCGCGTTCCGACTTCCGCCTTCTATTCGTATCTCAGCGCGTCTATCGGATCGAGACTCGCTGCCCGGCGGGCTGGCCAGATGCCGAAGAACAACCCGACGGCAGCGCTGAAGATGAAGGCGAGCAGAATGGCGAGCGGTGAAATCAGCGTGTTCCAGTGCGCCAGTTGCGACAGGACCACGGCACCGAGCGAGCCGAACAGCACGCCGATCAGGCCGCCGACCAGGCACAGCACCAGCGCTTCGACCAGAAACTGGAACAGGATGTTGAAGCTCGTGGCGCCGAGCGCCTTGCGCACGCCGATCTCGCGGGTGCGCTCGGTGACCGACACGAGCATGATGTTCATGATGCCGATCCCGCCCACCAGCAGGCTCACGGCCGCGATGCCGGCGAGCAGGTACTTGAACGTCTCGGTCGTCTGCTGCAGCGTCGCCAGGATGTCGGTCTGGTTACGGATCTGGAAGTCGTCGTCCTGGCCGGGGCGGAGCTTGTGCTGCCGGCGCAGCACGCGCTCGAGCTCGATCATGGCCAGGTTCATGTGGCTGAGGTCGTCCACCCGCACCGTGATGTCGCGCAGCCGGTTGCTGCCGATGACGCGGTACCGGGCGGTCTCGAGCGGGACGAGAATCTGCTCGTCGGGGTTGAAGAACGAGCCCTGCGATCCCTTCTCGGAGAGCACCCCGATGACCTCGAACGCGATTCCTCGGATCATGATTTCCTGGCCGATGATCGCGTCGCGGTTCGCGTTCAGCATGTCCGGGATGGCGGACCCGAGCACGGCGAACCGGCGGCGCGCGGCGTCGTCGCCCGCCGTGAACATGCGGCCGGCGGTGAGCGTGTAATTGTGGACCGGCACGTAGTTCGGTGTCGTGCCCAGCACGTTCACGTTGATGTTTTGGCTCCCCTTCTGCACCTGGAGGTTGCGCGTCAGCTCGGGCACGACGTCGGTCAGGTAGCGGGCGTTGTGGGCGAGCGCGGTGTCGTCGTCCATCGTGAGGCTGACCCGCTGGTCGCTCGCGACGCCGCGCATGAAGCTCTGGCCGGGATAGACGCTCAGCAGGGTGGGGCCGAGCGCCTGAATCCGGTCCTGCACCGCTTTCTGGGCGCCCGAGCCGAGGGCGATCATGGTGATCACCGCGCCCACGCCGATGATGATACCCAGCATGGTGAGGAGCGAGCGCAGCTTGTTGGCCCGCAGCGCCTCGAGCGCGACCCGGATGATTTCGCCCAACAGCATCGGCTTACCGCGGCGGGGTGCTCTGCTGCTGGCGGACCCCGGGCAGCCCGCCGCCGGTCACGTTCTGGAAGCGCTGGCGGAACTGCTGCAGCGATTGCACCAGCGAGGCGCTCGGCAGCACCAGCACCGTGTCCCCATCCGTGAGCCCGCGTGTGACCTCGATGTAGTCCTGATCGGTGAGGCCCGTGCGAATCGGCACGGCCGTGATCTTGCCGCCGCGCAGCGCGAACACGATGTAGCTTCCTCCGCCACCCCCTCCTCCGCGCGCATTGCGTCCCTGGCGGCCCGCCGCGTGCCCCCCGTCGGCTCCTCCCTGGAACTGACTGCGCAGCTGCGCGAGCAGGGCTTGCTCCGCCGGCGTGAGGTCGCCGCCGGTCATGCGCTTGGCGAGCGCGGCGCGCACCTGCTCCGGCGTCACGCCCGGCGGGAGGGTGATGGTCCGCCCACTCGGCGTTGTAAAAGTCGCGCCCGCTCCCGGTTTGGCGGCTTCGGCGGCGTGCAGCTTGCCACCGTCCGCGGTGTCGCCGCCGGCGGTGCGGGGCGGCGTCTCCGCCTGCGCCAGCTGTTGCTGCACGGTCTGCAGGTCGAGCCCCAGCACCTGTGCCGCCGACGCGACGTCGCGCGGCGTGCGTAGCGCCGCGTTCGGCACGGCGAGCACGTTCTGCCGATCGCCGACATGAATCTCGACTTCGGTGTTCATCCCCGGCTTGAGCTGGTGGTTGGGGTTCAGAATATTGACGATGACCGGGAACATCGTGACGTTCTGATTGACCTGTGCCTGCGGCTCGATCTTCAGGACGCTGCCGTCGAACGGGCGATTGGGAAACGCGTCCACGGTGATCGTCACCGGCATCCCGGGCTGGACCTTGCCCACGTCGGTCTCGTCCACCAATGCCTGGACCTGCACGGTGTCGAGGTTCGCCATCTTGAGGATCACGGTGCCGCCGCCCACGTCGCGCGTGGGACTGGAGATTACGGTGCCGAGCACCGCATCGAGCTCGAGCACCGTGCCGGTGACCGGAGAGCGAACTTGCGTATCCTCCATCGCGTCTTTGGCGGTCTGGAGACTCGCCTCGGCGTTGACGACGGCCGATTGGGCCGTCGCATAGCTGAGCTTGGCCGCGTCGTAGTCGGTTTGCGCGATCGCCTGCGTCTGGAACAGCAGCTCGCTGCGCTTGAGCTGCGCGGTGGCGTTGTCGAGCTGGGCTTTGGCGACCGCGAGGTTCGCCTCGGCCTGCGTGAGGTCGTTCTGCGGGATGCGCGGGTCGATCTTCGCGAGCAGCTGTCCCTTTTTCACGTCGTCGCCCGTCTGCACCGGCATCTCGAGGATCTCACCCGAAGCCTTCGACTTCACGCTCAGGGTCAGGATCGGCTGGATCGCGCCCGAGGCGGACGCCGTGACCACGATGTCGCGGTGCGCCACGGCGACCTTCTCGTACAGCGGCGCCGGTTGCGCCTTCTTGCAGGCACCGACGCCAAGCAGCAGGGCCGCGGAGGCAGCCAGGACATACCGCGTCACAATCAGCCTTTCGTCTGCACGTCGCGCTCGACGAGCCCGTCGCGCAGGTGGATCTGGCGAGAGGCATGCGCCGCAATGTCGGCTTCGTGCGTGACCAGCACGATGGTTTGCCCGGCGTCGTGCAGCTCCTCGAACAGCCGCATGATCTCCTCGCCGGTGGCGGAGTCGAGGTTCCCGGTCGGCTCGTCCGCCAGCAGGATCGACGGCTCGTTCACGAGCGCGCGGGCGATCGCGACCCGCTGGCGCTGCCCGCCCGACAGCTCGTTCGGCTTGTGCGTCATCCGGTCAGCGAGCCCGACGCGCTCCAGCGCCCGCGCCGCCTGGGCCCGCCGCTCCTTCGCGGCGATCCCGGCATAAATCAGCGGCAGCTCGACATTGTGCAGCGCGCTGGCCCGCGGCAGCAGGTTGAACGTCTGGAACACGAACCCGATCTCCTTGTTGCGAATGTGCGCCAGCTCGTCGTCCGACAGGTCGCTCACCTTCTGGCCGTTGAGCCAGTACTCGCCTGCGGTGGGCGTGTCGAGGCAGCCGATGAGGTTCATCAGCGTCGATTTCCCCGAGCCCGAGGGGCCCATGATGGCCACGAACTCGTTGCGCCGCATCTGGATCTCGACGCCGCGCAGCGCGTGCACCACCTCGCCACCCATGTCGTAGTTGCGCGTGAGCTTGTGCGTGAGGATGACGGTGTCGGGCAGCGGCGTGTCGCCGGTGCGGAACGTGGTCGGCTGGACGCTCGTCACAGGGGGTGTCCCACGAGCGCCTCGACCTGCGCGCGGGCGATCAGGTAGTTGTAGCGTGCCTGGACCTGATTCACCTGGGCCTGGGTGAGGTTGGCCTGGGCGGTGAGCAGGTCGAGCAGCGTGCCGGCGCCGAGTCGGTAGCGCTCCTGCGTAACGCGCCCCGCCTCGGTCGCGGCGGCCACGTTGGCGCCGGTGATCCCGATGGTCGCGTACGCGGTGAACAGCGCCGCAAGCTGCTGCGTGAGCTGCGCGTTCACCTGGCGGCGGGCGTCTGCCGCCTGGGCCGTGGCGATGTCGCGCGTCACGCTGGCCGACACCTGCGACTGCTCGCGCTGGAAGCCGTTGAACAGGGTCCAGGAGAAGCCAAATCGCCACGTAAAGGTCTCGCGATAGGTGTCGAACAACGGCAGCGTGGGTGAGCCGATGCCGGTCCGGCTGTTGTTGTACGCGAGCGTCACAGTCGGCCAGTATTGCGAGCGGGTACTCCACACCTGTGCGCTCGCCGCTCGCGCCTGGGCCCGCGCCTGTTCCACTATCGGCGCGGTCTCGAGCGCCGACGCGCGCACCGCCGCCGTGTCGGGAAGTCCCGGAAACGCGGTGTCCGGCACTGCCCGCACCGGCTGGTCGACGCCGATCTGGCGACCCAGGTTGGCCTGGGCCGTGGCGAGATTCGCTCGCGCCTGCAACAGTGAGAGCTGAGCGTTCCCGAGATCCACCGTCGCCGTGAGCGTGTCGGAGCGGGTGGCCGCTCCGGCCTGGAACTTGTTGACCGCGATCTGGAGCTCCTCCTTGGCGCGTTGCAACTGCGCTTCCCCGACGCGTGCCAGCTCTTCGTTCGCCAGGGCGGTGAAGAAAGCTTGCTGGGTCGCGAGGGTGGTCTGGTAGCGTTGATTCACGAGTCCGGCGCCCGCTGCGTCTTCACCGGCCGAGGCGGCGCGGACGTTGGCGAGCCGCCGGAAACCGTCGAATAGGTCCAGGCTGGCCGTCAGACCGCCCGAGTACGAATACCCGGGGGGCAATCGCTGTGTGCTAGCGGGATCGAACCGATCCTGGTTGCTCCGCGAGGCGGAGGCATTGGTGGTCACAGTCGGCAGAAATGCTCCCCACGCGGTGAGACCGCTCGCACCGGCGGTGCGCACGGCCCCCCGGGCCTGGATCATCTCCGGCTGCACGTCGAGCGCGCGCCGCACCGCTTCCGCGAGCGACACCTCGAGCCGTGTCGGCTGCACCGGGGCGGGGCCGGGCTTCTGCTGCGCCGCGAGCCCCCCGCCCCCGCCGGTCGCGGCGAGCGCCGACACGATTCCTGCGATCACTCCCCGTCGCGCGCCCTTCATTTCTTCTGGCTCCCCGTGCCCGTGTCGGTCTTCTCCTGCTCCTTTTGATGCCGGTACCGGGTTACATGGTCGCGGTACGCGACCTGCTGCTCGGGAGTGAGCTGGCGGGCGACCTCGGAGTCCATCTGCGCCCGCATCGAGTCGAAGCGCGGGCGCACCGTCTCCCACACTGCGGTCATCCGGGTCCGGTGACGCTGCAGGATCGCCCGCACCGAATCGCGTTGCCCGGGACCGAGGCGCAGCTCCACGTTCAACTCGTCCATCATCCGGTCGAGTCCGCGTGCCCGCTCGGGCGCCGCCGCGGAGGCGCGGCGGACCCAGAGCGCCCGGCCGCCGGCCCCGACGGCGAGCCCCGCCGCGAAGGTGGCGACCAGGAACACGACGGCCCAGGTGGTGGAACGATTCAGCATGACGGCCCCTCCATTGCTAATTGTTCTCGATGACGGAGGCGAGGACGACCTCGACCTCCCCTGGGTGCGCGGGCGGTGCGAGCAAGACGTCCGGCACGGTCGGACGAACGGTGGTGGGCGGCGCGGTCGCGCGACCTACGAAATAGCCCGCCGCCAGCGCCACGACGAGGGCGGCCGCGACGCCGGTGCGCGCCCAGCGGGCGAGTACGGCGTCCCAGGACATCACGCGCACCTGCTCGGCGCGCGCGAGCACGCGCGCGATGAACGCTGCGTGCCCCTCCTCTCCCGGGTCGAGGGCCTGTCGTAAGGCATCCCCGAGCACCATATCCGGCCGGTGATCGAACGGCAGTGGATCCTTCATCCCTCCTCCTTCCAGTCCACGAGCAGCACCCGCAAACGGCGCCGCGCGTGGAACACTTCCGATCGGACCGTGCCTTCGGGAATCCCGAGGATCAGCGCGATCTCGCCGTGCGAATAGCCTTCCACGTCGAACAGCACCACCGCCATGCGCCGCCGCTCGGGCAGCTCGGCGAGCGCCTGTCGCAGCCGCTCGTTCAAGGCCCGGCGCTCGGCCGTCGTGTCGGGTCGCGGGCCGCCGGCCGTGAGCCCGACGTCGAGCGGCTCGACGCGACGGACCGATCGGCGCCGCCGCCGGTCCGTGGCGGCGTTGGCGACGATCCGCAACAACCAGGGACCGAACGGACGCCGGGCGTCGTACTGCTCGAGCTTCACGAGCGCCGAAAGCATGGCATCCTGCGCGGCGTCGTCCGCGTCCTCGGAATTGCCCAGCACCGCGCGCGCCACGCGACGCGCCACGCCGGCGTAACGCTCCACCAGCAGCCCGAACGCCGCCCGGTCGCCGGCGACGGCACGGGCGACCAGATCGGCCTCGTCCTGCTGAGGTATACGCGCGACCTGCCGCGCGGGTTGGGGGGGAAGGTCAGCCATCGTCCGAGTCTCGCGCCCGCCGCCGTTCCAACGCGTACACACCGAACGCCAGTGCCAACGTGAACGCCCCGGCGGCGAGCACGACGCCCATGATGCGGGGGAAGACGAGCAGCAGCCCGCCCACGACGGCGCATCCGAGCGCGGCGGTCGCCGCAATGGCGCGCCGCAGCCCGCCCGCGACCCGGCGCAGCGCCACCACCGCGACGGCGCCGAGCTCGTAGCCCGAGCGCTTGTGCGGCGCGTCACCTTCGTCCGGTGCGCTCCCGGTCGTGAGGCGCGGAGGCAGCCGCATGCGGCGTGGCTGCAGCACGATCTCCTGGCTCGACGCGAGGTCGTGTCGGAACTGGCGCGCGAGCTCCTCGGTGAGCCCTTCGCACTCGGCCGCGAGGTCGAGCTCGTAGTTCGTGAGCAGGCTCGAGACATTCAAGTTGGTCGAGCCGACGCGCGCCCAGCGCCGGTCCACCACGATCGTCTTGGCGTGGATCATCGGACCCTGGTACTCGAACACGCGGACGCCTGCGCGCAACAGATCGCGGTAGCCGACGCGCGTGAAGTTGCGGAGCACCGGCAGATCGGTCGTGCCGGGCACGAGCAGGCGCACGTCCACCCCGCTCCGCGCGGCATCGAGCAAGCTCGCGTACAAGGGCGCGGGAGCGATGAGGTACGCGTCGGTGATCCAGAGGCGCTCGGCCGCACTCGCGGCGAGCAGCTCGACGGCGCGGTACACGCGGGCGCGCCCCGGCACGCCTTCCACCACGCGGACCGTCGAGTCGCCGCCGGACGCGGGGTCGGCGTCGAGCTCGTCGGGGGGCAGGGGCGCGCCCGCTTGGCGCCAGATGCGGGCGAAGGTAGCGTCGAGGGCCGCGGCGGCGGGCCCGGTCACGGCGACCATCGTATCGCGCCACGGGCGCCGGCCGCGCGCCGGGTCGCCCGCCCATTCGTCGCCGATGCACAACCCGCCGGTCATCGCCCACGTGCCGTCCGCGACGAGCAGCTTGCGGTGGTCGCGCGCCAGCAGGTCGAGTGCGTGGCGGGTGAGGAGCGGGTGGAAGGCGCGCACTTCGACGCCGGCCTGGACGAGCTGCCGCCAGTAGCGGCGCGACGTGCCGAACGAGCCGAGGGCGTCGTACAGCACGCGGACGCGGACGCCGGCACGGGCGCGCTCGGCGAGCGCGTCGGCGAAGCGCCGACCGGTCGCGTCGTCGCGGATGATGTAGTTCTCGAAGTGCACCCAGCGGCGCGCGGCGGCGATCGCGGCCAGCATCGCGTTCAGCGCACGCGGGCTGTCGGGATGATGCTCGAGGCGGTTGCCTTCGATCGGCCGCGCGCCGGCGGCGCGATCGAGCGCCAGGGTCAGCTGGTCGCGCGCGGCGAGCGTAGAGGTCGCCGTAGCGGGAACGCTCACCCCACCGCTGCCTGCGCGCCAAGGCCGAGCGCACCCTCCGCGGGACGCAGCGCTTGCACCACGAAGGCGATGTGCTCGTCCAGCGGCACGCCCAGCTCGGCGGCTCCCTGATTCACCTCGTCGCGATTCACGCCGCGCGCAAAGCCCTTGTCCTTGAGCTTCTTCTTCACCGACGACACCTCGAGGTCGGCGAAACTCTTGGATGGGCGTACCAGCGCGCACGCCACGAGGAAGCCGCACAGCTCGTCCACCGCGAACAACGTCCGGGCCATCAGGGTGTCGCGCGGCACGCCGGTGTACGTCCCGTGCCCGAGAATGGCGCGGCACAGCGGCTCGGGCATCCCCTTTTCCCGGAGCAGCCGCACGCCCCACGACGGGTGGCCATCGGTGGGCGAGCGCTCGTGATTTGGAAACTTCTCATAGTCGAAATCGTGCAGCAGCCCGACCATCCCCCACGTCTCCTGGTCTTCGCCGTGTTTCTCCGCGTAGGCGCGCATCGCCGCCTCGACGGCCAGCATGTGCTGGCGGAGCGAGG
>Ga0209689_1000371_pt1 | contig 30307 bp, 35 predicted proteins | sample GraSoiAngelo_149_FD_187119 | JGI IMG/M metagenome (GOLD analysis project Ga0209689, IMG submission 187119) | Grasslands soil microbial communities from the Angelo Coastal Reserve, California, USA - 14_1009_09_30cm (SPAdes) (version 2) | ecosystem: Environmental > Terrestrial > Soil > Grasslands ... | reverse complement strand
ACGACGAGCGTGACGATGAGCATGATCACGACCGGGAACGCGATACCGGTCGGGATGAAAAGACCCTCGGGTGGGATCGCGATCTTGTGCTCCTCGGCGTACTGCGCCGCCACGTTGGGCGGGAGCGGATAGCTGTTCGCGACCCACACCACCCCAAGCACGATCCCGCATGCGACGGCGCCGATGAGGACCTCCGCCCATCGCGGTCGGACCGGGAACCCGTAGCGGCGCCGACGCCGGCGCGAGGTGATGAGCGCGTAGACGATGCCCGCGCAGAGGGCGAGACCGAGAACCCAGCTCGGCCACTCGCCGAGGGCGCCGACCCGCGTGCCGACCGTGCCGCCGCCGAGCATCTGGAACGTCGTGTCGAGCGGCGCGAGCGTCTGCCCCTGCGCGTAGCGGAAGATGAGGCCTCGCCAGATCAAAAGTCCGCCGAGTGTGACGATGAACGAAGGAACGCCGCCGTACGCGACGACGAACCCCTGCAGTCCACCGATGAGCGCGCCGAGGGCGAGACCGATGGCGAGCGTGACGATCCAGGTGTACGGCTGCTCGAACCCGAGACGCTGCGGGATCCAGACCGATTGGACCATCGCCATCGTGTAGCCGAGGAATCCGAGGAGCGATCCGACCGAGAGATCGATGTTCCTCGACACGATGACGAGGACCATCCCCGTCGCCATGATCGCGATGGACGCGCTCTGGACCGAGAGGTTCCAGAGGTTGCGCGGCGTGAGGAACGTCCCGCCGGAGACGATGCCGAAGCCGACCCAGATGATGACCAGCGCCAGGAGCATCCCGAGCATGCGCGTGTCGATCTCGAGATAGCGCAGCCGCTCGGTCACCGGCGCGAGCGCGGAGCGGATCGAATCGACGAAGGAGCGGATCGGCGGAGCGGGTTGCCCCTCCGCGGTCACCTCGCTTGGAACGGAGACTCCCATCAGCGCGCTGCCTTGCCCTCCGCGGATTACGGCAAGAAGGATGCGCCCTGCCCCGCGTGCGCGGGAGCAGGGCGCTTCTTCACGGTTTGGAGCGAATCAACCGCAGGCGGATACCTTCCCAGCCGGCACGCCCTGGCAGAGATCTGCCTTCGTGATCCAGCCGGCGTCGAGAACATCCTTGAGATTGTCCTTCGTGATCGGGTTCGGCGTTAGAAGGATCGAGCTCAGGTTGTTCCCGCCTGGCGTCTTGAACGAGGCGGTCCCGCTCACCTTGCTGGGGTCGGAGCTCTTGCACAGCTGGATCGCCGCGTCGCCGGCGGTCTTGCCGAGCAGACGCGCGTCCTTCCAAACGTCGACCGTCTGGGTGCCTGCGGCTACGCGGTTGAGGGCGGCCTTGTCGCCGTCCTGACCCGACACGGGAACCTTCCCCGCGAGGCCCTGCGCCTGCAGAGCCGCGACCACGCCGCCAGCCATGCCGTCGTTCTCTGAAAGCACGGCATCGACCTGGTTCTTGTTCGCCGTCAGGAACTGCTCCATCTCGGTCTGGGCCTTCGATGGATCCCAGTTGTCGGTGTACGTCTCGCCGACGATCTTGATGGCCCCTGACTTCACGGCGTCGCCGATGACCTGGTCGTACCCGCCGCGCAGGAAGTCCGCGTTCGCGTCGGCTTTGTTGCCCTTGATCACGACGTAGTTGCCCGTCGGCTTGGCCTTGAACACGGCCTGCGCCTCGAGCTTGCCCACGAGCACGTTGTCGAACGTGATGTAGAGCGCCTTCGGATCCTCGATCAGGCGGTCATACGCGATGACCGGCACGCCGTTCTGGATCGACTTCGCGACCGCCGGCTTGATGGCGGTGCCGTCCTGGGCAAGGATGACCAGCACCTTCGCGCCCTGCGAGATCAGGTTGTCGACGTTACTTGCCTGAGTCTCAGCCGACGACTTCGCGTCGTTCGAGATGTACTTCCCGCCGCCGGCGGCGATCGCTGCCTTGATCGCGGGCTCGTCCCACTTGGCCCAGCGCTCCTCCTGATAGTTGTTCCAGGAGACGCCGACCGTGCAGGTCGTTGCCGCCGAAGTCGCGGCGCCACCGCCGCCGCCTCCCCCTCCTCCTCCACCGCACGCCGCTACGACAAATGTGGCCGCTGCCGCGAGAACAACTACGCGTGAGCGCATCCTCAAATCCTTCCTCCCCGCGAAGCCTGTGCTGCCCGTTTGACGGGTGTCACGGTATCACCCTCGACCGGGCTTGGGCGACCGGCGAGGATATCCGGGGGAGATGTGTTGGGAGTGCACTCACACGCAGTGAGCGCGGTGCGGCGCGACCGATCGCTCGTCGGTCTCGCAGCGGTCGGGGTGCTCTGCGTCGCGATCGCGGCGGCGGGGACCGATGGCCCGCGCGCGCAACGGACGGCGGTACCGGTAGTTGGACCGCCACATTTCGTGGATGAGACCGAGTCGGCCGGGATCCGGCACGTTTATGACGGTCCTTTCGAGTACGCGGTGGGTGGAGGGATCGTGGCGTTCGACTGCGACGGCGACCGGAAGCCCGACCTTTACATCGCTGGCGGAAGCGGTCCCGCTGCGCTCTATCGGAACGAAAGTCCGCTCGGCGGCGCGCTCCGCTTCAGCGCGCTCCACGACGCGGCCACTGACCTCACGGGCGTCCTCGGCGCGTATCCCATCGACATCGACGGCGACGGCCTCACCGACCTCGTCGTCTTACGCAACGGCGAAGATGTAGTCCTCCGTGGCCTCGGCGGCTGCCGTTTCGCGCGCGCGAACGAGACGCTCGGTTTCAGCGCCGCGACCGCGGCCACGACCGCATTCAGCGCGACGTGGGAGCAGGGCGCGACGCTGCCAACGCTCGCTCTTGGCCACTACGTCGATGCAGCGAGCAGCGATCCGCATCGCCTCTGCGTCGATAACGAGCTCGTGCGTCCAAGCGGCGGCAAATACGCGCGACCCATCGCGCTGAGTCCGGGCTGGTGCGCCCTTTCGATGCTCTTCAGCGACTGGAATCGCTCCGGCCATGCGGACCTTCGCGTGAGCAACGATCTCCATTACTACCTCCCGAGCGATGGCCAGGAACAGCTCTGGAGGGTGGCACCCGGCGCTGCACCGACCCTGTACACCGCGGCCGACGGCTGGGTCGCGGTGCAGGTGCAGGGCATGGGCATCGCGAGCTATGACCTTGGTGGGGCCGGATACCCGGACGTCTTCCTCACCAGTCAGGCCGACAACCGTCTTCAGACCCTTGTCGCGGGTACGGCGCACCCGACCTATCGCGACGTCGGCCTCAAGCGCGGCGTCAACGCGGCGCAGCCCTTCACCGGCGGCGACACGCGGCCGTCGACGGGCTGGCACGCGCAGTTCGAGGACGTGAACAACGACGGCTTCGTCGATCTCTTCATCGCGAAAGGCAACGTCGGGGATCAGGAGGGCTACGCGCAGAAGGACCCGAGCGATCTCCTCCTGGGACAAAGCGACGGCACCTTCCGCGAAGTCGCCGATGCCGCAGGGATCGTCAGCTTCGCACGCGGACGGGGCGCCGCGATCGCCGACTTCAACATCGACGGCATGCTCGACCTCGTCGAGGTCAACTACGGAGCGCCGGTGCGGATCTGGCGAAACGTCGGCGCGGGTGATGGCCCGCACCCAGCGCCGACGGGCAACTGGCTCGCCGTGACGCTGAGCCAGACGCGACCGAACGTCGACGCGATCGGATCGTGGGTCGAGGTCCGCGTAGGCGATCGCGTGATGCGGCGCGAGATCACGATCGGCGGCGGGCATGCGAGCGGACAGCTTGGCTGGATTCATTTCGGGATTGGCGAAGCCAACGTCGCGGACATTCGCGTCTTGTGGCCGGGGGGCGAGACCGGACCGTGGCTTCACGTGAACGCGAACGAATTCGTGATGCTGCGGCGCGGCACTCCTGACGCGCTGCGGTGGTCGCCGGGACGCGCGTGAGCGTGCTGTCGCCTTTCATCGCTGCGTTAGGCTCGTCGTAAGAGGGAGGGCCGCACCGTCACCGGCAATGTGAACCCCACCCCACGATCGCGTCGAATTTGGCCCTGGGTCGTCCTCGCCGCGATGCTCTTGGCGATCGTCGTCGCCGCCGGGGACAGCCTGATCGCCACGCGTTCGACGGCGTTGCCATCGCCGTCGCCGTCACCGTCGGCGACTCCGGAGCCGGCACCGGCGTGTCCGCAGACCGACCAGGGGCCCGGGATGAGCGTCGCCCGCCGCTGGGATGAGGCGCTTCTCGATGCGATCCGCCGGTCCTTACCGAACCCGCCGGTGCACGCTCGCAACCTCTTCCACCTCTCGGTCGCGATGTGGGACGCATGGGCGGCGTACGACCCGACGGCGCCGGGCTACCTCTTCAAGGAGAAGCACTACGCCTGCGACGTCACCGGGGCGCGCACCGAGGCCATCAGCTACGCGGCCTACCGGATCCTCACCGCGCGCTTCGCGAAAGCGGTCGGCGGCGATCAGTCGCTTTCGAAGTTCGCGGAGATCATGGACGCGTATTCGTATCCGACGGCGCTCACTACGACGGAAGGCGATCTGCCTTCCGCGGTGGGTAACCGCATCGCAAAGGCCGTCCTCGACTACGGCATGACGGACGGGTCCAACGAAGCGAACGCGTACGTCGCAACCGATTACCGGGCCGTCAACCCGCCCCTCGTCGTCGCGAACCCTGACATCACCCTCGTCGATCCAAACCGCTGGCAGCCGCTCCAGATCGAGAATCTCGTGAGCCAGAACGGCGTCGCCCTGCCGAGCGGGGTGCAGACCGCGGTCGGCGCGCATTGGGGTCACGTGCTGCCCTTCGCGGTCCCATCCGGAGGCCCCGCTGGCATTCCATTCGATCCGGGCCCGCCGCCGAGGCTCGGCAATCCCGCGACCGACGCGGCTTACAAGTCACAGGCGGTCGAGGTCATCCGCGACAGCAGCCTGCTCGACTCGACGAGCGACGCCACGATGGACATCTCGCCCGCCGCGATCGGCGGTAACGAACTTGGGACGAACAACGGGCATGGCCGCACGCTGAACCCGGTCACGAACCAACCGTACTCAGCAGAGGTCGTCCGGCGCGGTGACTTCTATCGCTCGATCGCGGAGTTCTGGGCCGATGGCCCGAACTCTGAGACGCCGCCCGGCCACTGGAATGTCCTCGCCAACTCCGTCTCCGATCAATTGGCCCCGAACCTCCGGCTCGGTGGAACCGGGCCGGTGCTCGATCGCTTGCAGTGGGACGTGAAGCTGTATCTCGCCCTGAACGGCTCGGTGCACGACGCGGCGATCGCGGCGTGGGGTCTCAAGGGCCACTACGACGGAATCCGGCCGATCTCGATGATCCGCTACATGGCGAGCCTTGGTCAGTCGACCGATCCCTCGCAGCCTGCATACAACAAGGAAGGGTTGCCGCTCGTGCCGGGTCTCATCGAGGTCATCACGCCCGCCAAGACGGCGCCGGGTGGGTCGATGGCCGGACTCCGCGGCCACGAGGGGAAGATCGCGATCCGTTCATGGCAGCGGAATCCCACCGACCCACGCAACCCGCTGTCGTCGCATGTCGGTTGGATCCTCGGAACGACGTGGGTCCCGTATCAGCTCGCGACGTTCGTCACGCCGTCGTTCCAGGGGTACATCTCGGGACACAGCACGTTCAGCCGCGCGGCCGCCGAGGTCCTCGCGGGAATCACCGGTAGCCCCTACTTCCCGGGTGGCCTCGCGGAATGGACGGTGAAGGAGGGCGCGCTGCGTTTCGAGAACGGGCCGAGCGCCGACGTCGTGCTCGAGTGGGCAACGTACTACGACGCCGCCGATCAGGCCGGCCAATCCCGCCTGTACGGCGGCATCCATGTGCAAGCCGACGACTTCACCGGCCGCGTGATTGGCGCGACCTGCGGCAAGGACGCGTGGGCCCTCGCGCAGCGTTTCTTCGCCGGACGCGCCGACCACTAATTCGTGCCCCCGCGGCGGGTCTTCGTGGGAGTCGACTGTGGCACCCAATCCACCAAGGTCGTGCTGCGCGATGCGACGACTGGCGCGATCGTCGCCGTGGGCCGCGCACCGCATGAGCTGACCGAGCGCGACGACGGCACGCGTGAGCAGGAGCCCGCGGTGTGGATCGCCGCGCTTGGCACCGCGATCCGTGATGCGCTGCGTGGCCAACAATTCGCCATCGAAGGCATCGGCGTCTCGGGACAGCAGCACGGTCTCGTCGCGCTCGACGTCGCCGATCGACCCGTACGCGCAGCGAAGCTTTGGAACGACACGACGACGACGCACGAATGCGCGATCCTCACGGAGAAGCTCGGAGGCAACGACCGCGTCCTCGAGCTCACCGGGAATCTCCTCCTTCCCGGTTACACCGCGCCGAAGATCGCGTGGCTGGCCGCTCACGAGCCGGACGAGTACGCGCGTACCGCTCGGATGTGCCTCCCGCACGACTACCTGAACCTGTGGCTGACCGGCGAATTCGTTACCGAGCCGGGCGACGCGTCGGGCACCGCGTACTTCGACGTGCGCACGCGCCGCTACAGCGAAGTGGTGCTCGCCGCGATCGACGATCGGCGCGATTGGGTCCGGACGCTGCCTCGGATCGCGCAATCGCTGAGCGTGGTCGGCGTGCTGCGGTCCGAAGCGGCCGGAGTGCTCGGAATCGCGGCGGGGATCCCGGTGAGCGCCGGCGGCGGCGACAACATGTGTGCGGCGATCGGCTGCGACGTCGTCGCCGAGGGTCCGGTCGCGGTCAGCCTCGGGACGTCGGGGACAGCGTTCGCCTACCGAAGTGCGGCGGCCGTCGATCCACTGGGAGAGGCGGCGGCGTTCTGCGATTCGACTGGAGGCTGGCTCCCGCTCGCATGCACGCTCAACTGCACGAGCGCGACGGAGTGGGTGCGCCAGCTCTTCGCCATCGACCATGCGGCAGTGGACGCTGCGATCGCGAATGCGGAGGCGGATGGCCTCGCGTTCCTTCCCTATCTCTCCGGCGAGCGCACGCCGAACCGACCCGAGGGGGCGGGTGTGTTCATCGGCCTCCGGCCAAGCCACGACCGGGATGCGATCGTGCACGCCGTCGTCGAAGGGGTGACATTCGGATTGGCGTACGCGCTGGACGCCTTACGGCGCGCGGGCGTCGCGCCCACGGAAGTGACGCTCGTCGGAGGCGGCGCAGCCTCGGACGCCTGGGCCCAGCTTTGCGCCGACGCCTTCGCCCTGCCGGTGGTGCGTCCGGCGATCGTCGAAGCGGCGGCCTCCGGTGCCGCGCGGCAGGCGCAGTGGGCTGTCGAAGGCAAGCGCCCTGAGCTCGCACCGGTTTCGTCCCGGCGTTTCGAGCCGAGGCGACGAGCGGAGCTGCACGAGGCCGCGGCTCGCATGGCATCGCTTCGCGAGCTGGCCCGCGCCAATCAGCTCTGACGCGCGGCTCGGCGCGAGAGCGAGTGGTCGAGCTGCGGGCCGGCGAAGCCGTCGCCACGATCGCCCCAAGCGAAGGCGGCCGGATCGTTTCGCTCGTCATCGCCGGGGCCGAGCGGATCCTCCCGAAGACGAGCGCGCGTCCTGCGGCCCCTCCTATCTATTGGGGCTGCTATCCGATGGTCCCCTGGGCGGGGCGCCTGGGGGACGGCCGCATCCCTACGGATGAAGGAGAGGTTCGCATCGAGCCGAACCTTTCGGCGTCAGCGATCCACGGACTGGGTTTCGAACGGCCGTGGACAGCGCTCGAACAGAGCGCGACCACTGTAACGATGGAGTGCGAGCTCCGTGGCCGGGGCTGGCCGTTCGGTGGCAGCGCGCGACAGACCCTGCGGCTCTCAGGCGATGCCCTCGATCTCGAGCTCGCGGTCGGCGGCTATACGCGACCGGGACCAGCCGGCCTCGGATGGCATCCGTGGTTTACGCGTCCGCCCGGCGGCGATCTCGCGCTGACGCTTGACGCGCATGAGGTCCTCGTGCTCGATCGTGATCTGGTCCCGACGGGCGAGGTCCGCGCGGTGAGCTCGCGCGAGGACCTGCGCGCGGGCCCGTTGCTCGGAGACCGCCGGCTCGATCACGTCTACGTCCGCGCGAAAGGTCCGGCGGTCCTGATGTGGCCGGACCTCGAGCTGCGTCTCGAGTTCGGCGGCGATCTCGACACGGTGGTAGTTCACACTCCGCCCGAGGGCGTTTGCGTCGAGCCGCAGACGATGTGGCCGAACGCGCCGCTGCTCGCGGCGCGAGGCGTGTCGGATACCGGCCTGCGGATCCTTCAGCCGGGCGATCACCTGAGCGCGACGGAACGTTGGAGCTGGGGCGAGCCGAAGACCACAATTCGTCGGGAGGTTCGAGATGCGCGAGGTTGAACGCGAATCAGAGCTGCGAGAGCACACCACGCAACAGACGGGCGGCTACGTTCAGGCATTCGTCTACCGGGTACCGAAGAAGCACCACGACGCGTTCGCGCGCGTCGAAGGTCAGCTCGCGGACATCTTCCGCGAACATGGGATTTTACGGGCCGAGCTCTACACGCTCACGCCGGCAAAGGTCTTCAAGGGGTTCGCGAGCATCGCCGAGAGCGTGTCGGCGGGTCCGGACGAAGAAGTCTGGCTAGAGCTGGACTTCTACAAGGATCAGCGCGACCGCGATGAGGTCGTCGGACGGATCGGCCAGGACCAGCGCGCCGGGCCGCTCTTCGGTCAGGTGCTGACTCTTTGTGCCTCAGGCTCGACGCCGCTCCAAGGAGACTTCACCCGGCCGCGGATCTAGCCAGCGCCGCGGCCTTGCGAACGATGCGCTTGAGGGCCGGGCGCCGAGCGTCGGCCGGCTCGCGCATACGGACGAAGCGCATCTGGCTGCCCGTGCCCGCGAGCGACCCACCGCCATCGTCGAGCTCGCGCCCGCGATAGAAGAAGAGCGTCGCGTAGGTGGGATATGTCCCGATGCCGACGACGTTCTCGCCGTCGATAGCGTAGCGAGCGAGCTTCCACATCGCACGCGCCGACCGCGGTCGCGAACCGCGGTACGGGATCTCCTGCGCGCGCGGGGCGACCTGCTTGACCATCCGACGCGCGGCGTCGACCGTCGGTCGCACCGCCGCCGGAACCCGCGCAGAAAAGGTGCGTTCGGGCATCGGATTCTTGGTTGTCACTGCTCGTAGGCCTGTTTGAGCTTGGCGATGTCCAGCTTGCTCATCTGGAGCATCGCCTTCATGGCGCGATCGGCCTTCGCCCTGTCCTTGCTCGCGAGCATCTCGCCGAGGACGCGCGGAACGATCTGCCACGAGACGCCGAATCGATCTGTGAGCCAGCCGCAGGGCCCCTTCGAGCCGCCCTCGGAGAGCTTTTCCCAGAAGGTGTCGACCTCTTGCTGAGTGTCGCACCCGACGAAGAGCGAGATGCCTTGGGAGAACTTGAATGAGGGACCTCCATTGAGCGCCACGAACTCCTGTCCCTCGAGCTCGAAGTTCGCGGTCATGAGGCTTCCCTTCACTCCAGGGCCGGCGTCGCCATAGCGCGTGGTGCTCAGGATCTTGGAGTTCTTGAAGACGGAGGTGTAGAGCTTCACCGCCTCTTCGGCCTGATCGTTGAACGTCAGGAACGTCGTGATCTTCTGCATCCTTCTCCCCCTGCGATTTCGTTGAGTTGCCGGCGAGCACCGTCCGCCGGGATCAGCATGGTCTCAGGAATCGGGTCGCCACATTGCGCAGGCGGAATCGCGGCGAACGATGGCGCGAGCCAAAATCAATGCTTTCCGCCGAGCGAGCGGCCTGTGCGACGCTTGTCGGCGGCCCGGTCGTCGAAGCGTGGGCTCGCGTCGAACGCTGCGGGGCACGCCGATTTCGCACCCGATACTTCTCGCGTGCGCCGCAGCCTCCTGGTCCTCGTCTCTTCTGCACTCGCCGTGGCCGTCATGGCGTGCTCGGAATTAGGCGGTGCTCCCGCATCGTCGAGTCCGACACCGACCTTGGCGGCGATTCCCACGGCGACGCCGCAAGCGACACCAACAGCCACTGCCGCACCGACCGCGACGCTCCCACCGGACTGGAACGCGCTGCCCGCTCCCGCGATCGACGCGGCGAGCCTCGCGAAGCAGCTCGCGATGGTCGAGGCCGCGCTCCGCGATCCGAACGTCACTGGCGCGCAGCTCGATTGGATGGGCCACATGCAGCAGCTCGACTACAGCCGCCTTCAGGACTACCCGGAGTGGAAGGACACCGTGCTCGCCGCGCTGCCCGAGCAGACACGCGCGGCGGTGACCGGAAGCCTCGAGGCCGGTCGTCAGATCCGCATGCTGAGCGGCCCGATCCCCAAGTCGCTGCCCGATTGGAAGATCGTCGAGCCCGCGGCGATCGATCAGCTCATGGGCTACTACAAGGAGGCCGAGGCCAAGTTCGGCGTGCCGTGGTACTACCTCGCGTCCGTCCACCTCGTCGAGACGCGCATGGGCCGCATCCGCGGCCTCTCGAGCGCGGGCGCGCAGGGACCGATGCAGTTCATGCCCCCGACCTGGGCGGCGTACGGCACGGGCGACGTCAACAACGATCACGACGCCATCCTCGGCGCCGCGAATTACCTTCGTGCCAACGGCGCGCCCGGTGACATGCAGCGCGCCCTCTACGCCTATAACCACTCGCAGGCGTACGTGAACGCGCTGATCCTCTATGCGAACGTCATGAAGGCCGATCCGCTCGCCTATCGCGGATATCACGGGTGGCAGGTCTACTACCCGACCGCCGATGGCCCGGTGCTCCTGCCAGTTGGGTGGACCAAGACCTAGCACCTCGCTGGCATGACGGGTGCTCGCGCAAGGCGGCGTGAGCCCACAGTCGAGCGAGCCGTTCTGGGCAGGCCGATTCGCCCGCCGCGCGAACGACGCCGTCACCTCGCCGTACGCGCCGCTCCTGGCTCTGGCGCTCATCGGGGTCGGGCTCTTTTTCCTTCCGCCACTGGGCTTCTCCCCGGAGCGGATCCAAGACGTCCACTTCCTGGTCGCAGTTGCCACGCTCCTGCTGGTGTTCCTCCTCGAGCACAACGAGGATCGGGACAAGACCGCGCTCCATATCAAGCTCGACGAGATCCTCACCGCCTTACGCGACGCCGATCGCGGCAAGGTCGGCGTCGAGGATCTTCCGGCGGAGCGGCTCCGTGAGATACGCGACGCCGAGCGCGAGACGGTGCGAAGCGGCCGGCGCTAGGCGAAGAGTGGCGTCATCTCGCGGCGCCTGACGAGCGCATCGACATCGGTGTCCGTCGGAAGAGGTCCGCCGCGGTCGGCCGCGTCGAGCACTTTCGCGAGCAGCTCGATGTCGCTCGGCGTGTTCAGGAAAAGACCCTGACGCGCAAGTACGAAGCGCACCGCGACATCGATATCGCCTTGATCGGTGAGCGGCTCGTACCACGTCGTCGGACGCGGCGGGCGTTGTCCAGGCCAGGGTCCGAGGGTGATGCTCTTGATCGTCTGCATCGCGACGCCCCGATCGCCACAAAGTGCGATCAGCGTCTCGGCGTCAGCCGCGTAGGCCGGGTTGCGCAGCTGCGTCGCGTTGTAAGGGAAGAGGACGCTATCGAACGGGAAGCGCTCGAGGCTCTCGCGATGCCGCCGCGGCGCGTCAAGGCCATGACCGGTTACGCCGATGAAGCGCGCCAGTCCGGCGTCGCGGGCCTCGACCGCAGCGCGAAGGGCGCCGTCAGGGCCCATCGCGATCTCCCACTCCGTTCGATCGACGAGGTTGTGGAGCTGGATCAGGTCCACGTGGTCGACCCCTAGGCGGCGGAGCGACAGCCGGATCTCGTCGCGGGCCTCGGCGTGCGTCCGCTTTCCCGTCTTCGTCGCGAGGAAGAACCGGTCGCGGCCTTCGCGCGCGAGCCACGGCGCGATGTGGAGCTCGGAGTCGCCGTAACTTGCCGCGGTGTCGATGTGATCGAGGTCGTAGCGAAGCACGAGCTCGAGCGCGCGATCTGCCTCAGCTTCGCTCACGCGCCCAAGCGCAGCGGCGCCGAAGAGCGTGCGCCGACTCTCGTGGCCGGTCGAGCCGAACGGCGCGCGCGGGACCATCCGGCGAGAGTACCGACCTGGCGCAGACCGCGCCTAGAATGCCGTCGCGCCAAAAGGGACCGTGGGCTGGGGGCAGAGCCCCCCAACGGGGGATGTCATGGCCATCACCGCTTCGCCGAAGACCGAGGCCTTCACATATCGCGAGATCGCATTGCACGACCGTTTGCGCGAGGTGGCGCGCGAGCTCGGGGAAAAGACGGCGCTGCGCATGGGCGACCGCGCGGTCAGCTACCGCGAGCTCGACGCGATGAGCGACCGGCTCGCCGGCGCCCTCGCGAAGCGAGGCGTACGGAAGGGCGACCGCGTCACCCTCTTCATCCCCAACTCCGTCGAGTTCGTCGTCGCCTTCTACGGGACACTCAAGGCGGGCGGCGTCGTGAACCCGATCAACATCCAATCCAAGGAGCGCGAGGTTCGCTTCCAGGTCGAGGACGCGGGCGCGCGGCTCGTCCTGTACCACGTCGCGCTGGCGCCGGTCATCGATCAAGTTCGTTCCGAGCTCCGTGATGTCCGGTTCGTCGCGGCCGGTGGCGAGGCCCCGGACGGCGTCGAGCGGCTCGACGACCTACTCGCCGAGTCGGCCACTCCGCCGGTGCCCGTTTCGATGGACGACCTCGCGGCGCTTCCCTACACGAGTGGCACGACCGGTTTTCCGAAGGGCGTGATGCTCACTCACGGGAACCTCACCGCGAACCAGCAGCAGTTCTTCGCGGCGGTGCCGGTCCGACGCGACGACGTGTTCCTGAACGTACTTCCCTACTTCCACATCTACGCGCTCAACCTGCTGATGTCTGGTGCGGTCAGCCTCGGAGCGACACAGGTCATCATGTCGCGCTTCGACATGGTCGAGTACTGCACGCTCGTCGAGCGAGAGCGCGCCACTGTCTGCTTCATCGTGCCGCCGCTGGTCCTCGGTCTCGCGATGAGTCCTGAGGTCGACAAGCACGACTTCTCGAAAGTGCGGTTCTTCTTCAGCGGCGCCGCTCCGCTCGCGCCGGATCCAGCCCGGCGCATGGGCCAGCGTATCGGCAAGCCGATCATCCAGGGCTACGGGCTCACCGAGACCTCACCGGTCACCCACGCCAATCCGATCGACGCGCCCGTTCTCGAATCGATCGGCCCGGCGGTCCCCGGGACCGAGGACAAGATCGTGGATCTCGAGACGGGCACGCGCATCCTCGGAATCGGCGAGGTCGGCGAGATCTGCGTCAGGGGACCGCAGGTGATGCGCGGGTACTGGAACAAGACGGGAAAGGAGCAGCCGGTGACCGCGGACACCGCCGACGTCATCCGTGACGGCTGGTTCCACACCGGCGACGTCGGGAAGAAGGACCCCAACGGCTACGTCTTCATCGTCGATCGCAAGAAGGAGTTCATCAAGTACAAAGGTTTCGGCGTCGGCCCAGCCGAGGTCGAGGCCGTGCTCTGCGAGCACCCGGCTGTCGCGGATGCGGGGGTCATCGGCAAAAAGGACGACGAGGCCGGCGAGATCCCGAAGGCCTTCGTGCAGCTGCGGCCGAACGCGTCCGCGAGCGCGGAGGAGCTCATCGAATTCGTGAAGGGCCGGATCGCCGACTACAAGCGGGTGCGCGAGGTCGAATTCATCGACAAGGTCCCGCGAACGGCGTCGGGGAAGATCCTCAGGCGGGAGCTCGCCGAGCGAGAGCGCGCGAAGACCGCCTGACGCTCACTTCCAGCGATGCCCCGTGAGACCTGCCTTGAACGAGCGCGCGTCGAGCCGATGGACATATCGGCGCATCCAGGGTTCGAGCAGCGGGCGGTGGGCGATGGTGAGCAGGTACTCGGGGATGAACCAGACATCCTTCTCCGAGGTCATCCAGTCGCGGGCGTCGAAGCGCCTCAGGTCGACGGGGTTCGAGTACGTCCGTAGGGTGCGATCGCGCCGCAGATTGAAGTACGCCTCGAAGTAGCTCAAGGCGAGCTCGCGCAGCGTGCGGAAGATCGGCTCGCGGTAGCCGAGGAACGCGTAGTTCGATTTCGCGACCGCGCCCCAATGGCCGCGGACTCGATAGACGGCGAGCACGTGGTCGGTGTCGTTCTCGGCTTCGAGGTCGAGGAGCAACGGGGGAAACCCGATCGCACGAAGCGCAGCTGCGCCGAAGATCGCGGCCTCGAGGCAATGGGCGGTGCGCTCGCGCAGCACGCGGCGCGGGGACCAGGCCGTCATCGCGAGGTGGTAGGGCATGTCGTCCAGGAATCGCTGGACTCCATGAGGAGTCCGCAGCGAGCGGAGCTTGCGCAGCTCGCTCGCCGTGAAAACGTCGGCCATCGCCCTCAGAGCGCGCCGACCGCGAGCAGCAGCCCGTCCTTCTTGATCGCGGGACTCGTGACGGTGAACAGCACGACGCCCCCGACGGGTGCGGTGATTGTCGCGAGCGGCTCGCCCACGAGGTCGGTGAGCTCGCCGACGACGTCATCCTTCTTCACCAGCTGATCGACCGAGACCCGGCAATGGAACATGCCCTCCGCCGGCGATCGGAGCCAGTCGAAGCTCTTGACCACTCGGGCCGGAGCGACGGGCTCGGGCGTCCCGGCGAGGATGCCGACAGCACGGAGGATGTTCGTCACCCCGCGCACGTGGCGGATGACGTCCTCTTCGACGAGCAGGCCGCGGCCTCCCGACTCGGCGAGCATGGCCGCGACGCCGGACTGCGCGGCGACCGCGAAGAGCGTGCCCGGACGTTCGCCGGTGGGCGCGGTCTTGACCGCCCATCGCGCGCCGTATGCGTTCGCCATCTGGCGAATGGTCTCGTCGCGCTTGGGATCGCCCACCTCGCGGTAGATCACGAAGGGGACGAGGTCCTCGATGAGGTCGCCGGCGTGGAGGTCGATCGCGTAGTCGACGTTCTTCACGATCTCGGTGAGGAGGTGATGTGCGAACCGCTCGCCCCAGGTTCCGTCCGATCTTCCCGGGAAGAGGCGATTGAGGTTGTCACCGTCCTCTGGATTGGTGTAGATGCTCCGCTCGTAGAAACCAGGACGGTTGAGCAGCGGGATGACGACGATCGTCCCGCGGACGGCCGTGGGATCGAGCGTTCGCCCGAGACGGATCGCGGCCTCGATCCCGGTGTACTCGGCCGCGTGGATTCCGGCGGTGACCAGAAACGTCGGACCGGACTGCTGGCCGCCGATCGCGAGAAATGGCCACCGATACTTGGCGAGACTCGGATCGTCCGCGAACGTGAAGCTGCCGGTGGCACGCTGACCCCTTTCGGGAAGCGGGATCGGCCCCAAGGATCGGTCGGTCAACTGGCGGCGACCTTCTCTCGGTAGCCCTCGATCGCGACGCTCGCGCCGCTCTCCCGCGCGTCCTCAGCGGCGAACGCCATCAGGTGACTGGTCAGCGCCTCCCGCGCGGACGTGCGCATCTCGGTGCGGTCTCCCCGGATCGCAGCAACAAACGCCCGCATGAGCCCCTCGTCTCCTCCACCGTGCCCGCCGACACCGCGCTGGACGCGCAGGGTCTCGGCGCGTCCCGTCAGGTGATCGTGCAATTCGATCTCGCCGCGGCTCTCGTTGGCGAGGAGCGTTCCGCCGGTGCCATCGATGCGCACCGTGCGGCCCTCGACGTGGGAGGCGCCCTGCATGGTCAGGCTCACGTCGACCCCGCGCGCGAAGCGCAGCAGAACGACTTGATGGTCCACGGCGTCGTTGTCGCAGCGGTAGACACATCGTCCGTACGGACCGGTGCGCAGCGCGTGCATGATCCCGTCCTCGCTCTGGTCGAGCGTCAGCGCATGGACCGCGAAGCTATTCGGATTCTCGCGGAACCGCGTCAGATAGACGCGCGGCGCGTAGTACGGGCAGGTCCCTTCGATAGGGCAACCGTCGGTGCAGCGATCGGGGACCGCAACGTCGATGGCATCGCGCACAAAGCGCGTCAGCGAACCGTATGAGGCGAGGCGCTCGCACGGACCGAAGAGCCAGACGAGCAGGTCGAGGTCATGACAGCACTTGGTGAGCATCATCGGGCCGGCCCGCGCGGTGTTCGCCCAGTTGCCCCGCACGTAGCTGTGGGCGAAGTGCCAGTAGGCGAGGTTCTCGCGCCAGTCCACCGAGACGATCCGGCCTAGCCGTCCCGAGACGACCTGATCGCGGACGGCAACGAAAAATGGCGCGTATCGCAGGACGTGCGCGATCTGCAGCAGGCGGCCAGCGGCTTCGGCGGCCTCGACGATCTCGAGGCACTCCTCCGCCGTCGGCGCGATCGGCTTCTCGAGCAGCACGTCGTATCCGGCGGCAAGGAGCGCAAGCGTGCTCGCGCGATGCACGCGGTCCATCGTCGCGTTCACCGCGGCGTGACCGAGGCGGGGCCGCGAAGCGAGGTCCTCCCAGGAGCGGAACTGCCGCTCCGGAGGGATCGCGTGCGCTGCTGCGAAGCGCGCGCGCCGGCGGTCGTCCGGCTCGACGACGGCCACGAACTTCGCCTCGTCCGGATGACGAAGGGCATGCCCACCGTAGGCGAGGAAGCCGCGGTTCCCCGCGCCGACCAGCGCGAGCTCAACCGGAGGCACGCCCGAAGGCTAACGGCTTTCGGTCAACACCTGCCGATTACTGAACGTTGACGACGCTCGTCCCCTGCGGGCTGACGGTGAAGACGTACCACACATCCTTCGGACCCTGGTGAAGGACGTAGACGAAGGCGTCCTGGCCGACGGAGCCGAGGTAGCGCACACCGGTGCAATCGAGTCCGTGGGCGTGCATGGTCTCGAACTGCACGTTCACGTCGTCGAGCGTCATGCCAAGCGATTCGTCGGTATGTGCGGCGACAAAGTCGGCGTCGTGGGTGCAAACAGCTTTCGCGTATTGGTCGAGCCATCCGGGCGCGGCCGCGCCACGTCCATTGCGCAGGTCCGCGATCTCGCTGCGGGCCTTTGCGAGCTCGTCGCGCCAGCCGAAAAGACTTGTGAACGAGTCCTTCAACGGGCCGGCGTTGCCGGTCGCGCCGGTGAACACCGCGAGGGCGAGGAATCCCGAGACCAGGATTTTCATCTCGGTCATCTGCCAGGCACACGGTGTGCCAGGTCCTAGGATCGGTCGTATCGCATCAGCGCTCGGGCTCGACGACCTCGTCGCGAACCGGACGATGTCGTCCGAGATCGCTGAAACCTTGCGCGCCACCGCCCGCGCTCGCCGCTCGTTCATCGTCATGGCTGTACCTCGGCTCGCGGGCAAGAGCACGGTGATGCAGGCAATGCTCGACGAGCGGCCCAAAAGCGCCCCGCTGCGAACGATCGCCGAGGATGGCGACGACACCGGCGAGCTCCTGCGTCAAAGCCGCGGCGGCTACATCCGCATCCCCGAGATCAGCCGCTACCCGGCTGCTCCCGGCTACATCTGGGGTCCGCCGGTACGCAAAGTCTTCGCCGGTACCGGCGACGGCGTGTCGCTCGCGGCCGCGTTGCACGCACCGGATCCCGAGGAGGCGTTCGCAACGATTTGCGACGGCTGCGGCGTGAGCGACGCCGATGCGGCGAAGGTCGAGATCGTCGTCTATCTGCGCTCGCTGGGACGCTGGCAGGAGCCGACCCGGCGGGTCGTGTCGACGGTCCACGAGATAACCGGCGTGCGTGACGGTAAGCCCACGACGCGGCTGCTCTTCGCGTGGGATGAGGCAACCGACCGCTTCGTCAAACAGCGCCGCTGATCGATCTCTCGCCTCTCCGCGAGTCCCGCTCTTTCCGGCTGCTCTGGGCCGGCCAGCTCGTGTCGCTCACCGGCACTCAGCTGCGTCTCGTGGCCGTTCCTTACCAGATCTTCCTCCTCACGGGATCGTCGCTCGACGTGGGTCTCATCGGCCTCTTCCAGGCGGTCCCACTCATCGCCCTTGCGCTCTTCGGCGGCGTGGTCGCAGACCGCGTCGATCGCCGCCGCCTGCTCATTGCCACGCAGATCGGCCTCGCGTCGTGCTCGCTCGCGCTCGCGGTCGGGACGCAGCTCGGCTTCGCAAGCGTCCCGTACCTCTACGCCTTCACTGCGCTGGGCGCGGCGTTCTCCGCGCTGGACGGTCCCGCCCGCGGCGCCTTGACCCCGAGCCTCGTCGCGCGAGAGCAGCTGCCCGCAGCAATGGCGCTCAATCAGGTCCTCTTTCAGACCGCGGCGATCGGGGGACCAGCGCTCGCCGGGGTCGTGATCGTCGCCTTTGGAATCGCTGGCGCCTATTGGATCGACGTCGCGTCGTTCCTTGTCGCGATCGTCGCGGTCGGCGCGCTCGTCGCGCCGCCGCGGGAGCTGCGCGCACATCCCGCGGTCGGCCGCGCTATCGCCGAAGGCCTCGCGCACTTCCGTGCGAATCGCATCCTCTTTGGCACGATGCTCCTGGACTTCTTCGCGACGTTCTTCGGCTCACCGCGCGCGCTCTTCCCTTACTACGCCGCCCGCGTGTTTGCGGTGGGGCCGGGAGGCCTCGGTCTGCTCTTCGCCGCGCCGGGGATCGGCTCGCTCATCGCCGCCCTAGCCTCGGGGTGGACGAAGGGCGTGCGCCATCAGGGAGTCGCGGTCCTCGTCGCGGTCGCCGCATGGGGTCTCGCCATCGTCGGCTTCGGTCTGATGAACGACGGCCTCTTCATCCCGGCGCTCATCTTCGTAGCGCTCGCCGAGGGAGCCGACACCATCAGCGCGATCTTCCGGAGCACGATCCTCTTGACCGTTGTGCCGGATCACCTTCGCGGACGCTTGGTCGCGATCAGCTCGATCTTCTTCCTGGGCGGCCCGTATCTCGGCCAGGTCGAGTCAGGTGTCGTCGCGGGTCTGGTCTCGCCGGAGTTCTCGGTGGTGTCGGGTGGCGTGGCAACCCTCGCGAGCGTTGTGGGAATCGCCCTCTGGGCGCCGGAGGTCACGCGTTACGTGCCCCCGGCGCCCGAGGCGAAAGTCGCTAGCTCCGGCGCATGAGCGAGCGCGCGTTCGCGGCCGCGAGGAACGCGAACACCGCCGCGACCGCCATTCCCGTGATGAGCACTGCGCCGCCCATCGTGAGGGTGTCGCCATACGGGTCGGTGCCGAGGATGTGCCCCGCAATGCCCGCGGTGGCGACCGCGGTCGAGTAGTACGCGAGCACGAGACCGAACACGACGAGACCGATGTACGCGAAGACCTTGGGCCAAGACGCGTTTCTCTTCATGACAGGGCATTCAATTTCGGAAGCACCACGCTCGTCAAGGTCGCCGAGGTACCAGCGCGTTAGCCGCAACGAAATCGATCCTGCTGCGTTGACGTGATGCACGCCTCGGCCGAGGCGGAGTAGGCTTTCTTCCTCCATGAAGACCGCTCCCTCGGTGCCGCTGCGCGATCGCGTCCGCGATCTCATGCCGCGGATCCGGGCCGATCTCGAAACGCTCGTGCGCATCCCTTCGATCAGCCATCCCGGACACGAGCCATCGCAGCTGCGTCGATCCGCGGAAGCGACCGCCAAGATCCTCAGCGATGCGGGAGCGGAGGCACGTCTCCTGGAGATCGAGGGCGCGCCTCCCGCCGTGTTGGGCCGCGTGACCGCACCCGCGGGCAGACCGACCGTCCTCCTCTACGCGCATCACGACGTGCAGCCCACCGGCGCACGAGAGCTTTGGCACTCGGAGCCGTTCGAGCCGATCGAGAAGAAAGGTCGCCTCTTCGGCCGCGGCTCATCCGATGACAAGTGCGGTGTCGTCATGCACGCGGGCGCGCTTCGCGCGTTCGATGGCAAGACTCCGATCGGTGTCACGGTGTTCGTCGAGGGCGAAGAGGAATGGGGCTCGCCGAATCTCGCGAAGTTCCTCGAGCGCTACGGCGATGAGCTCCGCGCCGACGCCGTGATCCTCGCGGACTCGGGCAATTGGCGCACCGGGCAACCTGGACTCACGATGTCGCTGCGCGGGATCGTCGCGTGCGACATCGAGGTCCGAACGCTCGACCACGCGGTGCACTCGGGCGAATTCGGCGGTCCGGTCCCCGACGCGCTGACGGTGCTCGCGAAGACCCTCGCGACGCTGCACGACGACAAAGGCAACGTCGCGGTCGCCGGGCTCGCGCACGGCAAGGCCGATCCGCTCGACCTCACCGAAGAAGAGCTCCGCAAGCAGGTCGGCATGCGGCCGGGCACGCGGCTCATCGGCGAGGGCGGCATCACCGATCGCATGTGGATGAAGCCGGCGATATCCGTCCTCGGGATCGACGCGCCGAAGATCACCGAGTCGACCAACCAGCTCGTCCCGTCGGCGAGGGCACGCGTGTCGATGCGGATTCCCCCTGGTCAGGACGCCGATGCGGCGATGAAGGCGCTCATCGACCATCTTCGGAAGAACGTCCCGTGGGGTGCGGACGTCAGCATCAGCCCACGCGGCCACGGCAAGCCGTACCAGCTCTCGGGCGAGGGCAAGACCTACGCCGCGATGCGGCGCGCGATGACCGAGGCGTTCGGTCGCGAACCGGTGGCGATGGGCGCCGGCGGAACGATCCCGTTCGTCGCCGACTTCGCGCGGATGCTCCCGAACGCAACGCTGCTGCTCACCGGCGCCAGCGATCCATTCTCGAACGCTCACTCAGAGGACGAGAGCGTCGACCTCGCCGACATCGAGCGCTCCACGCTCGCGGAGGCACTCTTCTTCGAGTACCTCGCGCGCTCCTGAAGGAGCAAGCGCGAGCGCGATCGAGAGCGCGACCGAGGACGCGGAGAGCAACGTCAGGACGAAGAGTGCCGCGTCGCCGCCGCCCAGCCACTCGGTGAGACCGAAGGCGGAGCCGACGGCGATCGCGGCTGCGGTGAGGAGGGACCGCACCTAGCTCTTGACCTCGGTCGTAACCAGGCAGCTGTCCTTGAACGCGCGCACGAGGGCTTCGAACACGTCCGCAGGCCCGTTCTTCGCGGCTTTCGCGGCCTCGTACTTGGCCACGCACGCGGCGCTGAGCTGGACGGTCGGTGCCGGCTTGGGCGTAGCGACCGGCTTCGGCGTCGTGGTGCTCTTGTTATCGGTCGTGGTGCGGCAGGACTCGTTGAACGAGCGGACCAGCGCCTCGAACGCGTCGGCGGGTCCGTTCTTGGCGGCCTTGACCGCCTCGTACTTGGCCATGCACTCCGCGCTGAGCGTGGGGGCCGGCTTTGGCGTGGTGACCGGCTTTGGCGTCTCGGTCTTGGTCGTCTTGGGCGGGACCATCAGGGAGCGGTACTTCGCCCAGAAAGCGTCGGTGTCGAGGCCGCTCGCACGAAGTGCGGCGTCGCACGCCTCTTTGGTGTTGCTGGCGGCGCGGGCGTAGCGAGCGACGCACTCTTTGAGGAGCGCCTCGAAGGAAGTGGTCGGCTCGGTCTTCGGCAGCTCTTTGACGAGCAGCGAGCGGTACTTCGCCCAGAAGGCGTCCGCCTCAAGGCCGCTAGCGGCGATCGCCGCGGTGCAGACGTCCTTCGCGCCGTCGAGGTGCCCCGTGTAGCGGGTCACGCACTCCTTGAGGAGGCTCTCGAACGAGTAGCGCTCGGGAGTCTTCGTCGCCTCAGGTGATGCCTGGGGCTCGTGAGTCTTCTCGGTGTGGACCGGAGCCTTCGGGAGATGCCATTCGGGAAGATCGACGTTTCCTGCTCCGGAGGCGCCGGCGACGAGGCCGGCCGCGAAAAAGAACTTGGCCACCGCCGCGATGAGATGCTCGAACACGGGCTGTTCCCCTTTCCACCAGGTCCGCTGCGGACTCTGTCGATCGGAGAACGGCAAACGTCCGAAAGCCGTGCATCCCCCGGGGGTCATCCCCCAGGCGGTGCTCTAGATGACGCGCAACGTGATCGTGCCGAGATAGAGCAGCGGTCCGGTGACCGTCGCGTACGCCTTCCCGCGGTAGGTGCGGCCGGTCATGATGTCGAGCTTCTGGACATAGAACGTGACGGTGTCGTACTTCTTCGCGACGATCCAGAAGTCGACCGTCCCGTTCACCGATGTCGCGACGCAGGAGCCGCCGAGCGCCGTCGAAACGCACGCGTCGTTCACCGGCGTGCCGTCGCTGTAGACGACGGTGCCCGCGATGTGCACCGAGAACGGTGACGGGCTTGGCGGCGGCGTCGTCGGCTTGATAGTGGGCTTCAGCGTGGGCTCGGGCGTCGGCCGCGGCGTTGGCCGCGGGGTCGGCGCGAGCGTCGTCGTCGGTGTCGGGCTTGGAGTCATCGCCGGCTCCGCCGTCGGGGAGGCGGAGGGCACGAAGATCGCGGTGCTCGAGGATGGCGACGGCTCGGGCTGGTCGCCCTTCGGCGCGACCTGATTGAGGAGGCGCAGAGCGTCGTCGGTCGCGGCGCGCGCGCGCGAAGCGGCGAGGGCGTTGCCGACCGCGTCGAAGCGCGCAGCCTCCTCGAGACGCTCGTCGTAGAGCTCGGTCGCGTACGCGACCGGATCCGCCTGGACCGCGACGAGCGCGTCTTCGATGGCCACCCGGAACGCGTACAAGGGGCTGTCGGCCCCCGAGCGAAGCGTGACGAAGCCGAGCGCGACGACGAGCGCCGCGGTCGCGAACACGCGAGCGAACGGCGGAATGGCCAGCCTTCGACGCTTTGGTGCGGCCGCGCGCTCGCGCCAGGCCCGCTCGAGCTCTTCGCGCACGCGATGCGAGGCGACCTCGGACATCCGCGCGGCGCGCAGAGAACCGACGGCGCTGGCGACGGTCTGCTCGTTCACTTCGCTGCCTCCGCGCCGCCCCAGCGGTCGAACAATGTGATCTCACCCGCACGCTCGAGCTCGCGGCGTAGTCGGTCGAGCGCGCGATGCTGCAGCGTGCGCACTGCGCCTTCGCTCCGGCCGGTCATCTTGCCCACATCAGCGGCGCCATACCCCTCGACAAAACGCAGGAGCAGCACTTCGCGATAGTCGGCCTTCAATTTCGACATCGCAGTGACGAGGGCCTGGTGCTCCATGGCGCGCATCGCCTCACCCTCGACGTTCTGTCCTGACTCCGGGTGATGCGTGAGGTCGTCGATCGACATGTCGGGCCGCGTGCGGCGCGATTTGTCGATCGCCGCGTTGCGGGCGACGCGGAACAGGAACGCGACAAACGGCAGGCCGCGATCCTCGTACCGATCGAGCGCTTCCATCGCTCGCAAGAACACGTCGGCTACCAAGTCCTCCGCCTCGTGTCTCGCGCCGGTCCTCGCCAAGCAGTAGCGAAAGACCGGGTCGCGGTACCGCTCGTAGAGCTGGCCGAACGCCGACGCATCGCCGGCCTGGGCGGCTTTGACGAGCGCCGCGTCGATACCTCGACGCGACGCGTTGTCAGTGGCCGTCTCGCCGGTGATGCCGGCGTCCGGGACGATCTACGGGCTCCGGGGCATCTGGACGGAGAACGACGCTAGTGGGCTTTCGGTACACCCCCGTATGGGTGGGGCGTCTAAGGAGCGTCTAAACGGGCGCAAACTGGTATGCGTGACATCGACCGAGACCGCGATCCTCGTCTGGCTCGCCCTCGGCGCGGGGATCGCCGGAGGCGTCTTCATCGTCGCACGTAGCGCGGTACAGATCGGGAGCGTCGCCTATCGCGTGATGGAAAAACAGATGTCCGGTCGCGCCGCCACGCGACAGACGATGCTGCTCACCGGCGCGATGATCGCGGCCATCGTCGTCACCGCGTTCATCGCGGGATACGCCATCTTCGCCGTCTTCGGTTCGCTCCTCGATTCGAGTGGACTCCTCACGAATACGACGAACGGCACGTAGCGCGTGGACGACGCGCGGCGCATCTACGCCGAGCTCATCGCCGACCATCGTCCGCAGCCGTACGTGACGATCGTGCGCGAGATCCGCGCGCTCACGCCGGACGTCACGATCGTCCGTGCCGTCGCTGGCAGGTGCAGCTCTTCCAAACGACACCCGCTGCGTTCCACGGACGAGCCGTTGCGGGTGCGAAGCTGACCGCGGAGCTGCGAGACGCGCTGAAAACGAAGAGCGCCGGCTAGACCGGCGCTCTCGCGCAGCCTCGACGTAACACGTCCGTCACGCGGTCGGCTTCTCTACGTCTCCGCCCTTCTTGGGGACGTCCGTGGGACTCTCGATGTTCGGGTTCTCGAGGGGCGCTCCGCCCTTTTTCCCGACGTCATCGGGGCCGAACTCTCCTGGGCGCTTGGGCAGGTCTTCCTTCGCTTGCACTAGTACTTCTTCTCGGTGCCGCCGGTCTGGCCGCTCTTGTCGCCTTCACGGCCGACGTCGCCCGAGCCGCCCTTCTTGCCAAGGTCTCCCTGACCGCCGCCCTGCTTGCCGGCCTCGTCTTCCTTCGGCCACTGCTTGCCACCCATGTCGCCCTGTCCCGGCTCCTTCGTCTTTTCCTGCATCGTCTGGTCGACCTCCGGTTCATGTCGCCTCTGTGGAGGCGCACCAAACGGACGAGCATTCGTCATGCCGACAGCACTCCTCGACGTAACGGAGTTGCGTCGGCGACGAATCAGCCGAGTCGCGCGGCGAGCGAGCGGACTCGGCGCTCGATGCCGTCGCGGACTTTGCGGAACGCGGCGAGTCGCTCGGCCTCGCTTCCGCCGGCCTGTGCTGGATCGGGGAAGCTCCAACGGAGCTTGAGCCCCGCTCGCGGTGGGATCGGACAGCTCGCGTCGCAGACCGTGACCACGACGTCCCAACCCTCGCCGACGTCGTCGACCGATTTGCTTCGCTGTTCGGAGATGTCGATGCCCTTCTCGGCCATCGCGCGCACGGCGAGGGGATGAAGCTCGGTCACGGTCGTCCCGGCGCTCTCGACGACGAAGCGATCGCCGCCGAAGGCGCGCAGGAATCCTTCGGCCATCTGCGACCGCGCGGCGTTGTGGGTGCAGAGAAATAGAACGCGCCGCATGTTCACAAGGATCACCCCGGATAACGGGGTGATCCTTGTTTGTGTGCGATACGCGGCGCAGTGCGCTCGGTTAAACGAAAGTCAGGATATCCAGGAAGGACCGTGGGTTCGTGCCCGGGTTGAAGATCCGGGGTCCGGCGTAGAAGGCCAGCACGAGCACGATGAGGATGATGAGGATGATCCCGATGATCATCCCGGCGCTGAAGCCGCCCTCGTCGTGTATGACGGGCCCGCCAGCCGGCGGATTCACGTTGACCTGTCCCATGTAGGAACCTCCTCGACCTTCGATCGCCTGATCAAGCGAGCGAAATAATGTCCAAGAACGAGCGTGTGTTGGTGCCTGGGCTGAAGATCTGTGGGCCGGCGTAGAAGATGAGGACGAGGACGATGAGGATGAGCAGGATGATCCCGATGATCATTCCGGCGCCGAATCCACCACCATCGTCGTGTACGACACTCGGCCCACCGGCAGGCGGGTTCACGTTGACCTGGCCCAATCTGAACCTCCTCGCGCTTAGTCGCCCGACACTCTCGCAAGCAGCGTGCCGAGAAGGAGCCCTCGTTCGTATGCTCCGCGAGCATGCGGCTGGGGCCGTTACGGCATCGCTGGTTCGCAGCCTTCACGGGCGCCATCGGCCTCGGAGGGCTTGGCGACGAGGTCGCGCGGCTCGCATTACCGCTCCTCATCCTCGATCTCACTCATTCGATCGGCGCGGCCGCCACCCTGCGGCTCGTACAGGCGCTCCCGTACGTCTTCTTCGGCGGAATTGCCGGAGTGCTCATCGACCGGGCAGAGAAGCGCAAGCTGCTGATTGCCTGCGATGTGTTGAGCATCGCGATCACGTCGGCTATCCCGCTATCGGTGATGGCCGGGGTCTTCTCGCTCGACCTCCTTTATTTCATCGGCTTCCTGCTCGGGACGGTCGAAGTGGCGTGGGGCGTGACCACCGACTTCAGCGTGGTGCCCGCGCTCGTCGAGCCGGACGAGCTCACCAGCGCGAACGCGGCCTACTTCGGTGTCGACCGTGCGGCGCGCGTGATGGGCCCGACGATCGGCGGCCTCGCGATCGCCGCACTCGGGACGGCCAACGCGATGTTCATCGCGGCCTTCGCGTTCGTCCCGACGCTCGTGATCTTCACGCTCATGCCCCCGATCTACGAGGCCGACCGGACCTCGCGCGGCGCGATCACGCTGCGCATCGTTGGAACGGAGCTCGCCGAGGGCTTCGGCTTCGTCTGGCACAGCAAGGTCCTGCGCTGGCTCCTCGTTCTTATGTTCATCGCAAACCTGGGACAGCAAGGCATCCAGACCCTCCTGCTCTATGTGCTTCGCGAGGAGAACCGCCTCGACGAGATCACGATCGGCCTCGCCCTGTCGCTCGCGGGGGCGGTGACGATCCTTGCGAGCTTCATCGCGCCGCGCGTCGCCGAGGGACGCCCGATGGGCCACACGCTCCTCGGATCGGCGGCGCTCGCCGGTGTGGTCGTCACGCTGACCGCGCTCGCGCGCGATTGGCGGTTCATCGTCGCCGGTTTCGCCGCGCGCGAAACGGCGTGGACGAGCTTCATCATCTACGCCTTCGTGCCGCGCCAGCGCGAGGTCCCCGCGCGGATCCGCGGACGCGCGAACGGGGCCTTCCGCACCATCGTGCTCATCGCGAACAGCATCTCGGCCCCGTTCCTCTCGGCCGTGGTCGTCGCGTTCAGCTCCTCAGCCGCCTTCGCGGTCGCGGGCTTGCTCGCGATCCTGGGCGTGGCCGTGACGTACTTCACGCCGCTCCGCCGCTACAACTTGAACGAGCCTCCCGCCGAGGAAGCTCCGAGCCTCGCAGCCAATTGATCTCGACCTTCGAGCACGTTCTGCCGGGCGCGCGCGTGCCGGACCCGCGGCCCGGCGACTTCATCCTCACGCACGGCGGCGAGTTCTTCAGCCGTCTCATCCAGCTCGGCCAAGGACTTCGCTACACCGGCGCCGATCGGCAGTTCACATACTGGAACCACACCGCGCTCATCGTCTCGGCGGAGGGCGCGATCGTCGAGGCGCTGGGCCCCGGCGTCCGCCGCAACACGCTCGGTGACTACGACCAGACCCAGTACACCGTCGTGCATATCGAGGCCTCCGATGAAGACCGCGCCGAGATGGTCGCGTTCGCGGAGCACTGGATTGGCGCGCGCTACGACTGGGCCACGATCGTTTCGATCGCGATCTCGCTGGTGACCGGCGCGAAGCTCAGCTTCGGCTTCGCGGGACAGCTGATCTGCAGCGGGCTCGTCGCGCGAGCACTCGAGCGGACGGCCGCGATCTTCGAGGAGGAGCCGTCCCACGTCATGCCGGCCGGCCTGGCGAAGATGTTCGCCGTCGCGCCGCCGCCAACGAACACGCCCAAGGGTAAGCCGGCGCGTCGCTAGCGGCGGCGGGCCTCGTGCATCTCGGCGGCCTCGTCGCGGCGCGCCGCTTTTGGTTCAGGTTTGCCGGCGCGCGTCTTGGGCGGCTCGGTGCCATCGCGGACGGGCATCACCTCGCGGTCGAGCTCTTTGCGGATCCGAGGTGGAAGCTTGCCGCCGCCGGTCGAGAGGGCCGCAGCCTTCCGAGCCGAGAGGACCTTCGCCGGAGGCTTGTGCGGCCGCGCCTTGCTCCTCACGTCGATCGGTCGTGCAGAGCGTGTGCCGGGCCGCTAGAACGTCTCCGAGCCAACCGGCGCGTACCCGGCGCGACGGACCGCGTCGATGAGCATCTCGTACGGCGCGTCTTTCAGCACGCACGCGAACGCACCTTGCCAGCGCGCGACCTCGCAAATCTCGCTCTCGATGGTGTACATGACGATCTGGATGTCGGGCAGCTGGCGGACAAGGTGCCGCAGTACGCGGAGACCGTCGACTCCCGGCATGTCGCCGTCCAGCACCAGCACCTGCGGCGCGACCTCGTGGCAGAGATCGACGCAGCGGAGTCCGTCCTTGGCCACGCCGACGCACTCCATGTCCCCTTCGGCGTCGACCAGATAGCGCAGGTTCTCACGGACCGAGGGGTGGTCATCCGCGATGAGCACGCGGACGCGATTCGTCACGAACGCAGCCTAACGGGATGGGCCGTGGGGCGCGAAGAGGCACCCGGCCGAGCACTTCTTTCGTCGTCGACAATTGATGGAGTGAAGCGCACCGACATCCGCAACATCGCGATCATCGCCCATGTCGACCATGGCAAGACCACGCTTGTCGACGGAATGCTCCGTCAGAGCCGCATCTTTCGCGAGAACCAGCAGGTAGCCGAGCGCGTGCTCGACTCGAACGCGCTCGAGCGCGAGCGTGGGATCACGATCATGGCCAAGAACACGGCCGTGACCTACCGGGGCGTGCGGATCAACATCGTCGACACGCCCGGGCACGTCGACTTTGGCGGCGAGGTCGAGCGCGTCATGAACATGGTCGACGGGGTGCTCCTGCTTGTCGACGCGGTCGATGGCCCGATGCCGCAGACGAAATTCGTCCTGCGGCAGGCGCTCCGGCGCGGACATCGGGTCGTGCTCGTGGTGAACAAGATCGACCGGCCCAGCGCGCGCCCGAACCACGTGCTCAATGAGACGTTCGACCTCTTCCTGGACCTCGGCGCCACCGAGGAGCAGGCCGAGTTCGCGACCCTCTACACGAATGCGATCCTCGGGACCGCGAGCGCCGATCACCGACACGAGGGAACGACGCTCGAGCCGCTGTTCGACGCGATCCTCGAGCGGATCCCACCGCCCGACGTCGACCCCGACGCACCCGCTCAGCTCCTCGTTACCACGACCTCCTACGACGACTACATCGGGCGCATCGCCGTCGGCCGCCTCCAGAGCGGCGCGCTGCGGCGCGGGCAGGCGGTCGCGCGGATCGACCATTCCGGAAAGCTGACGCCCGCGAAGGTGACGCAGCTCTTCACCTTCAATGGCCTCGCGCGCGACGAAGTCGAGGAAGCGACAGCCGGCGACATCGTTGCGGTCGCCGGCATCGATGCCGGGATCGGGGACACGATCGCCGATGCGGCCGATCCGCGGCCCTTGCCACCGATCCGCGTCGAGGAACCGACGCTGAAGATGAGCTTCACCGTCAACAACAGCCCGTTCGCGGGGCGCGAGGGCCGCTACGTGACGAGCCGCAAGCTCCGCGAGCGCCTCTACGCGGAGCTCGAGCGCGACGTCGCGCTGCGCGTCGCCGATACGGATTCGCCGGACACGCTCGTCGTGAGTGGCCGCGGCGAGCTGCACCTGGCGATCCTCATCGAGACCATGCGGCGCGAGGGCTATGAGTTCCAGGTCTCGCGGCCCGAGGTGATCCTCAAGGACCTGGACGGCGAGACGCAGGAGCCGTACGAGCAGCTCGAGATCGAGGTCGCGCAGGAGGAGCTGGGCGCGGTCGTCGAGCTTGCGGGCCGGCGTCGCGCGACGCTCAAGGACATGAAGTACCGCGACGACGGGATGGTCCACTGCGTGTACCGCATCCCGACCCGTGGCCTCCTCGGCTTTCGCCAGGCGTTCCTCACCGCCACGCGTGGCCGCGGAGTGATGAATACGCTCACGGAGGGCTACGGACCGCTCGCCGGGCCGATCGCGACGCGCGAGCTTGGCTCGCTGGTCGCGTTCGAGGACGGCACCACCACGACTTTCGGGCTCGCGGCGGCGCAAGAGCGCGGGCAGCTCTTCCTCGATCCCGGGGTCGAGGTCTACGGGGGCATGGTCGTGGGGCAGCACATCCGCGAGAACGACCTCGACGTGAACGTCGTGAAGAAGAAGCACCTCACGAACATGCGCAGCAGCAACTCGGACATCGCCGTGAAGCTCGATGGGGTCCGCGTGCTGTCACTCGACGACGCGATCGAGTTCCTCGCCGACGACGAGCTGCTCGAGGTCACGCCCAAGACGTTCCGCATCCGCAAGCGACTGCTATCGAAGCACGACCGCGACCGCGCGATCGGGCAAGAGAAACGGGCCGCGGCGCTCGCGGACTGACCTCATCGCGGTCTCGCACGCTCCAGCGCTCTCTCGATGTCGCGCCTGTGCTGCGCGGAGTGGTGGTCAACGTTCGGAGGCCACCACGATGCGGGGTTCTTGCTGGTGAACCACTTGGCCGGCGCAGCTCGGAGAGCCGCGAGCAAGTCCTCTTGTACTTGCCGGTGCCAGGCCACGACGTCCTTCGCGGAGCGGTCGCGCCACCGCAGGTAGACGAAATGGTTTGCGTCGCTGCTCATGGCCTTCCGATCTTTCGCCGGCGGACGGATCCCAAGCGCCTTTCGAGCAACGTCCGCCTTCCAAAACGTGATATGCGCCAAGGCGTCCTTGATGGTCCAACGATCGCGAGCGGAACGATCGAACGGTAGACGCAGAGCGAAATCGCGCGGCGACAGCCGTGCGACCAGTTGGTCGAGATGCGCGTATTCCCTGATCGTCCGTCCGAGAACCTCCGTGCGCGTGTGTCGCGACCCGGCCGCGGCGAGATCCGCCGCGCGCAGCCAAGCCCTGAGCGTCGTCGTCGGCACGCCGAGCTCTCGT
>Ga0209689_1000370_pt1 | contig 30334 bp, 42 predicted proteins | sample GraSoiAngelo_149_FD_187119 | JGI IMG/M metagenome (GOLD analysis project Ga0209689, IMG submission 187119) | Grasslands soil microbial communities from the Angelo Coastal Reserve, California, USA - 14_1009_09_30cm (SPAdes) (version 2) | ecosystem: Environmental > Terrestrial > Soil > Grasslands ... | reverse complement strand
GAGCGGGGACGCGGTCGGGCGCGCGATCGACAGCGTGCGTCTCGCCGTCGAGGAGCTGGCGCGACGCCCCGGGGCCCTGGTCGGGTTTGTGCCCACGCAGGCCGTCGCCCTGCTGCTCGCCGACTACGCGCTGGAAGCGGACACGGCCGCGCTCACCGCGGCCCGAGCGGCGCTTGACGCGCTGCTCGACTCGGCCGGCCCCCCCGCGGCGGCGGCCGCCGACGTGCCGCCGGCACTGGTGCGCGCCGGGCTCGCCCGCGACCTCGCGGTCGCCTGGGTGCTCACCGCTGAGCCGCGCTACCGCGCCGCCGCCGCCGTCGAGCTGCACGCGCTCACGCGCGCGCTCGGCGGTGACGAGGGGCGTCCGCTGTTTGCCGATCGCGAGGGTTTCGCCATCGCCGCGACGCTGGACGCCGCCTCCGCCCTCGGCGACTCCATCGCGCAGACACGGGCGCTCGCGGCGCTGGACACGCTCCTGAAGCGCGTCTACGCGCGCGGCTTCGGCGTGCGCCACGCGATGGCGGGCACCGTGCACGGCCTGCTCCAGGACCAGGTGCAGGTCGCCGCCGCCAGCGTCGCGGCGTACAACGCCACCGGGAAGCCGCGCTATCTGGAGGTCGCCAAAAACCTCGCCGACGTGCTGGAGCGGGACTTCGCGGATCCCCAGGGCGGCTACTTCGACGCCGCCGTTCCCGACGCGTCGGCGCCGGCGCTCGCCGACCGCACCAAGCAGGTGCTCGACGACCTGCTGCCCGGCGCCAATGCCGCCGCCGCCCGGGTGCTGTTGCGGCTGGCGGCCGTCACCGGCGACGCCGGGTACCGGCGCCGCGCCCGCGCGACCCTGGAAGCGTTTGCGGGCGGCGTCGACGGCGCGGGGTTGCGCGCCGCGACGTTCCTCGCCGCCGCCCGGGAAGCCCTCCTCACCCGCTGATCCGGCCGGTTCCAGCGTGGGACTGGCCCCCGCAGCACGCCGCTGATAGCGTGACGCCCATCTCATCTCGCAGGTCTTGCTGTTGAGCGGGTTTGCGGATGCGCCGGATGCGGACGTCATCGCCCGGATTCTCGCCGGGGATGGCGACGCGTTCGGGATCCTGGTGCGGCGGCACGAGCCGGGGCTGCTGCGTTTCGCGACGCGGATGCTGGGCAGCCCGGACGCGGCGGCGGATGCCGTAGCGGAAGCACTGATCCGGGCCTACCGCCATCTGGCGAGCCTGGACGACCCCACGCGCTTCCGCACGTGGCTGTATCGGATCGTCGCCAACCGCTGCAAGAGCCACCTCGGCCGGCGCTCGGCGCAGCGGGTGTCGCTGGAGGAGGCGGCCCCGGTCCCCGATCCACACGACGGGGAGGCCGAGCTGGAGCGGGCCGAGCAGCTGGGACTCGTCGAGCGCGCGCTGCGAACGCTGTCGCCGGAGAAGCGCGAGGCGTTTCTCCTCAAGCACGTTGAGGGGCTGAGCTACGAAGAGATGGCCGCGCTGACTGGAGAGCGCGTCCCTACCTTGAAAATGCGGGTGCACCGGGCGCGGGAGGCGTTGTTGGAAGCACTGAAGGAGCACCGATGAGCAAACTGGATCCGCGTATCCATGAGGTCCTGGACGGCGAGCTGCCACTGGAGCGCCTGCCGGCCGAGCTGCGGGCGCTGGTGCTGCGGCTCGAGCACGCGGCCGGGCTGCTGCGCGCCGGGCCGGCGCCCGCGAGCGTGGCCGGCCGCGTGCTGGCGGCGCTCCACCGTCCGGAGCCCTCCCGCGGCCGGCGGGTGCTCCAGTGGCTCACCGAGCGCCACGTGATCACGATCGCGATGCGGCCGGTGTGGAGCCTCGCCCTCGCGGCCGTCCTCGCCGCGGTGGTCCTCGTGCCCGACCACGGCAGCGCCCCGCTGCTCGGCGCGCAAGAGGGGATCGCCCGGTTCGTCGGCCACTTCCCCGGCGCCCGCTCCGTCGACGTCGTCGGCCCGTTCACCGACTGGCATACCGGGGTGGTCCCGCTCCGCGACGACGACAACGACGGGGTATGGAGCGCGGTGGTCGTGCTCCCCGCCGGCACTCACGAGTACATGTTCGTCGTGGACGGGGAGCGCTGGGTGGCCGATCCGCTCGCCGGCCGCTACGTCAGCGACGGCTTCGGCCGCCAGAACGCGCTGCTGATCGTGAGGCCGGTCGGCCGGTGAGGCGCGTCGCGCTGTTCCTGCTCGTGATCGTCGCTCCGTTGGGCGCGCAATCGGGGAGGGGGAGCGTGCGCGCCAGGCTCATGGGTCGGGTGCCGGAGGCGGCGATCGCCGTGGTGGATTCGGTCGTCCGCGTCGCCGAGGGGGAGCGGCTGCCCACCGAGCCGCTGGTACAGAAGGCACTCGAAGGCGCGGCCAAGCACGCGGCGCCCGGCAGGATTGTCCAGGCGGTGGGCGCCCAGGCCGAGCAGCTGCGCCAGGCGCGCACGCTGCTGGAGCGGGGGGGCGGCACTCCGCCGACCGCGATCGAAATCACGTCCGTGGCCGCCGCCATGGTCCGGGGCCTGCCGCCCCCCCTCGCCGGGCGGATCGTAACGGCGCTTCCAGACGAGCCCCCCGGCCCGGCGCTTCACGCCGTGGCGGACCTGGAGGGGCACGGCTTCGCCGAGGATGCTGCGGTGGACCTGATCGTGGCGGCCGCCCGGGCGGGGCTGCGGGGTCTGCGGCTGCTCGACGTCGCCACGGCGGCCGTGCACGAGCTGCAGCGCGGGGCTACGCACCCCGCGGCGCTCGCGACGGTACGCCGGGCGCTGCCCGACGTGCCCTGGCCTCCCAAACCCTCCCCGGCCGAGGTCAACCGCGCCCGCCGGCCCCGCCCCGGCGTGTGACCCGGTGGGGCGACGGCGGGTCTTAGGCTCGAAGCGGTCCGGGGTGGACCGCGGGGATCCCCATGGAGGTGAACGAATATGCGGAAGATGATTCTCACGCTCGCGCTTGTCGCCGTGGCCGCTTTGCCCGTGGCGATCGCGGCACAGCAGCCGGCGCAGACGCCGACCCAGGCACCGGCGGACACATCCAAGGCCAAGCCCAAGCCTGCGGCGCATCGCACGAACCGGCGCAACACCCACCGGACTCCGAAGCCCGCGGCCACGCCGGCCCCGAAGGACACCACGAAGCACTAGTACTCAGGACGTGTAGTCTGCGTTGATCCGGACGTACTCCGGAGACAGATCGCAGGTCCACACCACCGCCTCCGCCCGGCCCATTCCAAGGTCCAGGCGGAGGCGGAGGCGCTTCTGGCGGAAGATGGCGCGGGCTTTGGCCTCGTCGGGGTGCGCGGTGGCGCCGCCCTGGGCGAGCACCACCCAGTCGTCTCCGTCCGCCTGGGCGGAGAGCGTGAGCTTGTCGGGGGAGAGCGCGACGCCCGCGGCGCCGGCGGCGGCCAGCACCCGCCCCCAGTTGGGATCGGCGCCGTACACGGCGGTTTTGACCAGGGTCGAGCGGGCGATGGCGCGGCCGACTTCGCGGGCGGCTCCCTCCGTCGCCCCACCCGTGACCTGGATTTCCACGAGCTTGGTCGCCCCTTCCCCGTCCTCGACGATGCCGAGGGCGAGGGTGCGCGCGACCTGCAGCACCGCCTCCTCGAACGCCCTGGCCAGGGCGCCGTCGTGGAACGGGTCCAGCCCCGAGGCGCCGTTGGCGAGGAGGAGCACCGTGTCGTTGGTGCTGGTGTCGCCGTCCACCGAGATGGCGTTGAAGGTGCGGTCGGCGACGCGGCGCAGGAGGGGTGCGAGCGAGGCGGCGTCTCCTCCGGCGTCGGTCGTGAGCACGGCGAGCAGGGTCGCGAGGTTGGGGTGAATCATCCCCGCACCTTTGGCGATGCCGCCGACCGTGAAGGCGCCCGCCGCCGTATCCACCCGGACGGCGCAATGCTTGGGCCGGGTATCGGTCGTCATGATCGCCCGCGCGGCCTCGGTCCCGCCCGCCGGGGAGAGTCGCCCGCTGGCTTCTCGGAGGCCCGCCGTCACCTGGGCGAGGGGCAGCGGCACGCCGATGACGCCGGTCGAAAGCACCAGGGCGGTGCGCGCCGGCAGCCCCGCCGCCTGCTCGGCGGCCTGGGCCATCGCGCGCGCGGCGGCGAGCCCCTCGGGGCCGGTGCAGGCGTTGGCGACGCGGGCGTTCATGGCGACGGCCCGGATGCGGCCGGGTCTCTCGCTCAGCAGGTCCTGGTCGTAGACGACGGGGGCGGCGCGGACGGCGTTGCGCGTGAACACGCCGGCGGTGGCGCAGCTGGTCGCGCTGACGAGCAGCGCAACGTCGGGCGCGCCGTCCTTTTTCAACCCGGCGGCGGCAGCGGCGGCGGTGAAGCCTTGCGGCGAGGTGATCGACCCGTCGGCGAGCGGGACCAGGGTGGCGGTCATGGCCGGTTCAAGATACGTCGCGAAAACTATTGTGTAACGGTTCCACGTTTCTTATCATAGCACGACCTTCCCGGGGGACCTCCCGAATGTCGGAACCTTTTCTGAGCTCCGACGAATACGACGAACGCGCACACCAGCTGTACAACGACGGCAAATACGACGAAGCGATCGAGACTCTCCGCGAGGGACTGGAGCTGTACGCCCACGCGGTGGAGCTGCACGTGGGGCTCGGCTACGCCCGGCTTGCCCGGGACGAGTTCGCCTGGGCCCGGCGCGCCTTCGAGGAGGCGGTCGCCCTCGATGCCGACCACGAGGATGCCCTGGCGGGACTCGGGGAAGTGCTGCTCAAGTTCGGAGACCGCCCGGGCGCCCTCGCCTGCTTCGACCGCATCCTCGCCCTGGGCTTCCGGGACGACCACGACCTGATGCTGCAGATCGGGCGGGCGCTGTTCCGCGAGGGGGTGCTCGACCAGGCGCGCCGCTTCTTCGAAGTGGCGATCACGGCGCACCCGGATTCCGCGGACGCGGCCGCCTGCGTCGGCTACGCGTCCCACCGCCTGTGCGACGAAGGGAGCAGCCTCTACTGGCTGCGACGCGCCCTGGAGCTCGAGCCGCAGCACGCCGAGGCGCGCATCTATCTCGCCAACCTGCTGTACGACCGCGGCGAATACGAGGCCGCCCTGTTCCAGCTGGAGCGCACCCAGCCCGCAGATCACTGCGACGGGCTGGCCATCTGGCGGCTCATCGAGCTGAAACGGGAGGTCTACCGCCTCACCGACGAGGACCCCGAGCTTGAGCCGTGGCACGCCCGGATCGACGAGCTGGCCGGCGCAGCTGAGCCCGAGGACCTGCTCCTGGCGGAGATCGAAGCGATGGGGGGCCAGGTCCGCGACCCCCGGCAGCTCGAGCTGTTCGGCACCCTGCTCACCGAGCTCCAGGGGATGAAGACTCGGCACCGCGTTGCCTTGCCCAACGGCGTGACCTACACGGGGACGTGGGAGGAGATCGTGCTGCAGATGGGCGTCGCGATTCCCCCGACCGACGCGGAGCGGTACATCCAGGGGAGCGCGCGGGCGGGGCTGTTGCGGATTCTTCACTAATGCGGAATGGGGAATGTGGAATGCGGAATTGAAGTGGCAGGCCATTCCGCATTTCGCATTCCGCATTCCGCATTGTCACATCGTCGGCTTCTTGAAGTAGATCCCGATGCTCAACGGCCCGTCGCCCAGGGCGACCAGGGCCAGCGACCCCGCGAGCAGCAGCCCTTCCAGCTCCGGCGGCTTCGGCAACACGACCGCCAGGATCGCCACCGCCATGTTGAACGCCATCAGCGCCGCCCAGATACGTGTGAGGATGCCGGCCAGCACGCAGACGGCTCCGACTGTTTCGACAACCGTGAGAACGCCGGCGAAAAAGACGGCAAAGGGAAAGCCGATGCCGTGGACCATCGCTGTGACTGTGGCGAAGTTGTGCAGCTTCCACAAGCCGTGGTGGAGGAAGACCGATCCGACCGCGAGTCGCAGAAAGAACGCGGCGTAGGGCGTCAATCGGTTCATGGACGCTCCGGTCGAGGGGTGGGGGTTACGGGGCCGCGGCGGCGCGCGTCGGTGCGCACCTCGCGGGCGGCGAGCCGCTTGACCAGGACCTCGAGGCCGCGCTGCGGGCGCACCGCTCCCACGCCCGCCACGTCGGCGAAGCACAGGCCGGCCTCGGGGAGCGCGTGCAGCGCCACGTGTCCGCCGTGGCACACGAGGACGGCCGCGACGCCCTTGGGGCCGCTGTGGACCTGGGGGGTGCCGGCCGGGTGCAGGGCGGCCGCGTTGGCGGCGGCAAGCAGCACGGCGGACAGCCCCTGGACGTCGCTCAGGCGGTCGGGCGCGACGCCGCCCAGGTCGGCGAAAACATGCTCGAACGTCACCTGCGGCACGGCGAGCGGTCGGTGATGAGCGGCGCCACGAATGTGCCGCGGATCGGCAGGGCCCAGATCGGGTCGTCGTAGCCGTCGATCCGCTGCGCCACGAACGAGAACCACCCGCTCACCACCTGACCGTTCCCGCTGGCGACCGAGTCGACCTGAGCGATCACGAGCGTGCCGCCCTGTCGCGACAGACCGGTCAACACCGTCGGCCCGGCTTGCGTGGACCACACCCCCCAGTTGGAGAGCGGATGGCAGAACGGATCGAGGTTGAACGCCTGGTCGATGGATATCGAGTCGACGACGATGGTGTCGGGCCGGGTCACGGAGTCGCGGCTCGTGAGGAAAATGAACTCGACGGCCGGTCCGCCGCCGGGGGCGATGAAATCGCGGAGCCGGAAGGTGAGCGTGTCGCCGGTGCGCTCGTAATTCACGGCGCGCGTACCGCTCGTGGTGCGGCGGATGAAGGTGCCGAGGACGGTGTAGGAGGATTTCCCGCCGATCGTGTCCGTCAGGTTCACGACTTCGACGGCGCCGGTGTCCGCGAGCGTGTCGACGTTGTCGGCGACGTGGGCGTAGAACGGCACCGGGCCACCGGGGGCGACGGCCGTCACGACTCCGGTCGCCGAGTCGATCGTGAACACTCCCGGGGTCAGGCCGTTGAACCACGGCTGCGGCGGCACGCCGGTTTTCTTCTTCACTTCCACCGGGACCGTGAAGTGGTCCCCGGCCATCAGATAAATCGTGTCGAGGAGCAGGCTGAGCTCGAGCGGCCGCGACGCCACCACCAGTGCCTGGCCCTGGACGTTGCGGTAGAGGCCCGTGACGACCGCGAAGCCGCGCGACAGCCCGGCGATCTTCCCCGTCGCCGCATCGACGCCCACCACGGTGGGGGCGGAGCTGGTCCACGTGGGAGCCACGGGGCCCACCAGGTTGCCCTTGTCGTCGTAGTAGAGCGCCGTACGGGCGGGCGCACTGTCGCCCACGAAGATGGAGTCGAGCACCGGGCTCACGACGAGGCGCGCGAGACTGGGCGGCTCCCCCACCGAGCAGGCGGCGGCAGCCAGGGCGAGGGCGAGACCGGCGAGTCGTTTCATGGCTTTAGGATAGCGCGGCCAGAGCCGCGGTGTATCCTTCGGGTACCCCGGCATCGTAAAACGGACCGTCGAGCGCGACGCCCACGAGGCGCCCGTCGGCGGCCAGGTCCTGCAGCAGGGGCACGTCGTCCAGCTCGGCGCCGGGGAGGAGTCCGGCGCGCAGGCGCTCCCAGCGCTCGAACACGTCCGGCCCGAACACCATGCGGCCGACGGGCGCGAGGCGGCCGGTGGCGGTCCCCTTGTCCGTAACCGCCTCGACCTGAAGCAGACCGTCTGCTCGCGGGCGGGCGCTGGCGCGGCCGGTCGCGCCCGCAGTGGGCGGCAGCTCGGCGAGCAAGACGGCGGCCAGGCCGGTCGCGCGCCGCGCGGCGAGCACCGGCGCGATCGCGGGACCCTTCGCAAACAGGTTGTCGGGGAGCAGCACCGCGACGTCGTCGGCGCCGACCAGGTCCCGCGCCCACGTCACGGCATCGCCGAGGCCGCGGGGCTCGGGTTGCGTCACCACGTAGGTGGTTAGGCGGTTAGGGGGTTGGTCGGTTAGGAACTTCGCGATTTGAGGCTTGGTAGGAGAGGTGACCACGATCACCCGCTCGAGCCCCGCGGCGGCCACTTCCTCCAGCGTCCACTGCAGCAGCGGTAGGCCGGCGACGGGGAGCAGTTCCTTGGGCGTGTGGGGGTAGCGGGCGGCGAGTCGGGTGCCGCGGCCGCCGCAGGGGATGACGGCCGTCGTCACTCAGAACATGGACATCGCGAGGAACGACCGCAGGTTGTCGTTCGTCACGCGCAGCCGCGCCGAGAGCAGGCGCACCACCGACCACAGCACCTTGTAGGCGATGTCACGGTTGAAGTCGAGCAGCAGCTCGAAGTCCGACCGGGAGATCGTGATCAGGGTGCAGCTGATGTTGGCGATGGCGTCGGTGGAGCGCTCGGAGCGGTCGAAGATGGACATCTCGCCGAAGCACGCCCCCGGCTTGAGGACGGCGAGCGCCTCCTCGCCGGAGCCGGGGATGGTGCGGGAGATGCGGACCTCGCCCTCGGAGATGATGAAGAGGCGGTTGCCGGGTTCGCCCTCTTTGAAGATGTTCTGCCCCGAGCTGAATTTCTGCTCGCGGCACACCTCGGAGACGCGGGCCAGCTCCCCGTCGTCGAGGTCCTGGAAGATGGCCGCCTGCTTCAACAGATTGAGATCCACGCGGTGAAGCTACGTGGCGCCTGGGGGGGGAGCAAGTGAAACGCGGGTTCTCGGCCGCCGATGTGCTTACCGCCCTTCGGGTTCCCCTGGCGGTCCTGTTCCCGTTCGTGACCGACGTCAGGGGGCGCCTGGCGATCGTCGGCGCGGTGGCGGCGAGCGACTTCTTCGATGGGCTGCTCGCGCGTCGCTTCGGGGGGACGCGGGCCGGCGCGATGCTCGACCCGATTGCCGACAAGCTGTTCGCCGCCGTGGCGTTCGTGACGGTGGCGCGCGACTCGGTGCTGCACCCGCTGGAGATCGTGGGGGTGCTGCTCCGCGACCTGGTGGCGGGGCTCGCCTTCGTCGGCACGTGGCTGCGCGGCCGCCCCGTGGCGTTGCCGGCGCGGGCGGGCGGCAAGTGGGTGACGGTGCTGCAGCTGATGACGCTGGTGGCGTGGATCCTGGAATCCGCGTTTCTGCGGCCGCTCGCCTGGGCCACCACCGCGGTGTCGTGTTATGCGCTGTGGGATTACGCGCAGGCGGCGCGAAAGGTGAATGCGTGACCCGATCGCTTGTGACTCTGCTGCTGCTCTGGTGCTGCGCCGGCGCGTCCGCGGCGCAGGAATTCCAGCCGCCGCGCGTACGGTCTGGGGCCGGCGCGAAGAGGCTCGGCCTGTACGGCTTCGGGGTGCGCGGCGGCCTGGACCTAGGCAGCGGCCAGATGGTCTTCGGCACGACGCTCGACATCGGCGATCTCTTCACGCCCCGCCTGCGGCTGCGCCCGTCGGCCGAGTTGGGTGTCTTCACGGGCGACAACAGCTACGTGGGGAGCTTCGAGGCGCTGTACCGCTTCACCGGTGACGACGAGACGGCCATCCCCTATATCGGCGGCGGGATGTCGCTGGCCGGGCACGCCAACTGCGGCCGGGATCCCAACTGCCCCAACGCGTGGGTGAACCTCGTCTTCGGGTTCGAGCTGCACTACAAGTCCACCTTCAACTGGCTGATCGAGTACCACCCGATGGACGCGCTGCGCCGCAACCGCGTGTACTTGGGGCTCACCACGCGGCGGGGGAACTGAACGTGGCGGGACCGACGGCGGAGATCACGCTGCGCTGGAAGGGCGGCCTTGTGTTTGCCGGCGGGGGCGCGGGGCGTCCGCCCGCGACGGTGGACGGCGATTCCAAGGAGGGCACGTCGCCGGTCGAGATGCTGCTCGTCGCGGCGGCGGCGTGCACCGGCAGCGACATCGTGCCGATCCTCGAGAAGCAGCGGGTCAAGGTCCGCTCCCTGGAGGTCGCGGTGACGGGGACCCGGCGCGAGGAGCATCCGCGACGCTTCACCGCGATGCACTTTCGCTGGCGCATCGCCGGCGACGGTGTGGACGAGACCAAGGCCCGCCGCGCCATCGATCTCTCGCTCGAGAAATACTGCTCGGTGGTGGCGTCCCTCGCCCCGGACATCCGCATCTCCTACGACGTCGCGATTGTGTAGCCCCTCCCCTCGCCTCCGTGCCGTGGCGCTCGCCGCGGGAGTGCTCGCTGCTCCAGGCGCGTCGGCGCAGACGGCCCCGCAGGGAGTCACGGAGCTGAGCGCCGGGGCCGCCCTGGCGTGGTCGCATCGCGACCTCTACGCCGTCGAGCTGGGGGCCGGCCGGCGGTCGGGGCAGGCGCGCCTGGCGCTCGCGGCCGCCGGCGGCCGCCTCAGCGACGGCTGGGGCGGCCGCGTCGAAGCCCGCGGGCAGTTCGTGTTGCTGCCGTTCGCTCGCGTCGGACTCGGGTGGTACGGCGGGATGGGAGCCGCGTGGATGGGCGGCGCTGGTCAGCGGGGGGCGGTGTACCTCACCGCGCTGACCGGCGTCGAACACGCGCCGGGACGGCCACGCGGGTGGTTCGTGGAAGTGGGCGTGGGGGGGGGAGTCCGGGTATCGGCGGGGATGCGCTGGCGGAACTTCCCGAACTGGTGGCCCCAGTAGGCTAAGCGTCCGCGCCGACGGGAGTGCGCCGGCCGACGACGGGTTGGCAGTAGCGCTCGCCGAGGGTGCGCAGCCGGGTCAGGTCGTCCTCGGTCAGGTCCTCGTAGCGGTCGGCGAGGTAGAGCATCGTGTCGTCGAACCACTCTTTCTGATGCTCGGGAGTCGCCTCGAGGACGCCGCAGCGGAGGATGTGGGAGAACAACTCGTCGCGCGCCTGATCGGAGGCGCTGGGAGGGGGGGCGAGTTTGCGGGGCTCCTTACGTTTCTTGGCCATGCCGGGGTGATCCTTTCGGGGTGCAGGAGCAAAATCGCGGCGCAATCTAATCAACCCCACTCAGCGAAGCAAACGATGGGCGCCGCCGAAAGGTTCCGTGTATAATGCGAGGGACGGCGATGAGCGACGAAACGTACGGACCGGAGCGGGCCGAGCGGCTGGCGGCGCTGTTGCGCGAGCTGGCGGCGCGGATCATGGCGCTGGACCAGGAAGGGCGGCTGCTCGAGCACGCCGCCGAGATGCAGAAGCTCCTCGGCACGGTGCGCAGCGAGCTGTTCCACTACGAGGTGCGGGTGACCTACGACTCGCCGGAGGTGGCGGAGAGCCGGCGCATCGTCGAGGAAGCGGAGCGGCAGCTCGAGGAGCTGCGCTTCGACGAACACGAAGACGACGAGGACGAATGAAGCGCTTCTACTGGCTGCTGGCGGCGGTGCTGCTGGGCGGGCTGGCGTGGATCTGGATCGGCTCCAAGTCGAGCGGGACGGGGACGGAGTGGGTCGCCGAGACGAAGGTGCCGGAGACCAAGGCGGACAGCCAGTTCACCGGCTATGTCATGGGCAGCGATACGGCGCCGGTCGAGGTCGTCGAGTACGCGGACTTCGAGTGTCCGATCTGCGCGGCGTGGGGCTCGGTGCAGTTCCCCGTGATCAAGCAGCAGCTGATCGCGGCGGGGAAGCTGCGCTGGCGGCTGCGGGATTTCCCGCTGCCGCCCACGACGCACCTGTGGTCGCGGCTGTCGGCGCACGCGGTGGCGTGCGCCAGCGAGCAGGGCAAGGCGTGGGAGATGATCGACGCGCTGTTCGCGCATCACCGCATGTGGTCGCAGCGGGCCGAGAATCCCGAGAAACTGTTTCGCGGCTGGGCGCAGGACCTGGTGGGGCTCGACATGGCGAAGTACGACGCCTGCATGGCGAGCGGCCGCTACCGGGGGCGGATCCAGTACAGCCGCGAGGAAGGCGAAGCGCGGCAGGTGCGCGGGACGCCGACGTTCTTCGTCAACGGCCGCGAGTGGACATTGCGGGACGTCTCCTCGGACGCGTTCCAGCACGTCGTGGACAGCATCCTGGCGCAGCGGCGCCGGCGGTAAATGCGGAACCGCCAGACGATCGCGCTACTCGCGCTCGTCGGCTTCCTGGTCTCGCTGTATCTCTGGCTCCACGCGCTCGGGGTGGTCGGGGAGCTCAAGTGTGGGACGGAGAGCTGTGAGGTGGTGCAGTCGAGCTCGTACGCGCGGGTCGCCGGCGTCCCGGTGGCGTTTTTTGGCGTGGTGGGTTACTTGGCGCTCTTCATCACCGCCCTGATCGGTCTTCAGCCGTCATTTCTCCCCAAGCGTAATCTCAGCGTGTTGTTGGCCGCCCTGGCGACGGGCGGCCTGGTGTTCACCGGCTATCTCACCTACCTCGAAGCGTTCGTGATCCACGCGTGGTGCCGGTGGTGCCTGGGGAGCGCGGGGATTATCGCGGTAATCTGGGTGGTTAGCGTGCTGGGCGCTGTCCGGCAGACCGACAGCTCTAGCCCTCCTTCTCCTCGTACTGGTCCTTGAGGCGCTGCACCACCGCCGGGTCCGCCAGCGTCGTCGTATCCCCTAACGTCCGGCCTTCCGCGATGTCCTTGAGCAGCCGCCGCATGATCTTTCCGCTGCGCGTCTTGGGGAGGTCGGCCGAGAAGATCACGTCGTCGGGCCGCGCCAGCGCGCCGATCTTCTTTGCCACGTGGGCCTTCAGCTCTTCGCGCAGTGCGTCGCTCGGCTGCTTGCCTTCCTTGAGCGTCACGAACGCCGCCAGCGCCTGCCCCTTCATCTCGTGCGCCTTGCCCACCACCGCCGCCTCCGCCACCGCCGGATGGTCCACCAGCGCGCTCTCCACCTCCATGGTCCCGATGCGGTGGCCGGCCACGTTGAGCACGTCGTCCACCCGGCCCAGAATCCAGTAGTAGCTGTCCGCGTCCCGCTTGGCGCCGTCGCCGGCGAAATACACGTTCTTCCACTTGCTCCAGTACGTCTGCTGGTAGCGCTCGTCGTCCCCCCAGATCGTGCGCAGCATCCCCGGCCACGGGGAGGTGATCGCCAGGAACCCGCCGCCGACCGGCACCACCTTTCCCTGGCCATCCAACAACTCGGCCTCGATGCCGGGGAAGGGTATGGTCGCTGAGCCCGGCTTCGTCGTCGTGATGCCGGGGAGGGGGGTAATCATGATCCCGCCCGTCTCCGTCTGCCACCACGTGTCCACGATGGGGCAGCGCTCGCCGCCGATGTTCTTGTGATACCAGATCCACGCCTCGGGGTTGATCGGCTCGCCCACCGTGCCGAGCAGACGCAGCTTCTTCAAGCTGTGCTTCGCCGGCAGGTCGGGCCCCCACTTCATGAACGTGCGGATGGCCGTCGGCGCCGTGTAGAACACCGTGACGCCGTGTTTCTCACAGATCGCCCAGAAGCGATCCTTCGCGGGGAAGTCGGGCGCCCCCTCGTACATCACCTCCGTCACGCCCAGGGCCAGCGGGCCGTACACCACATACGTGTGGCCGGTCACCCAGCCCACGTCGGCCGTGCACCAGAAGACGTCGTCGTCTTTGAGATCGAACACCCACTTGGTGGTCGCGTACGCCTGGGTGAGGTAACCGCCCGTGGTGTGCAGAATGCCCTTCGGCTTCCCGGTCGTGCCCGAGGTGTACAGGATGTACAGCGGATCCTCGGCGTCCATTGCTTCGGGCGCGCACGTGTCGCCCGCGGTCTTCATGAGGTCGTGCCACCACTGGTCGCGCCCACGCCGCATCTCTACGTCCTTGCCCGTGCGCTGTAGCACCACGACGTGCCTGACCGACGGCGTGTCTTTCAACGCTTCGTCGGCATTCACCTTGAGGGGCACGAGCGAGCCGCGGCGATAGCCCCCATCGGCGGTGATCAGCACCTTGGCCTGGTTATCGTTGATGCGGTCCTTGAGCGAGTCCGCCGAGAAGCCGCCGAAGACGACCGTATGCGGCGCGCCGATGCGGGCGCACGCCAGCATTGCGACCGCCACCTCCGGCACCATCGGCAGGTAGATGGCGACGCGGTCGCCGCGCTTGACGTCCAGCCCCTTCAGGACGTTGGCAAACCGCGTCACTTCGCCCAGCAGCTCGCGGTACGTGATGCGCCGCACCTCGCCGGGTTCGCCCTCCCAGATCAGCGCCACCTTATGGCCACGGCCCGCCTTCACATGGCGGTCGAGACAGTTGGCCGAGGCGTTGAGCTTGCCGCCCAGGAACCACTTCGCGTGCGGTGGCTTCCATTCGAGCACCTTGTGCCACGGCTTGATCCAGTCGAGCTGCCGCGCCCAGTCCGCCCAATAGCCTTCGCGGTCCTTCTTGGCCTGCTCGTAGACCTTGGGATCCGAGACGTGCGCCTGCTTGCGGAATCCTTCCGGAGGGGGGAAGCTCCGTTGCTCGTCGAGCAGTGTTTCGATCCGGTCGATGGCCGTCATGGATCTGTGCCTCTATGCCTCTGTTGGTTGCGCTTTGCGGCACGCATGAGAGTGAGCGCGCTCACGCGCTTTCTACAACTCTATGAACGCGTTGAGCTTAGTTATACGGCACCGAAATGGCATTGGGAAGGGGCCTCGTGGAGCCCTTTCTCGAGGAGAACCGTGCCGTGATGTCGCTGCGCCAGACTGAAAAGATCCTGGCCGCCCCGGAGGCCCTAAGCCTGGAGACCCGGACGGCGTTCCGCCGGACCGCGTCCGAGCTTCTGGACCAGCTGCCGGAGGGGACGGGGCGTCTGGTCATCGACCTCTCGGGCACCCGCACGGTGGACAGCGCGGGACTCGGTGCCTTGATGCTGATCCAGCGCAAAGCGGCCGAGCGGCGGCAGATCGTGTGCCTGCGCGGCGCCAACGAGGAGCTGCGGTTCCTGCTCGTGCTCACCAAGCTCGACGACCTCTTCGAACTGGAGGGTCGCTCGGCGTAGTCCTATATTGGGCAGCGATGCCCGAAAAGCCGCCGCAGCGCAAGGTCCTGTTCGTCGAGGACGAAGAGGCCCTGCAGACCTCCTACCGCCGTTACTTCGCCGGGCGCTACGCCATGGCCTTCGCGCGCACCGGCGCCGACGCCATGAAGCAGCTGGACGCGTTCACGCCCGACATCCTCGTGCTCGACATGCGGCTCCCCGACACCGACGGCATCGCCCTGCTCCAGAAGATCCGCCAGCAGAGTCCCAAGCTTCCGGTGGTAGTCACCACGGCCTACGTGAGCATGGAGCCGCTCATGGGCGTCCTCGACCTGGGCCACAGCGGCTATCTCGTCAAACCCTTCGACCTGAACGATCTCGCCGCCCGCATCGATGCTGTCGGCTGAAGGCCTGACGCACGCCTTCGGTCCGGTGCGCGCGCTCGACGGCATCTCCTTCCGGCTCGAGGCGGGACACACCCTCGCCGTGTTCGGGCCCAACGGCGCCGGCAAGACGACGCTGTTGAGAGTGCTCGCCGGCCAGCTGCGCCCGCAGCGCGGCCGCGCGGAGGTGCGGGGCGGCCGCGCGGCGATCGGCTGGATCAGTCATCAATCCTTTCTGTACGGCCACCTCACCGTCATCGAGAACCTGCGCTTCTGGGCGTCGCTGTACGGCGTCAAGCGCGAGGCGCGAGACCGGCGGGCCGCGGAATTGCTAACGCGCCTCGGGCTCGCCGAGCGGGCGGACCAGCCGGTGGCCGCGCTGTCGCGGGGCCTCGCCCAGCGGGCGACGGTCGCGCGGGCCCTGATGCACGATCCGGCGGTGCTGCTGCTCGACGAGCCGTTCACCGGTCTTGATCTCGCCGCCGCGGCCGAGCTGCGCCGCCTGCTCGGTGAGCTGGTGGGTGGAGGCCGGGTCGCGGTCATTGCGACGCACAACGTGGACGAGGGGCTAGAGTTAGCGACCGATATCGCCTTCCAGCACCGCGGCCGCTTCGTGCAGCTCGCTCCCCGGGCCGGGCGCGACCGCACGCAGGTGGCAGACGCGTACCGCAAGGCGGTAGGGGTCTCCGGTGCTTGAGCGGCTGAAGCTCGCCTGGGTGGTGGCGCGCAAGGATCTGCTGCTCGAGTTCCGCACGCGCACCGCGATCCTCTCGGCGGTGGTGTTCACCGCGCTGGTGCTCACCGTGTTCAACTTCGGCCGCGATCCCACGGCCGTGCCCACGATCGACCTCGCTCCCAGCATCCTGTGGGTGACGTTCACATTCGCCGCGATGCTGGCGCTGAACCGTGCGTTCGCGCTGGAGCTGGAGAACCACGCGCTGGAGGGGCTGCTCGTTTCACCGCTGTCGCGCACCAGCCTGTATTGGGGGAAGCTGATTGCCAACCTGCTGTTCGTGACCATCGTCGAGGCGGTGGGGCTGCCGCTGTTCGTGCTGTTCTTCGACGTCCCGGTCTGGCACGTGCTGCTGCCGCTGGTCGGCGTCATCGCCCTCGCCACCGTCGGGTTCGTGGCGGTGGGGACGCTGTTCAGCGCGATGGTGATCCGCACACGCTTCGCCGAGCTGATGCTGCCGGTGCTGGTGCTGCCGTTCTTGATCCTGCCCGTCGCGTGGGCGGTGCAGGTGACGGCGAGGCTGTTGGCGGGGCGGCCGCTTGCCGAGGTGGCGTGGTGGTTGAGGCTGCTCGGCGCCTACGATATCGTGTTCGTCACGCTGTCCACGCTGCTCTTCCCCCACACGGTGGACGAATGACGCTCGCGCGGAAGGGACGTTGGACGACACTGGTCGGTCTCGTGCTGCTGGCCGCGGTGTACGTGCGCGCGCTGGCGTTCACTCCCATCGAGCGCACGCAGGGGCCGGCGCAGAAGATTTATTACATCCACGTCCCCGCGGCGATCTGGACCGAGACGGCAATGATTCTGGTGGGCCTGGCGAGCATTTTCTTCCTGTTCCTCAAGGACGCGCGGCTCGACTCATTTGCCGAGGCGTCGGCGGAGGTCGGCACCGCCTTCGCCACGATCGTGCTCACGACCGGCCCCATCTGGGGGAAGCCGATCTGGGGGACGTGGTGGACCTGGGACGCGCGGCTGACCTCCACCCTGTTCCTCTTCTTCCTTTATATAGGGTACCTGCTGCTCCGGGGGGCTGTGGCCGACCCGGGGGCCCGGGCCCGCTACGCGGCCGTGCTGGGGATCTGCGGGATGGTCCTGGTGCCGTTCATCCACTTCAGCGTGTACCTGTTCCGGACCCTTCACCCCATGCCGATCATCCTGAAGCCGAGCGCGCCGTCGTTGCCGGGAAGCATGCTGGCGACCTGGGGCTTCTCGTTCGCGGTGTTCACCGTGTTGTACGTGGGATTCGTGATGCAACGTTACGCGCTCGCGCGGGCGCGCCAGGAGGTCCCCCATGCCTGAGACCTTCCCTCACAACGCGGGCTACATGATCGCGGCCTACACCGTGGCTGCCGTGATCCTGGTCGCGTACGCGCTGTCGCTGTATCGGAGGACGCGAGGGTTGTAGCTAGTTCTTCCCACCCCGCAGCTCCGCCCTCGCCTCTTTCAGCTTCTCCATCCCGTCCGGCACGAGCGTCGCCCACAGGGTGAGGGTCTGTTCCGCGGCGTCGTGGTCGCCGGCGGCGAACAGCGCCTGGGCGTTCTGCCACAGGGCCTCGGGGCCGCCGCCCGCGGCATAGGCCCGGGCGAAGCGCGCGGCGGCGTCGGCGTGGTGGCCGGCGCGGCGGTACAGCTCCCCCGCGGCCATCGCGGCATCCACGCGCTCCTCGAGTGCCAGCGCCTGCTCGTAGGCGCCGAGCGCCTCGCGCTGGCGGAACACCATCTGCGAGGCATCGCCGAGCAGCATCCACGCGTCGGGGTTCTCGGGGAACCGCTCGGTGGCCTCCTGGGCGGTGGCGAGCGCGCCCCAGCGATCCTCCAGCGCCCGGGACAGATGCACCAACGCGACGTAGGGCTCGCCGAAGCCGGGGGTCCACGAGCAGGCGAGCCGCAGCCACGCCGCCGCCCGTTGCGGGGCGTGGCGCTGGCAGGCGGCGGCGCGGCGCACGGCGAAGCGCGCCAACGCGGCGCGGAAGCGCTTCCACATTGCTTGATAATGGGCCGGGCGCCAGGGAGATTGCAACCGACATGAGCGTGCTTCGAGGCCGGCGCATCGTGGTCACCCGCGCGCGCGATCAGGCGGAGGGCCTGGTGCGCTCGCTCGAGGCGCTCGGCGCCGACGTCATCGCCGCGCCCGCGATCCGCATCGAGCCGCTCCCCGACGACGCCGCACTCCGGTCCGCGCTCGCCGACCTCACCCGCTGGCGCTGGATCGTGTTCACCAGCCAGAACGCCGTGCACGTCGTATGCGACTCGATGCGCGGCTGGGGGTTGCAACCGGCCGCTCTGGCTACCGGCAACGTGGTTGCCGTGGGCGCCAAGACAGGCTCGGCGCTGGGGCGCGAGGGCGTAAAGGTCGCGCTCGTGCCCGAGGAGACGACGGCGGAAGGGGTGTTGGCCGCGCTCACGGACGCCGGCGGCCTCGCCGGGACGCGCGTCCTGATCCCCTGCGCGCAAGGTGCCCGCGAGGTGTTGCCGCAGGGGCTGCGGGCGGCGGGGGCGGAGGTCGAGGTGATCCCGGTCTACGTGACGACTCAGGAGACGGGCAACCCGCAAGGACTCCCTGACGGTCGCGGGAAACAGCTGGCCGCCGACATCCTCCAGGGCCTCATCGACGCCGTGACGTTCACGTCTCCCTCTACGGTGTACGGCTTCGTCGACATGGTCGGAGCCGAGGTCGCCCGGAGCGGCCAGTTCGCGGCCGCGGTGATCGGGCCGGTGACGGCGCAGGCCGCGCGGGACGCGGGGATGCGGGACCTCGTGATGGCGGCGCGCTCCTCAGCCGAGGGTCTGGCCGAAGCCCTGGCGCGCCGCTTCGCGTGAACCGTCTCAGGCTCGGCACCCGCGGCAGCGCCCTCGCCCGCTGGCAGGCGGACTGGGTGAAGGCGCGGCTCGCCGAGCGGGGAGTCGCCGCGGAGCTCGTGATCGTCAAGACGCGCGGCGACGCCGAGGTGGACCGTCCCCTCCAGCAGCTCGAAGGCAAGGGTTTTTTCACCAAGGAGATCGAGGACGCCCTGCTCGCCGAGCGGATCGACGTCGCCGTGCACTCGCTCAAGGACCTCCCGACGGAGATACCCGCGGGCCTGGCCCTCGCGGCGGTCCCGGAGCGCGCGGACGCGGGGGAGGCGCTCGTCGTTCGAGACGGGAAGCCCGCGGCAACCGGCCTCCTGCAACTGGCAACGGGGAGCCGCCTGGGCACCTCGAGCCTGCGGCGCATCGCGCAGGTGAAGCATCTCCGGCCCGACCTCGAGGTCGTGGCGCTGCGCGGCAACGTGCCGACGCGCGTGAAGAAGGTGAAGGACGGCGGGCAGCTCGACGCCGCGCTGCTCGCCCTCGCGGGGCTCACGCGCCTGGGGCTGGGTGAGGCGGTGGCCGCGCGGCTCGACCCGCTGGAAGTGATGCCCGCGCCGGGGCAGGGAGCGCTGGGCCTCGAAATCCGCGCGGACGACCACGCGACGCGCGCCGCGCTGCGGCCGCTCGAGCACGCCGAGAGCGCCCAGGCCGTCGCCGCTGAGCGCGCACTGCTCGGCGAGCTGGACAGTGGCTGCCAGGCCGCCGTCGCCGCCTACACCGGTAGGCGGGATGGGGGACGGGTGTTGTATGGGAGAGTGACGGCCCGTGATGGCTCGCTTCAGGTGACGGCCTCGAGCGCCATCGATTCCGCGAAGCCCGGCGACGCGGGCGTGAACGTCGCCCGCTTGCTGCTCGCGCAGGGCGCGGCGAGCTTACTCGCGCGATGAGCAGCTTTCCGATCCGGCGCATGCGCCGGCTGCGCCGCACCCCGGCGTTGCGCCGGCTGGTGCAGGAGACGCAGCTCGTGCCGTCCCAGCTGGTGTGGCCGCTGTTCGTCGCCCACGGCGAAGGGGTGCGGCGCGAGGTGAGCCTGCTCCCCGGCGTCTTCCAGACCTCAGTGGACGAGGCGGTGAAGGACGCCGAGCGGGCGCGGCGGCTGGGGCTGGGGGGTGTGATCCTGTTCGGTCTGCCCGCCGCCAAGGACGGCACCGGCTCCGAGGCGCACGACGAGCAGGGCATCGTGCAGCAGGCGATCCGGGCGATCAAGCGCGCGGCGCCCGACCTGCTCGTCCTCGGCGACGTGTGCCTGTGCGAGTACACCGACCACGGGCATTGCGGCGTGATCGTCGACGGCGAGGTGGACAACGACTCGACGGTCTACCTGCTCGGCAAGATCGCGGTGATCCAGGCGCGCGCTGGCGTGGACGTGGTGGCGCCGAGCGACATGATGGATGGCCGCGTGGCGGCGATCCGCAAGGCGCTGGATGCGGCCGGCTTCGCGCGCGTACCGATCATGAGCTACGCGGCCAAGATGGCGTCCGCCTTTTACGGCCCGTTCCGCGAGGCCGCCGGGTCGACGCCGCAGTTCGGCGACCGCCAGGCCTACCAGATGCAGGGCACCAACGCCGACGAGGCGATGAAGGAGATCCGGCTCGACGTCGAGGAGGGCGCCGACATCGTGCTAGTGAAGCCGGCGCTGCCGTGCCTCGACCTGATCCGCCGCGCCAAAGAGGAGTTCGGCGCGCCGCTCGCGGCGTTTCAGGTGAGCGGCGAATACGCGATGATCAAGGCGGCCGCGGCCCGCGGCATGGTGGACGAGGCCACCGCGATGTGGGAGACCGTGTACGCGATTCGGAGGGCGGGGGCGGACATCATCCTGAGCTATTTCGCCCCCACCCTGGCGGAGTCTCTCTAGAGCTTAGCGTTCCTTCGGCAGCAGCAGGTGCTTCCAGAACAGACCCGCCAGCGTCGCGCCGAGGAGCGGTCCCACCCAGTAGACGTACTGCGCCGTGAGCTGCCAGGCGATGATCGCCGGGCCGAAGGCCCGCGCCGGGTTCATGATCGCGCCAGTGAACGGTCCGCCCACGAGAGCGCAGACGAAGATCGCGAGCCCGATTCCGAAGCCGCCGATCTTCGGTGCCTCGGACGACACCGCCGTGCCGAACACCGCGCTCACCAGGAAGAACGTGAGCATCGCCTCGATGAGGATCCCGTGCAGGCCGTCCGTGGTGATCGACAGCTGCGGCGTGCCGGCCGCGGAGGCGTGCACGGCCCCCCACGGGAGCAGCCCCTTGATGAGCGCGGCGCCGACCAGCGCGCCGAGCAGCTGCGCGCCCACGTACTGGCCGAGCGTCTTGCCGTTGATTTTCCCGGCGACGAACAGCGCGAACGACACGGCGGGGTTGATGTGCCCGCCGGAGATGTTCATCGTCGCCGAGACGATGATCGCCATCCCCACACCGTGCGCGGCCGCCACGATCATGCTCTGGACGCCGCCCGTCACCGCGGCCGCCAGCGTCGCCGCGATCGACCCCGCGCCGAAGAACACGAACAGCGCGGTCCCTGCCAGCTCGGCCACGAGGGGCCGGAGAGTTTTGGGGTTCATGGGCCGTCAATCTAGCCCTGCTCAGGCGCGTCGCAACACCAGCGTGGCGTTGACGCCGCCAAAGCCGAAGGAGTTGGAGACCACGACGTCCGGGGCGGCGGCCCGGCCGTCGCCGGGGAGGCAGTCCAGGTCGCACGCGGGATCCGGGCGTTGCAGGTTGAGCGTCGGCGGCAGCCAGCCGCGCCGCAGCGCCAGAGCGCAGATCGCCGCCTCGATCGCCCCGCTCGCACCCAGGGCATGGCCGTAGTAGCCCTTGGTGCCGCTCACCGCCAGCCGGTACGCGTGGTCGCCGAACACCTGCTTGATCGCGAGCGTCTCGGTCGAGTCGTTGAGCGGCGTCGACGAGCCGTGCGCGTTGACGTACCCGACCTCGGCGGGGGTCGCGGCGGCGTCTTCGAGGGCGAGCCGCATCGCCCGCGCGGCCTGCCGCCCGTCCGGCCGCGGCGCGGTCATGTGATACGCGTCGTTCGTGTACGCGTGCCCGATCACTTCGGCGTAGATCGGCGCGCCGCGCGCTACTGCCCGGGCGCGCTCCTCGAGCACCAGCACCGCCGCCCCCTCGCCCATGACGAAGCCGTCGCGCTCGGCGTCGAACGGCCGGGAGGCGGTCGCGGGATCGTCGTTGCGGGTGCTCATCGCCCGGATGTTGCTGAACGCGGCGAAGGTCAGCGGGGCGAGCGGCGCCTCCGCGCCCCCGGCCAGCATCACGTCGGCGCGGCCGTCGCGCACGACGTGGAACGCCTCGCCGACGGCGATCGTCCCCGACGCGCAGCTCATCGCGTTGGTCGCGTTGGGGCCCGTGAGCCCGAACTCGATCGCGATGTTGCAGCTCGCCGCCCCCGCGAACACGGCCAGCGCCAGCGAGGCGTCCAGCCCCCGCGGCCCCTCCGCCAGGTACTTCGGCACCTGGGCTTCGGCGAACGCAACGCCGCCCAGCGCCGAACCCATCATCGCCCCGAAGCGGTCCCGGTCCTCGCCCTCAAGGCGCAGCTCCGCGTCCGCCAGGGCGAGCCGGGCGCACGAGACGGCGAGCTGCGAGAAGCGATCGAGCCGCCGCGAGCGCTTGGCATCGAGGTGATCCTGCGGCCGGAAATCCGGGATCTCCGCGGCGATGCGGCTGCGGAACGGCGCCGGGTCGAACCGCGTCACCACCCGCACTGCGGAGCGCCGGGACGCGAGCCCCGACCACAACCCGTCCGCCGCCGTCCCGATCGGCGTTACCGCCCCCACGCCGGTGACGACGACCCTGCGGTGACCGTTCACGCGGTTGTCTCCCGCTCTCGCCGGGCTTGCGCCCGGCGTTGGTCCGGCCCAGCAGGGATCCGCCTCGCTGACCCCGGGCGACAGCCCGGGGATGACTCCCGATTGCTCACGCTATCTCCAGGTGCCGCTTCAGTCCCGCCAGGGTCCGCGACGCGATCCCGTGCACGAATACCGGGCCGATGACGAGCTCGGCGGCCAGGCGCCCGATTAGGGGCCAGCCCGGCCCCGTCCACTCGTGCACGATCGTGACGTCCACGCCGTCTCCACTGGGGGCCAACCGCCACACCACGTCCATGCCGGTCGTGATACCCCGGAGGTGGCGGTAGCGGATTTCCCCGCGCGGGCGATCCACCGCCATCTCGGAGACCCACCAGGCGGGATAGGCGAGGGGCCCGAACGGCCGTCGCGCCGCCATCTCGACCACCCCGCCCTCGCCGCGCCGCTCGAGAAACCGTACCCAACGGTAGTGGGGCAGGATCGCGGGCCAGCGCGAGACGTCGCTGGCGACTGTGTACACGTTCGCCAGCGGGGCGCGGATGTGGACTCGGTCGACGGTGCGCATGAGCGCGGTTCCCGGTTGCCGGTTCTCGGCTACCGGTTGATACTAACGACAACCGGCAACGGGGAACCGACAACCGGCTGCCACGCGGCCACAATTCTGGCAATCGGCCGATAGTACGCGGGCGCCGAGACGCCTGCTTCGCGCATCATCCCCTCGAACTCCCGCCGCGTGTACCCGCGCTGCAGCGACAGGACGGCGTCGTGCCTCGTCGTCCGGTGCAGGCCCAGGGGAAACGCGGCGAGCCACATCCCTACCATGGCGGCCCGGGAGCGGCGCAGGTCGGCGAGCACCACGGCGCGGCGGGCGATGCGGTCCAGGGCCGCGATCCAGCGCACCGCCGTCTCGCGCGGCACGTGGTGCAGCACCTGGCTCGCGATCACGACATCGACCGAGCGCGGCGCGAAGGGCAGGGCGTCCCCGTCGGCGAGGACGGCCGCGAGCCCCGCCTCCCGCGCGGCGCGCGCGGCCGCCGGGATGCGCTCGAGACCGATCGAGGCGAGCTCGATCCCGTAGCGCCGCGCGAGCCTAGCAGCGGCCACGGGTATGTCTCCCGCGCCAGTCCCCACGTCGAGCAACGACCAACGCTCGGCTGTTCCGCGTTCTGCATTCCGCATTCCGCGTTCGAAGATTCGCCGCAGCCCCCATAGGACCGTTCCCGTGCCCCCGAACAGCCGGTTGAGGCGCACGATATCCCGCAACGTCCGTCGCACTGCCGCGGGATCGGCGCGCGGATCGTCGAGGACTTCGGCGCCGAGCATCAACTCCCCGCTAGGCTCGTGTAGCCGCCGCGGTAGTAGAGCAGCGGGCGCCGATCGGTCACGGTGCCTCCCGTCACCAAGCCGAAAAACACCGTGTGGTCGCCCGCCGGCACCGCCTGCGTCTTGGTGCACTCGATGTGGGCGAGCACACCGTCGAGCACCGGCAGGCCTTCCGCGGTGTCGCGATAGCCGATCGCCTCTCCCTGGTCGAACCGGTGCTCTGCGGCGTCCGCGAACCGGCGCGAGATCGCCTCCTGGTCGGCGGCGAGTACGTTCACGACGAACCGCGTGGCGGCCTGGAGCGCGCCGTGCATCTCGTTGCGGCGGTCGATCGAGACGAGCAGCAGCGGCGGCTCGAGCGACACCGAGGCGATGGAGCTCGCCGTCATCCCCACCCGCGCGCCGTCGGCGCGGCGCGCCGTGACGACGGTGACGCCGGTCGCGAAGCGGCCGAGGAGCTGGCGGAACAGCGCGGGATCGACACCGGAGGTGGTCACCAGAGCAGCCGCAGCAGAGTATGGGGAGCGAACAGGGCGCGCGCCGGCACGAAGTTGCCGGTCGCTCCCACGACAAGATCCCCGAGTCGGGGGCGGCGCGCCAGCCGCCCGACGACCCGGTTGGTCAACGCCGGCCACCCGACACCGAGGCCGATGAGCCGCTCGACCGCCCACTTGCCCAGGAACGCCCGGCGCCGCGCGCGCGCGTAGGGGACGAGGGCCTCCCGGGGCAGCGGGCCGCCCCCCTGCGGGGCCAGCGCTGCGATGAGCGTATCCGCGAGCAGCTCGGCGCCCCGCAGCGCGGTGAAGATGCCCTGGCCGGTGAACGGGTCGAAGAAGTCAGCCGCGTCGCCCACGAGGCACGCGCCGTCCGCGACCGCCCGGCGCGACCACTGCGCCAGCGGTCCCACCGCGATGACGTCGCGCACCAGCTCGGCGCGCGCGAAGCGCCCGGCGAGCCGGGGGAAGGCCTCGAGGGCGGGCAGGAGCCGCTCCCGCCACGAGGCGCTCCTTGCCGCCAGTCGGGCGCGTGACGCCGGCACGACGAGCGCGATCGTCGTGACCCCGCCACCCACGGGCCCCAGCCCCACGTACCCCCGGCGGCCGACGTGCATCTCTCCCAACTCCTCCACGTCGGCCACTCCGGCGACGTGCGCCGTGAACGCGACGCGCCGCGGCCACCCGGTGCGCCGCCCGCCCAGCCGTCGCGCGACCACCGAGCGCAGCCCGTCGGCGCCCACAACGACCCTCGCGCGCTGGGTCTCCCGCATCCCGCATCCCGCATCCCGCATCACGACTCCCGCCACCGCTCCCGCTTCGTAGAGCAGATCCTCGACGACGACACCTTCCCGCACCGCCGCGCCAGCCCGCTCAGCCGCGTGACGCAAGATCAGGTCGAGGTCGGCGCGGGGCAGGGCGAGTCCGTAGGGGAGTGGGGCGGGCCAGCGGTGATCGCTTGCGAATCGGCCCACGGCCGACGCGCCGTCGGGCGCCACGACCCGCATGCCGTACAGCCGGGCGGGCGTACGCGCGAGCACCGCCGCGAGCGCGTCACCGTCCAGCGCTCCGAGCAGGCGGACCGTCTCTGGGCTCAGATACTCGGAGCAGGGCTTGTGACGGGGAAAGCGGGCCCGGTCGAGGAGCAGCACCGCCGCGCCCGCGCGCGCGAGCCGCAGCGCCGTCGCCGACCCCGCCGGTCCCGCGCCGACCACCACGGCGTCCCAGCGCATCAGGGGACGGTCACGCCAGCGCACCGACGGCCGCACCGGCGAGCGTCGCCACGAAGTTCACCGCGTCGTTGTCCAGCCACGGCCGGCCGCGGATCAGCCGGACCGGATCGTGACACACTGTCTCGCGTCGTTCGGTACGCGCTGAGCATTGGGGACACTCGTAGACGCCTTGCAAAGTCGCGCCAAGGAGCGAGTCCACCAGCATTCCCACGATGCCGGCGCTCGCAATGACGCCGGCTGCCCCCTGGCCGATGGCCCGGGGTTCCAGCGCCCACGCGAGTAGCGCGATCGCCCACGCTCCCACGACCCCACCGACCGTCCCCAACACCGACATCGCCCCCGAGGTGCCTTTTGGCGCCTGCCGTCCTGTCGTGAGCAGGCGCGGAAGCGTCGGCGAGAACGCTCCGATCTCGGTGGCCCAGGTGTCGGCGGTGGCGGCGGCGAGGGCTGCGGCGGCGATCGACCAGCGTCCCCACAGCGCGGCGGCCGCGGCCACGCCGCCGTTGGCGACTACCTGTCGGAGGTTGCGCTGACCCCCCTCCCCGCCGGCGAGCTGGGTGAGCACGCTCCCCGAAATGAAAAAGGCGAGGAGGAGCATCAGTCCCCGCCAGCCGAGTCCCCACGTCACCGCCGCGCCCACGGCGAGGGCTCCGGCCGCCCCGCCGCGCGTCAGCCACTTCACTCCTCGAACAGCTCCCGCAGGATGCGCCGCCGCAGCTCGGGCGGGGCGCCCTGGGCCCGGCAGCGGGCGCGCACGAACTTGAGGAACAGCGCCTCGAAATCGTGGTGCTCCCCGCACGGCGGGCACTCGTCGAGGTGCGCCCGGAGCTCCCGCTCGAGCTCGGGGGTGAGCTCTCGGTCGAGATACTCGTAGAGATGCTCGGCGCACTCACGACAGTTCATGTCTTGCTTCCTTTGATATAACCCATGCCGACGGCGTAGTCGTACAGCTTGCGCTGCAGCATCTGCCGGGCGCGGAACAGCCGCGACTTCACAGTCCCCACCGGCACCTTGAGGATGCGGGCGATCTCCTGGTACGACAGCCCCTCTACGTCACTCAACACCACGGTCTCCCGGAACGTTTCCGGGAGACCGTCGATGGCGCGGAGCACCTCGTCGTCCACGATGCGGTCGAAGAAGGCTCCCTGGGGGTCCTCCTCCTGCACGTCCTGGAACACCGCGAAGGGCTCGATCGCGTCGATGTCCACGCTTTCGGGGTGCCGGGTGCGGCGCCGGTATTCATTAATGAAGGAGTTGCGCAGGATCGTGAGCAACCAACCCTTGGCGTTGGTGCCCTTGGTGTACTGGTCCCACGAGCGGTACGCCTTGAGCATCGTCTCCTGGACGAGGTCGTCGGCGTCGGCGGCGTTGCCGGTGAGCCGCTGGGCGACGCGGTACAGCGAGTCGAGGTGGACGAGGGCTTCGCGCTCGAAGCTGGCGCGCTTTTCGTCGACCGGAGCGGGTGGGGTGGGGGCGGGCATGGGCTGCTGTAAGCCTCGCGTGCCCTCCCGGGTTCCGCAATGGGGTGGTAATATTCGCGCGCCGTGGTGCACAGCATCGTCCCCCTCGCCGTCCTCGAAGCCGTGCGGAATCTCGACACGCCCGTTGAGGACGGTCTTTCCGAATTCGCCGAGGAGCTCCTCGTCAAGCGACTGGGCCTGTCGCGGACCGTCCAGGTGCAGCTGGCCGAGTACGAAGGACTGGCGCGGCGCGACCGGCGGGTGGAGGCGGCGCACGTCGAGGCGTTGCTGCGGCTGGTAGGGCGGCGGCCGGACGCCGACCTCGTGTTCGCGGACGCGGGCCGGCGCGCGGCGCGCAGGGCGGTGCGGCGCACGGCGGTGCTGGCGCGGGCGGCGGCGCGGGTGGCGCCGCGGTCGCTGGGGTACGTCGTCGCGCGGGGTGCGGCGCGGGCGGTGTTCGGCGGCGAGCTGAAGCGCGAGCAGCAAATCCCCGTGGTGCGCGTCGTCGACCCGATGGCCGTCAACGCCACGCCCGACGGGTCGGCGTGCGGCTTCTACGCCGCGGGGTTCACCGAGCTGCTGCGCCTACTCGTCGGCTTCGAAGGCGCGATGCCGCATACCGCGTGCCGCTCGCGGGGCGACGAGCGCTGCGAATGGCGCGCGGCCGCATCCGACCCCCGCCACCACTGATCCCGCCCGGTCGTCACTCCATGTGACGCACGCGTTTGACGATCGCATCGACGCCGCTCAAGTACAGAATCTCGCAGGGCCGATACCCGACGACCCATCCATCGTACTCCGCGGCGATCTGGAAGAAATCGCCGGGGGTGAGGTCGATCTCGCTGCCGTCGGGCAGTTGCACCTTGACGCGACCGGAGAGCACCATCCCCACGTGCTCGGCGAGGGCGTCTGCCGGCGACGCAGGACCCGTGGCGCAGCGAGACCATCGCCACCCGGGCGCGTAGCTCCCTTTCCCGATGGCCCGCCCGCCCACCGTCATCAGCTCGAGTCTGCCCTGGTCGAACACCAGGACTCGCTCCGGTGTGTCGAAGCGCTTGACCACCAGAGCGGTCTCCGAGGCCGAACGATCAATTCTCATGTCGCCTCCGTGGACGCACCGGACGTGAGTCGCTGCCCGGCGGGCGCCCGGTGCGTCCACGCCGCCAGGTCGAGGCTCTCTCGGTAGGTACCCCGCCCGCCTCCGTTGCGTTCGCCATCGTCGCGGTGCACGTTACGCGGCCCGATGACCACCCGCGCGCTCCTGGCCGCCCTGGATTTCGCCGCGCTCCGCGCCACGCTCGCCGAGCTCGGGGCCGACGGCTGGCTGCTCTTCGACTTCCACGGTGTCAACCCGATCGTGAACCACGTGCTGGGCTTGGGCCACGGGCTGGCCACGCGGCGCCTGTTCGTGTGGCTGCCGCGCGCGGGCGCGCCCGTCGCGGTCGCGCACAAGATCGAGCTCGGGCCCTTCCGTGATGGGGGCTTCCCCGGCGAGGTGCGCCCCTACGCCGCGTGGCCCGAGCTGCACGCCGAGCTGAAGCGGCTCGTCGCGGGGAAGACGGCGGCGATGGAGATCTCACCCCGCGACAACGTGCCGTACTTGGACCGCGTCCCCCACGGCGTTGTCGAGCTGCTCGAGTCGCTTGGCGCGCGGGTCGTGTCGTCCGCGCCGTTGGTGTCGCGGTTCGCCGCGCGCTGGAGTGCGGCCGAGCTCGAGGGGCACCGGCGCGCCGCCCAGGCGCTCGCCGAGATCGCCCCGGAGGCGCTCCGCTGGGCGGGCAGCGAGGCAGCGCGCGGCGCGGAGGTGCGCGAGATGGCGGTGCAACGCCGCGTGCTCGACGGCTTCGCGCGGGCCGGGCTCGTCACCGACAATCCGCCGATCGTCGGCTTCCAGGGGAACTCGGCGAACCCGCACTACGAGCCGCGGGCCGGCGCCGACCGCCGCCTCGCCGCGGGCGAGGTGATGCTCCTGGACCTGTGGGCCGGGCCGGCGAAGGGGAGCGTGTTCGCCGACCAGACGTGGATGGCGTTCGCCGGGCGATCGCCGGACGCGGAGGTGACGCGCGTGTGGGACACGGTGCGCCGCGCCCGCGATGCGGCCGTGGACCTGCTGCGCACCCGCTGGGCGCAAGCGACGCGCGTCACCGGAGCCGACTTGGACGACGCGGCCCGCGGCGTCATTCGCGACGCCGGATACGGCGAGTGGTTCGTGCACCGCACCGGCCACTCGATCGACCGCGATCTCCACGGATCGGGCCCGCACCTCGACAACTTCGAGACCGGCGACGACCGGCAGCTCGTGGCGGGCATCGGGTTTTCCGTCGAGCCGGGGATCTATCTCCCGGAGCGGTTCGGCATCCGCACCGAGATCAACGTGTTCCTCGGGGAAACCGGTCCGGAGGTCACTCCCCGGGAGCCGCAGCGGGAGTTGCTGCTGGTGTAGGTGGACGCCGGGGCGCCGAGGGGGTCTTGCGGACTTTCCGGATGGAGGACAATTTGGCCGCCCCGCCCTGTCCCTTTCCGGGGACAACGGCGCCCTAGACGACTGTACACATTCGGCTTGACGCGACCCTGAGCGCGGGGCAGTTTACGCGAGAAGGGGTCATCGAGCCGTCGAGCTTTCGCCACACTCACCGAATGGAGGTGACGTGTCCGTCTCGAGATTTCCGTCCGGTACCCCAATCGCACTCATGCCACTGGAGGGTCTGTCCATGACGCATCGTGTGAGAAGCGCCTTCGGTCGCTTCCTCGTCACGGTCGCGGCGGCGGCAATCGCGGTCACACTCGCGACGGCCGCGGCCACGGCGCAGCAGACAACGGGGAAGGTCGAAGGGACGGTGACGGATCAGCAGGGCGCCCCGATCGCGAACGCCCAGGTGTTCATCGTCGGGACGTCGTTCGGCGCTGTCACCGACGCGAAAGGCTACTACTTCCTCAATAACGTGCCGGTCGGGACGTACACGATCCGGGCCCAGTTCATCGGGTACGCGCCCACCGAGGTGCGTGACGCCCGCGTGCTGGGTGGCCAGACGCTGACGTTCAACATCAAGATGTCGTCCTCGGCGGTGCAGGTGACCGGCATCACGGTGACGGCCGCGGCCAACCCCATCGTGCCGCGCGACCAGGTGACGTCCAAGTCCATTACCGATCAGAAGACGGTCAACAACCTGCCGGTCGACGACGTGCGCAACGTCGTCGCGCTGCAGGCCGGCGTCATCGAGTCCGGCGCGGGCGGCGGCGTCTCGATCCGCGGCGGCCGGCCCGGCGAGGCCAACGTCTACATCGACGGCACGCCGGTGCGCAGCCAGAACGCGGGCTCGCAGGCGATCACCGTCGGC
>Ga0209689_1000366_pt1 | contig 30517 bp, 22 predicted proteins | sample GraSoiAngelo_149_FD_187119 | JGI IMG/M metagenome (GOLD analysis project Ga0209689, IMG submission 187119) | Grasslands soil microbial communities from the Angelo Coastal Reserve, California, USA - 14_1009_09_30cm (SPAdes) (version 2) | ecosystem: Environmental > Terrestrial > Soil > Grasslands ... | reverse complement strand
TTGTTCGGCGTCGTCGACTCGTTCCACGTCCGGCCACCGTCGAGGCTGTACGAGACGCCGCAGGTCCCATCGCCGCGGCGGTAGTCGTTGTAGGAGCCGACGACATGGTTCGGGTTGTTCGGGTCCGCCTTGATGAACGTCTCGTTCTGGGCCTGACCGCGGCCCTGCAGGTCCGGATCGCTCAGGTTCAGGCAGTTCTGGTTGACCTTGATGTTCGAGCTCTGGTTATTCGGACACCCATCGCTGCCGCGCGTGAAGTACGTCGTCCCGCTCGCGTGCGAGCTGCCGATGTCGTTCCCGTTCTTGCCGAGCGTGAAAGATGCGAAGCCGGAGATGATCCGGGACTGGACGTCGTTGAGCTCGTCGTCGATCCCGAGGGTCCCGCCGCGTACGTTCGGGGTGCGCGTGTCGTTGCTCGGCAGCGCACCGCTGACGAGCAGGACCGGAACGAACGCGAACGCGATACAGAGCGTGGCGAAGCGTCTGACCAAAGGGGATCCCCTTCCCACTGTTTTGCGGCGACCTGCCGCTCGGCGCGGAATACTCTTGCCCCGAAGCCAAAGGTGCAAATCGGGGCTTCCTCGCCGTGTCGCCGGCACACCCCGTTCGGGGGCGGTCGGTCGCGTCGGGCAGGAACGTAACGAATGGAGAGGGCTACCGCGTTATCCATTTCATGCGGCTTCCCGATCGCACGATGAGCGGTGTGCGCGCTCTCGGATTCGGCTTTGTCCTCGTGATCGCCGGCTGCGCCGGTGCGACAGGCGATCAGCCGCCCATCGAGGGATCACCCCTTGAGCCGGCGGCGCCGCTCGCCACCCCGACCGACCGAGGTATGGCACCAGCGATCGCGCCCACGGTCCTTCCGCCGGTATCGCCGGCGACGAGCGCCTCGCCGACGATCGTGACGGCGACGGCCGTGCCTGGCGCCGTCACGGGAATGGGCGCGTCCGGGCCGTCGAGCGAGGGGGATCGCTGTCTCAAGGGTGGAAGGCCGCCGCTCCCGCAATGCCCACCGCCGTGACGCCGCCCGTCTAGCCCCGCGCTGGCCGTCTGTGCCTGGTGAACCAGTTCATCCGCGGGGGCGTAACCATGAGGATGCCCTGCGCCGGCTCGGCGGACTGATACGTGGACGGCAGGCGCGCCCCGGCCCTGGTCGGTAGACTCGGCCGCCGAACCGTCCGGGGTTTTCGAGGGTGTGGAAGGGTGAGGTCGATGCGCAAGTCCCGCCTGCGCTCGCGCTCGATTGTCGTCGCGGTCATTGCCTCATTGCTTCTGGCGCTCGGTCCAGCAGCGGCGCGGGCCGAGGATACGGTCGACGACGGGACCGTCGCCGCGAGCGATAACGAAACGCCAGACGGCTGGTTCGTCGAGCTCACGACGCCCCCCACCTCCGATGGCACGAGCAGCGTGGCGGTCGCGGCATCGCAGGACGCGTTCCGTGCGGCCGCGAAGGGCAAGGGCGTGAGCTACGAGGAGCGCTTCGCCTACGGCGATCTGTGGAATGGCTTCTCGGTCCGTGCGACCGGCGCGGAGCTCGCGAAGCTCCACGGACTTGATGGCATGAAGGCGCTCTGGCCGGTCGTGGCGATGACCGTCGTCGAGCCGGCCAGTCCCGGCGAAACGATCGATCTGTCCACGGCGATCACGATGACCGGTGCCGACACCGTTCAGGCGATGGGGATCACCGGCAAGAACATCAAGGTCGCGGTCATCGACACCGGCATCGACTACCAGAACCCTGACCTCGGGGGGTGCTTCGGACCGTCATGCCGTGTCTTCACCGGATGGGATTTCGTCGGCGACGACTACGACGCCGGCGGAAAGGGCCCTGCGCTCGTGCCCCATCCAGGCCCGGACCCGAAAGACTGCCAGGGTCACGGAACGCATGTCTCCGGCATCGTCGGCGCGCGCGGCCTCGTGACCGGCGTCGCTCCAGATGTGCGCTTCGGCGCGTATCGCGTCTTCGGCTGCGGCGGATCGACGTCCTCGGACATCATCCTCGCGGCCATGGAGCGCGCTCTTGGGGATCACATGGACGTGATCAACATGAGCTTCGGGTCGGATTTCCAGTGGCCGCAATACCCGACCGCGGTAGGCGCGGACCGGCTGGTGACGAAGCACGGCATCGTGGTCGTCGCTTCTATCGGCAACAGGGGTGCGAACGGGCTCTACTCGTCCGGCGCCCCAGGCGTGGGCGCGAATGTCATCGGCGTCGCGTCGTTCGACAACGTCAAGGTCCAGCTGCCGTACTTCACGGTTCCGCCCGTCCCGTCGACGACTCCAGCGTTCGACGGGAAGGTCGGCTACACGCAAGCGACCGGTTCGCCGAACGCACCCATCTCCGGCGGCGCGACGCTCGTCCGGACAGGCACGCTCACGTCGGCGGCCGACGCCTGCTCGGCCCTGACGGCGGGCAGCCTTACCGGTAAGGTCGCGCTCATCCGCCGCGGAACGTGCAGCTTTTACGCGAAGTCGATCAACGCGCAAGCCGCCGGCGCGATCGCCGTCGTGCTCTACAACAACGGGCCCGCGAATGTCGGCTTTTTCACTCCGGGGGTCGAGCCACCGGTGACCGCGCCGCCGTCGCCGGCGATCACGATCCCTGTCGTCGCGACGGATGACAGGCTCGGCGCGCTCCTCAGCTCAGAGCTCGTGGCCGGCCCGGTAACGCTTGCCTGGACCGCCGAGATGGCCAGGTTCCCGACTCCGACCGGCGACCGTATCTCCGGCTTCAGCTCCTACGGAATGTCACCGGACCTGAGCCTGAAGCCTGACATCGGCGCGCCCGGCGGCAACATCTACTCCACGCTGCCCGTGAAGCAGGGTGGTCACGGCAACCTGAGCGGCACATCGATGTCATCACCTCACGTCGCCGGGGCGGTGGCGCTCCTTCTGCAGGCGAGCCCGAAGAGCCTTCGCGAGCTCGGACCCGCGAACGTGCGAGACATCCTCATGAACACCGCGACACCACACAACCGAACGACCAACGAGCGCGATGGGCTCGACAGCGTGCATCGCCAGGGTGCGGGCATGCTCAATATCGCGGCCGCCGTCGCGGCGAACGCGCGCGTCACGCCGGGGAAGCTCTCGCTCGGCGAGAGTCAGTCCGGTCCCCAGAAGCACACCATCACGATCACGAGCCTCCCCGGCACCGGGAAGGCGGTGACATACACGTTCAGTCACCAGTCGGCCACCGGCACCGGCTCGAACACGTTCTCGCCGACGTTCAACCCGAATGCCGCCGCGGTCGTCTTCAGCGTTCCAAGCGTGACCGTGAAGAACAATCAGTCCGCAGCGGTGGATGTGACGATCGCGGCGCCCTCCTCGCCGCTGAAAGGCCTCTACGGGGGATACCTCGTCGTCACCAGCGACGAGGAGCCCGCGACCACGTATCGCGTCCCGTACGCAGGCTTCATCGGCGACTATCAGTCGATCACGGTCCTGAGCGGATCGACGCGCGTCTGCCGCGCCGACGCGGCAGGAAACTTGTCGTTCGTGCCGGCCTCCGGGACGGGAACGGCGGGGACGTTCACGTTCGCCGACGCCACGCAGACGCCGATCTTCTGCGTCCATTTCGACCTTCAGAGCCGGTCGGTGACTTTCAAAGCAAGAGCCGCAGCCGGCACCACGTACTCGCCGGCGCTGTCGTTCGTGTATTTCCCCAGGAACTCAAGCGCGATGACCGTCTTCGCCCTCGGCTGGGATGGCGCGGTGGGGATCGGTGCCTCGCGCGCGACCCTGGCGAACGACATCTACGAGATCTCGGTAGAGGTCCTGAAGGCTCGCGGCGACCCGGCGAATCCCGCCGATACAGAACGGGTCGTCCTGGGCAAGCTCACGATCGCGCGGCCCTAGGGCGAAAGCTCGTCGTTACGGCGAGGCCCCCGGGGAGCATCCGGTGGCCTCATACTTTTCCGTGATGACCCCGCTCGACAGCCTCGGCCGGCCGCTCCACGACCTGCGCATATCGGTCACCGACCGGTGCAACTTCCGCTGCGTGTACTGCATGCCGAAGGAGGTGTTCGGCAAGGGGTACCAGTTCCTGCCGCGCGACCAGATCCTCAGCTTCGAGGAGATCGAGCGCCTCGTGCGGATCTTCGTCGCCCTCGGCGTGGAGAAGGTCCGTCTCACGGGTGGCGAGCCGACGCTGCGCCGCGACCTCGAGGTCCTCGTCGCCAAGCTCGCGGCCATCGGCGACCTCGACCTCACGCTGACGACGAACGGCTCGCTGCTCGCGGAGAAGGCGCGCGGCCTCAAGGACGCGGGCCTGAAGCGCGTGACCGTGAGCCTCGACTCGCTGGACGACGCCGTCTTCCGGTCCATGAACGACGTCGACTTCCCGGTCGCAAAGGTCCTCGCCGGGATCGAGGCCGCGCAGGCGGTCGGCCTGGGGCCGATCAAGATCAACATGGTCACCAAGCGCGGCCTGAACGAGGCCAGCGTCCTGCCGATGGCGCGCTACTTCAAGGGCACCGGTTGGACGCTCCGCTTCATCGAGTTCATGGACGTCGGTCACAGCAACGGCTGGCGCCTCGACGACGTCGTGCCGGCGAAGGAGATCGTCGCCGCGATCGACCGCGAGATGCCGCTCGAGCCGGTCGACAAGGACTACCGCGGTGAGGTCGCCGACCGTTACCGCTACAAGGACGGTGGCGGGGAGATCGGCGTCATCGCGTCGGTCACGCAGCCGTTCTGCGCAGACTGCACGCGCGCGCGGCTGTCGGCCGACGGCTCTCTGTACACGTGTCTTTTCGCGACGCGCGGCACCGATCTGCGCGCGCTCGTCCGTGACGGCTCCACCGACGACGAGATCGCCGCGAAGATCGCGGCGGTCTGGACCGGGCGCGACGACCGCTACTCGGAGCTGCGCTCCGCGCAGACTGAGGGTCTCCACAAGATCGAGATGAGCTTCATCGGCGGCTGAGCCGGCGACCGGAACGTTCACCCGTCGGTATCGTTAACGCTTGGAGAGCAGATGATCACAACGTTCCGACCGACCCCTATCGCGACGGCCCTCTTGCTCGCGCTGGCGCTCGTCGGCGTGGCAGCAGCGGTGGGCCTGGCAGCTGGCTCGCCCCTGCCTCGCGCGCTGCCCGCGATCGGCGGCCAGCCGGCGATCGCGCCAGCCGACGGCACCGCGCCGGCGCTCGGCGGCTCCGTACCGGCCGGCGCGCCCGCGGAGGTCCCCGCGACGTATGAGGTGCCGTTCGCAGCGCCGCGGCAGCCCACTGGCGGGTCCGCCTCCGGCGGCTCGACCGTGATGACGCCCGGCGCTGAGCCGACCTCGACGACGCCGGCCGCGGGATCGGCGCCCTCGAGCGACGCGTATGGAGCCGCGCCGTCGCGCTGGTCCGAGTGGCCGAATGACATGCCACCGTCGGGCGTTCTTACGCCCACGCAGTCATCGCCAAAGCTGCCCCTTCCCCAGACCAACCCGTAGGCTCCGCCACTGCTCTTCGCGCATTCGTCGATCGATCCACGAAAGCGTGATCGCGCGGGCATCAGGACCTTTTTGTGCCGCGTTTGACGCCAAAGCGCATCATTGGCGCCGCTTTCGGGGGCCAGCGAGCAACGCAGGGGAGGGGACGCGGAGGCCGCGTGGCTTTTCGCCGGAGCGTTCATGAAAGACAGGGAGAGGGGACCCATGCGCATCAAGATCAGTCCGTTGCTACTGCGCACGCTCGTCCTCGCGGTGGTCGCGGCGCTCGTGCTCGCGATACCCGCGCCCACGCAGGTGAGCTCGGCGCCGATCGGGAACAGCGTGCTCGCGCGGGCCGTGGACATCGAGCTCGGCCTTGTCGAGCCAGGGGAAAAGGAGCAGCTGGTCTCATCGGGCGCCGTCTACGCGGCGCTGCTCGCGACCGGCGAGCTCGAACGACGGGCCGCCGCAGGCAAGGATCCGTCAAAGGCCTTCTCACGTCACGGCACGCAGGGCTGCTCGAACCGCTTCGAGGGAGGCGGGCAGGGCGGATCGAACGTCCGCGTCAACCAGGACTGCTCGCTCCGCCGCCAGGCGGAGGAGATCGTCGTCGTCAACCCGCTCGACGACGACAACCTCATCGCCGGGCAGAACGACTCCCGCATCGGTTTCAACCACTGCGGCTACGCCTGGTCTTTCGACGGAGGGAAGAGCTGGGGCGATCAGACGCCGCCGTTCTGGCAGTTCACGCTGCTCGACGGCCACACGGCCGACGCCTGCAGCGACCCAAGCGCGACCTTCGATTCAAAGGGGAACGCGTACGTCACCGGAGTCATCTTCGACGTCGCCGCGACGGCGTTTGCGAACGCCATCGTCGTCGCGAAGTCGAACGCCCCGATCGGCGGCGCGTTCTACCACTCGCCGCGCGTGCAGCCCTTCCAGACGTACCGCGACGTGCCGCTCGGGGTCGTGGCGAACGACAACGATGCGACCATCTTCAACGACAAGGAGCTCATGGTCGCCGATGCGAACGCCGGTAGCCCGAAGCACGACAACGTCTACGTCACCTGGACCCGGTTCAGCGGCGGGCATAGCCCCATCTACTTCAGCCAGTCCACCAACGGCGGTGACACCTGGTCGGCAGGCATCGAGATCGACGGCGTGAACCCGTCGATCTGCACAGTCCCGGTCGCTGGACCATGCAACGACAACCAGGGCTCGCACCCGATCGTCGGTCCGGACGGGACCATCTACGTCATCTTCGGCAACTCGAACACGCCGGGCCTCGGACTCAACCAGGTGGCCTTCGTGAAGTGCCCGGCGGCGAACAACTGCGCCAGCCCGGCGAGCTGGACCGCGCCGGTCAGGATCAACAGCCTCATCGGCACGCATCCGCGGCAGGTCGGGCCGAACCCGGTGACCGGCTGCCCCTCGGGCAGACGCTGCCTGCCGCCGAACGGCTACCGCGTCCCGGAGTTCACCTCGATGTCGATCTCGATCGACGACGGCGGGAAGCTCTACGCCGTGTGGTCGGACTTCCGCAACGGTGGCCCGCCGTGCACCAGTCCCAACAACACGGCGACGCCGCCGTGCGATAACGACGTCTTCTACTCGTTCTCGACGAACAGCGGCGCTACCTGGAGCTCCGAGGTGAATGTCGCCCCGGCATCGAAGTTCGGGAAGACGGCCCAGTGGCAGCCGTGGAGCAAGGTCACCAAGGACGGCACGCTCTTCGTCGCGTACTACGACCGCTCCTACGGCAGCTGCGAGACCACGGGCTGCAACGACATCACGCTCGCGAAGATCACGAACGCCGCGTCGTCCTCACGATCGTTCAAGTACACGCGCCTCACGACGGACTCGATGCCCAACCTCGTCGTCGCGAACAACCCGATCCAAGCGGGGTTCCTCGGCGACTACATGTGGGTCGATCTGGACAGCCAGGGTCGCCCGCTCGTGGTCTGGGCGGACACTCGCGGACTCGACGGCACCGTGGAGGAGGACATCTACTTCGCGCGTCCTCTCCCATGAAGCGCTGATCGAGCCAGGCGCCGAAGCGGCTCGGAGACGTTCTCCGAGCCGCCTCGTCTTTGGCTCCCCGTTCGGGCGCTACGCCGCCGTCGGCACCTTCAGCGCGTCTCCGAGCTCGTCCGACAGGCGCTCCGCCGCGGCGGTGTTCACGCGCAGCCGCTCGATGGACTGTGACACCGTCTCGGCGATGTCCGGCGTGCGTTTCGCCTCGAGGAACGAGATGGCCTCCTGCGCGAGACCGGGCTGCGCGAGCTGGCTCACCGCGGTCGGAAACGCCTGCTTGAGGAGCGGCGGAAGGTCCGCGTTCGCGACGTGCTCGTCCCACGCGTCGCGCAGGACCGGCCAGGCGACCTCGCGCGAGCGTCGCCGCTGTAGCAGCGGTACCAGGAGATGCCCGCGGTCCTGCATCCGGATGGCCGGTGTGAACGCGAGCTCCGCCGTCCGGCGGACGAGTGCGGGATCCTCGAAGAAGATCAGGCCCTGGCGGAACCGCGTCTCTTCCTGCGCGTCGGTCGCCGCGGCCTGCTTCATGCGCGCGACGTAGCGCTCCCAGAGGGCGGCGTCGCCCGCGGTCGCCGCGACGGCGACGACGATCCCGGCGACGTCGGGATGGAGACGCGCGTTGCCCTCGAGGTGCCGGCGGACGCGCCGCCCGGCCTCCTCGCGGACGTCGGGCGCCCGCGCGTGGACGCCGAGCATCCCGATCGCGCGCGTGCGCTTTTCGCGGGTGTCCGCGTCCTCGTCGTCGTGCACGTCCCAGCCGCCCTGCTGGAGGATCGGCCGGAAGAGCTCCTCTACGAGCCGCGCGAAGGCGCCTTCGGTCGACGGTCGGACGGCGTAGTTGCCGATCCACGTGAGCGCGTCGGCGATCGCGGAGAGCACCGCGCGGTCGTCGTCGCCACGCAGCGTCTCGAGGCGCCGCATGAACGTGGCGAGCCGGGCCTTGCCGTGACGGGTGAGCGCCCACAGGTCGTCGATGAGGCTGAGCCGCTCCTCGGCGGCGAGGTGCGCGATCCCCTCGTCGAGCCGCCGTTCGGACAGCTCGTCGAGCCGGAACCGATAGAACCCGCGCCCGCCGGCGTTCGGGTAATACCACCGGGCACCGGGCAGGCCGACGGTGGCGCGCGCGTCGCTCAGGAGGATCCGCTTTTCGCCGGCGTCGGTCCGGATGACGAGCGGCACCGGCCAGCGCTGCGCGGTCGGCTTCGCGCCCGCGTCCGAGAAGTACCGAGTCTGTGAGAGGCTCAGCTCGAGGCCACCGTCCTTCTCGCGCGCCGTGATGTCGACGAGCGGATGGCCGGGCTCCTTGATCCAGGCGTTCGCGATCCTCGTGACGCCCTGGCCGGACGACTCGTCGAGCGCGTGCCAGAAGTCGTCGGCCGACGCGTTCGCTTCGGCGTGACGGCGAAGGTAGATGCGCACGCCGTCGCGGAACGCCGTCTCGCCCAGGTAGCCCTCGATCATCCGGAGCACGGCGGCGCCCTTCGTGTACGAGATCGCGTCGAAACGCTGCGAAGCCTCCTCCGCGCTCTTGGCCTCGACGGAGATCGGATGCGTGGAGGCGAGCGAGTCGAGGTTGAACGCGCCGGCGTTGTCGGCCACGAAGTCGCGCCAGTACCGCCACTCGGGATTGAGCGCCGCGGTCGCCTTCTCGCCAACGAAGCTCGCGAACGACTCGTTCAGCCAGAGATCGGTCCACCAGCGCATCGTCACGAGGTCGCCCCACCACATGTGGGTGAGCTCGTGCGCCGCCGTGCTGAAGATCCCCTTGAACATCTTCACCGACGCGTTCCGCTCGTCCGCGGCGAGGAGGTAGACCCGGTACGTGATCGCGCCGGGGTTCTCCATCGCGCCGGCCTCGTAGTCGGGGATGCCGATCGCGTCGACCTTCAGGTACGGGTACGGGATATCCGTGTAGGGCTCGAGGTACTCGAGCGAGCGGACATGCGCGTCCCGCGCGTAGAGGCCCTGCGCGGCCAGGCCTTTCGGGAGCCAGACGCGCACCGGGATCCCGCTCGCGGTCTTCGCCTCGGGGGTCGACTCGTACGGCCCCACCGTGAAGGCGACGAGGTACGAGGAGATCTTCGGCGTCTCGACGAAGCGGGTCCGCTGGCGTCCGTCCGCGACCGGCTCCTGAGAGGCGATCGGCATGTTGCCGATCGCGGTGAGCCCGGCGGGGTGCACGAGCTCGATCGCGAAGCGGGCCTTGAACTCCGGCTCGTCGAAGCAGGGGAAGGCGCGGCGGGCGTCGGCGGCCTCGAACTGCGTCGCGGCGTACCGCTCGCCCGGCCGCGTCGACCGGTAGAGGCCGCGAAGGGACTCGCGGATCTGGCCCGACCAGTCGAGCTCGAGCACGCGCTCGCCCGCGGCGACCTCGCCGTCGAAGCGGAGCGTGGCGGTCTCGGCCTCGCCGTCGTAGGTCACGTCCGTCATCTTCGGTCCGCCCGCGATCGCGGCGCGCTCGATGATGAGGTCGAGCGCGTGCAGGACGAGCTCCCGCGATGGGCGGTCGAACGTCAGCGCGACGCGCTCGTGGCCGCGCGACGTCCAGCCGTCGAGGTCGAGCTCGAAGCGGAGCTCGTAGCGCGACGGGCGAACGCTCTTCGCAAGACGGAAGTTGCGCTTCTCGTCGGACAAGGACGACCTCCCCTTCAGTGCGACTCGAAGCCTAACGAATCCGCAGGGGGTTACGAAGGCAAGGCCGCCTTCGATTGTTGACTGCTGATACGGTTTCTCCATGCCCCCTCAATTCATCTTCACGATGCGCGAGCTGCGCAAGATCGCGCCGCTCACGCAGCGCGAGATCCTTCGCGGGATCACGCTGGCGTTCTATCCGGACGCGAAGATCGGCGTCCTCGGCGCCAACGGCGCCGGCAAGAGCACGCTCCTGCGGATCATGGGCGGCGTCGATACCGAATTCAGTGGCGACGCACGCATCACGGAGGGCTTCCGCGCCGGACTCCTCGCGCAGGAGCCGCAGCTCGATCCCGCGAAGGACGTCCGCGGCAACGTGGAGGACGGGGTCGCGTCCGGCCGAGCCGTGCTCGAGCGCTACAACGCGCTCTCGCTGAAGCTCGGCGAGGATCTATCGCCCGACGAGATGTCCCACGTCACCGACGACCTCCAGCGCACGCAGGACGAGATCGAGGCGAAGGGCCTCTGGGAGCTCGACACGACCGTGGAGCTCGCGATGGACGCGCTGCGCTGCCCGCCGGGCGACCAGGACGTGGCGACCCTCTCGGGCGGCGAGCGCCGGCGCGTCGCGCTCTGCCGCCTTCTGTTGTCGAAGCCGGACCTCCTTCTCCTCGACGAGCCGACGAACCACCTCGACGCCGATTCGGTGGCGTGGCTCGAGCGGTTCCTCGGCGAGTACGACGGGTGCGTCGTCGCGGTGACCCACGACCGCTACTTCCTGGACAACGTCGCCGGCTGGATCCTCGAGCTCGATCGGGGGTTCGGGATCCCGTACCAGGGCAACTACAGCGCCTGGCTCGACCAGAAACGCGCGCGCCTGGCGGTCGAGGAGAAGCAGGAGTCTGCGCGGCAGAAGACCCTCGCGCGAGAGCTCGAGTGGGTCCGCGCGTCCCCGCGGGCGCGGCAGGCGAAGTCGAAGGCGCGCATCGAGGCATACGAGCGGCTCCTGGCGGAGGACCCCGACGAGCGCGAGCGCCAGCTCGAGATCGCGATCCCGCCCGGTCCGCGGCTAGGCGACGTCGTCATCGAGGCGGAAGGGCTTCGCAAGGCGTATGGCGAGCGGCTCCTCTTCGACGACCTCACGTTCTCGCTGCCCCGGGGCGGCATCGTCGGGATCATCGGCCCGAACGGCGCGGGGAAGACGACGCTCTTCCGGCTCATCACGGGCGAGGAGCGGCCCGACGGCGGCGCGCTGCGCGTCGGCGAGACCGTCAAGCTCGCGTACGTCTCGCAGACGCGCGACACGCTCGACCCGGCGAAGAACGTGTGGGAGGAGATCTCCGGCGGCCAGGAGAACATCCAGGTCGGCGCGCGCACGCGGAACGCGCGTGCGTACGCGGCATCGTTCAACTTCCGCGGGGCCGACCAGCAGAAGAAGGTCGGCGACCTCTCCGGCGGAGAGCGCAACCGCGTCCACCTCGCGAAGCTGCTCCGCTCCGGCGGCAACGTGCTGCTCCTCGACGAGCCGACGAACGACCTGGACGTCGACACGCTCCGCGCGCTCGAGGAGGCGATCCTCGACTTTGCGGGCTGCGTCGCCGTCATCAGCCACGACCGTTGGTTCCTCGACCGGATCGCGACGCACCTGCTCGTCTTCGAGGGCGACAGCCGCGTTCGCTGGTTCGAGGGGAACTACCAGTCGTACGAGGCGCGTAAGCGCGAAGCGGAGGGCACGGACTGGCGCCCGCATCGCATCCGGTACCGTCCGCTGACGCGCGCGTGAACGGCCTAGGGCAGGCCGAGCGCTCCGGTGGCGTAGTACGCGGCCGCGCGCTCGCGGAAGTAGCCGCCGTCGTCGTCGGCGCTGAGCGAGTCCCGCGTGTTCCCGCTGATGGGCGGCGGGTTCGTGACGCCGTCGTGGGCCGCGTCGCACGCGCAGGTATTGCCGTCGAGCGCCTTACCGAAGAGGAACGCGATGACGCCGGAGCGTACGTACGCGCTGAGGTTCGCGCGTCCGGGATCGTCGAACAGCCACTCGACCTTGTTGTCCTGGTAGTGACCCCACGTGTTGTTCACCGCACGCATCTTCGTGTTCCCGAGCGGGATCTGCCACATGACCATGCGCTTTTGCGTGAGGGCCGAGAACCGCCCGAGGTAGCGCTCGTTCCGCGCGAAGTCGGCGTCGTACCACCAGGACTGCGTGTCGCCGAGCTGGTAGCGCTGGAACGCGGCGTCGGCGTTGCTGAACTCCGCGAACGCGACGTCGAACGCTGCCCGGAGCGAGAGGAAGAACGCGGCCGAGCGTCCCGCCAGGGCATCGATCTCCGCGTCGGTCCCCTTGCTGTAGATCGGATCCTTCTTCGTGCCCCACAACGAAAGGTGGTACGCGAGGATGACGTTCGGCGCGTAGGCGTCGCGGAGCCGCACGACGGCCTGGGCGAGGCCGGCGGCGTTGTCGGGTAGGCCCGCGAGCTCCGGCATCCCGCTCGCGCTGACGACCGCCGGGGCCGCGGTCGCGTCGTCGCCGTACCGCTGCTGGACGAAACCCAGGAGGTCGGGCTCGAAGTGGAACACCACCACCGTGCCACTTGCCGCACCGGCGCGCTGGAAGAACGTCTTGAGGTCCGCGTAGTACGCCGACATCGTGGACGCGTTCGCGAGGTTGGCGAAGTCGCTGTCCGGCTCCGCCAGCGCGTTGCCCGGCGAGGACTGCAGGAGCTGGTAGTAGCTGAAGACCGGCGTCGTCGCGTTCCGCGCCGAGTCGCTCACGTAGTCGGTGACGTATCCGCCGTTGGAGCCGGCCTGACCCCAGGTCGTCCAGCCCTTGCCGGTGTTCACGCCCCCCGCCAGGTACTCGTAGCGGAACGCGAAGGGCGCGCTCGCGCGGAGCGCCGCCGCACCTGCGCTCGGGTCGGTCATGCCGATGTCGAGCACGCGCCTCGGCCACTTCGCGGGGAGCGGCGCCAATGCGCCCACCGGTGCCGTGCCCGCGACCGTCACGTACCAGAAGACCCCGTAGTCCTCCATCCACTGCGCGCCTTCGATGAGCGGGCGGATCGAAAGCCGGTACGTCCCCGGGATCTGGGGGGCGATCACCGTGAACTGGAACCAGGCGACCTGGTTCGGGCCGACCCAGGCCGCGGGCTGGATCGCGACGCGGTTGTAGCGCGGCCAGCCGGTGGCCGGCGAGCCCTGGGTGCCGTCGCCGCCGAGCGGGCTCGCGAGGTCCTGGCCGGGATCGGGATCCGACGTCCCGAGGTACGCGACCTCGCCGAGCTTGCCGAGCACCCAGCCCCGCGTCCCGCTGTTGTAGTAAGCGACGACAGCGGTCGAGCGCTGTCCCGGGCAGAGCGTCGGGTAACCGCTCTGCCCGTACCACGCCGCGTGGAACCCGGGGATGCCGGAGGGGATGCTCGGCGGCGGCGCGATGCCCGGGCCGACGCTCGACACGCAGTCCGCGGCCGCGCTCGCGGCGCGATCTGCGCGCGGCGGTGCCACGACCGCCGACGGCACGAGAAGCGTCAGCAGATAGGCGCTGGCGACGACGAGCGCGCTGTTCAGTTACGCCGTCCGGGGTTCGGGCTTCTCGGGGTCGATCCCGAGGTCAGCGATGGCCTTCGCGACGTCGGTCGGGGCGTACTGCTCGCACAGGGCGAGCCCGTGCAGCGCGGCGGTGGCGATGCTCTCGGGGTCGATCTCGAAGTGGCGGCGGAGCGCCTCGCGAGTGTCGCTGCGGCCGAAGCCGTCGGTGCCCAGCGGGACGAACGGCTGGCCGACCCAGCGCGAGATCTGGTCGGGCACGGCTTTGAGGTAATCGCTCGCGGCGATGATCGGCAGCGTGCCGCCGAGGAGATGGGCGACGTACGGCTTGCGCGGCGAGTCGTCCGGATGGAGCCGGTTCCACCGCTCGACCGCGAGCGCCTCGTTCCGAAGGAGCTGGTAGCTCGTGACGCTCCACGCGTCGACCGAGATGTCGTAGCGCTCCTGCAGGAGCTTCTGCGCCTTGAGGACCTGCTGCATGATCGCCCCCGACCCGAGGAGGGTCACGCGGCGCGACCGCCCGTCCTCGCCCGGCTTGAACAGGTAGATCCCCCGAAGCACGCCATCCTCGGCGCCGTCGGGCATGGCGGGCTGGGGGTAGTTCTCGTTGTAGAGCGTGATGTAGTAGAAGACGTCGTCGCCTTCGGCGAGCATGCGGCGGATCCCGTCCTTCACGATGAGCGCGGTCTCGAACGCGAACGCCGGGTCGTACGCGCGGATGTTCGGGACCGCTGTCGCGAGGAGCTGGCTGTGCCCGTCCTCGTGCTGGAGGCCCTCGCCGTTCAGCGTCGTGCGGCCGGCGGTGGCGCCGAGCATGAAGCCGCGTCCGCGCGTGTCGCCGAACGCCCAGATCTGATCTCCCGTCCGCTGGAAGCCGAACATCGAATAGAAGACGTAGAACGGCAGCATCGGCTCGCCGTGCGTGGCGTAGCTCGTGCCGGCCGCCGTGAAGGACGCCATCGATCCGGCCTCGGTGATGCCTTCCTCGAGCACCTGCCCGTCCTTCGCCTCGCGGTAGGGCAGGAGCGTCTCCGCGTCCACAGGCTCGTAGCGCTGGCCGAGGGGCGAATAGATGCCGACCTCCTTGAAGAGCGGGTCCATGCCGAACGTGCGCGCTTCGTCGGGGATGATCGGCACGACGCGCTTGCCGACGTTCTTGTCGCGCAGCAGGTTCCGCAGCAGGCGCGTGAACGCCATGGTCGTCGACGCGGCCGCGGAGCCCGAGCCCTTCGCGAACTCGGCGAACGCGGTGTCCGCCGGCAGCTCGAGCGGCCGCGCGCGGACGACGCGCTTCGGCACGGAGCCGCCGAGCGCGCTCCGGCGCTCGAGCATGTAGCGCATCTCCGGGCTCGACGGCCCCGGGTGGAAGTACGGCGGGTCCTCCGCGAGCGTCTCGTCGGGGATGGGGAGCTGCAGCCGATCGCGAAAGATCTTGAGCTCCTCGAATGTCATCTTCTTCGCCTGGTGGGTGACGTTGCGAGCCTCGACGGACGGACCGAGCGCCCAGCCCTTCACGGTCTGCGCGAGGATCGCCGTGGGCGCGCCGGTGTGGCGGACCGCGGCGTGGTAGGCCGCGTATACCTTGCGGTAATCGTGGCCGCCGCGTCGCAGCCCGCGGAGCTCCTCGTCGGAGAGGTGCTCGACGAGGGCGCGCAGCCGCGGGTCGGTCCCGAAGAAATGCTCGCGGATCCAGGCGCCGTCCGCGACGGTCATACGCTGCGACTCGCCGTCGGTCGTTTCGCCCATTCGATTCACGAGGACGCCGTCGACGTCGCGCGCGAGGAGCTCGTCCCATTCGCGCGCCCAGATCACCTTGATGACGTTCCAGCCGGAGCCGCGGAACACCGCCTCGAGCTCCTGGATGATCTTGCCGTTCCCGCGCACGGGGCCGTCCAGGCGCTGCAGGTTGCAGTTCACGACGAACGTGAGGTTGTCGAGCCCTTCGCGCGCGGCGACGTGCAGCGCGCCGAGCGCCTCCGGCTCGTCGCACTCGCCGTCGCCGACGAACGCCCAGACACGTGAGCCCGCGGTGTCCTTGATGCCGCGGTCGTGCAGGTAGCGGTTGAAGCGCGCCTGGTAGATCGCCGCGAGCGGGCCGAGGCCCATCGAGACGGTCGGGAATTCCCAGAACTCCGGCATGAGCCGGGGGTGCGGGTAGGAGGAGAGCCCTTCTCCGGGCACGACCTCCCGCCGGAAGTGATCGAGCTGCGACTCGGTGAAGCGGCCCTCGAGGAAGGCTCGCGCGTAGATGCCCGGGGCCGCATGGCCCTGGAAGAAGATCTGATCGCCGGTGCCGCCGCCGTCCTTCCCGCGGAAGAAGTGGTTGAAGCCGACCTCGTAAAGGCTCGCGGCAGACGCGTACGTGGCGAGGTGCCCGCCGATGCCCTCGTAGCGGTGGTTCGCGCGGACCACCATGGCCATCGCGTTCCAGCGGATCATCCGCCGGATCCGCAGCTCCATTTGCTCATCCCCGGGGAAGTAGGGCTCCTGCTCGGGGGAGATCGTGTTTATGTACCGGGTCTGCGTGAGCGGCGGGATCCCGACGTGCAGCATCCGGGCGCGCTTGAGCAGCTTGTAGAGGACGAAACGGGCGCGGTCCGCGCCCGACTGCTTCACGAGAGCGTCGAGGCTCTCGATCCACTCTTGGGTCTCGTCGGGGTCGATGTCGGGGAGCTGGTGCTTGAACTCGTCCCAGACGTCATGGACGCGGTCCTGCATCTACATCAAATGGTAGTAGTTGAAGGGGCTTCGCCCCTTCAAATCCCCATAAACTTGCTCAGACATGCAAGAGCGTCCTGGGCGCCGGCGCTTCCGCTCGCGACGACCTCGATCGTCCGCGCCGCGGCCGACCCAGGGGACGCCGCAGCCCGAGCGGCCGCGGCAAGCCCCGCAGCGCGGTCCGCGTCCGGAGCAGCCGCGTGGGCCGCGCGGCGACGGGCGCCCCGCGCGCGGCCGCCCGCGTCCGCCGCGCCAGCGCGACAACGAGATCCGTTCGGGCACGCCGGTCGTGATCCTGCTCGATTGCCGCGAAGGCGAGCCCGACCGGACCGGCACGACGGCGGTGTTCGAGGGCTTCTTCGATCTCGAGTCCGGCGAGCCGCGCCGGCCGGGGAACGGTGTCCCGCGGCTGCGCATCGGGGACGATCGCGTGTGGGGATTCGAGTGCTGGTGGCGCGCCGATCCGGAGAAGGCAGGCTTCACCGCCGCCGACCGTGAGGATCTCGAGGCGTCGAAACGCCTCCTCCGTGGCCTGCTGCGGGCTGCGCGGCGCGCGGGTCAGCGGGCCTTCGCCCGCTAGGGTCTACGCCGGGGGTCTGAGGTCGCGAAGCTCTCTCAAGCCGGGCTGACTTTCTCCGCCTGCGGCTTGCCGCGGCGGGGGTCCGTGCCCTTCTCGTAGTTCACGGACTGCCCTTCGCGCAGCGTATCGAACGCGTCGTTCTCCACCTGCGAGCGGTGGAAGAAGATGTCCGAGCCGTCCTCCGTCTGGATGAAGCCGAAGCCGCGATCGCCGACGAGCTTTTTGATCGTCCCTGTGGCCACTTGTCCTCCACGTGCGTACCGGGCACGTCCGTTGTGATGTTTGACGCGATGTTGCCGAGCACTCTAGCCGAGTCGCGGGGGCCGGGGGGCGGCGCCCCCCGACGTCGTACTAGGACCTTTCCGGTACGAGCGCCTCCCGTTCCATGACTGGTCCGCCTGGTGGAAGCGGACCAGGCTGACACGCGCATAGGGCCGCCACGAGGAGTGCGGTCCATCGCGGAGGGCTGGGGATATATGCGTCGGCCACGTATTCGGTTTTGGCAAAAAGTTCTCGCCGCCTTGCTGGTGGTCGGGGTCGTACCGATCGCGCTCGTGAGCTTCGTCTCGGTCAACAGCACGCGGGACCAGCTCACCAACCTCGGCGTCACCAACATCCGTCAGCGCTCGACGTCGACGGCGAACGCGATCGACGCCTACCTCTCGAGCCGGCTGGGCGACATCGTGCTCGTCGCCAAGCTCCCGGACATCGTCCGCTACGCCGGGAACCTCGCCGACGCGAGCGCCAAAGCCGCGGCTCGGACGGCCCTCGCGGCCGCCGCGGCCCGGTCGCCGGAGTACGAATCGGTCGCGGTGGTCGACCCGAACGGGGCCATCACCGCGGCGTCGATCCTGACCGACGAGGGGACGAGCGTGAAGTTCCGCGAGTACTTCATCACGGCCTTCGCCGGCACTCCCTACATCAGCGACCCCTCGTACTCGGTCATTACGAACAAGCCCGCGCTCTTCTTCTCGGCACCGGTGAAGGATGGGGCGGGGAAGATCCTCGCCGTCGTGCGGACCCGCGTGAACCTCACCGCGATCTGGGACGTCGTCGAGGGCGACGCGGGCTCCGTCGGCGCCGGCGCGCACAGCTTCCTCGTCGACGACTACGGCATCCGCCTCGCGGTCTCCGAGACGAAGGGTCAGCGCGACAAGGCCGAGGCGCTCATCTACAAGCCGATCGCGCCGATCGACGCCGACGTCGCGAAGAAGCTCGCCGCCGACAAGCGGTTCGGCCAGCTCACGCCCGAGCAGCTCGTCGTCGATCCCCTCCCGACGCTGAAGTCGGCGCTCGAGTCGCTCCCGAAGGGCGCGAGCTCGAACGCGCCGTTCTCGTTCGGGACCGGCCCGGGCGAGCAGCGCGGCGTCGTCTCGCGGCTCGTCACGAAGCCGTGGGGCTACATCCTCGCGGTCCCGCTCACGACGTACACGAAGGCCGCGGACGACGCGACGTTCGACGCGATGAGCGTGGTCGTCCTCGGACTGCTCCTCTCGTTCGTCATCGGCGTCGCGCTCACGCGGTCGCTCGTCCGGCCGCTCCGACGTCTCGTCGGTGAGGCGACGCAGGTCTCGACCGGCGACGTGGATCTCCGCTACGCGCACTTCGACACGCGGAGCGGCGACGACATCACCCACGAGGTCGCCTCCGCGTTCGACCGCATGCTCAACGCGCTCCGCTTCTACGCCCTCGCCGACGAGGCCGGCGCCGGCGGAGACGACTAGGCCGTGAACGCGCTCGCGCAGGAGCTCCTCGTCGTCGCGAAGGAGTACCTCGGGCCGGCCGCGCCGGCCTTCCTGTCCCGCGAGCTCAAGGCGCTCGGCGTGAACGCGAACACCGTCGAGACGGCGCAGATGGGCCCGCTCGCGGACCGCGCGCGCGTGATCGCGAGCAGGCTCATGGACGCCGACCGCGCCGCCGAGTTCGCGGACAAGATCGAAAAGCAGCTCGGCAAGCGGCCCGCGTCGCGCCAGGGCGCGGGTCACCGTCTCGCGAGCGACGCGGCAGCCGCGCTCCTCATGGGCGGCAGGTCGAAGCAGGCCGAGTTCGCCTACCGCGAGCTCGTCGAGAAGCACAACGATGTCGACTCCCATCGCGGTCTCGCGCGAGCGCTGCTCCAGCTCGGCGACAGCGATGGCGCCCTTGCCCACCTCCGCGACGGCGCTGCGGTGTACGCACGCGCCGGTGATCGTGCGAGCGCGGTGGCACTCCTCGCGGACGCGGTCGAGATCGCCCCCTCTGATCTCGCCTCGCATCGCCGCTTTGCCGCCGCGCTCGCTAATCAAGGCGATCTCATCGGCGCGTGCGACGAATACGCGCGCTTCGTCGACGTCGCCCTCGGCGAAAGGGACACGCGGCGCGCCTGGCTCGAGCTCGCATACGGTCGCGAGGCGCTCGGCGATCTGCCGCAGCTTCGGACGATCGTCGATCGCGTGGCCGCGGCGCAGAGCGGGGTGCCCACGACCCCGCGTGCGGCTCAGCCCGCTCCCGCGCCGCGGCCCAGCGCTCCGTTGGCGGCACCGCGCGTCGTGGCGTCGGCGCCCGTGTCACCGCCGCCGATGGCGCGTTCCGTAACGCCCGAGCCGCCGGTGCTCAGGGAGCCGCTCTTCAAGGAGCCGGTCGTCTTCAAGGAGCCGCCGGTGCTCAGGGAGCCGCTCTTCAAGGAGCCGCTGTTCAAGGAACCGCCCGCGGTCCGGGAGCCAGTCGTGTTCCGGGAGCCGCCCGCGCTGAAGGAGCCGCTCTTCAAGGAGCCTCCCGCCCTCAGGGAGCCGACCCTGCTTCGGCCCCAGCCCGCGGCGGCGCACAACGGCGCGCCGGAGAAGGCCGCGCCGGCGAAGCAGGCGCCACTCGCCGCGGCGGTCGAGGCGCGGACGCGCCCGGGCGCGAGCGCCGCGGTCCTCCTCAAGGGCGCGCTGACGCTGACGCACGCGGAGCATGCGGACCTCGGCGGGCCGGTGAACCTGCTCGAGCGCGTGGGTTTCAACGGCAAGCCCACCGCGGCCGACAACGGGAACGTGCGGCGCACCCCGCCGCGGCCGCCCGTCGACCTGGAAGCCGAGCTCGCGGGGCTCGCGCCGACCGGCGGAACGCCGGCGGAGACGGCCGCGGTGGCGGACGTGCGCGCCACGCTGCTCATCGCCGCACGCGACCCGCGCGCGACGGACGCCACGCTCGATGCGGCGCGCAAGCTCCTCGCCCTGCGCAAGCTCGAGGCCGCGTCCGACGTCCTGCTGGATTTCATCGGCGCGGGCTTCCAGGACCGCGAGGCGCAGCGTCTGCTGATCGAGGTCGACTGCGAGCTCGGCCGGCGCGACGTCGCTCGCGAGAAGTGCCAGCTGCTCGGCGCGGCCTACCGCCTCGATGGCAAGAGCGCCGTCGCCGACGACGTCGAGCGCCTCGCCCGCATCCTCTAGCTGCCGGGACGACCCGTAGAGCTGCTCCCACCCATCGCGGCGCGCGCGATGAACGCGATGATCAGACCCGCAAGGAAGCCGCCGATGTGCGCCCAGTACGCGACGCCGGTCGTCTGAGCGCTCGGCCCGAGCGAGCCGATGCCGCTGATGAACTGGAGCAGCGCCCAGATGCCGATCATGAAGATCGCCGGCACCATGCGGATGGTGAAGAAGTAGCCGAGCGTCAGCAGCACGCGGATCTGGTTCTGCGGGTAGAACACGAGATACGCGGCCATGACCCCGCTGATCGCACCGGACGCGCCGAGGCTCGGGATCACCGACGATGGATCGCTCGCCACGTGCGCGAGGCTGGCGACGATCCCGCAGAACAGATAGAAGAGCAGATATTTGATCGAGCCGAACGTCTTCTCGATGTTGTCCCCGAAGATGAAGAGAAACAGCATGTTCCCGCCGATGTGCAGCCAGCCACCATGCATGAACATCGACGTGAAGAGCGTGAGCCAGAGCGGGTCCGGACCCGGCGCCTCGTCGATCTGGACCGACGTCCCATCGGGCAGCGCCAGGACCTGTGGACCGACGATGTCGTGGCCGGTCGTGATCTCCGCCGGCACCGTGCTGTACCCGTTGGTGAAGGCCGGATCGGCGAGCTGATAGAAGAAGACGAGGACGTTGAGGGCGATGATCGCGAGATTGACGATCGGGATCCCAGGGCGGTCGTCCTGGTCACCGAGCGGGATCACCGCAGGAGACTACGCAGGCTTCCGACCGAGCGCCAGAAAGGGCTCCGGTACGCCTCCTGCTTGAGGAACGGGCGTGCGCGTCATCCGCTACTGCGGTCGCGAACGCCTACCCGGGGGCGAGCGCATTTGGCGCCGGCTCGCGCTGCGCGCCGGATTCGCCGGCACCCTTTGCGTGTTTGGCTATGGGGTGGGCGGCCGACCAGGCGGTGAGCAGCGCAAGGCGGAGCGCACCGGCGAGCTTGGCGGGATCGGCCTGGCTGACTACGAGCCGGGACTCATCAGGGTCTGGTTGCCCTGCGCATGTCAGGCCGCGGACCTGGATCCGGACCAGCTCGCGGCCGAGGGCTCCGATCCTCTCTCGAGCTTCGCTCACGAGCTCGGGCACCACGTGCAGCATCGGCGCAGAGGCGCGTACTGGAACGAGGCGGTCGCCGAGCGCTACGGGCGGCTGCTGCTCCGCGAGCTGAGCTAGCGGGACGCGGCGGCGGCCGGATCTGCCGCGACGCGCAGCTGGTCCTTGCCGGAGTGCTTGGAGTCGAGGAGCGCGTGGTCGGCCGCGCGGATGAGGTCGTCGAGCCGGTCGCCCGCGCGATCCGAGGCGACGAGACCCACCGACGCCGTCACGGCGGAGCCGGTGGCGGTCGAGACGCTCGAGATGATCTTGCGCACGCGCTGGAGGATGCGCTCGGCTTCCGGCAGGCCGCAGTCGCTGAGGAAGATCACGAACTCGTCCCCGCCGTAGCGGCCGGCGACGTCGCGCACGCGCAGGTTCGTGCGTATCGCTGCCGCGACGAGCTCGAGGATCTGATCGCCGGCGGGGTGGCCGCGCGAGTCGTTCACGGCCTTGAAGCCGTCGAGATCCAGGACGGCCAGCACCGAGCCGCGTGAAGGATCCCGGCGGGCCAGGATGGCGCTGGCGGCGTCTCGGAACGCGCGACGGTTCAGAAGCCCGGTCGTCGCGTCCCGCTCGGCGTGCGTCTCGATCGTGCGCATCTGGTCGCGGTCGGCGCCGTAGAGGAGCGCGAAGCCGAAGGCGAAAAGCCCGAGTGAGAGGACCTCACTGAGCGCCGCGGCGTTCCCGAAAACGGCCGAGCCCAGCGCGTCGAAGATCGTGTGCGCGAGGAGCGCCAGGGAGGCGGCGGCGAAGACGAGCCACGAGCGCACCCGGTGGGGGCGCCGCCCGCTGCGGAGCGCGGTGACCGTGAGCGCGGCGATAGAGAGCGCCAGCGCCAGATCGGCGCTCGTCGCGAAGGCGGAAAGCCCCACCAGGGCAGCATGCGCTCTTGCGCGGGCATTTAACCGGTTCCGATCTGGTATCTGATGCAGATCGTCGCCGTAACAACCGCGTATAGGGAGGTCCGACCGATAGCAACTAGTCCTTGACCTACCGCACACGCAGGCGCTTCTCTAGCGACGGTACCAACAGGGGACCGCGCGGCCTCTATCGGGGGAGGCCGTTTGGGGGAGCTAGTGGGACTGGGAACGCGGGGCGAACAGGTGGGACTGCGCTGGGCGGCCATCGTGACGATGTCCGTCCTCCTTGTCGTGACGTCCGTTTCGACCGGTGAGGCGAAGGGCCGCGATCCGGGGAAGATCGACCCCGCGCTGCTCGCCCTCGCGACCGCCAACCCGACCAGGGACTTCGCGGTGATCGTCCGCGCCGCCCTGACCAAGACGAAGGGCGACCACGCCGCCAAGCGCGCGAAGGCGGCGATCGACCGCGCGAAGGGCAAGTTCGGCCACAGCCTCTCGATCGCGGGCGGCGCCTCCGCCACGCTCAACGGGGCGGCCGTGCTCGCGCTCACCAAGGACAAGGACGTCGGCTTCGTCTCGCAGGACCACGTCCTCACGGCGAAATTCGATCCTGCGCAGGGCGCCGGCACGCTCACGACCCCCGGCCTCGTCGGGATCGGCGTTCCCGACGCCTGGACGCAGTACGGCGCGATCGGCCGGGGCATCGGCGTCGCGGTCATCGACAGCGGGATCGCGCCGAGCCTGGACCTCGCGGGCCGCATCGTCGCGTCGGTCGACTTCACGACCGGCGCTCCCGGCGAGCCGCTCGTCGCGCCGGCCGACCCGGGCGGGCACGGCACGCACGTGGCCGGCCTCATCGCCGGCGACGGCACCGCCTCGGCCGGCGCGTACACCGGCGTCGCCCCGGGCGCGAACCTCGTCGACGTCCGCGTCATCGGCGCCGGGGGCGCGACCACCGTGTCGACGCTCCTGCGCGGTATGCAGTGGGTCCTCGCGAACAAGGCGACCTACAACATCCGCGTCGCGAACATGTCGCTCGGCGCCGCCGCGACCCTGAGCTATCGCAACGATCCGCTCGCGACCGCCGCGGAGGTGCTGACGTTCGCGGGCATCGCGGTCGTGGTCTCGGCGGGCAACAGCGGGCCTGGCGAGACCACGGTCACGACACCGGGCTACGACCCCTTCGTCATCACGGTCGGCGCGCTCGACGACAACGGGACGCCGGCTCTCGACGACGACTCGCTCGCCTCGTGGTCCTCGCGCGGACCGACGGCGCCGGACGGGATCGCCAAACCCGATCTCGTCGCCCCGGGCCGCAAGATGGTGAGCCTCCGCTCGCCGGGAAGCACGCTCGACCAGATGTACCCGGACCGCCAGGTCGCGGGAACGGACCTGCTCGCGCCGGCGTACTTCCGCATGTCGGGGACGTCGATGGCCGCGCCGGTCGTCGCGGGGACGATCGCGCTCATGCTCGAGCGCAACCCCTCGCTCCGCCCGGCGCAGCTGAAGCACCGCCTCATGGGCACCGCGACACCGCTCGCCTTCGGCTCGCCGAACACGACCGGCAACGGCCTTCTGAACGTCTCCGCGGCGGTCGGGTCGGCGGACAGCGCCTCCTTCGTGCCGACGAATCCGGTGAGCGACGGCTTCGCGACGGAGATGTACGCACTCCTCGTCGGGCAAGCCATCGCCTGGCGTGACCCGAGCTACAACGGCGGCGTCGACTCGAACGGCGTGCTCTGGAGCGACATCACCTGGGACACGATCGCCTGGAACGAGATCACGTGGGAGAACTTGAGCTGGGACGCGTTCAGCTGGGCCGGCATTACGTGGGAGGAAGTCACATGGGAAGAGATCACGTGGGAGACCACGTCGCAGAACGTCAACATCCTGGGCGGAGCCCGTGGCTGGGTGCTGGTGAACTGACGATGAAGAAGCAGCTCGCCAGCCTCTACATCACCCTCGTCACCGGGCTCGGGCTCATCGTGCTCGTCGGCTCGTCGATCGGCGTCCGCACGAGCGACATCGATCCCGCCATGCTCCTCCTCATCCTCGGCCTGGCCGGCATCGCCCAGCGCAACCCCGTCGTTCTCTTCCGCTCGAGCGCGATCTCGGTCGCGTTCGCGGTGAAGATCGCCGCGTACGTGCTCTTCGGCACCCCCGTGGCGATGTGGACGACGCTCGTCGTCGTCGCCGTGAACGCGTACACGCCGAAGCCGAAGCCCGCGCGGAAGGTCTTCTTCAACTTCGGTCAGCTCGCGCTCTCGACCTTCTTCGCCTCGAGCACGTACCAGCTCCTCGGCGGCATGGTCCCGCCAGGGGCGTTCGTGCCGACGATGCTCGCCGTCGCGGTCTCGGCGGTCGTGTACTTCGTGATGAACAGCGCGCTCACCGCCGGCGTCATCGCGCTGACGTCCGAGGCGCGCTTCTTCGACGTCTGGGCGCAGAACTTCGCCTGGATGCCCGTGAACTACCTCGCCACCGCCGTGAACGGCGCCGCGCTCGCGCTCGCGTACCAGTCGCTCGGGCTCGTCGGCGTGCTCGTCTTCGTGCTGCCGCTCACGATCGCCTGGTACTCGTTCCGCCTGTACATGGCGAAGTCCACGCAGCTCCGGCAGCGCAATCAGGAGCTCGTCGCGACGAACGAGCGGCTCCAGCGGACCAGCGAGCGCCTCGAGTCGTCACACGTCTCGGTCATCGCGGCGCTCCTCGGCTCACTCGCGGCGAAGGACCGCTACACGCAGGGCCACTCCCAGGCGACCATGCACCACGCGCTTGCCGTGGCGCGCTCGCTCGGGCTCGGCCCCGACGAGATCGCCGCCGTGAACCTGGGCGCGCTCTTCCACGACATCGGGAAGATCGGCATCCCCGAGCACATCCTCCGCAAGCCCACGCAGCTGACCGAGGAAGAGTGGTCGGAGATGAAGACGCACCCGATCATCGGCGCGAACCTCATCGGCGAGGTCCCGAACCTCGAGCAGATCCGGCCGATCGTCCTCGCGCACCACGAGCATTACGACGGCACGGGCTACCCCCACGGCCTCAAGGGGGACCAGATCCCGCTGGCGGCGCAGATCATCTCGGTCGCCGACACGTACGAGGCCATGACCTCGACGCGCCCGTACCGGCCGGCGCTCTCGCACGAGACCGCGGTCGCCGAGCTGCGTCGCGTGTCGGGGACACAGCTCAATCCGCTCGTCGTCGACGCCTTCATCCGCCAGCTCGAGATGGCGCCGGCCGACGTGCCGCACGAGCACGACGGCATCGAGCACGTCCACGTCCGCGATCGCGCCGTCGAGGCGGTGCGCCTGACCACGTAGGCCTGGCGTCCGGGGGCGCTCCCTCAAAGCCCCCGGACCGTTCTCACTCCACTCTGTACCGCAAACAAAACACGAGTGTCACCTACGCGGCCCCGTGACGGTAGCCGATGCGCGCGCCCCAAAGCAGCTGCTCCGGTGCGTCAGGCCGGTTCCGCTTGGTCGTCTCGAGGTGCGATGGGAACCAGCGAAAGAGATAGCTCCACTTCTCGGCATCGACCACGGTCGGCGTCACGTCCAAGGCGACGTTCCGTATCAGGTCAGGGCTGGGGTCGTTGATCTGCTTCTGACCGATGACCTGGTAGGCGTCATGTGTGTCGAACGCGAGGACGTACACGAAGGCGGGCCCCTCGCCAGAGCTGTAGCGCAAGTTTGCGGAGGCTTCGACGATCGTCACGCCGTCCGGAAGCTCGACCCTGACCGCGAACCCGGTGTAGCCCTCGCCGACGCGGATGCCATACGTGGAGCCGTTGTCCCAGTACGTCGCCTGCGCGATCGTGCCATGGTGCGTCTTGAAGTCCGCACCCGCGAACGTCACGTACCGGATGCCTCGCGGCCCTGGCGCCACTGCCGCGGCGGCCACGCCGTGGCGCGCACCGACGATCCCGGCCGCCGCCGAGGCAATGGCAGTTCCCTTGAGCAGCGTCCGCCGATCCATTGCTTTCCCCTTCCTTCCCCGCGCGTGAACTGTCGGGTATGCGCGCCGCCTCGAAGAAAGTCAACCGGCGCGCTGCTCAACCCGATCTACTCGGGCAACCTCCCGAACACGATGCGCGACGCTCCGAGGAGCGCGATCCCTCCCGCCGCCGCCCAGGTGATCGCCGAGACCGCCGGCGCGTTGAAGTCCGTGCCCGACGAGTACGCGTGCAGGAAGAGGAGCACGAACATCACGTAGCTCGTCCGGTGGATCCACCGCCACAGCTCGTCGTTCATCCGCCGACGCAGCCAGCTCGTCACCGTGATGATCACGAGGAGATCGAGCGAGAGCGTTCCGAGGCCGATCTGCAGCGGGCCGTAGGGCACCTGGAACGGCACCACGACGTCGAGCGGGTCGATCTGCGCGGTCTTGTCGAGCAGCAGCGCGACGACGTGCCCCGCCCCGAGGGGGATCCAGAGCCACGTCGTCCAGTCGTGGAGCGCCCGCAGCGGACGGTTCTTCGCGAGCCAGTCGAGCACCGAGGTGCGCAGCGCGATCCCCGACAGGATCGCGATGCAGAGGGCGGCGTACGACGCCATCCCGGTGGTGCGCGCGACGAGCCAGATGAAGAGCTGCGGATCCATCCTCGTGAGGCTATCGCGGGGGCTGGGGGTGGAGCCCCCAACCTCAGGAGACGTGCGTGAGCGTGACCGCCGGCAGCGCCGTGGCCTGGACGCCGGGCTGGAGGTTGAGGAAGGGTGCGGGCGTGGAGGGCGGTCGCGTGCGGTTGCCGCGCACGCCGACGAGCGGCGGCAGCGGTGTCGGGGAGACCCCGGCGGGGGGTGTGAGGGGGCCGGAGCCCCCATCAACTGGCGGCTGCAGCGGCGCCGCCGCGTTCTTGAGATGCAGCTTCGCGTAGTCGTACGAGCCCGCGACGACGAGGAGCGTGATGCAAAGCGACCCGAGCTTGAGGGCCCAGGACGGCATCGCTAGCCCGCCGCCGCCTTCACGAACGGCACGCGGTCGAAGCTCTGGCCGAGGATCTCCTTGCCGTCGACGCCGAGGTGCGACGAGAGGATCTCCTGGTACACGGCCCGGAAATCGACGCCGAAGCTGAGGTTCCCGAGCTGGTCGAGCTTCGCGAGGGCGGGGGTCTCGCCGTAGAGGCCGCCCTTCACCGGGTCGCCGATGACGATGACCGGGGACGCCGTGCCGTGGTCGGTGCCGCCGCTCGCGTTCTCCTTGGGCCGCCGGCCGAACTCGGACCACGTGGCGACGAGGACGCGGTCCGCCATGCCGTACGCGGTGAGGTCGTCGTGGAACGCGCTCACCGCGCTGTCGAGGTAGCTCATGAGCGCGTCGTGGCGGTTGAGCTCGGTGTAGTGCGTGTCGAATCCGCCGAGCGTCACGTGGATGATCTTCACGCCCGTGCCGGTGACGATGAGCTCGGCGGCGAGCTGGAGCGCGGCCGCGAGCTGGTTCTTGCTCGAGTAGACGAGGTTCACCTTGTCGCTGTAGCCGCCCTTCGGCGTGTACTTGGCCGCCGAGGTACGGAGCTGCGCGACCGTGTCGCGGACCGTCGCCATCGCCGAGTCGAAGAGCGCGCCGTAGATGCCGGGCGTGCCGGTGTACAGCGTCCCCATGACGTTCTCGACGTTCTGGCCGCCCTGGAAGCTGAAGGTCTTCTGGTCGTCGATGACCGTGAGCGTCGCCTGCAGGTCGCGCAGCGCGCCGGGCACGTTCGTCGTCCCGCACGCGCAGCCCACCAGCGGATGGCCCGCCGAGTCGTAGTTCTTCTCGATCGCCTTGCCGAGCCAGCCGTTCTGCTGGCGGCGTTCGGGGTCGCCCGTCTCCCATACGCGGATCGAGTCGAAGTGCGAGAACGACGGCTTCGGGTAGCCGACGCCCTGGACGATCGCGACCTTGCCCGCGTCGTAGAGCTTCTTGATGCCCCTCAGGTTCTCGTGGAGCGCGATGTCCTTGGAGATCGGCTGCGCCTTCGCCGCCGCGGCCGAGAGCTGCGGCCGCAGGTCGCGGTAGGCCCCGTCGCCGATCGGGATCACCGTCTGGAGGCCGTCGTTGCCGCCGCCGAGCTGGATCATGACGAGGATCCGGTCGTTCTGGACCTTCGCCTCTTTCGCGGCGAGCACCGCGCGGGCGAAGACGTCGGGCACCGCGGCGTAGCCGGCCGAGAGGGCCTGCGCCCCGACCCCGAAGACGAGGCCGCTCCGCAGGAAGTCCCGCCGCGTGAGTCCGTTGACGCCGCCGAGCTCTTTCATCTGGACACCTACTTCAGCTGGAACTCGGGCGACGCGAGGAGGATGAGCCAGCGCGTCGCGTCGTCCGGGCTCGAATTGAGCAGTTGCGCGGTCGCCGGGGAGACCACCCCGTCGAGGTGCGTCACGTACGCCTTGCCGAACGCGGGGATCGTGGGGAGCGCCGTGAGCGTCGCCTGCGCGAAGTTCACGCGCTCGAGGACGTTGTTGCTCGAGATCCAGCTCGCGTTCGACGGCCACCCGCCGACCTCGGGCGGGTCGAAGAGCGCCTGTCCCATGCCGTTCCCGGCGACGGCGAGCCCGCGCGTGAGCTGCGGCTGCTGCCCGAGGCCGAGCGCCTTCGTCGTGTGGATCATGAGCTCCGTCGGGCTCTTCACGAGCGCGCGATAGCTCGGCGGAGAGAGGAACTCCGGCGACGTGAACACGTCGCGCATCAGCGTCTTCACGTCGTACTTCGTCTTGCGGAACGTCTCCGCGAGGCGCTTCACGTACGCCAGGTCGGGATCCCCCTTCACGAACTCGCGCGCGACCTTTGTGACGATGAATGGCGCGACCGAGTCCTGCTTGAGGATCTTCTCGAGGACCGATGTCGTGCCCCATTGCCGCGTGTCGCCGAGGAACGTCACCGGCCCGACGTACGCGCGCTGCTGCTCGAACACGCCGGTCTTGCCGGGATCGGGCTGTAGGTTGCGCGGCACCGGGCGACCCTGCTCCATCGCGCGCTTCACGGCCGCGTCGTACATCGCCTGGGTGACCGGCTCGCGCCAGCCGGCGAGCGCCTTCGCGCCGGCGCGGACGTCGTCCTCGGTGAACGTGCCCACGCCCATGGTGAAGAGCTCCATGAGCTCGCGGCTGTAGTTCTCGTTCGGGCTGCGACCGGTGCTGGTCCCGAGGTCGAGGTAGCGGAGCATCCCCGGGTCGATGGTGACCTTGTAGAGCATGTCGCTCAGGTTCGAGAGCGCCATCCTGCGCCACGTGAGGTTCTGCCAGTAGATGAACGGCGTCTGCGGGTTCACCTTGCGGAAGTCGCTCGTGAAGTGGCCGTGCCAGAAGAAGGCCATGCGCTCCGCGAACGGAGTGGGGGAGCGCAGCATCCAGTCGAGCCACCAGGCCTGGAGCTGCACGGGCGGCAGCGGCTTCTCCTGGCTCGCGTCTTCTGCGGCCTGCATGACCGGCGGCTCCGCGGCCGGCGTCTCGATGAGCCGGTCGACCGTCGTCTTGAATCCGTCACTGACCGCGGCGTCGTATTCCGCGGTGGTCGCGCCGAAGGTCGCGCGACGGAGGAGGTGCGCGACCTGCGCCTCGGGCTTGTCGAGGGGCGCGATCCAATCCTTCGTCTTCGGTGTCGGGGTCGCCTGGCCCGGGAGCGCGATCGTCGGGAGCTCCGGGCCGAGATGGTGGAGGCCGAGCACGCGCGTGACCGCGAGGCCGCCCGCTGCGGCCCCCGCGCCCACGAGAACGTGACGGCGCTTGATGCCGAGCGGCGCCTTCTGGGTCTTCTTCGCAGGCTTCGGCGGCTCGTTCATGTGACCTGTATATCCCCGACTGGCGGCGTGCGGTTCTCGAAGGCGTATGGAATCGGTGCGCGGAGTGTGAGAGGAGTGTTAGAAGTGGCGAATCGGTAGAATTGATGCCTCGCGGTGGCGCCGTAGGGGCTTCAACCCCCCTCGTCGCCGTCGTCGCCGCGCCGGAGCGCGAGCGCTCCGCGCGGCTCCTAGGCGACGTAGCCAAGTGGTAAGGCAGAGGTCTGCAAAACCTTCATCGCGGGTTCGATTCCCGCCGTCGCCTCAGCGAAAACCGCCAGAACTCGCGCGTCACGGCGCGCGGCTGGTAGAGCTGACGACAGCGGTTGACGACAACCTGGAAGGACAATGACAGCGTGGCTCAGCTGAACCGCGGTATCTACTCCTCAATGTCGCAGCTTGATCTTCTGAAGAACTGGCAGCCGAGGCAAAGCT
>Ga0209689_1000361_pt1 | contig 30635 bp, 25 predicted proteins | sample GraSoiAngelo_149_FD_187119 | JGI IMG/M metagenome (GOLD analysis project Ga0209689, IMG submission 187119) | Grasslands soil microbial communities from the Angelo Coastal Reserve, California, USA - 14_1009_09_30cm (SPAdes) (version 2) | ecosystem: Environmental > Terrestrial > Soil > Grasslands ... | reverse complement strand
CTCGCCGCGCTCCATGGCCTGGTCGCCCTCGCCGCGCGCCACGACGGCGGGCGACACGCTGGGCGATTGCGCGGGTCGGACGGGCGCGGGCGCCTGCTGGCAGCCGAAGACGAGCCCGACCGCGGCCAGCGCGAAGAGCAGCGAGTAGTCAGGCCGCATGCTCAGTTCTCTCGCCACGAGATGATCCGCTGATTGTAGGCCGCGCGGAGGGCCATGTTGATGTTCTGGGTGCTGTTCCTGATGGCCAGGCTGTTGGCCTGGTTCAGGAACTCGTAGAAGCCGTTGGCCTCGTTCCAGATCGTCTCGCTCGAGATGAAGGCGCCCCGGATCTCCGTGTTGCTCGTCGCGCGGAAGCCGGTGCCGATGTAACGCCCCGTCACGATCACGATGCCGTCCCAGTAGAAGTCGACGTTGCGTCCCTGGACGGAGAGCCCGGCCCCCGACGTATTGATGGCGAGGTCGCCGTCTTCGACCACGAGGATCCCGGCGCCCTTGATCGACCCCTGGAGGTTCAGCCCTGTGAAGGTCGACGACGTGTCGAGCTCACCACGGAAGTACACGAGCTTGGGGTCCGTGCTCGAGCCCAGGTTGAGCGTCGACCCGACGGGCGGATTGCCGGGGCACCCGCTGCCCGCCGTCGAGAGCGTCGGCGTGTTGGCGGTGGCCACGGCGCCCGTGAGGACGAGGGGGCAGGCCAGGCTGCTCTGGATCACCGTGGTGGCGGGATTGGCCGCCAGCTTGCTGAGAAAGCTCTGCATAGTGGTCGGGTTCAGGGCAGAGTCGGGGGCGATGGTGGGAAGGCCGCTCGTCAGCGCGCCGGTGCTCTGGCTCCTGCCCTGGACCGTGTTCTGCTTGGTCACCGTGTCGAAGGCGCTCTCGACATTCGCCTCGTACGTGATGCCCAGGTTCGTCTGAGTGCCGGGCTGTGTGGTAATGCCGAAGCGCAACGGTCCGGTGCCCGACGGGCTCCCCGCGTTGTTATCGGAGCGGACCCAGTCGCGGCCATCGATCGTCTGGTTGGCCACCACTCCGTTCATGAACGTGTCGGCCTGCATCCCAGGCAAGTTGGCGGCGCCGTTGATCACGAGCGTGTTCCGGGACACGACGGCGGTGATCTGCCGTGTGGCCGTGCCGAAGGTGCCGGTGGCCGTGACGATGACGATGCCGTTGGTGTCCACGAACTTCCCGCCGCCATCGACGGCGATGCCGGTGAGAACCTGGTCACCCGCGTAGCCGCCGCCGGCGCCGATCGAATCGTTCCGGACGGTGACAGAGAAGGTACCGGTGGCGACGGTCAGCCCCGGCAGGGCGCCCGGGGCCGGCGAGTTCGGGCAGAAGGTATTGTCCATCCGCGCGGCGATGTTCTGGCCGGCCACAGAGGTCGCGAGCTGGTCGTCAGCATTGTTCTGTACGCCATCGGGACCGGCCAGGAACTGGCTGAGATCCTGGTCGGCCATGCAGTCGAAGGCCCACTCGATGCCCGCCTCCGCGAGGTGCCTCGCCCGGGCCGTGTCCGAGAGGTTGCGGGAGATGGTGGGCTCGACCGCGCCCAGGTTGAGCACGGTCAGGACCAGCATGGTCAAGATGAGAAGCGCGATCAGGGCGAGGGGCAGGGCCACCCCGCGCTGGTCTCGCATGAGAGCTCGAAGGGCGATGATCATGGGAACCTCACGCAGTCGGTCGGTTACGCAGGCGTACACGGTTGACCATGGTCACCGATGGCTGGCCTGCGCTCTGCTGTGTCGTTATGGTGATGGTCACCGTGCGGATATTCGCCGCGGCGGCCGTCACGTTGTTGTCCTGATCGAGATAGGTGAAGGCGAGATTGGTGATGCCGGCCGCGATGATCACCGCGGCTCCGTCTATGCCGATTTCCTGGCGCGTGAGCTGACCCGTAGCCAGGGTGAACGTGTAGACGATCTGCTCACCACGATTGACGCCCGTGATCGGATCGGTCACGGCTGCCGCAGTGATCGTCGCGCTCCCGTTCCAGTCGTTCTGGATGGTCAGTGTGGTCGCGGTCTGCGCGCTGATGGCATTGAAGACATAGTTGAAGGGCGGGCACGGGGTCGCGGGCGCCGTCGGGCAGGTGGGACCGCCCGGCAGGTAGCCGGACTCCCGGATCTCCTCGATCATTCGCTCCAGGCCCATCCGCGCGTTCTGCTGAGCATCCTGCTTGGCCGCCGTCGTCGTGGCGCTCTGCTGCCCCACGACGAGGAGGCTCAGGACGCCGGCCATGACGGTACCCATGAGCGCGCAGACGACGAGCAGCTCCGTCATGGTGAACCCGCGCTGCCCTCTGAGCGTACGAAACGGTGTCTTCATGTGTGGTTGGAGATCAAGGTAGAAATCCGCACGCTGCGCTCGGCCGTGTTCAGGACACCCCAGGCCACGATCGGCCGATAGAAGACCTCGACGTCGACGCGCTTGCGCGCGACGCCGCCGCCCACCACGAAGTCGGTCACTGTCACCGTGCTCCGGTAGCCCGGCGCACTGGTGATGGTGCTATAGGCCTGAGCCGGGAAGCAGACGCCCGTGATGTTCGCGAAGCCCATGCACGCGGTCAGTGAGTTTCCGAGCGCGGCGGCCTTGACCTGCTCCATCCGCTGCTCCGCGAGGAAGGTCGCCGTCGTCTGCTGGCGGCCGGTCTCGACACCCTGTATGGCGGTGTCGAACCCCGCGCCGACCGCGACGAGCCCGATCCCGATGATCACGATGGCGGCCAGAAGCTCCGCCAGGGTGAAACCACCCTGGTTGGCTAGGGCTTTCCGTATCCTAGTTCCGTAGCTTTGAGTCTCCATGTCGGCTTGGTGACTGAGCAAGCCGAGTGCCACGGAGACGCCCCAGAGCCGCCCTCACTTATCTGTTTGAAGTTTCGAAGCAAAACCGTGATCTGGCGACTCTCCAAATTGGCTCCAACCCCCCCCAGATTATGGGCGGGTGGACCGCCCGCGACAGTGGGCCGCCAAAGACTGTCAAGTTGGGTGAGAGAGCGCCCCGGCCGGGCGGGGACTGAGAGCCGGGCCAAGCGCCCGGCCACCCACGACTACCTGTCGATCCAGACCACTTCGAGCTGGGCGCCGCGATCGAGGGAATTCTTGCAGCCGTAGTTCTTGACCCACGGCGCCCAGGACGAGACGTTCTTCGGATACGGCGTGTAGACGTAGTAAACCTGGGCCGCGGCATGTCGCTGGATGTCGTCGACGATCTTCTTCCGGGACGACCGCGCCGTGTCGCGCCGCTGGGCATCGAGGAGGAGGTCGAGCCGAGTGTCCGACACGTGGCTCCGGTTGCTGGGCTGGCCGGTGCGGAAGAAGTTGAAGAGATAGCCGTCCACTTCGGTGAAGAGCGACGATGGACCCCAGGAGACCTCGTCGAACTTTCCGAGGAAGGACCCCCGGATGTAGCCGACGTATTCCTCGTTGACGATGGAGAGCTCCACGCCGATCTGCTTGAGGCTTCCGGCCAGGAGCTCGAGCTCCTCGACGTAGTCCGCGCCATAGCCGGGCCAGTTGGTGCACTTGACCCGCATGCCGTGGGGAAAGCCGGCGGCCGCGAGCATCTTCCTGGCCAGCGCGGGGTCGTGCTGGAGCCACCGTGCGCCGGCGCCCAGCTCGCGCGTGGGCAGCTTCCATTCCCGCATGGGCGCGGGCACGGGTCCGGGATCCTCCCATCCCTGCCCCTCGAGGTGCTGGGCCACCCACTTCTTTCGATCGATGGCGAGGGAGAAGGCCTGGCGGACGCGGGGGTCGCTCCACGGCGCCTTGTCGGTCCGAAAGGCGAGCGTCCGGTTGGCGAGCCAGTCCCAGACCACGACGGGATAGGCGGGATTCGACCGCTTGAACGAGCCGACATCAGCACGGGGGACGCGCGCGTCATGGAACGGAACGTCCACCTGCCCCGCGCGATAGAGGGAGAGCTGCGTCGCGCGGTCGTGGACGAACAGCCACTCCACGCGGTCGAGATAGGGCAGCCCCTTGGCGTAGTACCTCGGGTTGCGGGCGAAGACGGCCTTGAGGCCCGGCTCGTATCGCTCCAGGACGAAGGGCCCACACCCGAGCAACGACTCCGCGCTCTTGAAGTCGCCCATCCTGTCCTCGATCTCGGGCGGCAGGATGCAGCTCCACGGCTCGGCCTGATTGTGGAGAAACGGCGCGAAGGCCTCGGCGAGCGTCACCCGCACCGTGTGGGGGTCGGGCGTCTCGATCCCCTCCACCCGGCCGAGCAGGTGCGCGTAGGGCGACTTCCGGAGCGCCCGCTCCATGGAGTACTTGACGTCGGAGGCGACGAGCTCGCGGCCATTGACGGGAGGCCTGGCCTCCCAGCGCACCCCCTTGCGCAGGGTGATCGTGTAGACACGTCCGTCCTTGGAGACGGCGGCCCTGGTCGCGAGGTCAGGCACCAGCGTGAAGTCCGAAGGGCCGTACGAGGCGCCGTTGACGAACTTGAAGAGCGTCCGGCGCACGAACGAGGACATGAGCTGCGTCTGGTAAGCCATGGTGGCCTGGGGGTCGAAGGTCGGCGGCTCGACGCCGATGTGCTTGAGGGAGCCGCCGCGCCTCGGGCGCATGTGCCCGATCGCTGCCGCGGGAGGAAGAAGGGTGGCGGCGGCCGCGGCGCCTCCCACGAGCTTGAGAAGATCTCGTCGCTCGACGAGCCTGGCGGCACCTTGGTCCATGACAACCTCTCGAGAGGATCGTGAACGGTCGCGGACCGCGGCAGTATAGCAGGTCCCCGCGGGACCTCCCCTTCCCCTCCTCTAAGCGGTGATGGGCTCGCGATGATTGAGCAAGCGGAGGACCCAGCTATTGCCGCCCGCCTCGAGAACGGAGAGCCCGGCGTAGTCCTGCCCCAGCATCAGGATGCGATCGAGAGGGAGGCCGAGGGCCCGGCAGAGCACGATGCGGTTCGGCCCGCCGTGCGCGACCACCAGCACTCGCTCCCCCGCGTGGCGGGCGACGATCGCCTCGAAGGCAGGCCACACGCGCGCCTCCACATCCGGCAGGCTCTCGCCTTCGGGAAACTGGAAGCGACCGATGTCGGCCATCCACGCGTCGAAGGCGCCGGGCTCGCGCGCCCGGATCTCCTCGGCCGTGAGGCCCTCCCAGCGCCCCATGGAGAACTCGCGTAGGGCGGGCAGGGGCTCCGCGGCGATCCCGTGCGGCGCGCAGACGATCTCCGCCGTGCGACGGGTTCGCACGAGGTCGCTCGAGTACGCGGCGGCCAGGGGCGCGCGGGCGAGACGTCGGGCGAGCGCGGCCGCTTCCGCCTCGCCGCGCGGAGACAGCGGCACGTCGAGGTGCCCGATGAAACGGCGGCTCTCCGATCCGACCACGCTCCCGTGACGGGCAAGATAGACGGTGGTCCGCTCCCGTCTCACGTGCGATGGTCGGACGGCTTGCCTGCCGAGGCCGTGATCACCCTGAACGATCCCGCCTGCAGCAGCAGAGCGGCCGCGATGGCCGCGCCGAAGGCGGGAGCGAGCCCGACCTGCACGATGAGCAAGCCGAGGACGAAGAAGAACGCCGCGAAGGAAAAGAGGCCGAAGAGCAGGCCTCTCAGCACCTGCACGGCCGGCCCCGGTCCCTGCAGCTCATGGGCGAAGACGGTCAGGATGGAGGCGTAGACGGGAAAGGTGGCGAGCAGCCCGCTCAACCGAGGGCCCAGGATGGGCGCAAAGCCGGTGAGGAGCAGCACGATGGCCGTGGTGATCACCATCCGGGCCGGAATATCCCAGCTCGGCAGCGGCGTGGCGCGGCGGGCATCCTCGCCCTTCGGCATCAGTCGGATGACGATGCCCAGAACGAAGATAGTCACGGGGAAGAGCCAGATGAGCGCGAGGCTGAACCCCTGGAAGGCCACCGCGGTCACTCCGAACACGCCGATGCCGACGAGGAAGGCAAGCGGCCACGGCACACGGAAGGCAAGGCGGCCATAGCCGAGACAGAATCCGGCCTGGGCGATCGTCCCCACCATGGAGCCAACGGCGGCGGCCGCGGCGAAGGCCGCACCATGATCGACCACGAGGAAGAACGCGACGGGGCCCGACGTGAGCGGGAGCCCGACGATCCAGCCGCTCACGCCCTGTCCCCATCGGCGCCCGGCCAGGCTCGTCGCCCCGATGAGGGCGGGTGTGACCACGAGCTTGAGGACCAAGCTCTCTCCCGGAGTCATGGGATCAGGCGGATATGCATTAGGGCGGCGGCGGCCACGAGGGTGGCGAGCTCGGCGATCTCCACGGAAGAGCCGAGGGCGTCGCCCGTGAGGCCGCCCAGGCGAGAGGCGAAAAAGACGGCCCAGAGCAGGACGCCGCCGAGAGAGAGGCTCAGCAAGAGCGCGCTCCACGGACCGAGGAGCCATCCCGCGAGCGCCCAGAGGCAGGCGAGGTACGCGGGCGCGGCCCAGCGCGACAATCCCGCCTGGAACAGAGCGCCCGCTCCCTGCCCGGGCGTGGCCGCGGGAAAGAGCGGCGCGATCAGAAGCGGCGCGAGCCGGCCGATGCCGGGCGCGATGAGGAGCACCGCCGCGCGTCCCGGCGAGGACAGGGCATCGATGGCGCCCGCCGAGATCAGCAGATGCAGGACGAGCCCGGCGGCGCCGAAGACCCCCAGCCGGCTATCGCGCATGATGGCGAGGCGGTCGGCCGCATCGATTCCCGCGAGACCGTCCAGCGCATCGGCGAGCCCGTCGAGATGGATGCCGCCGGTCAGGACCTTCCAGAGGGCGAGCAGGAGAACCCCTGCCAGGAGTGGGGGAAAGGCGAAGGAGCAGGCGCGATCGGCGCCGACGAGGAGCGCGCCCAGAGCCAGCCCGACGGGGGGGAACCACCAGGCGGCGCGCCCGAAAGCTCCGGGTCCGGAGGCTTCGCGCCCCGGCACCGGCACGACGGTCAGGAACCTGATCGCCAGTATCAGGTGCGCCAAGCGATGCGGGCCGTCAGACGGGAAGGACCGGGTTCCGGCGCGCCGGAAATTCGAGCTGCTTGGAGGCCGCGTAGTCGAGCCGCTTCATCAGCTCGCCACGCAGCTCCGAGCCGGCAATGATCCCGTCCACCAGCATTTCCGAGGCGAGCTTGTAGATGTCCACGTCCTGCACGTACTCGTTGCGCTTCCCCTGGACGTAGGCCGCACGCTCGCTCTCCGGCAGCTCCATGATCTTGTTGTAGTAGACGGCGTTGACGGCGGGTTCCGGGCCCATGATCGCCACCTGCCCTTGGGGCAGCGACAGGGCGGCGTCCGGCTCGAAGGCGGGGCCGCACATGGCGTAGAGCCCGGCGCCATAGCACTTCCGCACGACCACGGAGATCTTGGGGACGGTCGCCTGCGAGGTGGCGAAGACCATCTTGGCCCCGTGGCGGATGATCCCGGCCCGTTCGACCTTGCTGCCGACCATGAAGCCCGACACGTCGGCGAGGTAGACGAGGGGGATGTTGAACGCGTTGCAGAGCCAGATGAATCGCGCCGCCTTGTCCGCGGAGTCGACCATGAGCACTCCGCCCTTGACCTTCGGCTGGTTGGCCACGATGCCGACGGCGCGCCCGCCCAGGCGAGCGAAGCCGGTGATGATCTCCTGCGCGAAGAGCCGCTTGATCTCGAAGAACGAGCCCGCGTCCACCACGTGCCCGATGACCTCGTACATGTCGAACCACTTGCGCTGGTCGTAGGGGACGATCTCCTCGATCGAGCGGCCGGGAGCAGCCGGCCGGGCCTCCGCGGCTCCCGGGCGCTCCCGATAGGACTGCGGCATGAAGGCGAGATACCGCTTGGCGAGCTCGATGGCCTCCTCATCGGAGCCGGCGAGAATGTCGCCGCACCCCGACACGGAACAGTGCATGCGCGCCCCGCCCAGCTCTTCGAGCGTGGTCTTCTCCCCGATGGCCATCTCGACCATTCGGGGAGAGCCGACGTAGAGGCTCGCCTTGCCGTCCACCATGATGACGCAGTCGGTGAGGGCGGGCAGGTACGCGGAGCCCGCGGGCGAGGGGCCGAAGAGTATGCACACTTGCGGGACCACACCGGAAAGCTGGACCTCGTTGTAGAAGATGCGGCCCGCGTGGTAGCGGCCCGGGAAGATCTTGATCTGCTCCGAGATGCGCCCGCCCGCCGCATCCACGAGGTACAGGAGGGGGAGCTGCAGACGCTGCGCCCGCTCCTGGATGCGGACGATCTTCTGCACGGTCTTCTCGCCCCACGAGCCCGCCTTGACCGTGTAGTCGTTGGCCATGATGCACACGGCCCGGCCGTCGACAGAACCCACACCCGTGACGACGCCGTCGGCCGGCGTCTCGGGGTCCTGGCTGCGCGCGAAGAGAAAATCTTCCTGGAACTCGGAGCCGGGGTCGAGGAGGAGCTTCAGGCGGTCGCGGACGAAGAGCTTGCCTTCCTCCTTGAGCTTGTCCCGGTGCCTGAGGTTGCCCTGCTCGATGCGCGCGCGCTCGCGGAAGTAGCCCGCTTCCCCCGTCCGCTCGTCATCCGGACGGCCTTCACTCATGGTGGCGGGCCGCGCCCTTCACTTCCCTGCCGGAACGGGCGAGATCGGATCGGCCCACAAGATGATGATGAGCACGCCCGTGCCGTGGCGAGGTCCACCCACCACGGCGGGCGCTCCCGGCGCTGCGACGATATTGGAGGTCATCACGGGCTTTTCCCCGTTCAGGAGCCGCACCTTCATGCGGACAGACTTGCCCTGGAGGTCCTGCGGCGCCACTTCGAGCCAGCGATCGCCCGCGGCGGGCAGCCGCTTCGAGGCGCCGAACTCGACATCGACCTGGTGGTGGTCGAGCGGGGCATAGTCGCTGTAGCGGAAAAGCTTGCGCAGCCGCGGGAGGATCTGCTTGAGGCGCTCGTCCATCTGCGCGTCGGCGGGCCCGCTCGTGCCCGCGGGGGCGAGATTCTGCTTGCCCGCCGGAGCTGCCGGAGCTCCGGGAGGCGGCTGAGTCGGGTTCGAGGCCAGGAGGACGCGCACCTCGAAGTGCACGGTGCCTTTGGCTGGGGTGACGGCGGGGGCGGGAGCTGTCGCCGGGGGCGGCGGGGTCTGCGCCGCCGTCGGGACGGCGAGGCCTGTCGCGCCGAGGAAGGTGGCCAGGCACAGGAGCACGGCGAGCATGGGCCCCAGCACGGTTCGCAGGCGCTTGCGCGCGTTGTGAAGCCTCGACATCACGGTACCGATCGGGCAGTTGAGCACGGACGCGATCTCGCGGTACGACAGTCCCTCGACGTCACTCAGCATGATAATGGCTCGCGCGTTGGGCGGCAAGGCATCGAGCGCTTGGCTGATGCGCGCCCTGCGCTGGGCGCCTTCGGTCACCTCGTCGGGACCCACTCCGGGATCGGCGGCCGTGCGCTCCCATTCCTCCTCCGGCACCGGTTGATTGCCGAAGGCGCGCGCCTGAGCCCCGCGCGATCGGAGCCGATCGGTCGCCACGTTCATGGCGATGCGAAACAGCCAGGTATAGAAGGCCGACTGGCCACGAAAGGATCCCAGCGATTGAAAGGCCCGCACGAAGGCGTCCTGAGCGCAATCCCATGCCTCCTCGCGATCGCGGAGCACCTGGTAGGCCAGGCGCCACACGCGCTGACGGTATTTCTCCACCAAGGGCTCGAAGGCCTCGACGTCCCCCGCCCGGCATCGATCGAGGAGCGCGCGCTCGTCGATATCGGCCGGGCGAGAAGGCGGCGCGGCGTCCGGAGGCGTCGGAGGGACGGTAGGAGGCGTCACGGCCGCGCCGGGCGGCCCCCGCGCGTCCCGGTGTCGAGCCGGTTAGACGCGGCGACGCCGGCCCTCATTCACCGAGCGCGCCGGGCCGGCCGCCCGGTCGCCGCCTCGAGGGCCGCGTCAAGTCCGAGCAAGTAGCTCGCCGGACCGAAGCCCGAGATTTGCCCCTGGGCGACCGCGGCGATGACGGAGTGGCGCCGGAACTCTTCCCGAGCGTGGATATTAGAGAGATGAACCTCGACGACGGGCACGGGCACCGCCGACACGGCGTCGCGCAATCCCATGGAATAGTGGGTGAGGGCGCCGGGATTCATCACGATCGCCCCGAAGCCCTCGCGCCCCGCGGACTGGATCCAGTCGATCAGCTGCCCTTCGTGATTCGACTGGCGACACACCGCCTCCACTCCCCGCGCCGCCGCGTGACGCTGGATGCGCCGGTCGAGCTCGCGGAGGGTCGTGCGCCCGTAGACCGCGGGCTCACGCGTGCCCAGGAGGTTGAGGTTCGGCCCGTGAAGCACGAGGATGCGCTTGGCAACCGGACGTGCCATGGCGCGAGAAGTATACACTGATCATTGCGGGTCGACCGCGGACTCGCGCCGTCCGGGCGGCAGGGGCGCGGCGATGGCTGCTCGCACGCGCCTCGACAGCGCCTGCGCGGCGGCCCGCGCGTCGTGGGCTGGAAGAGGCTCGATCACCGGATGGTAGATGACGGTGAGCCGTCCCGGGCGCGGCAGGATGCGCCCGGGGGGCCAGGCTTCGTGGCCACCGAGGATGGTCACCGGGAGCACGGGAACCTTGAGAGCGCAGGCAAGCCGGAAGGCGCCCGATTGGAATCGCTGGAGAGAGCCGTCGAGGCTCCTGCCCGCCTCGGGGAAAATCATCACCACGGCTCCCGCCCCGAGCAGGCGCACCGCCTCCCGAGTGGAGCGTGGGTCGGGCCTCTTGAGCTGCACGGGAAACGCGCGAAGGCGACGGATGAGCCACGCGAGCCCGGGGATCTCGAACAGCGCGTCCCAGGCCATGAAGTGCACGGGCATCCGGATGGGAAGGCACAGGAGCACGGGATCGGCATAGGTCAGATGGTTGGGCGCGATGACAAGGGGCCCCCCCGGCGGGATATGCTCGACGCCCTCGAAGCGCACGCGCCAGTAGAGCCGCGCCAGGAGCCACAGGAAGGGACGAAACACGTCCAGCACCGGCGTGCGCACGCACCGAGTGTGCCATGGAGGTCGTGAGCGAGACAATGGACGCGTCGCGGTCCGCCCCACTCGTGATGGCCCGTGGCGGCGCCGCGGATGTGGCGCCCACCCACACCATCGCGGCCCTCGAGGCGGCCCTCGAAGTGGGGGCCGACGCTCTCTGGCTGGGTATCCAGCTTTCGAAGGACGGCCACCCCGTCGTGCTCGGCGGCGCCTCCCTCGACCGGGTCACCGATGGCCGCGGCCACGTGGGCGCGCTGACCGTCCGCGAGCTCAAGCGGCTGGACGCTGGGGGATGGATGGCTCCGCGGTTTCGCGGACAGCGGATCCAGACGCTCCCCGAGGTGCTCGAGCGCTTCCGAGACCGGACGCGCTTCTGGCTCGAGCTCGCGAACGTCGAGGAGGCCTCCTCCACCAGCCCATCCCCGACCATAGAGGAGAAGGTGATCTCGACGCTCGAGATCTACGACGCCGTCGCCGTGTCGGTGGTGGCGTGCGCGAGGCGCCAGAGCCTCGCGCGCCTCCGGGCATGGAATGCCGAGGTCGGACTCGCCGCCGTGTGGACGGGAGGTGCGCTCCAAGAGGCCATCCCCGAGGCGGGAGTGGCGCGGGCGCTATGCGTGGAGCGTCGGCTGGTGACCACGGACACGCTCGCCCGGATCCGCGCGGAGGGACTCGAATGCCATGTGCAGATAGACGATGAGCCGGTCCGCGAGGACCGGCTCATCGTCCTTGGTGTCGATGGAATCATCACCGGCCGACCCGAGCCATGGCTGGCTCGGATGGGCCGGCGGTAACGGCTACTCCTCTTCGGCTTCCTCGCCGTCGACTCCCGCGCCCACGGCTGCGAGGTGCCGGGACATGCGTTCGATGCGATCCTGGCAGCGCACACAGGTGCGGACCTCGGGCATGACCCGGAGCCGCGCCGGCGCGATGGGCTCGCCACACTCCTCGCAGGTGCCGTAGTCGCCGCCGCGAAGGCGCTCGAGTGCCTCGGCGAGGCGGTTGGCCCGCTCGACCAGGAGGCTGCGAGTGGCAAAGTTCATCTCGCGGTCCTCGTTGACCTGGATGACGTCGACTTCGTCGGCCAGCTGGCTCGTGTCGCCCACCCGGTTCATCACGTCCACGGACAGAAGTGGCCCGCCCATGTGACGGAGCCGCTCCACGGTCCGGTTCAGTTCCGACTCCAGCCTCTTCTTGACCTCGTCCATGTCGGTTCTCCCTCCTGAGCGGTACACCCGTCTCTCCGCCGCTCGGCTTGCGAGGCGTTGGTGCAAGCCCCGTGCCTCGACTGACACGGAGAGAGACGCTGGAAAGGGCCGGATATTCGCTCGTGGGAAGCCATCTGAGGGCCGTTTTCGGGCAATGTGCCCTTTGGGGTTGGGAAAAACGGTCACCTGAACCGACAAATTCTGGAGAATGACTCATTCTGAAGCACCTGGAATTGGGAAAATCCGGGTGTCCGGACGCACCTGGAAGCCCTTCGTGGGAGAACGTGCGACGGCCCCGGGAACCCCCTTGATGGGGCCCCCGGGGCCGAGACGGCGGGACCGCGGCGGGGCGCCGACCTATGCCCTATGCGCGGATTGGTGCAGAGTTGCAGACCCCTCGGCCCAGATGCTGTTCTTCCGGGTCTCGGGCATCAGGAATACGGCGAGCAAGAACATGATTGCGGGAAGCGCGATGGGATAGACCAGGGCCCACAGAAGCGGATTGCTGGAGCCCGATTGCACCGCGGACGCGTACGCCGCCGTGGTGATGATGGGTACGAGACCCCCGCCCCAGCCGTTGCCGATGTGATACGGCACCGACACGGAGGTATAGCGGATACGCCCGGGGAAGAACTCGGCGAGAAACGCCCCGATGGGACCGTAGGTCATACCCACGTAGTTGACCAGCACCACGACGATGAGGATGGACATCGGGTAGTTGATGCCCGTCTTGGGATCGGCGTAGTTGCCGAGGGCGGAGTAGAGCGGGTAGTACGTGAGAGCGGCCAGGGCCATGCCGCCCAGGATGATCGGCTTACGCCCGACCTTGTCAGAGAGCCAGCCCCAGAAGATAAGGGTCGGGGTGGCGATCAGCAGCGCGACGCCGATGATGTAGCTCGATGACAGTACGTCGACGTTCTTGACCTTCTGAAGAAAGAACAGCGCCCAGAACTGGCCGCTGTACCAGACGCATCCCTGCCCCAGCACGACGATGCTGGCGATGATGATGTACTTGATGTTCCTGCTGAGGAAGGCTTCGCGCCAGGGATTGGTCGTGGCCTGTCCCTTCGCCTTCATATCCAGGAAGACCGGGGTCTCTTGGAGCGACAGCCGGATGTAGATAGCGATGGCGACCAGCAGGAGGGAGATGATGAACGGCACCCGCCATCCCCACTCGGCGAAGGCTTCGGCTCCCAGGTAGCGCTGGGTGCCGATGATCACAGCCAGCGAGAGGACGATGCCGAGCGTGGGAGAGGTCTGGAGCCAGCCCGTGTAGTACCCGCGCCTTTTGTCCTCGATGTGCTCCGCCACGTACGTGATGGCGCCGCCGTACTCGCCTCCGAGGCAGAGGCCCTGGATCAGGCGAAGGGCGAAGAGGATGAAGGCCGCCGCGAGGCCAATCTGAGCATAGGTGGGGACCATGCCGATGATCGCGGTCGACACTCCCATCCCGGTCAGCGTGACGATGAAGGTGTACTTGCGGCCCACCTTGTCCCCCAGCCAGCCGAACACGAAGGCCCCCAGCGGCCGGATCAGGAAGCCGACCGAGAAGATCGCCACCGTGCTGAGGAAGGCGGCCACCGGGTGAGTCTTGTCGAAGAACTTGACGGCGAGGATCGCGGCCAGGCTCCCAAAGATGTAGAAGTCGTACCACTCGATGATGTTCCCCACCGACGCCGCAATCACGACGCGACGCAGCTCCTTGCCCGAAATGCTGATTCCCGCCATTGGGCCTCCTGTTTTCAGATGCTCTTGCCGTTTTCGTGTGGCAGAGCCCTCCGGGCTCCGTTAGCCGAGAGGGCTCTCTCCGAGACCATGGATAAAACGCCGCTTCGATGAGAGCATGCGGAGTGCCAGGCTCTCCTGCCTGTCAAGCCCCTGGAAACAAAGGAGCAGCCCGCCTCCTCAAGGGGCCGAGGCTTGGCAAAGATACCTCGCGCCCTTGGTACGCAGACCCGACTACTCCTCCTCGCCGTATTGATCCTTGAGCCGGGCGACCACCGCCGGATCCGCGAGGGTGGTCGTGTCGCCCAGCGCCTTGCCCTCCGCAATGTCGCGGAGGAGCCGCCGCATGATCTTGCCGCTTCGGGTCTTGGGGAGGTCGGAGGCGAAAATGAGGTCGTCGGGACGCGCAAGGGCCCCGATCTTCTTCGTGACGTGGCCCTTCAGTTCTTCCATGAGCTCCTTCGAGCCCGTGGTGCCGTCCTTGATGGTGACGAAGGCAGCGATGGCCTGGCCCTTGATCTCGTGTGGTCGGCCTATGACGGCGGCCTCGGCCACGAGCGGATGATCCACCAGAGCGGATTCGACCTCCATGGTCGAGACGCGGTGTCCGGAGATGTTCATCACGTCGTCCACACGGCCGAGCAGCCAGAAATACCCCTCTTCGTCGAGCTTGGCGCCGTCCCCGGTGAAGTAGACGCCCGGATAGCGATTCCAGTATTGCGCCTGGAAGCGCTGCGGGTCGCGGTAGATGCCGCGGAGCATGCCGGGCCAGGGCTTCGTGAGCACGAGGTACCCTGCCTTGACCGACTCCCCCTTGTCATTCAGCACGTCGGCAGAGATCCCGGGGAACGGCTTGGTCGCCGAGCCTGGCTTGAGAGTCGTGACCCCGGGCAGAGGCGTGATGAGAATGTGACCGGTCTCGGTCTGCCACCACGTGTCCACGACGGGGCACCGGCCGCCCCCGATCACCTTCCAGTACCAGACCCAGGCCTCGGGATTGATCGGCTCGCCGACACTGCCGAGCAGGCGAAGACTCGAGAGATCGCAGCGATTCGGGTACTCGTCGCCCCAGCGCATGAACGTCCGGATGGCCGTCGGGGCCGTGTAGCAGATGGTGATGCCGTGCTTCTCGATGATGCGCCAGAAGCGGTCCTTGTCGGGGGTGTCCGGCGTGCCCTCGTACATGACCGTCGTGGTGCCGTTGGCGAGCGGCCCGTAGACGACGTAGGAATGCCCGGTGACCCAGCCGATGTCGGCCGTGCACCAGAACACATCGGTGTCGTGCAGGTCGAACACCCACTTGGTCGTGGCATAGACGCCCGTCAGGTAGCCGCCCGTCGTGTGCTGGATACCCTTGGGCTTGCCCGTGGAGCCCGATGTGTAGAGGAGGTACAGCATGTCCTCGGCGTCCATCTTCTCGGGGGGGCAGTACGCCTCCGCTTCCTTGACGAAGTCGTCCCACCAGATGTCGCGGTCGGCCTGCATGTTGATCTGTTGACCCGTCCGCTTGAGCACCACCACCGTCCTGACATCCGGACACTCCTTGAGCGCCTCATCCACGTTCTTCTTGAGAGGCACATGGCCGCCGCGGCGCCAGCCTCCGTCCGCCGTCAAGAGCACGGTGGACTGCGCGTCGTGGATCCGCTCGCGAATGGCGTCCGGCGCGAAGCCGCCGAAGATGACGCTGTGGGGCGCCCCGATCCGGGTGCAGGCGAGCATGGCGATCGCCGTCTCGGGCACCATGGGCATGTAGATGGTCACGCGGTCCCCGCGCTTGACGCCCCCGCGCTTGAGGGCGCTCGCGAAGCGGTTGACCTCGCGGTAGAGATCCCAGTACGTGAGGGTGCGCGTGTCGCCCGGCTCTCCTTCCCAGATGAGGGCGGCCTTGGTCCGCCGGGCGGTGTTGATGTGGCGGTCGAGGCAGTTGTAGGAGACGTTGAGCTTGCCGCCGACGAACCACTTGGCGTACGGCGCCTTCCACTCGAGGACCTTCCGCCACGGCTTGAACCAGTCGAGCTCCCGGGCGAAACCCTCCCAGAACCTGACGGGGTTCTTCGCGGCCTCAGTGTAGACGGAGGCGCGGTTGACGTTGGCGCGCTTGGCGAACTCCTTGGGCGGCGGATACTTCCGCTTTTCCTTGAGGAGGGCCTCGATGGACGTGGTGCCGATCGCGGTCTTCGTCGCCATGGGCGTGCCTCACATGAGTGGGAATTGGGCGGGTCGGCGCGGCATCGCGCCCGCTATCTTCTAATCCAATCGGCGCCGGACTTCAAGTGGCGCGCGGGCCGCCCTCGCCAGGCTCGGCCGTTTGGCGCCGCAGCCCGTACCGCGTCATCTTGTCTGAAAAGTTCTTCGGGTCCATGTCCGCGTGCTTGGCGGCCGCCGTGAGCTTCCCGCCATGGGTCTCGAGCAGACCCTGCACATAGGTTCGCTCGAACTCCTCCACGACACGCGCCTTGGCATCGCGGAAGGGCAGGGAGAGATCCACGGGCGCATGCGCCCCGCTGGGCCCCGAGAGAAAACCTTCCAGCCCCGTCAGTACCTCGCTCCGAGATACGATGACGGCCCGCTCGATCACGTTCTCGAGCTCCCGCACATTGCCCGGCCAGGGATACCGGATGAGAGCGTCCAGGCTCTCCGGAGCGACGGCCTTGACGCTCTTCTTGAGCCGGCGACCCAGCTCCGCGAGGAAGTGCTGGGCGAGCAGCGGGATGTCCTCAGGGCGCTCGCGCAGCGCCGGCACGCGCACGGGGAGGACGGACAGCCGGTAGAAGAGATCGCGTCGGAACGCGCCCCGCTCGACCTCGGCCTGGAGGTCCTTGTTGGTGGTGGCGATGAAGCGGACGTCGATGTCGACGGGCCGGTCGGCGCCCACCGAGGTCACCTTCTTCTCCTCGATGGCCCGCAGGAGCTTGCTCTGGAGGTGCAAGGGCATCTCCCCGATCTCGTCGAGGAGGAGGGTGCCGCCGTGGGCCATCTGGAAGTGGCCCCGCCGGTGCTCGCTCGCCCCCGTGAAGGCGCCCTTGCGCGACCCGAAGAGCTCCGATTCGAAGAGCTCGGCGGGAATGGCCGCGCAGTTGACGGCCACGAAGGGGCGATCATGGCGCGCCCCCGAGAAGTGGACGGAGCGGGCGAGGAGCTCCTTGCCCACCCCCGTCTCACCGTGGATGAGCACCGTGGTGTCGAGATCGACGACGGAGCGGAGCACGTCGAACACGGCGTGCATGCCCGCGCTCCGCGCCACGATGTTCCGGAAGGTGAATCGCTCCTGGTTCCGCCGGATGGATCGTCGGTTGGCCGACTTGAGGGCCTGGAACTCGATGGCGCGGCGAATGACGAGGAGGAGCTCGGGCGCCTCGAAGGGCTTGACGAGATAGTCCTCGGCGCCGAGCCGCATGGCCTCCACCGCGGACTCGATGGAGCCATAGGCGGTCATCACGACGATGGCGAGGTCGGCATGCTCGGCCCTGATCTGTCGCACCAGACCCACGCCGTCCAACCCGGGCAGGCGCCGGTCCGTGAGCACGAGGTCCACGTCCTCGGCCTTGAGGGTGTCCAGAGCTTCCTCGGCGCTCTGCACCGGCAGGACCTCGTACCCCGCAAGCTCGAGCGTGCGATGGAGCGGGCGCAGGAAGACTTCGTCGTCGTCGACGAGCAAGAGACGCTGCTTCATGGGGTGCCTCCGGCAAGGGGATGCGCCAGCCCGACGGCCGGCAAGGAGATCCGGACGCGGGTGCCGCGTCCGGATGCGCTGTCGATCACGATGTCGCCGCCGTGAAGGTCCACGATCTTCTTCACGATGGACATCCCGAGCCCGGTGCCCGAGGGCTTGGTCGTGAAGAAGGGCAGGAAGATCTTCTCGCGGTCCTCCGGGGCGATGCCCACGCCGTTGTCCGCCACCTCCACGGTGGCGCGGTCAACCTCCACGAAGAGGTTGACGGTGACCTGGCCGCCGGGCCGCCGAGGGTCGATGGCCTCGAGGGCGTTCTTCATCACGTTGGTGAACACCTGCCGGAGCTTCTGGCCATCGGCGGCCGCCACCGTCTCCCGCTCCACGCGACCATAGGCGACCTCGATCCCGCGGACCCGTCCCTCCGCCGCCATGGCGTCGACCACGGGATCGAGGATGCGGACGAGCTCGTACTCGCCGCGCTCGAGCTGGGTATCTCGCGTGAAGTCGAGCAGGCTATTGATGATCCGCTCGATCTCGCCGATCCCGGACAGGATGGACCGGGCCATCTCCTGAGACAGCGATCCTCCACCCCACTCGCTGGAGGACAGAAGATTCGTCGCCATCTTGATGCCGCCGAGCGGATTCCTGATCTCGTGGGCCACGCCGGCCGCCATCTCGCCGAGGGAGGCGAGCTTCTCGCGCTGGATGAGCCGCCGCTGCGTCTCGACCTGCTCCGTCAAGTCTCGTAACACCCCCACCGTTCCGATGGTCTGCCCTCCCGCGTCCACGATGCAGCGAACGGAGAGGTAGGCGGGGAAGGTCTGGCCCTTGGCCGTCCGGCCCGTCACCTGTCCGCTCCAGCCTTGTCCCACCTCGACAGCGCGGGCAATGGCCTTGGCGGCGCGCCCACGGTCTTCGGCGCCGAGGAGATCTTGCAGTCCGAGCCGCCCCACCCGTCGCTGCGCATGGCCCAGGAGCCGATAGCCCGCCGGGTTCATCGTCACGAGGCGGCCATCCACCCCCGCGGTGACGATGCAGTCGTCGACGCTCTGGACGACGGACGCGAGAAGTCGCTCGCCGCGCCGGACTTCCTCCTCGGTCAGACGCAGCGATTGCTGCATCTGCTGGAACGAGGTGACGAGCTCCTGCGCCTCGTCCTTGGAGATGGTGAAGTGGTCCTCGACGATCATGCGGGCGGCCGCTGCGCCCAGGGAGGCGGCGAGCAGCCGCTCGAAGCGGATGCGCAGCTCGAGGAGCTCGGGCACGGTGAGCTCGGAGGGCGCCTTGCCGCGGAAGAGCTCGCGCACGAGCGGCTCGGCTTCCTCTGCGCCGACGTAGTGGTGCACGAGTCCCTCGATCTCCGTGGCGGACAGGATGGCCGGCGCCACCGTCGCGTGCTTGTCCTCTCCCGCCGTCCCCACGAACGCGGCGGCCTGGGAGCGGTCGTCGGCGTCCTGCTCGCTCAGGAGCGACACGAGGACGAAGAGCCCGATGTTGACGAAGAGCGACCAGAACACGCCATGCGTCGTCACGTCGAGACCGGAGAGGCCGAGGAGCGCGGTGGGGTTGAGCCACTGGAGCCCGAACGGCCCGTCGGCGAGGACGGACGCGGGCACGAGTCCTTCCTTGACGAGGGCGGGGATGATCAACGTATAGAACCACAGCGCGAATCCCGCCGAGATCCCGGCCGTCGCGCCCTTTCGGTTGCCGCGCCGCCAGTAGAGTCCGAGCAGGATGGCAGGGGCGCACTGGCTGACCGCGATGAAGGACAGCAGCCCCATCTCGACGAGCAGAAGCTGGCCCCGTTCCATCCGTGCCCACGCGAAGCCCAGGCCGACCACCGCCAGCATGGCCGCGCGCGTGTAGTAGAGCGTCACCAGGTAGATGTCTTCCAGGCGTCGCCGGCGGAGCAGCATGGGCAGGATGACGTCGTTGGTGATCATTTTGGACAGGGCAAGGGAGTCGACCACGATCATTGCCGTGGCGGCAGAGAAGCCGCCGAGAAAGACGACCACGGAGATGATCCGACTCTCGAAGTGCAGAGGCAGGCGGAGGATGAAGCTGTCCGCCTGCCCTCCGGACTCGGGGAACACGAGGAGCCCGGCGAAGGCGATGGGCAGCACGAAGAGATTGATGAGGAGCAGATAGAGGGGGAACGACCAGGCGAGCGCGTTGACGTCCCGCTCGCGGGGATTCTGCACGACGAGCACGTGGAACTGGCGGGGCAGGAACATGACGGCCATCATCGAGATCAGCAGCATGGCCGCCCATCGCGAGTAGGAGGCGGTCTGGGGCTGGTCGAGCGTGAGCAGCGTCGACCAGACAGGGTCGCGGGCAATGCTGCCGAAGATCTCGCCGAGGCCGCCGAAGACGCCCCACGTGACCCAGATGCCGACGGCCAGGAAGGCCACGAGCTTGACCACCGATTCGGCGGCCACTGCCGTCATGAGGCCCGTCTGCTGCTTGGTGAAGTCGAGGTTCCGAGCGCCGAAGAGGATGCCGAAGAAGGCGAGGGTGACCGCCACCAGGAGGGTCGGGTCGAACACGTCCAGCACCGAGCCTTCCTGCATGATCAGGCTGAAGGTGGCCGACACCGCGCGGAGCTGGAGGGCGATGTAGGGAATCATGCCGGCGACCACGAGGAGGGCGACGAGGGTGCCCAGGTTCGCCGACTTGCCGTAGCGGCTCGAGATGAAGTCGGAGATGGAGGTGATGCGCTGCTCCTTGGAGACCCGCACGAGCTTGCTCAGAATGAGGGGCCACAGGAGCGCCACGAGGGCGGGACCGAGATAGATGGTCAGGAACTCGAGGCCCCGATTCGCCGCAAGCCCCACGCTGCCATAGAAGGTCCACGCGGTGCAGTAGACGGAGGCCGCGAGGACATAGGTGATCGTGCGGATGCGGCCTCGTCGCAGCCGGGCCGCGAAAGCCTCGCCCATCGAGGCGACGAGGAAGAGGAACAGCAAGTACCCCAGGACGATGGCGAGCAGGGTCGGCTGGCTGGGCCAGCTCACTCGTCATCCTCCGGGGCGCGACGGCGGATCGCGACCGCGATCAGCACGCTCACGATGATGGCCCAGACGGCGAAAAGGTACACCACGAGCGCCGGGACGCCCCCCACGAGCACCGGTCGATTGGCAATCGTGAGCAGAGGCCAGATGAGAAGGGCCCCGAAGAGGAAGAAGCACGCGGCGAGAAGTTCCCTGGCCTTCATTGGCCCGCCGCGATTATAGGCGCTCGGTGAGACCGAGGCAATGCGCGTCGGAGACGATGCTAGCTCGGCTTGGGCAGGAATCGCTGCATGAGGAGGGTCTGGAAGCCGCTCTCGACGTCCGCCGCCACCGCCTCCGCGACGGCCTCGGCGCTGCCGGGGCGCTCCTCCCACTCGCCCTGGCCCCAGCCTGCGAGATACGCCTCCTCCTCGGTGGCACTGTCTCTCATGGCGAGAGAGTCGATGAGGTCCTGGAACTTCGGCGACAGCAGGTGGCGCACGGTGCGCTCGTCGTCGGCCGCCTCGACGACCGAGGGGATGTCCTTCCAGTGAACGATGCGGAAGCGGGCCATGGCCGGTGCGGCACATTCTATCGAAACGGCGCGCCATTGCTTGACAAAGGTATACCCCACCCCTACGCTCTGACCGGGAGGCCCACCAATGATCGATACGAAGACGGCGGACAAGGAGCTTCAGACCTACATCCGCCCGCAGACCTTCCCGGTGGCCATCCGGATGCTCAAGCCCGGCGAGCCCATCCCGGAGCGGGCCCGGCGCCCCGCGCGCGATTTCAAGAAGCTGAGCATGTCGTGCCAGGTCATCGACATGTCGCGTCGCTACGGCTGGATGATCGCCCTCACGCGCGAAGATCACATCTGCTCCCTCGGCATCACGGCCATCGGGTTCGACAAGCCACTTCCGATCTACAACGTGGGCACGCTGTGCGAAGGCATGTACACGGAGACCAAGGAGGCGGGCCAGCGCTCCGAGGCGGCCATCGACAAGTTCTCCCCGGGCGAGTACGAGACGCTCCTCGTGGCCCCGCTCGACCGGGCCACCTTCGAGCCCCACGTGGTCTGCATCTACGCCAATCCCGCGCAGGTGATGCGGCTGACCCAGGCCGCGCTGTGGAAGCGCGGGGGGCGGCTCGCCTCGTCTTTCGAGGGACGCGCCGTCTGCGCTGACATCATCGTGACCACGATGCAGACGGGCGAGCCGCAGGTCATCCTGCCCTGCTCCGGCGACCGCATCTTCGGCCAGACCCAGGACCACGAGATGGCGTTCTCCATCCCGTGGGCGAGGATGGAAGAGATCGTCGAGGGCCTGCGGGGCACTCACAACGGCGGCATCCGCTATCCGATCACCCAGTTCATGGAGTACGAGGCCAAGCTGCCGCCGCGGTACATGGAGGTCAACCGCCTCTGGGACGCCGAGAAGGGCAAGGTGAGCCTGACCAATCGCGATCGCGTCGTGGCCGCCTACAAGCGCTCCTTCGCCGACCGCGTGCCCGTCTATCCCATCGTGGCCTCGTTCGCGGGCACCCTGGACGGGCTGAGCATCGAGGAGTACTGCACGAATCCGATCAAGGCCATCACGGCCATGATGAACTACTACGAGCGCTACCAGCCCGACGTGGTCCTCGCCTACAACGATCTGGCCAAGGAGGCCGAGGCCTTCGGCTGCAAGGTCAAGTACTCCGACTACGTGGTGCCCTCGATCGAGGGGCACGTGCTGGAAGACAAGGCCAACCTGGCCGCCCTACGCATGCCGGATCCGTACAAGACGGCGCGGCTCCCGGGCTTCATCGAACAGTGCGAGGCCCTCGTCAAGGCCGCGCCGCCCGCCGCCATGGGCGCCGTCGCCGTCGGCCCCTGGACCATCGCCATGCTCCTGCGCAATCCGGAGATGATGCTGCTCGACACCTTCGAGGATCCGCAGTTCATCCATGACCTCATGCGGGTGACCACGGACTTCTGCAAGGTCTGGGGTGACGCCATCGTCAAGACCAAGATCGGGCTCAGCTTCTCGGAGCCGACGGCCTCGATCAGCCTCGTCTCGCCCGACAACTACCGTGACTTCATCGCTCCCTACCACAAGGAGCTTGTCGACTACTTCAAGGCCAAGAAGGTGGGTCTGACCACCCACATCTGTGGCACCACTTATCCGATCTTCGAGGACATCATTGGCTGCGGCTTCACCACAGTGTCGTTCGATCTCGACCAGCAGGCAGATCCCAAGCTCCACGTGGACCAGCTCGAGCGCTTCGTGGAAGTGGCCAAGGGTCGCGCGGTGGCCATCGGCAACGTGGACGCCACGCGCTTCGAGAAGACCACGAAAGAGGAGATGGAAGCCGATGTCCGCCGCTGCATCGACGCGGCGGCCAAGCATTCGGGGTTCATCCTGTCCACGTCGTGTGAGATCCCGCCGCGCTCCAATCCCGAGATCGTGAAGTGGTTCATGGACTCCGCGCACGACTTCGGCCGCTACGAGCGAATCCTCGGGTAAGAGGCGCGGGGTAAGAGCAGGCGGCGGGAACACGAAGGGCGCGACGGTTCACCGTCGCGCCCTCGAGACTCAAGGCTCGGGTCGTCTCACCACTTGAAGGGCTTCTTGGAAGGCGGGACGCCGTAGGCGCCGCGATCGCCTCCACCGAAGCCGCCGCCCCGACCACCCCCCCGACCACCGCCACCGCCGCGGCCGCCTCCCCCGCGCGGACCGCCCCCGGAGCCGGGAGCCTTCGGCGTCGAGAGATTCACCGTCAGCTTGCGACCGTCGAGATCCTTGCCGTTCAGCTCGGAGATCGCGCGCTGGGCCTCCTCGGCCGTGGTCATCTCGACGAAGCCGAAGCCGCGGGACTGGCCGGAGAACTTGTCGGTGATCACCGCCGCCGATTCCACCGTGCCGCACTGGGCGAAATATTCCCGGAGCGTCTCGCTCGTGGTCGAGTACGAGAGCCCGCCGACGTAAAGTTTCGATGCCATCTGGATCTCCTTCCGTTGATCTTCCGCCTTGGTGCGCGCCCCAATACTCGGAAGAGCCAATATCGGAGGCGAGGGCGCCGGCTCCGGCGCTGACGTCCTCAGTCTACACCAAGCCTGCGCGGCCCCGCCAGCGAACGGGCAGGACGTCGGCTCATGGCGTCATTCACTCCGCCGCCCCTTGATCGCGATACGCGCCCTCGCGGCTTCCGTCCTGAGCCGGGGGCTCCGGCTTGGCCGATCTCGTGGCGGACTCGCGATGCTCGATGGCGCGAAGCGAGGCCTCCGTGGCAGCGAGCAGCCCCACCAGGGCCGCGCTCAAGCCGAGCGCAACCGCCAGCAGCACGAGACTCCTCCTAAGCCGGCGCATGATCGCTATCGACACGCGGCCTTGATGGCGGCGGCTGCCTGCGCGGGTCGGGGCATGACGGCACGCACGGGCCGCTCGGCCTTGGCCAGCAGCTCCCGCACGTCGAAGGGCTCCCGAACCACCCGGAAGCCGTGAAGCTCGTAGCGCACCTGCTCGTCCATCACCCCCTCGGCGTCGAGCCGGATGACCACGGGGATGCCGGGAATGACCGCTTCGAAGAGCCTGACCAGGTCCACATTCGAGCGCCGCAAGCGAGCCGCCTCCACCAATACGAGAGAGACCGGGGTGTCGAGGAGCTGGCGAAGGCCCTTGCAGAGGTCGTCCGCGAAGCGAACCGCGATACCGTGCTTCAGACACTGGCTGCCGATCGCCTCGGCCAGGGCCTGGTTCGTGTCGATCATCAGAATGCGAGTCATGGGAATCCTTTCCTTTAGTGTGAAATAAGGCACAAGTATAACAAGCAAAGGGCCAAGCCCTCTAAGTATTTGGTCGGCGGGGGTCAGGCCGCTCGCGGCGACAGGTGCTTGTGGCGAGATCGGGCGGCCTGCCCGATCCATGGGCCTTGCCGCCGCCCGACTTGGTCTAGGTGGACCTCAGCACGCGGCCGGGCAGGCTGCCAGTATGCTCGCCATCCTTAATAACGGTGCGGCCGTTGACAAGGACATGCGAGATGCCCGCCGCGTACCGGTGTGGATCCTCATACGTCGCGAGATCCCGGACACTTTCGCGCGAGAAGGCGACGATGTCGGCCTTGGCGCCCGGCCGGATGACGCCGCGATCGCCAAGACCTAGCCGCGCGGCGGGAAGCCCGGTCATCTTGTGGACCGCCGTCTCGAGCGGGAGCACGCGCTCGTCACGCGCGTAGCGGCCGAGCACGCGCGGGAAGGTGCCATAGCTCCGAGGATGGGGCTTGCCGTCGGCCATGGGGCCGCTCGTGGCCAGCGACGACCCATCAGAGCCGATCATGACGCGCGGATGGACCAGCGCGCGGCGAAGATCGGCCTCGTCGAGCTGGAAGAGAATGATGTTGCCCCGCCCCTTTTCGCTCTGGATCACGTCGAAGGTAGCCTCGACTGGATCCTTGCCCCAGCTTCTCGCGATCTCGTCGAGACGTAGTCCCTCGATTTCCGCGTGTGATGGCGCGGAGGCGATCATGATGTCGCTCCACTCGAGGCCGCGGGCCAGGACGGGTCCCGTGGCCATGTCCGCCCGGATGCGCCCGCGCGTGGCGGGATCGCGGAGCCGGCCGAGCATGGCTTCGATGCCACCTTCGAGCACCCAGTCCGGCAGGAGCGTCCGGATCGTCGTGCTCGAGGCCGTGTACGGGTAGACGTCGGCCATGACGTCGAGGCCTTCGGCGCGCGCGCCGTCGATCAGGGCGAGGGCGTCGCCGACCCTTCCCCAGTGAGCGCGTCCCGCCGCCTTGATATGACTCACCTGCACCGGGAGTCGTCCCTCGCGCCCGACCCTGATGGCCTCGGCGACCGCGTCGAGGAGGGTGGCGCCCTCACCGCGGATATGGCTCGCATAGAATCCTCCCGCGGCCCCGGCGCCCTTGGCGATCTCGACGATCTCGGCGGTCTCGGCATAGGAGCCGGGCGCGTAGATGAGTCCGGTCGAGAGCCCACAGGCGCCGTCGACCATGGCCGCCTCCATGAGGCCCCGCATGGTCGCCAGCTCCTTGGCGCTGGGCGGGCGCCGGGCGAAGCCCATGGCGGCCAGCCTCAGCGTGCCGTGACCGATCAGCTGCGCGACGTTGAGGGCGAGCCCTTCGTCCTCGTAGCGGCGGAGGAAGTCCTTCACCGAGACCCATGAGAAGTCCATGCCGGGCGGAACGTAGAGCGCGAAGCCCCGCATATCCTCTCTGAACTCGGGAGACACGGGAGCGGGTGAGAACCCGCAATTACCCACGACTTCCGTGGTCACGCCTTGGCGGATCTTGGACTCGGCGCGCCGATTGCCGAAGAGGCGCCAGTCGGAATGCGAGTGCATGTCTATGAATCCGGGCGCCACCATGAGGCCAGAGGCATCCAAAGTCTGTCCGGCCGACTCGCGCGCGAGATCCCCAACCATGGCGATGCCCTCGCCGGTGATGCCGACATCCGCGCGCACCGCCGGCATCCCCGTACCGTCGAAGACGTGTCCGCCCGCGATCTTCAGGTCAAGCATGCGGCGCTTCCTTGAACCCGATGGCGCGCTCACACCATGCGGCGGCGGCGAAGAGACGCGCCTCCGACCACGGAGCCCCCGTGAGCTGGATGGCAAAGGGCAGTCCGCTCGGCGCGAGACCGGTGGGAAGCGAGATCGACGGCATGCCGGCGGAGCTCCACGGAGCGCAGAAGGACGCGTCGCCCGTGAAGGCCAGACCCTTGGGCGCGGTGCCCGGGGCGGTCGGAGACACCAGCGCGTCGAAGCGCGAGGCGACACTGGCCATGTCGGCGCGGAAGGCGCGCCGATGAGTCTGGGCGGCGAGATAGTCCACCGCCCTCACGGCTTGCCCGTCCTTGACGCGCTCGCCGAGGTGCACCGGGTATTCGGCGGCGTGGCGCGCGTAGAGATCGCGATGGAAGGCGGCCGCTTCCGCGCGCATCACCGTGTCGCCCGCCTCGGGGAGACCCTCGAAGGAAGCCGCGAGTGGCGCGTCCTCGACCTGGACGCCCGCGGCCCGGAGGGCCTTGAGGGTGGAATCGATCTGCGCGCGATTGTCCGGCTCGGCGCGCTCCACGAGCGGGCGCAGCACTCCGAGCCGCGGCGCGGCGGGAGACGCGACGGAGCCGACATAGTCATCGAGGGGCATGGGGACCGAATGAGGGTCGGCGGCATCGTGGCCGGCCATGATGGCCAGGGCGAGCGCCGCGTCCTCCACCGCGCGGCACAGGACACCGACATGATCCAGGCTCCACGCCAGCGGCACCACGCCCACGGCGCTGATGCGCCCGTGCGTCGGCTTGAAGCCCACGACGCCGCAGTAGGCGGCGGGACGCAGCACCGAGCCCACCGTCTGGGTGCCGAGGGCGAGGGGGACCATCCGAGACCCGACGGCGGCTCCCGAGCCGCTCGACGATCCGCCCGGCGTGTGCGCAGGATTCCACGGATTCCCCGTCTCCGTCGGATCGCGGAAGGCGAAGGCGGTCGTCGTCACCTTGCCGAGAATCACCGCGCCGGCGCCTCGCAGCCGGGCCACCGAGACGGCATCGACGGTGGCGCGCCGGTGCGCCCACGGCCCCGCCCCCGCGGTGGTCACCAGCCCCGCGGCGTCATAGATGTCCTTGAGGGCCACGGGCACGCCGTGGAGCGGGCCCATGAAGCGCCCCTCGCGGGCCTCGATATCCCGCTGCACGGCGACGCGCGCGGCGGCATCGCGATCGAGATGCACCCAGGCCTTGAGGGTGGGCTCGAGGGCGTCGATGCGCTTGAGGCAGGCGGCGAGGAGGTTGGAAGGCGACAGCGCGCCCGAGCGAATGCGGCGCGCCGCCTCGGCGGCGCTCACGTCGTTGAGGTCGGCCATGGGTTCTCCTGCGGCGGCGGAGGTGACTACTGGAGCGCGTCCAGAACTTCCGCGACGACTTCGAAGCGCCCGAAGGAAGGCATGAGATAGGCGCCGGCGTAGCGGCCCCGAAGGTGGCGGACGAGCTCTTGCGCCGTCTCGATGCCGACTCGCAGACCACGCTCTCCCGCCTCGCGCATGCGTCCCCGGACGGCGTCGGGAATGGTGATCCCGGGCACCTCGTTGTGGAGGAATTCGGCATGACGGGATGAATGCAGGGGCAAGAGGCCCACCACCACCGGGATGGGCGGGCGCGTGCGAGCGAAGAACCGCTCCAGCACCTCGAGATCGTAGATGGGCTGCGTCTGACACCAGCGGGCGCCCGCCTCGGCCTTGGCGAGGAAGCGCTCCATCTCGCGGGACGGATCGGCGGCGGCGGGATCGAGAGCCGCCCCCACGCAGAACGCGGTGGGCTCGCCGACGGAATTGCCCGTGGCATCCCGTCCCTCGTTCATCTCCGTCAAGATGCGGATGAGTCCGATGGCGTCCACGTCGAACACCGCGGTGGCGTTGACGTAGTCGCCGCCCCGGGGGGGATCGCCCGTCATGGCCAGGATGTTCCGGATGTCGAGGGCGTGCGCGCCGAGCACGTCCGCCTGGATGCCCATGAGATTCCTGTCGCGACAGGTGAAGTGCATGTTGATGTCGAGCCCTGTCGCCTCGCGCACGAGAATGGCCGTGGGCAGCACCGACATGCGCACGCGGCCGAGCGAGCCATCGTTGATGTCCACGATCTCGACCCCGCGTTCCTTGAGGAGCTTGGCGCCCTGGACGAGCTTCTCGATGTTGTGCCCGCGCGGGGGGTCGAGCTCGACCGTGACGAGGAACTCGCCCGCCTCGAGCCTGCGCTGGAGCAGGGTCGGGGCCGCCGTGGTGATGAGCGCCGCCGCCTCGCGCTCCACCCGCGCGCGTCGTGGCGCGGCCGTCCGGCCATCCCGGCTCGGCACGTGTCGATCCACCGCCTCTCGCATGGCGCGGATGTGATCGGCCGTCGTGCCGCAGCAGCCGCCCACGAGACGGGCGCCCGCGCCGATCATGCGCGCGGCGTACTCGGCCATGTAGGCGGGCGACGAGACGTAGATGAGGCGCTCGCCGATGCGCGAGGGCAGGCCGGCATTCGGCTGGATGCTCACGGGCAGCCCGCCCGCCTCGGGCAGCATCTGCTCGAGCACCTCGTACAGCGTGCTCGAGCCGACGGAGCAGTTCGCCCCGAGCCCCTGGATGGGCAGCTCGCGCAGCGTCCTCGTCACCTCGGCGGGTGTGCTGCCGAGGAACGTCACGTGATCCTGGGTGAAGGCGACGGAGGCGATGACAGGCAGATCCGTGATGGCCCGGACGGCCTCCACGGCCAGGCGCAGCTCCTGGAGATCGGAGAAGGTCTCGACCACGAAGGCATCCACGCCGCCTTCGAGCAGCCCTTCCGCCTGCTCGCGAAAGGCCGCCCTGGCTTCCTCGGGCGTGATCGACCCCAGCGGGGCGAGGTACTTCCCGAGGGGGCCGATGGAGCCGAGCACGAAGATGTCGCGCCCGAGCGTCTCGCGCACGTCCCGCGCCAGCTTGACGCCGCGCAAATTGATCTCGCGCACCTGCGCGGCCAGGCCGTGGACGCCCAGCTTGAAGCGGTTGGCGCCGAAGGTATTGGTCTCGACCCAGTCGGCGCCCGCCTGGATGTACTCCGCGTGAATGCCCTGGACGATCTTGGGCTCGTTGACGTTCAGCACGTCGAAGCAGGCATCCAGCGGCACGCCGCGGGCATACAGCATGGTGCCCATGGCGCCGTCGCCCAGCAGCGGGCGTTCCCGGAGACGCTCGATGAAGGGCGCGCTCATCTCGAAGCGGATCCCTCTCCCCCAGTGGGGGAGAGGGTGGGGTGAGGGGGTCGAGGCTGAGGGGGTCGGGCCCGCGCCTGGAGCGCCTTCCAGACTTCCGCCGCCACCTGGTCGGGGTTGAGGCGCGTCGTGTCCACACTCAGATCAGCCTTGGCGTAGTACGGCTCGCGAGACTTGTAGAGCGCCTCGATCTCCTCGCGCGTCTTGCCGTCCAGCATGGGGCGATCGCCGGTTCTGCGTGCCCGCTCGAGAAGCGCGGCGAGATCGCCCGACAGCCAGACGACCGTGCCCAGGGCCTGGAGCGCTTCCACGCGCCCGTCTTGGCAGGGCAGCCCGCCCCCCGTGGCGATGACATCGCCCCGCTTGAGGGCGAGAAGCCGCACCGCCTCATCCTCGAGGGCGCGGAAGTGCGGCTCGCCCTTCGCGGTGAAGATCTCGGGGATGGGGCGCCCCTCCTTGGCGGTGATCATGTCGTCGGTCTCGACGAAGCAGCGCCCGAGCCGCCTGGCGAGGAGCCGCCCGACGGAAGACTTGCCCGCTCCCATGAATCCCACGAGAATCACGTTGTCACTCATGCCACCGGCCATCGTAACACTCCGGCTCCCGGATGGCCTATCGGTGCACCGTGGTGGCGGCGGGAGCGCGGCGATAGTCGCAGTCGCGCATCCAGCACCGCCGGCACTGCGTGAAGTAGTGATCCACGCGCGCCTCGGGCCCGATGCCCACCAGTATCGAGATGCTCTTGCCGGGGACCATGACGCAGGAGTCATTGAGGGTCACATCGATGGGCAGGCCGGGACAGAGGCGAAAGAGCGCGACCTGCTCCGCGGTGTCCCAACCCGCATAGCCTGGGCTGACTCGATTGGTGACCCTCATGCTCGACGGGATCGCCGCCTGACAGAGGAGGTCGTTGACGTATTCCGCCAGGCTTTCCACCGCGGCCGAGCCGACGCTGTCGAGCATCATCGCCAGCGGGAGCTCTCGCTCCTCCCACAGCTCTCGCACGCGATCTTCGATGGCGCGGCCCACCGTGCAGATCCCCGCCCCGACCGCTTCGAGTGTCCCCCACAATCTCCCGATCTCGGGGATGTGGAACTCTTCGCCGCCCGCCTGGATCACATCGGGGCCTTGCCTTGTCACTTTCGCCGCGCCGTAGACGGCGCGCGGCTCCATGAGCGACTCGCCCAGGGCCAGCGCCTCGTCGAAGAGCGCGAGCACGGTCGCATCCGGGACGTCGCGCCCCTTCTTGTAGCCCTGGAAGCGCAGGACTTCGTCGGGATCCACGCGGAGGGACAAGCAGCGGCGGTCGAGGGAGACGGGAACAGGCGAGCGGACGTCGAGCGCCGCGCTCACGGCGGCGAGCGGCGGTCGAGGGAGACGGGAACAGGCGAGCGGAC
>Ga0209689_1000360_pt1 | contig 30646 bp, 29 predicted proteins | sample GraSoiAngelo_149_FD_187119 | JGI IMG/M metagenome (GOLD analysis project Ga0209689, IMG submission 187119) | Grasslands soil microbial communities from the Angelo Coastal Reserve, California, USA - 14_1009_09_30cm (SPAdes) (version 2) | ecosystem: Environmental > Terrestrial > Soil > Grasslands ... | reverse complement strand
GCTGGGCGGGTCTGGACCAAGGGCGACAACAGTATATGACCCGCAAGTTATTCTGTCAATCAAAGATACGCCACTTGTGCTAAAGTTTTGCAGACCCCCTCGCTGCGGGAATGGTAGCCCGGAGCACCACGGCATCTTCGATGGGCCGGCGGTAATAGCGCGCCCGACGCGCCACCTCGCCAAACCCGAGCGACTGGTACAGCTGGCGGGCCGCTGCGTTCGACGCGCGCACCTCGAGGTACACGGTGCCCACGCCGCGCTGCGCGAGCGCCTGGAGCACCCGCTCGACCAGCGCACGCCCGATCCCCTGGCGCCGGTGGGCTGGCGCGACCCCCAGGTTCAGGATCTCGCCCTCGTCGGCGGCGTAGTGTGCCACGACGTAGCCCGCGACGACGCCCCGCTGCTCGGCCACGAGGAACGGTACCCCCGAGTTGACACACTCCCTGAAGTCGTTCCCCGACCAGGGATCGGAGAACACGGCCCGCTCGATCGCGCCGACGTCGTCGACGTCAGCCGGCCGGGCGGGCCGAATCGGGCAACGGGCGGCCGTGGCTCGCCTCCCATCTGGCCTGCGCTTCCGCAGGACGTCCGTACACGGGCTCCGCGGTGGCCGAACCCTCGATGACGCGGCCCGCGCCCTCCCGTTCCAAGAGGGCGAGGAGCTGCGTGGCCCCCGGGGGCAGGCTCTCGAGCGGTACTGGAGGCCCACCGATCCAGCGGGCGACGTCATCGGCGTAACGCACCGCCCCATCGCCCACGACGAGCCGGGGCCGCCGCGGCGCGACGCGCGCCAGCTCCGGCACCGTGAGCACCGCAGGCGCGACCAGCGTCTCCACGCGATCGGGGTGGAACAGGTACACCGCTCCATACACCTGTCCGCGCAGCGCATCGAAGCACGCCGCCACGGGCTCGGCCCCGAGCTTCGGGGCGGCGCCCGCGGCCGCGGCCATGAGCGACGGAATGGCTCGAAGCTCGAGCCCGGCCTCATGCGCGAGCCCCTTCGCAGCCGCCCACCCGATGCGGAGGCCGGTGAAGCTCCCGGGTCCGTCACCCACTACGAGGCCCTCGAGATCCCCGGGCCGAATGCCCAGCCGGCTGAGCGCGAAGTCGACGAGGCGAATGATCTCGGCGGCGTGACGGCGGGCTCCCTGCACGTGCGCCCCGCTCTGCGCCGTCGGCGGCCGACCGGCGGCGACACTGGCGATGTCCGTCGCGGTGTCGATGGCGAGCCAAACCCCGCCCATCAACCCCACCCTTCCCCGTGCACTTGGGTCACCGGATCTCCTCCAGCTCCCGGGTGTCCGCCTCGTCACCGTAACTCAGCCGGAAGTGCCGATCCAGCCGCGGCACCCACGCCCCCGCGCGCTCGGGCCACTCGATCAGCACGATGGCCTCATCGCGCACCATGTCGTCGAACCCCAGATCCTGGGCTTCGGCCGGAGACCGCAGTCGGTAGCAGTCGACGTGATAGACCAGGCGGCCTTGGGGCGTGCGGTACTGGTGGACCAGCGCGTAGGTCGGACTGGTGGCGAGGCCTCGCGCTCCCACGCCACGGCAGATCGCCTGCACGAACGTGGTCTTGCCCGTGCCGAGCTCTCCGGAGAGCCCGATCACGGCGGGCGCCCCGAGCTCGCGGCCGAGCGCCTCACCGAACCGATTGAGCGCGTCCGCGGACAGGCGCATGGGGGGGACGTACGGCGTCGCCGTCGGCCCGGAGGTCGAGGATCTGATCGCGCAGCACGGCGGCGAGCTCGAAGTCGAGCTCTTCGGCGGCGGCCTGCATCTGGCTCTCGAGCAGCCTGATGAGCGCCTCGCGCTCGTCGGCATCGGCCGGGCGGTGGAAGCCCGCCTCAGCGGCCTTGGCGGTTTTTGCGTCCGCCACGCGGGTCGCGAAGCGCACCTGGTCCACCGACTTGACGATCGAGCGCGGCGTGATGTGGTGCTGCGCGTTGTATTCGAGCTGCGTCTGCCGCCGACGGGTCATCTCGTCGAGGGCGCGCTGCATCGAGCCCGTGACCCGGTCGGCGTAGAGGATCGCCCGCCCATGGAGGTGCCGCGCCGCACGGCCGACCGTCTGGATGAGGGAGCGATCCGAGCGGAGGAACCCCTCCTGGTCGGCATCCAGGATGGCCACCAGCGAGACTTCGGGGAGATCGAGGCCCTCGCGCAGCAGGTTGATCCCCACGAGCACATCGAACTCACCCAACCGCAAGCCGCGGATGATCTCGACACGCTCGATCGCGTCGATCTCGGAGTGCAGATAGCGGACTCGGACGCCGTGCTGTTGCAGGTAATCGGTGAGGTCTTCCGCCATGCGCTTGGTCAAGGTGGTGACGAGCACGCGCTCGCTCTGCTTCTCGCGCAGCCGGATCTCGTGCAGTAGGTCGTCCACCTGCCCTTTTACCGGGCGCACCTCCACCTCCGGGTCGACGAGGCCGGTGGGCCGGATGATCTGCTCGACCACGACGCCGCCCGAGAGCTTGAGCTCCTGCTCTCCCGGCGTCGCGGACACGAACAGGATCCGGGGCACGAGCTTCATGAATTCATCGATCCGCAGCGGCCGGTTATCGAGGGCCGACGGCAGCCGGAAGCCGTAGTCGACGAGCGTCTGCTTGCGGGAGCGGTCTCCTTCGAACATGCCGCCGATCTGGGGCAGCGTCTGGTGCGACTCGTCGATGATGCAGAGGTAGTCGTCGGGGAAGTAGTCGAGCAGGCACGCAGGGCGCTCGCCCGGCGCGCGCCCGGTCAGGGGTCGTGAATAGTTCTCGATTCCGGTGCAGCGACCCACTTCGAGCAGCATGTCGATGTCGAAATTGGTGCGCGATTCCAGGCGCTGTGCCTCGAGCAGCTTGTTCTGTACCCGCAGCTCGGTGAGTCGCTCTCTGAGCTCGGCGCGGATCGCCCCGACGGCACGCTCGATCGTCGGCCGCTCGGTGACGAAGTGGGTGGCTGGGTACACCGCGGCCCGCGGGAGCTCGGTGATGGTGTTCCCGGTGAGGGGATCGATCTTCGTGATGCGCTCCACCGTGTCGCCCCAGAACTCGACGCGGACCGCCTGCTCGTCGTACGCCGGGAACACTTCGATCGTATCGCCCCGCACGCGGAAGGTCCCGCGCTCGAAGGCCGTGTCGTTGCGCTGGTACTGGACCCCGACCAGCGCCTCCAGCAGGGCGTCGCGGCCGCGCGCCTCGCCGACACTGGCCGTCACGAGCCGCTGGCGGTACAGCTCCGGGTCGCCCAGGCCGTAGATGGCCGACACGCTCGCCACGATGACCACGTCCTCGCGCTCCATGAGGCTGGACGTGGCCCGCAGCCGCAGCCGATCGATGTCGTCGTTGATCGACGAGTCCTTCGCGATGTACGTATCGGTCTGGGGGACGTAGGCCTCGGGCTGGTAGTAGTCGTAATAGGAGATGAAGAACTCCACCGCGCTCTTCGGGAAGAACGACTTGAGCTCGCCGTAGAGCTGGGCAGCCAGGGTCTTGTTGTGGGACAGCACGAGCGTGGGGCGCCCGAACCCGGCGATGACATGCGCCATGGTCATCGTCTTGCCGGAGCCGGTGACGCCGAGCAGGGTCTGGTAGCGGTCGTCGCGAGTCAGGCCTGCGGCCAGCTCCCGGATGGCGCGCGGCTGATCCCCCGCCGGCGCGAACGGGGACACGAGGTCGTACGGCATCCCAGAAACTTAACCGACCGGGGCTTGCGTCTGGGGGCCCGACTCGCGACGGGACACGTCCATCACGCCCTTCACCCGCCGGATCGCCCGGATCACCTTGTTCAAGTGGGTCTGGTTCTCTACCTCCACCAGCACGGAGCCGAACACGGCGCCGTCGCGCGTCGCGATATCCGCCGAGCGAATATTGGTGCCCGACTCGCTGATGGCGGTGCAGATATCGGCATAGAGGCCGCGCCGGTCCTCCCCGCCCACGGCCAGCCGCACCACGAACGTCTCCCCCTCGGATTCCTGCCAGTCGATCTCGATACGACGCTCGGCCTCGGCCGAGAGGAGGAGGAGGTTGGGACAATCCGAGCGGTGGATCGAGATGCCGCGGCCCTGGGTGACGTATCCGACCACCAGGTCCCCGGGCACCGGCTGGCAGCACTGGGCATAGCGCACCATCAGCCCGTCCACGCCCTGGATCTTGATGCCGCGGCCGAGCCGCAACCGCTCGATCACGCGACCGAAGGCGGTCGGCTTCGGTGCCTGCAGGTCCTCCGCCGGGAGGTCGGGGTACAGCGCTCGCATCATCGTCCCGAGCGCGATGTCACCCCGCCCCAGCGCGGCCTGCAGCTGCTCCGCCGTGCCGACGGAGAGATCCACCGCGGCGCGCTCGAGGCGCGTGGCATCCGGCGGCTCCAGCCGGCGCCGCCGCACCTCCCGCGCCAGGATCTCCTGCCCGAGCTCGAGGCTCTTCTCCTGCTCTTCCCGGCTGATCCATTGCCGGATCTTGTGGCGGGCCCGCGCGGTCTGCACGTGGGCGAGCCAGTCGCGGGACGGCTTGGCCTGTGGGCTGGTCATCACCTCCACTGTGTCGCCGTTCTTGAGTGGACGGTGCAGCGGCGCAATGCGGCCGTTGATGCGCGCGCCCTGACAGTGCTGGCCCACTTCCGTGTGTACCGCGAACGCGAAGTCGATCGGCGTCGCGCCTTTCGGCAGGCGCTTCACGTCGCCACGGGGCGTGAAGACGAAGATCTCGTCCTGGTACAGGTCGACCTTCAGGAATTCGAGGAACTCCTCGGGAGTGTGAGCGTCCTGCTGCAGCTCGAGCAGCTGACGGAACCACGCCAGGTGGCGGTCGAGCTCGTCCGGGCTCTTGCGCCCCTCCTTGAACAGCCAGTGCGCCGCGATGCCGTACTCCGCGGTGTGGTGCATCTCGTGGGTACGGATCTGGATCTCGTACAGCTGGCCACCGGGTCCGAACACGGTGGTGTGGAGCGACTGATAGCCGTTCGACTTCGGGCTCGCGATGTAGTCCTTGATGCGCTCCTGCAGCGGCGTCCACTTGTGGTGGATCACCCCCAGGACGTGGTAGCACTCGGGGATGTCGTTCACCAGCACGCGCACCGCGAGGAGGTCGTAGATCTCCTCGAACGGCTTGTCGCGCTTCTTCATTTTCTTGTAGATGGACCAGAGGTTCTTGGGACGACCGGTGATCTCGTAGCCGGTGAGTCCGGCCGCACGCAGCTCTTCGGCAAGCGGGATCCGCAGCCGCTCGATGGTCTCCTCACGCTCGCTCTTTCTGGCCTTGACCTTGCGTGCCAGCGCGCGGTAGTCCTCGGGCTCGAGGAACTTACAGGCGAGGTCCTCGAGCTCGGCCTTCACGCCCGCCATGCCGAAGCGGTGCGCCAGGGGTGCGTAGATCTCGCGCGTCTCGAGCGCGATGCGACGCCGCTTCTCCGGGTCCAGGTGCTCGAGCGTCCGCATGTTGTGCAGCCGGTCGGCGAGCTTGATGATGATGACGCGGGCGTCCTTCGCGACCGACAGCAGGAGCTTGCGGTAGTTCTCGGCCTGCTCCTCCACGGTCGACCGGAAGGTGAGGGTGGAGAGCTTGGTGAGCCCGTCGACCAGCTCCGCCACCTCGGGACCGAAGGTGCGTCGGATATCCTCGACCGAGACGTCCGAGTCCTCGACCACGTCGTGCAACAGGGCGGCCGCGATAGTGACGGAATCCATCTGCTGCTCGGCGAGAATCGTCGCGACGGCCACCGAGTGCGAGACGTAGTCGTCCCCCGATTGACGCTTCTGGCCCCGGTGGGCCTGGGCGCTCACCTGGTAGGCCCGCCCCAGCAGGTCGAGGTCGAGGCGGTCGCGCTGCAGCGCGACCGCTCGCGCGAGCTCGGGGGCGAGGAGGGGGGCCGTGCTGGTCACCTGTGGACGATGGCGAGGTACGGTCGCCGCGTCAACGCGGCAGGCAAAACGTCAGGCGGCGCCAGCGCTCCCAGGGGGTCGAAGGCCGCTCCCGCGTCAGGGCGGGAGGCCCAGGCGTGCGAGCGCCGTGAACCGGGGTCCTACAGTAGTCCCGCTTCTGCGAAGCTCACGTAGCCATCGCCTCCGACGATCACGTGGTCGTACACCGGAAGGTCGAGCAGCCGGCCTGCATCCACGAGCTGCCGCGTCACGGCCCGGTCGTCCGCCGAGGGCGTCGGGTCGCCGCTCGGGTGGTTGTGCACCACGATGATCCCGGCCGCCGCCTCGGCGATCGCCGCCCGGAACACCTCCCGCGGGTGCACCAGCGAGCTGTTCAGGATCCCCCGCGTAATCAAGAGGTCGCCGAGGATCTGACTCTGGCTGCCCAGGGCCAGCACGTGGAACTCTTCCACGGCGAGGTCCCGCAGCCGGGTCCCGTAAAAGCGCTGCACGTCCGCGGGCCCCCGGACGCGCTCCGGGGGCGGGTCCGTCTCGGTCCCCACCCGGCGCCCCAGCTCGAGCGCCGCGACCACGCGAGCGGCCTTCCCGCGGCCGACGCCCGGCACGCGCGCCAGGTCCGCGGAGGGCCGCCCGGCGAGCCGGCGCAACGACCCGTCTACCCGGGCGAGCACCTCACCAGCGACGGCGAGCGCGTCCCGTCCGGCGCACCCCGTGCCGAGGAGGATGGCCAGGAGCTCCTGCCCCGTCAGCGCCGCGGGGCCGACGCTCCACAAGCGCTCGCGCGGACGGTCCCGTTCCGGGCGCTCGGACAGGCGGAGGGACATGGACCCAACCTAGCGGCACTCAACGGAATAGGACGTACCGGAGGAACGCATGAGGTAGCCACAAAAACGGGAGAGATCTAGCGGCGTGCGGACTCTCAGGTTCCATTCTCCTCATCCTTGGGCGGGCCGCGGAGCGTTTCACCCGCGCGGATCTGCGACGTGGCCACGCGGCCGGCTGCGCCTCGATTTTCTTGCAGAGGAGCGCCCTATGCTAGCCCGAGCGAAGACCTCCCGGCTCATGCCCTCGATGTTCCTGTTCGCGACCGCTGCGCTGCTTCCCGCTGCCTGCACGAACGACCGGCCGAACACGACCGGACCGAACAGTGAGGGAAGCGCGCGCTTGACAGGGAGCGCGAGCTTTGATCGTGAGCGCGAGCACGGCGAGGACGACGGGGATTTCTTGTCCCTTGTGTCCTTTATCGGACCAGGGAGGGGTCGGATCCGTGCTACGCGTGTCCCACATCCGACGACTCCGGGGAATTTTGCAGTACACATTGAGCTCAGAATCCGCCACGCGAAGCCGAATACGAACTACCTAGTACAGCGCGCGCCAGAGGCCTTCTCTCCCCCAAGCGCCCCCCCGGTCGGCTTCGACGTTGCTACACTCACAGATGGGTCCTGCCAGCGCGGCCTCGCCATTGCGCCGTGGTCCACCCTCGTGCCGGCGGCGCCGGCCTTTAGCACGTTCCCCGACCAAGCGCATGGGTCGCCAGCTCTCATCTTCACCACTGACGGAGATGGAAGCGGCGCGGCAGACTTCGTTTTCGCAATCGGGAATCCGCTTCCGTTGTTCGACGTCACGTTTCGGGTGATCGAAAACAGTCCCGCACCGACGTCGGTCCTGCAGAGCGACTGTACCGTCTTGCCCCTGCTCTAGCCGAGCAGGCATATCGTCACGAGGGCCTCAGGGGCGTCATCCCTGAGACTCTCGACGTTGGACTTCACCCGCTCGCCCCGTGGCATTTCTTGAACTTCTTACCGCTCCCACACGGACACGGGTCGTTGCGACCGACGCCGGCGTAGGGATTCGTCGCGACGCCCGCTCCAACCGGAGACGGCTGAGACACCGCGGCCGGATCTGCTCCGACGAGGCCATCGGCAGCCGGCTTGCTCGCCACCATGGGCGTGGGACGGCGCGGCGACGGCCCCCTCACGAGTCCTCCTCCGAGGCCCGGGGCCGGACCCGGCCGGCCGCCGGCAGGCCCGGTGAAGGATCCTCCGCGAGCGGGCGGCGGCCCGATCTCGATCTGCAGCTTCAGCCAGCGCTCGGCGAAGGTCGCGTGGACGTCGTGCATCAGGCCGACGAACATTTCGTAGCCTTCCCGCTTGTATTCGATGAGCGGGTCCTTCTGGCCCCACTGTCGGTAGTGAATCGCGGCCTTCAGCTGGTCCAGGTCGTAGAGATGGTCCTTCCATTTCTCGTCGATCACCGTCAGCGTGACGTGCGACAGCGCCTGCGCACCGATGTTCACCGCACCGACCTTGGCTTCGATCTCCTTGAAGTGGTCCAGCTTCGCCTGGAAGGCTTCGCGTGCCGCCTGCTGCGCCACCCGCACCAGCTCGTCGCGGCTGCGAATTTTCTGAGGGTCGGTGAGGCCCGGGATGGAGATGAGGAACTTGAGCAGAAACTCGGTCTCCATCAGGGCGCGGTCCCAGCGGTAGGCATCCTTCGTGTCACCGATCAGCTCATCGGCGAGCTCGGCGACGGCCTGCTCGACCATGCGCAGCGCCTCGGCCTTGAGCTCCTCCCCCCCTTCGAGCGCGAACAGGCGCAGCGAGTAGATCACCTCCCGCTGCTGGTTCATGACGTCGTCGTATTCGAGCAGCTTCTTGCGGGCCTGGAAGTTCTGCAATTCGACGCGCTTCTGGGCCTGCCCGATGGCGCTCGTCACCCACGGGTGGGTGATGACCTCGTTCTCCTCGGCGCCGGTGCGGTCCATCCAGCGCGCGATGCGATCGGACCCGAACAGCCGCATCAGGTCGTCCTCGAGCGACAGGAAGAACACGCTCTGGCCAGGATCGCCCTGACGACCGGAGCGGCCGCGCAGCTGCCGGTCGATGCGCCGCGCTTCGTGCCGCTCGGTGCCGATGATCACGAGTCCGCAGGGGGGATCGTCGTTGCAACCCAGCTGCTTGAGCTCTTCGGCGGAAAGGTCGGGCCGCTCGATCTGCTGGCCGAAGGGGGCCTCGTGCGCCGTGATTCCGCAGACCTGACACTTTTTCACGCCGGGACCGAGTTTAATATCGGTCCCCCGGCCGGCCATGTTGGTCGCGATCGTGATGGCGCCCGGCTGCCCCGCCTGCGCCACGATCTCCGCCTCGCGCTGGTGATACTTGGCGTTCAAGACCTCGTGCCGGAACCCGCGTCGCTTCAGCATGCGCGACAGCGTTTCGGAGACGTCCACGTTCACCGTCCCCACGAGGACCGGCAGCCCGCGCTCGTGCTGGCGCTCGACCTCGTCGAGGATCGCGTTGTACTTCTCGCGTCGCGTCTTGTAGATGAGGTCGTGTTTATCGACCCGCCGCACCGGCCGGTTGGTCGGGATCACCACGACTTCGAGCCCGTAGATCTGGAAGAACTCCGTCTCTTCGGTCTCCGCCGTGCCGGTCATGCCGGCGAGCTTGTCGTACATCCGGAAGTAGTTCTGGATGGTGATGGTGGCCAGGGTTTGGCTCTCCTCCTGGACGGCCACGCCTTCCTTTGCTTCCACGGCCTGGTGGAGACCTTCCGACCAGCGCCGCCCGTGCATCAGGCGTCCGGTGAACTCGTCGACGATCAGGACCTTGCCGTCCTGCACCACGTAGTCCACCTCCCGTTCGTACAGGGCGTGGGCCTGGAGCAGCTTGTGGATGATGTGCAGCGTCTCGCTCTTCATGGCGTAGTCCGCCTCGATCTGGCGACGACGCTCGATCTTCTCCTTGGGTGCGAGGCTCTCGTCGCGCTCGATCTCGTGCACGGCGTGCGAGATATCCGGGACCACAAACAGGTTCGGGTCCTCGGGCGACATCGTCTCGACACCCTTGTCCGTCAAGTGCACGGAGTGCCCCCGCTCGTCGAGCACGAAGTAGAGATCCTCCTCGACGTTGCGCATCTTCTGCTCGCGCGCGGGCAGCTTCCGGTCGGCCAGCACGTCGAGCTCCACCCGCTGCACCTGGGTCTTCACGCCCGGCTCCTGCAGCAGCTTCAGGAGCTTCTTGTTCTTGGGCATGCCGAGCTGCGCCTGATACAGGAGGACCGCGCCCTCGGATGCGGTCTTCGCCTCCGCGACCAGCGGCTCCGCCCGGGCGATGAGATCGTTCACGATGGCGGTTTGCTTCCGCACCAGCTGCACGACCTGGGTGTTGAACTGCGCGTATTTCTCGTCCGACTCGCTGCCGACCGCGCCCGAGATGATGAGCGGTGTGCGGGCCTCGTCGATCAGAATCGAGTCGACCTCGTCGATCATCGCATAGGCGTGCCCCCGCTGGACGCGCTGCTCCAGCGTGAACACCATGTTGTCGCGCAGGTAGTCGAAGCCGAACTCGTTGTTCGTGCCGTACGTGATGTCGCACAGATAGGCCGCCCGGCGCTCCGGCGTCGACGGCTCCGTATCGTCGATGCAGCCGACCGTGAGGCCGAGCCACGTGAAGAGGTGGCCCATCCACTGCGAGTCGCGGCGAGCGAGGTAGTTGTTGACAGTGACGAGATGAGCGCCCCGGCCCGCAAGCGCGTTGAGGTACAGCGGGAGGGTCGCCACGAGCGTCTTGCCCTCGCCCGTCGCCATCTCGGCGATCTTCCCCTGATGCAGCACGATGCCGCCGATCAGCTGCACGTCGTACGGCACCATGTCCCATTTGAGGGGGTGGCCGGTGACGACCACCTCGCTGCCCACCAGCCGGCGGCACGCCTCGCGCACCGTGGCGAAGGCCTCCGGGAGCACCTCGCTGAGCGCTTCCTGGAGCGCCTTCACATACGCGGCCTCGGCCAGGGACAGCGTCTGGCTCAACTCCACACGCTGGTCGGCGTCCGGGCAGTCGTGCTTCTCCCGCTTCAAGCGCTCGACCTCCGCGGCGAGCGTTCCCGTGCGCTCGGCGATGAGACCACGCAGCTTCGGCGTCTGCCCCCGCAGCTCCTCGTCCGACAGCGCCTTGAGCCGCTCCTCGTGGCGATGAATCGCGTCCACGATCGGGCGGATCCGCTTCAGCTCGCGCTGGAACTGCGTCCCGAAGATCTTGGTGAACCAACCTTTTTGCATCAACCCTCTATTCGCGATACAGCCCGCGCGCCGCGATGTACTCGCGCACGGCATCGGGCACCAGATAGCGGATGGAGCGGGCCCGCCGCACGCGCTCCCGGATCATCGTGGCGGATACGTCCACGGCGGGCACCTCGATCACCCGGCGGATCGCCGGGTGCCGGGGGGGCGACGCTCCCGGTCGCGCGAACACCACCACGTCCGCCAGCGCGGGCAGCGCGTCGACCTGGTACCAGGCGGCCAGCTCGGCGGCGGCGTCCGCTCCCAGCAACAACGCGAACCGGTTCCCCGGCTCCCGCTCGGCCAACGCCTGCAGCGTCCGGACCGTGTATGACGGAGCTGGGAGCGCGAGCTCGATGCGCTCGACGCTCAGGCGCGGATTGCCTGCGACGGCAAGGTCCAACATCTCCGCCCGCTGCTCGGGTCCGGCCTGGTGCGCCGCTCGCTTGAACGGCTGGACGCGCGCCGGGAGGAACCGAACCTTGGCATCGAGCGCTTCCCCCGCTGCTTCCGCGGCAACCAGGTGCCCGACGTGCACGGGATCGAACGAGCCGCCGAACAGGGCCTCCACGCGAGGTCAGGACGGCGTGGCGGTGCTCGAGTCGGCCGGGCAGGACTTGTCGAGCCCCTCGGTCTGCGGAAAATAGCGTCGCAGGTGCCCGCAGGTCTCCTTCAACTCGTCGCCGTACCCGATGACGCGATAACTGTCCACCAGCCGCATCAGCGCGTCGGGGACGCTCGACGTCCCGGGATAGGTCGCGATCACGTCCTTGAAATAGATGATCGCGGAATCGTAAGCGCGTCGCCGGAAGTAGAACATCCCGTTCCGGTAGTCCTTCTGGGAAAACCACTCCCGCAGCTGCTGCACATGAACCTGCGCCCGGGCGGCTGCGTCGGTCGCCGGATACCGCCCGGCCAGCTCCTGGTAGATGGCGAGCGCCGTTTCGCCGTACGACGGATCCAGCTCCGGTTTCCGCCACAGCCGCAGGTTCGCATCGCCCGCTCGCAGCAGGGCCAGGGGGGCATACTCGCTGGTCGCGTACTGATCCGCGACCTGGCGAAACTCATGGGCCGCCTGAACGCGGTCCCCCGTCTGGAAGTAACACTCGGCGAGATGGTATCGCACGTCGGCCAGCTCGGGCTGGCTGGGCCCCAGCTCGTAGGTGAGCCGGCGGAACGATACCAGCGCCTTGCCGAAGTTCCCGCCGCGAAACTGGGCGCGTGCCTTCGCCAGCTCGACGATCGGATCCGGGGCGGGCACGACGCGGGGTCCATGGTGGCAGGCCGCCAGGAGCGCGGCGCCGGCGATGAGCAGAAAACGCAGCATGGTCCTCACGGTCGGTTCGGCGGTGACGGCGCGTCCGCTTTGCCGAGAGCGTTGATTTTCTCCTGGGCCCGCTGGGTGATGGTGTCCCCGGGCGCGCCACCCACCAGCGCCTGCTGGTAGCTCTCCAACGCCGCCGCCACGTCGCCCTGCGCGAGCTTCACGTCTCCGAGCCCGAGAAACGCGCCGCGCACCACCTCCGTGGGCGCCCCCGGCGCGGTGGCCCGCCGGAACCAGTCTTCCGCTTCGGCGGGCTTCCCCTTCTCCAGCAACCGCTGACCCTCGACCAGCGAGCACAACCCCAGCCCCTCGCGCGCACGGTCCGCGACCGCGGGCTCCCGCTGCCGCCGGATCACGCCCTCGAACGCCGGCACGGCCGTGACGCAATCGCGCGCCCGCACCGCCGCCATCCCGTATACGAACAGGAGCGAGTCGGCCATGCGCGCGTCCGCGGCGGCCGCGACCGCGCCCGGCAAGAGCGCCATCGCGCCGGCCGTGTCGCCGCGGTCCGCGGCGTCGAGAGCCGCGAGCCGGGTGTAGCGGCCGAGTGGCCGGGTGGGAGCGATCGCCCGGAGTCCCGCCAGCCCCTTCGCCGCATCGGTGCGATCGTTGGCGGCGAGCGCCGCCCGGGCGACCCGCTCGAGGCCGTCAGCGGCCTCCCCGCCGCGCGATCCGTCCCGCTCCCCGAGCAGCACGTACCCGTCCACGGCCGCGGCGTACTCGCCGACGTGGAGCGCCGCCGCCGCGGCTTTGGCGTTCAGGTCCGCGCTGCCGGGGTGGGCCTTCAACCCGAGCTGGTATTCAGCGAGCGCGTCGCGGTACGCCCCCGCCGCGTAGGCACGGTCGCCCAGCTCCTCGTGGTCGGCGGCGCTCGGCTGGCAGGCGAGGCCCAGCGCGACACCCAGCAGGACCCAGCGTCTCACGACTTCTTCTTCCGGCCGGATCGACTCGGGGAGTGCGGCGGATCACCGTCCCCACCGGAAGCCGACACGGCCACCGTCACGGGCGAGTCGTTCCGGGCCAGCATCGCCAGGTAGGCTTCCACCCGCGGATCCTCCGGCCGGCGCTCGCGGCATTCCTCCCACACCGCCTTCGCGGCGAGCCCGTCCCCGGCGAGGTAACAGGCAAGCCCGAGCATCGCGGCCGCGTCGAGGTAGGTGGGACGCGCGCGCACGATGATCTCGAAGTGCTCGCGCGCGTCGAGCGCGCGCCCAGCCTCGAGCAGCATGCGGCCCAGCTTGTAGCGCAGGTCGTGAAACGCCGGGCCCAGGGTGAGCGCCTCCTGGTACTGCCCGATCGCCTGCATCAAGCCGCCGGCCCCGAGGTACGCGTCGCCCAGGGCGGCGTGCTGGTTGGCCAGCTTCGAGGCCACGTGGGCCGCGAACCCCTGCCGCGGCTCACCGCCGACTTGGGCGGCGCGCCGAAACGCTACGTCCGCTTCCGCCTCCCGTCCCAGCTCGTTCAACACGATGGCGCGGTGCACCAGCGCTTCGACGTAATGGGGGTTGAGCACCAGGGCGCGGTCGAGCTGCGCGAGCGCCTGATCCTGCTGGCCCACGAGTGAGTAAGACAGCCCGAGCAGGTGGTGTGCGTCGGCGAACGCGCGGCCCGCCGCCACCACCTCCTCGAGCAGGTGGATCGCCCCGTAATAGTCCTGTAGCTGAAACCGCTCCCGAGCCTGCTCGACCAGATGCTCAGCGCTCACGTCCATGTATCGCCTCATACCAGCGGACGAACTGCCGAATGCCTTCCTCGATGCCGACCGCGGGACGGTACCCCAGCTCGCGCTCGGCGCGCCGCAGGTCCGCCGCGGTAAGCCGCACGTCACCCGGCTGGTCGCCGTGGCGCTCGATCCGGACCTCGCGCCCCAGCGTCCGCCCGATCAGCTCGATCAGCCGATCGAGGCGTACTCGCGCCCCGCCACCGATGTTGATCGGCTGCGCGAGCCCCGTCGGCCGGGGACGGGCGGTCCATTCCACGGCGGCGAGGACGCCGTCCACGCAGTCCGTAATATAGGTATAGTCGCGCTCGCTCGACCCGTCTCCGTGCATCCGGACCGGCTGTCCGGCGGCGACGAGGCGGGTGAACCGGTGGATCGCGAGGTCGGGCCGCTGGCGCGGCCCGTACACCGTGAAGAACCGCAGGCAGGCGATCTGCATGCCGTACAAGTGTGCGAACGCGTGCGCCATCAGCTCCCCGGCGCGCTTGCTGGCGGCGTAAGGCGAGATCGGCCACACCGCCGCCGTGTCTTCGGCGAAGGGGGCGGGGGTGGCGTCGCCGTACACCGAGGACGACGAGCCGAAAACGATGCGCCGCAGCCCGGCGCGCCGCGCGGCCTCGAGCACGCGCACGGTCCCGGTCACGTTGGTGTCGCCGTACGAGGCGGGGTCCTCGAGGGAAGGGCGTACACCGGGGCGCGCCGCGAGATGCAGGACCACCGACACGCCGTCCAGCGGCAGGACATCGCGGACGATGTCCGCCTCGACGAAGCGGAAGCCCCCGGCACGGCGCAGCCCGTCGAGGTTCCGTTCCTTCACGGCGCGGGGGTAGAAGGGATCGAAGTTGTCGACGCCCACCACGTCGTCACCCCGGGCGAGGAGTGCCTCGCACACGTGCGAGCCGATGAACCCGGCCGCGCCCGTGACGAGCAGACGGGCGCTCACGCCGCCGTGAGCCCGCGGAAATATTCGATGGTGCGGCGCAGCCCGTCTTCGAGTGAGACCTTCGGCTCCCACGCGAGGGTCTCCCGGGCACGCTGGATGTCGGGCTGGCGGACCTTCGGATCGTCGGTGGGGAGGGGCTGCTCGACCAGGCGACTGCGACTCCCCGTGAGGCGCAGCACGAGCTCGGCCAGCTGACGCACCGTGAACTCGTTGGGGTTGCCGATGTTCGTCGGCTCGGCTCCGCCGCGCTCGAACAGCCGCACGATGCCCTCCACGAGGTCGTCCACATAGCAGAAGGAGCGGGTCTGCGAGCCGTCGCCGTACACCGTGAGCGGCTCCCCCCGGAGCGCCTGCACGATGAAGTTCGACACCACCCGCCCGTCGTGCGGTCGCATGCGGGGACCGTACGTGTTGAAGATCCGTACAATCCGGGTGTCGAGATCGTGGTAGCGATGATAGGCCATGGTGATGGCTTCTGCGAAACGCTTGGCCTCGTCATATACGCCCCGGGGCCCGACCGGGTTCACATTACCCCAGTAGCTCTCCGGCTGGGGATGCACGAGCGGGTCACCGTAGACTTCCGATGTCGACGCGAGCAGAAATCGCGCGCCCTTCGCCTTCGCGAGACCGAGGGCCTTATGGGTGCCGAGCGACCCGACCTTGAGCGTCTGGATCGGCAACTCCAGGTAATCGACCGGGCTTGCCGGGCTCGCGAAGTGCAGCACACCCTCGAGCGGCCCTTCCAACTCGATGAAGTTGGCCACGTCGTGCAGGATCAGCTGGAAGCTCGGGTGGCTCTTTAAGTGGACGAGGTTGGCCTTGTTGCCGGTGATGAAGTTGTCCATCCCGACCACGCGGTGGCCGAGCGCGAGCAGGCGGTCGCAGAGGTGCGAGCCGAGAAACCCGCCGGCGCCGGTTACGAGGACACGCATGCCACGGGGCGACCGATGCTCTCGTAGATGAACCCGAGCCGGGCCATGCGTTTGGGGTCGTACAGGTTCCGTCCATCCACGATCACCGGCCGGGTCAGGGCCTGCTTGATCCGGTCGAAGTCGGGGTTACGATACTCGAGCCACTCAGTGACGATCGCGAGCGCGGCCGCGCCGTCCACGGCGTCGTACACGCTCTTGGCGTAGGTCACCCGATCCCCCAGGTGGCGGCGCGCGGACGCGAGGGCCGCCGGGTCGTGCACGCGCACGCGTGCGCCCGCCGCGAGCAGCTGCTCCACCAGCACGAGCGCCGGGCTTTCCCGCACGTCGTCGGTTTCGGCCTTGAAGGCGAGTCCCCAGACGGCGACCGTGGCGCCGCGCAGGCCGTCCCCGAGCCGACGTGCGAGCTTTTCGAAGAGCACGCGCTTTTGCCGCTCGTTCGCGGCCTCGACCGCGTGTAGAATGTCGAGCGACACGCTGCGGTCTTCGCCGGTGCGGATCAGGGCTTTCACGTCCTTCGGGAAGCAGGACCCGCCGTAGCCTGGTCCCGGAAACAGGAACGCCGGTCCGATGCGCCGGTCCGTCCCGATTCCCTTGCGGACCAGGGTCACGTCGGCGCCGACGGCGTCGCACAGCAGCGCGATCTGATTCATGAATGAGATGCGCGTCGCCAGCATGGCGTTGGACGCGTACTTGGTCATCTCCGCCGACGACAAGTCCATGAAGATGATCGGATTCCCGGTCCGCACGAACGGCGCATACAACTGCGCCATCGCGTCTGCCGCTTCCTCCGAATCGACGCCCACGATGACGCGGTCCGGCTTCATGAAGTCTTCGACCGCGGCGCCCTCTTTGAGGAACTCGGGATTGGCGCAGATGTGAAACGCGGTCGTTGTGTGTTTGGCGATTTCGGCGCGCACCCGCTCCGCGGTGCCGACGGGAACCGTGCTCTTGGTGACGACCAGTTTGGAACGGTCCATGTGTCGGCCGATGGTGCGCGCCACGTCGAGTACGTGCTGTAGATCAGCCGAGCCGTCCTCGCCGGGAGGCGTCCCGACCGCGATGAAGATCACGTCCGAGCGTCGGACCGCCGCACCGACCTCGGTGGTGAACTCCAGTCGACCGTCACGCTGGTTGCGCACCACGAGCGGCTCGAGCCCGGGCTCGTGGATGGGAAGTCGGTTCTGGCGCAGGCCGTCGATCTTCTTGGCGTCCACGTCCGCACACACGACGTCGTTGCCCGTCTCGGCCAGGCATGCTCCGGCGACGAGGCCAACGTACCCCGTACCGACGACGGCGATCTTCACTGCTCCTGCCGCCGATGCCGCGCCCGCGCCAGGGCGTTTCGCGTATCGACCACCAGACGAGCGCACCGCTCGACCAGGGCGTAGTCGACATCCGAGTGATCGGTCACGATGACCACGCAGTCGGCGCCCGCGAGCGTCTCCGAGGTGAGCGGCCGCGACGCGAGATCGATGTCCTCGTGCTTGAGCTTCCGGACGTGTGGATCGTGATAGGAGACCACCGCGCCGCGTCGTTGCAGGAGGCGGATCACGTCCAGGGCCGGGCTCTCGCGGATGTCGTCGATGTCCTTCTTATACGCGACGCCCACGACCAGCAGGTTGCTGCCCCGCGCCGCACGCCCCTGCTCGTTCAGACGATCGACCACGCGCCCGACCCAGTATTCCGGCATCTCGGCGTTGATCTCGCCCGCCAACTCGATGAATCGCGTGCGATAGTTGAGCGTCCGCATCTTCCACGCGAGATAATGGGGATCGAGCGGGATACAATGGCCCCCGACGCCGGGGCCCGGCGTGAACTTCATGAACCCGAACGGCTTCGTCGCCGCGGCCTCGATCACTTCCCACACGTCGACACCGAGCTTGTCGCACACGATCGCCATCTCGTTGACCAGTCCGATATTCACGCTGCGAAACGTGTTTTCGAGAATCTTCACGAGCTCGGCCGCTTCGGTGGAAGACACGGCCACGAGGCGTTCGATCGCCGGCTCGTAAATCGCCATTGCCACGCGTCGACAGGCCGCCGTGAGCCCACCCACCACCTTGGGCGTGTTGTGCGTGTTCCACTTCGGGTTTCCGGGGTCCACCCGCTCCGGTGAGAACGCGAGGAAGAAGTCCTCCCCCACCTTGAGCCCCGTACCCTCCAGTGCGGGGAGCATCAGCTCGCGCGTGGTACCAGGATACGTCGTGGATTCGAGCACGATGAGCTGGCCGCGCCGCAGTGCCAGCTTCACCGCGTTGGTCGCCGCGAGCACGTAGCTCACGTCGGGGTCCTTCGTCTTGGACAGGGGGGTGGGCACGCAGATCGACACGACGTCGGGCTCGCGCAGCCGCCCCAGGTCCGTCGTCGCAGTGAACATGCCGTCCTTCGTGAAGGACCCCACCTCCGCGCTCGGCACATCCTGGACGTGGGAGCGTCCCTGGGTCAGACCCTCCACGACCGCTTTGCTGACGTCGAACCCGAGCACGCGAAAGCCGGCGCGCGCGAACTCCATCGCGAGCGGCAGGCCCACGTAGCCGAGACCCACGATCCCGATCAGCGCGGAGCGATCCTTGGCCTTGGCGATCAGGACGTCGGCCGGAGTCTGGACGGCGGGGCTCATAGGGGCACCGGCGCGCCGCCGGTCGCCAAGGAGCGCGTCGCCGCCTCGAGCACCGTGACGACGCGGACTCCATCCTCCGCGCTCGCGCGGGGCGGCTCCGACCCCCGGGCCACACGGACGAAGTGGCCGAGCTCGGCGGCGAGCGGCTCGACGTTGGGAATCTTGGGGATGAAGATGTCGCCCTCCCGGACCGACAGCGCCTCGCCGTATGACCCGTACTCCGGCGGCCGTTCTACGCCCTTATCATAGATACGGAGCTTCTCGCGCGCCTCCATATCGTCGAACACGACCATTTTCTTCGCTCCTACCACGGTAAGTTTCCGTGCCTTGTGAGGGTCAAGCCACGACAATTGCACGTGCGCGAGCACGCCGCTCCCGAACTCCATGGTCAGGAAGACGACGTCCTCGACTTTCGGCTGCAGGTAGCTCTTCCCCTGCGCTGCTACCCGTATGGGGGCATCCCCGAGCAAGTACAGTGCCACAGAGACATCGTGGGGCCCGAAGCTCCACAGGGCGTTCTCGTCAGCGCGCACCTGCCCCAGGTTGACGCGGAGACCATACAGGTAATAGATCCGCCCAAGATCTCCCCCCTGCACCAGCGCCCGCAACCGCTCCACCGCGGGGTGAAACACCAGCAAGTGGCCCGCCAGCACGGGGACGCGGGCGTCCGCGGCGGCCCGCGCGACGGCCTCCGCGTCCCTCACGCTCAAGGCGAAAGGCTTTTCGACGAGACACGGCTTTCCAGCCTCGACGCACTGCAACGCGAACCGGGCGTGCGTGGCCGCCGGTGACGCGATCACGACCGCGTCCACCCGGCCCAGGAGATCGGCGGCGTCGGCCGTGACGTGCGCCGCAGGGTACTGCCGCGCCACGACCTCGCGCACCTTCGCGTCGGCGTCGCAGACTGCCGCCAGCTCCCCCTCCGCCAGGCCCGCGACGGTGCGGACATGGTTCCGGCCCCACGCGCCGGCGCCGATCACGCCGAGCTTGAGCCGACTCACCGATAGAATCCACGGATGGTCTCGATCACGCAGTCGAGCTGCCCGCGCGTCAGCTCCGGGTAGACAGGCAGCGACAGCACCTCGGCTGACGCCCGCTCCGACTCGGGCAGCCGGCCCGGCCGGTACCCCAAATGTCTGAAGCAGGGCTGCAGGTGCAGCGGCACGGGATAATAGACCGCGTTTCCGATCCCCTGACTCTTGAGGTGCGCCTGGAGCTGGTCCCGGCGCTCGACGCGCACGGTGTACTGATGGAAGATGTGCTCGTTCGCAGGGTCCACCGCCGGCGGTCGGACCGCCGGGAGATCGGCGAGCCCGCGCGTGTAATACGCCGCGTGCTCCCGGCGCTTCGCCGACCAGGCCGCGAGGTGCGGCAGCTTCGCCAGTAGCACGGCGGCCTGGAGCGAGTCGAGCCGCGAGTTGGTGCCCACCTCGTCGTGGTGGTACTGCTTCGCGCCGCCGTGCAGCCGGAGCCTCCGGAGGCGCTCGGCCAGGGCGTCGTCCGACGTGACCATCATCCCGCCGTCACCCCACGCACCCAGGTTCTTGCTCGGAAAGAAAGAGAACCCGCTGGCCCACCCGAGCTCGCCCGCCATGCGCCACTCCCCGTCAATCGAGCGGCGCGCGCCAATCGCCTGGGCCGCATCCTCGACGATCTTGACGCCGTGAGCCCGCGCGATCGCCAGCAGACGCTCCATGTCGGCCATCTGGCCGTACAGGTGAACCGGTAGGATGGCACGCGTGCGGGGCGTGATGGCGGCCTCCACCGCGGCCGGATCGATATTGAAGGTGTCGGGCTCGATGTCCACGAACACCGGTGTCCCGCCTGCGTTATGGATCGCCCCGGCGGTGGCGAAGAACGTGAACGGCGTCGTAATGACCTCGTCTGCGGACTCGAGGTCGAGCGCTTTGAGCGGCAGTAGCAGCGCGTCCGTCCCGCTCGCACACGCGATGCCGTGCCGCGCGTGAGCGATCCGGGCCACCGCAGCCTCGAGCTGTAGCACCGGAGGGCCCATCACGAATTGCTGCGACTCGACGACCGCCAGCAGTGCGGGAAGGACCTCGTCCCGGATGGTGCGATGCTGCGCCACCAGGTCGAGCAGAGGCACGTTCACGATATCACCGTCACCTGGGCGGGCGACTATCCCACGCGGCGGGGCGAGGCGGGCCGAGCCGTCGGCTGGAGGGCGCCATTCGACTCCTCGTACGGGGTGCCGCACACGGCGCAGGTGGCTTTGCCGCCCGACACCAAGAGCCGCTCGCCGCACTGGCACATCCATCCCACGCGACGCGCCGGCACGCCCACCATCAGCGCGTACGCCGGCACGTCGGACGTCACGACCGCTCCCGCGCCGATGAACGCGTACTCGCCGAGCGTGACGCCGCACAGGATGGTCGCGTTGGCACCGATCGAACTGCCCCGCTTCACGCGCGTGGACCGGTATTCGCGCTTGCGCGACACGTGGCTCCGGGGGTTCAGCACGTTGGTGAACACGCACGACGGCCCGCAGAACACGTCGTCCTCGAGGGTCACGCCCTCATAGATCGACACGTTATTCTGGATCTTGACGTTGTTGCCGATGCGCGTGCCGGGCATCACCACCACGTTCTGGCCCAGGTTGCAACGCTCGCCGATCACCGCGCCGGCCATGACGTGGCAGAAGTGCCAGATCTTGCTTCCCCGGCCGACCTGCGCCCCGTCGTCGACATAGCTCGATTCGTGGACGAAGAACTCCGCCATCTAAACCCCGATCACCTTGACCTCGAGCTCCAGCTCGACGCCCGTCTTCTTGGCGACCGTCTTCCGCACGTGTTCGATGACCTTGAGCACGTCACTCGCAGTCGCGGTGCCGGTGTTGACGATGTAGTTCGCATGCAGCGGCGACACCTGGGCGCCGCCGATGGTAAAGCCCTTCAACCCGCATTCGTCGATCAGCGCGCCGGCGGTACGCGGGCCGCCTGGATTCCTGAAGACCGAGCCGCAGCACGGCTGGTCGAACGGGGTGCCGGCCTTCCGCCACCGCAGCAGGCGCGCCTGCAAGTCTTTCAGCTTCGCGGGCGGCTCCTCGATCAACGCCAGCTTCGCCTCGAGCACGATCACGTTGCCAAGGTTCGAGGAGCGGTACTTGAACGAGATCTGCTTGCGCGGGACCTGTCGCATCTTCCCCTTGGCGTCCATCACGGTGGCTTCCGTGAGCACTTCCGCGAACTCGGCGCCATGCGCGCCCGCATTCATGTACACGCCGCCGCCCACCGTGCCCGGGATCCCGATGAAGCGCTCCACGCCCGCGAAGCCCGCCTCGGCCGTGCGGCGGGCGAGCAGCGGCGTCGGCAGGCCCGCTCCCACGATCGCCGTCGCGCCCTTCATCTCGAAGCGGTCGAGACCCTTCCCGAGCCGGACGACAACCCCGGGGAAGCCGCCGTCCTTGACGAGCACGTTCGAGCCGAGGCCGAGCGCCACCCACGGCAGCCCGCGGTCGTGCGCGAGCTCCAGCGCCTTGGCGACGTCATCGACGTCGGCCGGTGTGACGAGGTAGCGCGCCGGTCCGCCGATTCGGTACGTGGTATGGCGTGCCAGGGGCTCGTTCTCGAGCACCCGCCCACGGAACTTGACCTTCGGCGCGGGCGGCGCGGCCGGGGCCGACGGCTTCGCGGCACCTTTGCCCGCCTTCCCCACCGGCTTGGCCGGTGGCTTCGCTACGCCCGGACTGCTTCCTTTGCGGCTCCCGGCGGCCGGCTTTCGACGGTCGTTCTTTCGTGCCATTCTTGGAGACTCCTCACGCTGCCCGTTCGGCTGCGCAGAGCGATGATCGCATCGCAGGCGGCGCTCGCGGCCGACATCGTCGTCGTGTACGGCACGCGGTGCATCAGCGCCGCCCGCCGGATCGCGTAGTCATCCGCCTGCGTGAACTTCCCGAGGGGCGTGTTGATCAGGAGCTGCACGTCGCCCGACACGATCAAGTCGATCGCGTTCGGCCGCCCTTCGTGCACCTTGGCCACTCGCTCGGCCGGCACGCCGCGGGTTCGCAGGTACCGCGCCGTGCCGTCGGTGGCCGTCAGACGAAACCCCATCTCGTGGAACCGCCGCGCGATCGGCAGCACGGTCGGTTTGTCCGAGTCGTTCACCGTCACGAAGATTCCGCCCGCAAGCGGCAGGCTGCCATCGGCGGCGATCTGCGCCTTGGCAAAGGCCATCCCGAAGCTGTCCGCCAGCCCCATCACCTCGCCGGTGGAGCGCATCTCCGGGCCCAGGATGGTATCGACGCCGGGCAGCTTCGTGAAGGGGAAGACCGCCTCCTTTACCGCCACCCCGGGGAGCGGAAGGTCATCGGGAACACCCAATTCGTCCAGGGTGTGCCCGGTCATCACCGCCGCCGCGAGCTTCGCCAGGGACACCCCAGTCGCCTTGCTCACGAACGGGACCGTCCGGGACCCTCGTGGGTTGACCTCCAGCACGTAGACGACGCCGTCCTTGATGGCGTACTGCACGTTGATTAACCCCACCACGCCAAGCGCTGCGGCGAACGCCTTGGTGTAGCGGCGCATCTCGTCGACCTGCCGGTCCCCGATCAGATAGGGCGGCAACACACAGGCGGAGTCCCCCGAATGGACCCCGGCGTCTTCGATATGCTGCATCACACCGCCAATGACGCACCGCGTGCCGTCCGCCAGGGCGTCCACGTCGCCCTCGAACGCGTCCTCGAGGAAGCGGTCGATCAGCACCGGATGCTCGGGCGCGACGCGAGCCGCCTTTTCGAAGTAGTCCCGCAGGGAGCCCTCATCATACACGATCTCCATCGCCCGCCCGCCCAGCACGTACGAGGGCCGTACCAGCACCGGGAAGCCGATGCGCTCGGCGACCTTCACGGCTTCCTCTACGGAGCGCGCCGCGCCGTTCGCGGGTTGTGTTATTCCGAGGCGGTCCGCCAGGGCTTCGAAGCGCCCGCGATCCTCCGCGATGTCGATCGAGTCGGGCGGCGTGCCGAGGATCGGGACTCCGGCCGCTTCGAGCGGCTTGGTCAACCGCAGCGGCGTCTGCCCGCCGAGCTGAACCACGACGCCCTTGGGCCGCTCCCAGCGCACGATCTCGAGCACGTCCTCCAGTGTGAGCGGCTCGAAGTACAGCTTGTCCGAAATGTCGAAATCGGTCGACACCGTTTCGGGGTTCGAGTTGATCATCACCGTCTTGAAGCCGAGCTCGCGGAACGCGAGCCCCGCCCGCACGCAGCAGTAGTCGAACTCCACCCCTTGCCCGATCCGGTTCGGCCCGCTGCCCAGGATCACGATGCCCTGCGCCCCGAGGGGCTCCGATTCGTTCTCCGCATCGTACGAGCCGTAGAGGTACGGGGTCACTGACGGAAATTCGCCGGCGCACGTGTCCACGGTCTTGTAGGCGGGGTGCACGGCGAGTCGCCACCGCGTCTCGCGCACCGCCTCCTCGGAGACCCCGCGCAGCGTCCCGAGCTGGGCATCCGAGAACCCCATGCGCTTCATGCGACGCAGCTCGGCGGCGCCGGTCTCCCCCTGGGGCAGCGCGGCGAACCAGCGCTCCGCCTCGAGCAGCTCTTCCATCTGAAAGAGGAACCAGGGATCGATTCCCGACGCCTGGGCGACTTCGTCCACCGAGACGCCCGCCAGCAGGGCCCGCTTGATCTGGAAGGCGCGCTCCGGAGTGGGCGTCCGCAGGGCGACGCGCAGATCCTCCGGGCTGTCGCTCGTCAGCCGGTCGTCCGCCAGGGACGCACCGATCACCCAGCCCGGCCGGCCGATCTCCAGCGCCCGGAGTCCCTTCTGGAACGCCTCTTTGAACGTGCGGCCGATGGCCATCGCCTCCCCCACGGACTTCATCTGCGTCGTGAGGCGGAAATCCGCCGTGGGAAACTTCTCGAACGCGAATCGCGGTACCTTGACCACCACGTAGTCGAGCACCGGCTCGAACGAGGCGGGGGTGGTCTTCGTGATGTCGTTCGGCAGCTCGTCGAGCGTATACCCGACCGCCAGCTTGGTGCCGATCCGGGCGATCGGGAAGCCCGTGGCCTTGGACGCGAGCGCGGACGAGCGCGACACCCGCGGGTTCATCTCGATCACGAGCATCTCGCCGTCGACGGGGTTCACGGCAAACTGGATGTTACAGCCGCCCGCCTCGACGCCGACCTCGCGGATGATGGCGATCGCCGCGTCGCGCATGCGCTGGTACTCGCGATCGCTCAGCGTCATCGCCGGCGCGACGGTGATCGAGTCGCCGGTGTGTACCCCCATCGGATCGAGATTCTCGATCGAGCACACGATGACCACGTTGTCCCGCCGGTCGCGCATGACCTCGAGCTCGAACTCCTTCCACCCGAGCACGCTGCGCTCGATCAGCGTCGTATGCAGCGGCGACAGCTCGAGCGCCCGCTCGACCAGCTCCTCGAGCTCGGTGCGGTTGTAGGCGACGCCACCGCCCGTGCCGCCCAGCGTGTACGACGGTCGAATGATCGCCGGGAAGCCGGTCTCGCCCGCGGCCGCGAGCCCATCCGCGACGGACGCCACGGTGCGGCCCACCGGCGTCGCCAGCCCGATGCGTCGCATCGCGGCGCCGAACTCCGCCCGGTCCTCTGCCATCTGGATGGCCCGTGCATTCGCGCCGATCAGCTCGACGCCGAAGCGCTCGAGCGTGCCGTCCTTGGCCAGCGCCATCGCCACGTTGAGCGCCGTCTGCCCGCCCATGGTCGGCAGCAGGGCGTCAGGCCGCTCCCGCTCGATCACCTTGCGCACCCACTCCGGCGTGACCGGTTCGATGTAGGTGCGGTCGGCGAGCTCGGGGTCCGTCATGATCGTGGCGGGGTTGGAGTTCACGAGCACGACGAAGTAGCCCTCTTCCGTCAGAGCCTTCGCAGCCTGGGTGCCCGAGTAGTCGAACTCCGCGGCCTGGCCGATCACAATCGGCCCGGAACCGATGAGCAGGATCCGCTCCAGGTCAGTCCGCTTGGGCATCGAGCACATCCCGTAACGTGTCGTCGAGCGCGTATCGGGGCGTCCACCCGGTGGCCCCGTGCAGCTTCGTCGCGTCGCCCACCAGGTGAAAGATGTCCCCCCCACGCACCAGGTCCGGGTCGGCCTCGGGAATGGGCCGTGCGCCGATCAGGTCGGCCAACCGGAAGAACAGCTCCTCGAGCGAAACGGCCTGCCCCGACGCCACGTTGTAGATCTCGCCCGGCTGCCCTTTGACCAGGAGTCGCGCGTAGGCGTCCACCACGTCCCGCACGTGCAGAAACTCCCGCACCGGCTCGAGGTTGCCGACCTTTACCACGGGGGCTGCGACCCGCTTCGCGAACCGCAGGCGCTCCGCGAAGGCCGGCACGACGAAACGCGTGTCCTGGCCGGGTCCGGTGTGCGCGAAGGCGCGGGCCACGATGACGCGGAGTCCGGTGCGACGCCACGCCTCGAGCCCCGCGAGCTCCCCGCCCGCTTTGCTCGCCGCGTAGGGCGAGCACGGGGCGACCGGATCGGTCTCGCGGCGCGGGCGCGGCTCGTGCGAGGCGCCGTACACCTCCCCCGTCGAGACGACCAGGACGACCGGATCGGCGCGGCCAGTACGCTTCGCTTCCCCGAGCACCTCCACGACACGGGCCGTGCCGGCGGCGTTCACGGTCCAGGCGTAGCCAGGGTCACGGGTCGCGTCGCTGCCCGACGAGACGGCGGCAAGGTGCACCACGGCGTCATACGGCAGGTCCACCACCTTCCGCACCGATGTGGCGTCCAGGAGCTCGAGGGGGAGCCACCGCACCGCCTCCCGCTCGGCGGGCGTGAGATCGGCCGCGGGGGGGACGGGTGCGGGACTCTGGCCCGGCCGCACCGCGCCGTACACCTCGCGGCCGTCTGCGAGCAGCCGGCGCACGACCCAGCGGCCCACGAAGCCGTCGGCGCCGGTCACGAGCACCTTCACGCCAGCCGCTCCAGATCCGCGTCCACCATCATGTGCACCAGTTCGGTCAAGCTCGTTTTCGGCGTCCACCCGAGCTCCCGTCCTGCCTTGCTCGGATCGGCCTGCAGCGCCTCGACTTCCGCGGGGCGCACGAAGCGCGGGCTCACTTTGACGTGGCGCTTCCAGTCGAGCCCCACGTGCGAGAATGCCAGCTCGCACAGCTCGCGCACCGAGTGCGTCGTTCCGGTGCCCACGACGTAGTCGGCGGGCTCGGGCCGCTGCAGCATCCGCCACATCGCGTCCACGTAATCGCCCGCGAAGCCCCAGTCGCGCCGGGCATCGAGGTTCCCCAGCTCGAGCTCCCGCGCCCGGCCCTTCACGATGCGCGCCACGCCGTCCGACACCTTGCGCGTGACGAACTCGAGCCCGCGGCGCGGCGACTCGTGATTGAAGAGGATGCCGCTGACGGCGTAGAGGCCGTAGGACTCGCGATAGTTGACGGTGATCCAGTGCCCGTAGACTTTGGCGACGCCGTACGGGGAGCGCGGGTAGAACGGCGTCGTCTCGCGCTGCGGCGTCTCCGACACTTTGCCGAACATCTCGGACGAGCTCGCTTGGTAGACGCGCGCCGTCGGGTGCGCGAGACGAACGGCCTCGAGCAGGCGGGTGACGCCCAGGGCGGTGAACTCGCCGGTCAGCACGGGCTGCGTCCACGACGTGGGGACGAAGCTTTGGGCCGCCAGATTGTAGATCTCGTCCGGCTTCGCGTCGCGCACCACGGTCGTGAGCGAATGCTGGTCCAACAAGTCCGCAGGCACGATGTGGACGCGGTCGAGCAGATGCCCGATGCGTTCGTAGGAGTCGTGCGACGTGCGGCGGACCACGCCCACCACCTCGTAGCCCTTCGCCAGCAACAGCTCGGCGAGATAGGAACCGTCTTGGCCCGTGATCCCGGTGATCAGCGCGGTGCGTCGGGGTTGCCCCGCCCGCGGAGCCGGTTTAGCTTTGTGCGCCCTGCCCGTCCGGGCGGGGGTGTGCCGCTTGGCGCTCATCTCTTCAGTCGGGCAGGCCCATGGCGCGAGTGTGTGAAATCTGTGGCAAGGGCCCCATCACGGGGCACAGCGTCAGCCACGCGAACAATAAGACGAACCGTCGCTGGTATCCCAACCTCCAGCGCGTGCGCGCGGTGGTGAACGGAACCACGCGCCGGCTGCGCGTCTGCACCCGCTGTCTCAAGTCGAACCGCGTCACCAAGGCAGCTTAACGAAACGGGGGACCCTGGGTCCCCCGTGCCGCTCCAGCCGCCGCTCGCCGCCCGCCGGTCGGTCACTCAGCCAGCAGTTCGATCCGAGCCACCTCGGCACCGTCGCCTGCGCGATGGCCCAGCTTGGTGATGCGGGTGTAGCCGCCGGGCCGTGACGCGAACCGCGGCCCCAGATCCTTAAAGAGCTTGTGCGTCACCGCGCGGTCCTTGAGGCGGCGCTCGACCAGGCGGCGCGCATGCAAGTCGCCGCGGCGGGCCAGCGTGATGAGCCGCTCGGCATAGGGCCGGAGCTCTTTCGCCTTCGCCTCGGTGGTCACGATCCTGTCGTGTTGGAACAGGCTCGTGGCCAGGTTCGCGAGCAGCGCCTTTTTGTGACTCGCAGTGCGCGAGAGCTGGCGTCCCTTGGCGCGATGGCGCATTACTCCGCGTCTCCCTCGCTCGCCTGCGCCTGCGGCGCGGCGCCGGCGTCGACCACCTTCAGCTCGTCCTCGGTCTCCTCGAATTTCATGCCGAAGTTGAGTCCCTCCCGGCGCAGCAGCTCGGCGATCTCGCCCAGCGCCTTCTCACCGACATTCTTGACCTTGAGCAGGTCTTCCTCACGGTACTGCACCAGGTCGCCCAGCGTCCGGATGTTGGAGTTCTTGAGCGAATTGACCGAGCGCACCGAGAGCCCCACGTCGTCGATCGAGCGGGCGAGCACCTCCCGCAGCCGGCTCGTCGCTGCGCCCCCGTTCCCCGCAGGCTGGGCCGCGACCATCGGGACCTTGCCGAAGTCGACGAAGAAGCGGAAGTGCTCCTGCGCCAGCGCGGCGGCGTACGCGACGGCGTCCTCGGGAGAAATCGTGCCGTTGGTCTCGACCGTGAGCGTGAGCCGGTCGTAGTCGGTGCGCTGTCCCACGCGCGTCTCCGCGACGGTGAAATTAGCGCGCCGGACGGGATTGTAGATCGAGTCCACGCGAACGACGTCCACCGGCATGGTGCGGTCGACCGGGTGCTGCTCGGCCTCCACGTAGCCGCGCCCCTTGTTCACGTACAGCTCGCCCCCGATGTCGCGGTCGTCCTGGACCGTGAACAGGAGCTGATCGGGATTCACGATGCTCACCGCGCTGTGCGCCTCGATGTCGCGCGCGTACACGGGACCGGCCTTGTCGTGCTTGATGTGCAGGACCGCTTCGTCCACGTCCGGCGCGAGCACCAGCGTCAGCTGCTTCAGCCGCTGGATGATCTGGTGCACGTCCTCGACCACGCCGGTGATGGTCTGGTGCTCGTGCACGACGCCGTCCAAGCGGAACGCCCAGACGGCCGCGCCCCGCAGCGACGAGAGCAGCATACGACGCAGCGAATTGCCGAGGGTGTAGCCGTAGCCCCGCTCGAGCGGCTGCAGCCGGAACTCGGCGGCATTCGGGTTGTCTTCCCGTTTGGTCATTTCGACCAGGTGGGGGCGGACCAACCCGCTCAAATCAAGAGTCGTCATCACTTGGAATAGAGCTCGACGATTAACTGTTCTTGCGCGGCAATCGGGATGGCGTCGCGGGTGGGCCGCTGCGTCATCCGACCGAGCGCCTTGTCGGTATCGACTTGGATCCAGGACACCGGCTGCTGCCGGCCGAATTGCTCGAGTGCGTGCTTCACCAGCACGAGCTCGCGGCTCGCATCGGCGATCTTCACCTCGTCGCCCGGCCCCACCCGGTACGACGGGACGTCCACGGTACGGGCGTTCACCTGAACGTGGCGGTGCCGTACCAGCTGGCGCGCCTGCCGGCGCGACACGGCAAACCCCATCCGATACACGAGATTGTCGAGGCGGCTCTCGAGCGCCACGAGCAACGCTTCACCCGTCACCCCGGGCTCCTTGAGCACCGCATCGAAAATGTTGCGGAATTGCCGCTCCGAGAGCCCGTAAATCCGCTTGACCTTTTGTTTCTCGCGCAGCTGGCGCTGATACTCGGACGCCTTCCGCCGCCGCCCCGACGACTGTCCATGCTGGCCCGGAGCGTAAGCGCGCCGCTCCACCGCGCATTTCTCGGTGAGACAGCGCGTCCCCTTGAGGAACAGCTTCGTCCCCTCGCGACGACACAGCTTGCAGGCCGGCCCGGTGTATCGTGCCATGACTTAGACCCGCCGCTTCTTGGGCGGCCGGCACCCGTTGTGCGGAATCGGCGTGACGTCGCGGATCGAGCGGATCTGCAGGCCCGCCGTGGCGAGCGCCTGAATCGCCGACTCGCGTCCCGAGCCGGGGCCCTGCACGCGCACGTGCACGCGCCGCACCCCCAGGTTCATCGCCTCGCGGGCCGCCTGCTCGGCCGCCACGGTGGCCGCGAACGGGGTCGATTTCTTCGAGCCCTGGAACCCGGCCTTGCCCGAGGAACCCCAGGTCAGGGTGTTCCCCTGCATGTCCGTAATCGTGATGAGCGTGTTGTTGAAGGTCGCCGTGATGTGGGCGATACCTTCGGCTTCGACCACCTTCTTGGCGCGCTTCGCGCCCGCTGCCTTGACCTGTGCCATTTACTTTTTCAGAAGGGGCTTCTTCTTGCCCGCGATCGCGCGCCGCGGCCCCTTCTTGGTGCGCGCGTTGGTGTGCGTGCGCTGGCCGCGCACCGGCAGTCCCTTGCGATGCCGCGTGCCCCGGTAGCTCCCGATGTCCATCAGCCGCTTGATGTTCATCGCCACTTCGGTGCGAAGCGCGCCCTCGACCTTGTAATCCCGCTCGATCACCTGGCGCAGGCGTGCGACCTCTGCATCGCGCAGGTCGCGCACGCGCGCATCGGCATTCACCCCGGTCTCCGCGAGGATCTTCTTCGCGTTTCTCGGGCCGATGCCGTAGATGTACGGGAGGGCGTACAGAATTTTCTTGTCGCGCGGCAGGTCGACGCCCGCAATGCGTGCCATGTCGTCTTATCCCTGCCGCTGTTTGTGCTTGGGACTGCGCTTGCAGATGACGCGGATGACACCCCGCCGCTTGATCACCTTACAATGCTCGCAGATCGGTTTGACGCTGGTCCGAACCTTC
>Ga0209689_1000358_pt1 | contig 30662 bp, 32 predicted proteins | sample GraSoiAngelo_149_FD_187119 | JGI IMG/M metagenome (GOLD analysis project Ga0209689, IMG submission 187119) | Grasslands soil microbial communities from the Angelo Coastal Reserve, California, USA - 14_1009_09_30cm (SPAdes) (version 2) | ecosystem: Environmental > Terrestrial > Soil > Grasslands ... | reverse complement strand
ACTTGAAACAAGTCATGCTCACTGGCCACAAGACTCTGCCTGGGCGGAACTACACGTTGACTCAAGACTGTGAAGTTATTCTTGCGCAGACCCTTAGTGTTCCTAAATAGAGATAGATAAGGTGACTCGGCACGGACACTGTCCTTCGGTACAATTCAACACACTGTACCTCTTTGCCCTTCTATCCAGTAGGAGGAAAAGCCACCTACGATTTATTCTAGGGATACAAATGGCGCGTGGGTTAGGGTGCCGATCGCGGAGGGAGCGCTTTCTTTGGCGATGCGCAGGTTAATCCTTTTTCTAATAGGATCTGTTTTCCTCTTTTTTGTCACAGACAGTCTAATGGCGCAGGGCACTTGCCCTTCCAACGTTCCTGCCGGAGTGACGAAGTGCTACTTCATCGACTACGCTGGCGGCAGTGATGCAAACAACGGCACCACGGACAGTGCTCCCTGGCAACACGCTCCCGGATTTGCCGATGCAACTGGAACGCCTCTTGCGCACACCCCTTCCGCAGGAGAAGGCTGGATTTTCAAGGGTGGTGTGACTGTTGATTATCACGCTTGGCCTGCCAACGTGCCTTGGGGTGGCACGGCCTCCAATCCGACTTACATTGGCGTAGACCCCACCTGGCACACAGGAACATCGTGGGTGCGGCCCATTTTTAGCGGTGGCGGCTCTACGGGCTACGATTCAAACTCACGGGCAATGCTGACCGATGTAACCCACAATACGAACTACTTTATCATTGATAGCATCGAGTTTACGGGTCTCTACTGGAGCGGGAATTGCGGTCCGTCTACGCAATATGCTTGCGCCTACCTTGCAACACACAGCTTCAATGGCGTGACCAACTGGGAAGCGAAGAACCTCCATGTCCACGGTTGGTCACACCCAACTGGTTCGTTCTCCGACCCAGGAAATTATCAATATCTCATTGGCGTGGGAATGCAGGCGGCGGCAGGAACGCAGAGCAGCATCCATGATTCGATTTTTGACGGGAGCGACACGACCAAGGATTGCTGTGCAGCGAGCGATGCGGCCATCACCTACAACAATTACTACGCCTATCTAAATAACATGTACTTCCAGCAGGCTCCGAGCAATCAGGTCTCGGTTTTCCACGACAATTACATCGTCCACCAAACAGGGACGTTAGGGAACAACGGCGTGCACTCGAACTGCTTTCACAGTTTCGCGGCAGGTTTAACGACATCAGGTGGAACGTTCCTCGTGTACGACAACTACATTGACTGCAAGGATGCCGGAACGCAGGCGGAAGGATTACTTTTTGAGACAAACGGTGTGACCGCGTACATCTTCAACAACATCGTCACCCTCGGCCAACCATCGGGAATTACACCAAGCGCCGCCAAAAGTGGTCAAGCGGCAAACGTGTATTATGTTTTCAACAACACGGTGGATACTTACGACGCGACCTCAACCCCAGGATCCCAATGCTACAACCTCGGATACAACTCCGTCGGGACCTTCCTGGATAATTTCTGCATTACCAATAACAACAATTCGACCTCCTACGGAAACTATACTTTCACAGGGTCGGTCAGTTTTCCCTCACCCACATTCAGTATTGACTGCCATACAGGGAGGGGAGCGCAGAGCAACTTCGGAGCCACGCAGATTTGCGCGCCCATCGGCTCGGGTAACGGAACTGGCAATCTGAACATTTCCGAGACGTATCCATTTGCCCCCATGGATGCGACAGCGGCGGCGAAGGTGGGCACTGGTCAGAACAAGTCGGCCCTTTGCGCAGCAGTATCGGCGATTAATGCAGCGGCGGGAAGAGCGTGCCTAAGCGACACCACTTTGGGGGTAGCGTACGACGCTTCAAACCATACCGTGTCCTGGCCGAACCGCCCTCCCGTGCCACGTCCGACAGGAACAACCGCCTGGACCAATGGGGCCTATGAGTATGGCTCAGGCACTTCGTCCGTTGCCCCTCCATCAGGGCTTACAGCAACAGTCAATTGATTAGGCGATCTGACAGCGTTTCCGTCTGCGACAGTGTTGCCCCAGAAACGATTCACCGTTCCCAATGGGTACTCCAAGGCCGGGGCAATCATTTGTCGCTAAAGCACGTCGCCTTTCCTGTATTCAAGCGGTCAAAGATCTGTTCGGCGCGCCTTTCCCAGGAATGGTGTTCTCTGACAAAGATTCGCGCACGCTCTACGGCCAAACGGACCTCCGCCCTGGCGCGGTCAGCATCTAATTTGGCGGCAAGGTCGGAGCCGTCTGGTGCCACCACAAGCATCGCGTCTCTCGGCAACAACATGTCGTACTCGCCACTTTTTGGTAGAAGTCCCAAAGGCCGCGCTCCCGCAGAAAGCCCTTCCAAGTAGCGCATTACGAAGGGGCTATACCCACCGGTGCGAGCAGGATCAGTATAATCAGGAGGAGCCACGAGGAAATACTGAGAGCTTCCAACCACCTTTCCAAGCTCGGAGGGGTCAGAAAATTCTCCAGAGCGCAACGTATATCGGTATGTCAGACCACGCTCTGAGCAATAACGAATCATGGCTTGATGCAGAGGCTCGTAACGACGTCCCATCCAGTAAGCGAAAATAGGCCGCTCACCTGGTACGGAATCAAAGACACCCGTATCGACGCCAAAGGGCAACCACTCAAATCGCCCTTTTGGAAACCGGTTTTTCAGATCTATGTATCCCTCTCTAAAAGGGACGAAGCATGGGTTCAGATTCTGCAAAACCGCGAGCGTACCGATCTTAGCAACGAGGTATCTCCACGCATCAACCACAAATGCAGAGCGTCGAACACGCCCGCGCAGGAGAGAAGCTATATGGATTGGTACTTCTGGTCTAACAGCTCCTTGCATCCAGAAAAGCGTATCGGTAGAGTTCACGTCCTGCAGAACTTGCCATAATTCACGACGATTTCGCCACTGAAGAGGCGGAGGGGCAATGAGACGTGCACCGTCGTGTGCGGCTAGGGGCTTAAGTAATGGCGGGCCCAGCGTCGTCCAATTCACCCATGGATTCAGGTTCTGATTAGAAAAGACTCCGAGGCGCATATGATTTCTTTCAGTTAACAAGACTTTTTTGCTGCAGTGGCTTGGGACTCAACCGTGCAAACTCCCCCGCACGCTGCGCCGGCAGATGAATCCGCGGCCCTACTTAGAAGTCCACGTGACATGCAACCCCGGGCCGCAGCTGCAACATTCCACCTTCAGCGGGACGCGCTTGAGTGTTCGATGAACTCCCGGACAGTGGATATGAGGCGTGGAGAGGCACCGGGCAGGCCCTGATTAGCCAACGGCAGCGTTTCGGCCCGGTCGATCTTCGCAGGAAGTTCCGTTTCGTCATAGGCGACAGTAATATTGGGCTGCTGTTCAAAGTGCTTGGCTGTCGCCACCTGATGGTCACTGCGAGTTTCTCCAAGATGTTCGCGGCGGGGCATCACGACAATGGGCTTGCCGAGTTCGAGGGCAGTGATGATCGAACCCATGCCGGCGTGAGCCACAATCAGGTTTGCGGAGCGAACCAGTTCGCGAAACTCGGGCGGATCCATGAATCGGGCAGCCTTTATGTGTTTCGGCTGATAGTCAGATTGGCCAATTTGAGCAAAAACGTCAGTCCTACCGTGAAATCCGGCCCATTCATCCACGGCACGGACGAGACGGTCAAACGCCATCGACGAACCGACGGTAACGAAAATCACAGAACAGCACCTCGATAGTACGGGCCTTCCGCCCTTTCCAGATGGGGCCACTGCGTGAGCCAAAGGTCAGCGTGAGGGCCAACAAGCTCTCCAGACATCGACAAACAATCGACATTGGCGATGCTATCGAGCCAAATTGTTCGCGCTCCGAACAGTCGTCCCAAGCGGATGGCGAGGTAGCCGGGAGCTGCGCCGGTGGAGATGACAACGTCCGGTCTTACCTTCCAATTGATCCAGACCAGCCGAACAGCTGCCTTGAGTAATCCGATCTTGTCCCACCGAGTGGCATCCGTGACGGAATAGAACTTGTGGTCAGACACGTCGGAACGATACGCCTGACTAACGCCCACAAAAGTAACATCGAAATCGACAAAGGCCGGAGCGAGACGCAGCAGCTGAACCCAGTGGCCACCTCCCGAGGCAACCGCTAGAATCTTCTTTCGATTTGGTGACGCGGCTAGCGACATAGTTTGCTCAGCGGTGTGATCTTCAGAGACTCCTGCTTTGCGAGTTCCAATAGAGCGGCCGTCGTTGCGAAAACGAATTCATCTCGTTCCTGGGAACGCTCCAGATCGTGCAGCAAGACGACCCCACCGTTCTGGCGCCGTACCGCATCCAGGACTTGATTTGTACTTGGCAGCTGCTGTTCAGTGTCTCCGGAATCAATCGTCCACCACCAGACAGGAGCATCCCGGCGCCGAATTGCCATGTAAGTGAGAAGTGTCATCTTGCCGTAGGGAGGTCGAAACATCCCATCAGGAGGAACCCAAGGAGAGAGCGTTTCGTAGCCGGCATCAATGTCGCTCACGGCACGCCACGGCAGCGTTCTCCATGCGTTCAGGTGCTGATCAGAATGACAGCCAATGTCGTGACCTTCCCGGACTGCCCGATCGACGATGTGCGGGAATCGCCCAGCGTTTCGCCCCAGCACAAAAAAGGTGGCAGGAGCCTCATACTCTAGGAGCAAATCCAGGAGTCGAGCAGTCAGTGTCCCGCTCGGCCCGTCATCAAAGGTCAGAGCAAGGATACGATCTCGGGTCACTTCCATCCGGGCTGCGTTCATACGCCTACGCCGCCATACGACGGGCGAAAAGTAGGCCGCCGATCCGAGGAGTCCTAGAGAAACAGCAGTTAGAGATGCGATCATGAGTACGACCTATGACTGAACCAGAGTTCACTCCGCCGCAACGCGTGAGGTTTCATCGCGCAACCAGGTCGTGTTGCCAGTACGCATGCGAATTCTTGCTCGACGTTTGGCAATGATTGTAACAATGCAGTAGACCGATAACTTATGCCATAACAGGGGGCGTCTGAACAGTTCTACGAGGGCAGTGTCATTGTTATCGCCCTTGTTTTTCCAAAGATCAGGAAATCGACTGGCCAGTTCAAGGCTGCCGTAATGGGATCTAGTCTTTGTTGTAATCAAATCCCAAACCGTGCGAGGAGCAAACACCGTGGAACTAGCGGAGGTCAAGGTCTCCCGCTCCTCAGGCTTAAACTGAATTCTAACGTAGCCGTCGTCTGCGGTAAGTTTTGGGAATTCGCGAAACCTGCCGCGCCCGGCCTCCGATAAAGCATACACGCCAGAGCCGCCGATCCCTTCGCGACCCGAGGGCAGAAGGGATCGGATCTCGTAGTAGGCTCGAACCAGCCAGGAACAATCTTTCAGGTCGATGTTTGCGATAGGCGCAACCGCCAGGACATCGCCGGTTTCCAGTCGATTGGCCAAAGTTCTCATAGTCTCTATTGTTATATGTACGTCGGCATCAGCGTAAATGCGCGGAAAAAAAGTCGCTGCCTTGTCGCCGAGATTTAGGGCCAAAGTCTTACCGGCAAGCCCGGTCTCGATGACTCGAACGGGTGGCCCAAAGCTTCCGGCGACAGCCGCAGTATCGTCAGTACATCCATTGCAAACAACGATTACATCCAACTCGCCCGGAATAGCTCTAGCCGTCATGGTCTTCAGCGTCCGTGAGATTACGGAGTGTTCGTTATGAGCGGGAACAATAACGGAAATCATGATAGGTTACTGCATTCGGATCCAGCGTATCTTGGAGTTTTCTTGATGCACAGGGGAACCCTATCGGTAGAATGTGCCAGATGGATAGGAGAAGGAGAGCCAGTTTCTGCAGTCATTTCAAGCGAGGCGAGAAACTCCCGGTGATCAGGGAAGATGGATTTGAATACGCTCATCAAGAAGCCTCTCTGGTGTATATGACGCTTAAGGGCACGCTCGGGAAATCACTAGAACAGAACCATGCTGGGAGTGAAACTTCACGACTTCTATCGTGAAACGCTCGATTCTCAGGTTGAATCAGATGTGCCTAGTTCGGAGAAGCGATTCTATCAGAACATGATACCGCACGTTTGATATCTTCCAGGGTTTCCATTTCCAGGGCCTGATCCTGAGGGATTTCGATATGAAATTCCTCTTGCAAAGCAACTAACAGCGTTAGATGACTTAGTGAATCCCAGCGTTCCAGCTCTCGGCGGCGAGTTTTGTCCGTGATCTCCTCCGGACGAACTTCGAAAATTCGTGCCATGATTACCTTGATGGTCGCTTCCAGATTCTTTTCGTTACTCATCGAGTCTCCTGGCACACACTGCCTAGTTACTCCTCCAATATCCACCACTCTATGCCGTAAGGCAATCTCTCTCGCCGATTCTGATTAACTCGTTACAGTCAAACAGACAATAGTGCATAGGGCAGGTCCAAGAGAAAAGTTCGCTCTGAAGCCCGACCCTTGAATGATGCGCAACCCACACACCAGCAAGAAATCCAGAAAGTCAGTGTCGCGGTGGTTTGCCGCATCTTTTGGCCATAAGGCTCTCACGAAGTGATTTATTAGCATTGCGCCTGCTAATTACTGGTAAGGCACCACTCCCCGTCAAGTCGAGTTAGGAAAGCGTCGCCGTCTTGGATGAGCCTGAGTAATTCTGGTCTGCGGGAGTGGGCTTGCATCCAGCCGCCCCTACGGTAAAAAAAGCAACCCGTGCTGGACAGTTCTTCAACCCATCGCGCCTCGAGCCGTCCGTGCAGTCCGATTGCTCCCTGCTTCCAGGCATCAAAAAAAAGATGACGCAGAATATCTGCGGTGAACGGCTTCGCACCGCCAATTTGCACGACTTCTCCCACACCTCCCCGCTTCAAGTAGTATATGTACCAACCAACGATCTCATTTCTGTCATTTCGCAGAAGGGTCCGCTGGACCTCACCATAAGCCTTCATTTGATCCATAAAATCGAGAAGCCATTTCAGCGAGCCGAGATCGTATTCGGGGCGCAACGCGTACCTACTTGAAAAATCGGAATAACACTTAAGCAACGTGTCGACACGTAGATTTTCGCCTTTGAGCCGAGGAACATCCTGATGGAAAGGACTCGAAGAGATCTTCGTGACGACATTGTCAGCAAGCATTCCAAACGGTTTAGCAAGGGACTTCAGAGCCGCCGTGAGTTTGTTCTTGCTTAAGCGGCATATTGCGTCAAGAGCGTAAAGCGACGGCCGAAGGGGGCGTGACCAGTGGATGCTATCGAGCAAGAGCGTAACGGCACCCAATCCCTTCTGAACCTTTGCAGTCAGCTCGTTTGCTGAATCGCTCAGAGATATGTCTTGCTTACCTGCAAGATATGTCTTGACTAGGTGCAAACCCGCAAGAGTGGAACGGCTGTCGGGGTGGACGACAAGATTGCTTCCGAAAGCAGCCCGCAGCGGTTCTCCTCGCACCGACATTGGTCGCGGAATGACGCCGAGGAACCCAACTATTTTTTGTGTGGCATCTTCGAAAACGAGAGAAGGAAGCGATTCGTCAACCCAGGGGTTGTGAAAATACAGCCTTTCAAAGTAGGAGCGGAGTGCTGCCGGAGCAGGCCCCTTACCGCGACGTAAGACGTTCCAGTTCAAATCTGCGGCCTGTGGAATGTCGTCTGGGACAAATGCACGCACTGGACTCATCTGCGGAACGGCCTTTTTCCTGCTTCGGGCAGGCTCAGGTTGCGCGAGTCAGCGCTTTGTTTGCGGCACTTCCAGGAAAAAGCAAGTGGCACATAGGAGATTCGGTCCATCTCTTGATCGGTCCAATTTCTTTCGCGATGAGGTTCCGATGTTTCGGAAACTCCTCAGTGCGATGAGGAACCATTATTCCGTCGACCTTTTTGCAGCTGATAAAGCCACTGGTAGGCCCCCAACAATTTAAGCTTGAATTCCAGAGGCCAGTCCGTCGGGGAAACCGCGCAGGAACCGGTCACAAATTCGCCTGCTTCGGAGAAAGCCAGCTTGGGCTGGATGGTGAAGACCCGCTGATATCCAGCTTCCTTGCACCATCGCACGAGCGATTCATTGTGACGCCCATACGGAAACGCAAACAGCGCTACGGGGCGACCTAAGATTGCCTCGAGGTCAATTCGAGACTTCCGGAGTTCGGCCGTGGCCGCTTCCTCGCTTAAGGATGTCATGTCTGGGTGGGTGACCGTGTGAGAACCGATAGACACCAACTCGGTGTTTAGAGACCTCAAGCGGTCAACTCCGATCACTACTTCCTGGCAATCACGATGTCCAACTTCCATGTCCCAACCGGGGTGACGACCAACATAGCCTGACGGCACGAACAGAGTCGAGGGAATTCCGCGCTCAGCCATTTCCGGGAGCGCATTATCACAGACGCTTTCGAATGCATCATGGAACGAAACCGCCGCGTGATGGACGCCATTCTCAAACTGGCCCGTTCGGTCGGCTCTAGTCGGCTTGGCAAGGTGTGAGAGCATGGTCATTTGCCTAGCAAAATTCGCCCGCTCCCCGGGGCCAACCGAGTGATAGTAGAGGACCACGCAGGTTCCCGGCACCTTTTTGCCTTTCATTTGTTGCCAGCGGCGCCGCAACCACTGTCCGCAGTAATAACTCAAGCTCACGAGCAGCTTCAGGCAGCGCTTACAGAGTGCGATCCCGTTCTTGAGGAAGTTTCGGAGCGCCATGGGCTCCACACTCGCTGGATTATTTTGACCGTTTTGCTTCTCAACGGATCGGCTCTCTTGAAAATCACCACGGAGAAGAACAGAATTCTGTAACAACCAGATCAGACAAGCGGTACTGCGCTGGAATTTCTGAACCCTCTCTGCTTTTCGATCCCTTGTAAAAATGGAACCAAGCCCGTAGCCTGCTGCTCGGATTCCAACGTTCAACACTCCGGTGATGAACAGGCCCACTCTTTGCATTAGGGTGTGATGCTTACAAAAGTACTGCCAGGTGGCACGGAGCATTTCAATCGAAAAGCGCTTCGGTGCCGCCGCGGAACTAGCCCCGCCATAGTGAATGGCCTCAGCTCCCGCAAAGAAGACGATTCGCATTCCAGCTTCATGAAAGCGCAGACACCAATCGACATCTTCTCCATAGATAAAGAACCGCTCGTCGAGCAATCCCACTCTTTCGAGAGCTTTGCGCGGAACCATCCAGAACCAGCCATTCAAGACTTCGACATCACGAGTGGTAGTGTGGTCGAAATCCGTCATCAGTTGGCTTCTTAAAATCTGCAACCTGCCGAAGGCCACGTCGAGCCCCAAAGCGCGAATGAAAGAGTTCCGGATTGTCGGTAGCCGCATGGTGGATCGCGCCGCTATTCCGTCTCCAGTCTTGGATATGGGACCGAGAAGTCCGATATCGGCATGATCCTGCATGTATCGAAGCATGGGTTCGAAACAATTGCTGGTGAATTTTACGTCCGAATTCACTAGGCAAATGTAATCCCCGACGCTCTCCCGAATCCCCATGTTGTTGGCCTTGGCGAACCCGTAGTTATCAGGGTTGCGAATCAGTTTTACCCAGGGAAATTCTCGTGCGATCAAATCGGGGGCGCCGTCGGAGGATGCATTGTCGACGACGATGGTCTCAAGGCGTGAGTCCGTACAGACTTCTTCCAGAGATCTCAGGCACGTCGCGATGTATTCCTTTGCGTTCCACACCACGATCACGACCGAGATCAGCGGTTTGGCGCTAGTCGGAGGCATTTTGTTTACTAGCATACAGAATAAAACCTGCTCCCTTGACAGAGCATCCCACGAACAATAATAGATTGACCGATCAGGATTCGCACTCCGAGATCGCAAGCAAACACTCTTGTGCACGTCCTACAACGTGGGCCGGGGAATAGTCTCACCGGGCCGTTGCTCTCAATGACTCCCCATCAAACATGATTGAGGTCGAGAAGGCTAATAGGCTCCATCACCGGAAACCACGGCGGCCGGGGTCTTCAGCAAAATCTGGAGATCCAGTCCGAGAGACCACCGGCGGGCGTACCGAAGATCGAGCCGCACCATTTCGTCGAAACTTACGCGACTGCGGCCGTGCACCTGCCAAAGACCTGTAATTCCCGGCTTGATTTCGAGAACTCTCCTGCGATGCCACACGTCGTATTCCCTGTACTCATAGGCGAGCGGAGGCCGCGGTCCCACAAGGGACATCTCGCCTTTCAATACGTTGATGAATTGAGGAAATTCGTCCAAACTCGTTCGACGAATGAATTTGCCGATGCTGGTGATCCGCGGGTCGTCCTTCATTTTGTAAACGGGCTTGCCTTCCCCGTTCTTTCGGGCATTGCCGCCGATCATCTCTTTCATGAAGGCTTCGTGAATCTTGGGATCGTTATTCGCATACATGGACCGGAATTTCAAACAATCGAACGCCTTCCCGAACTGCCCAAGACGCCCCTGCCTGAAAAGCACGGGCCCTTTCGAAGTTAGTTTTATGAGTAGAGCAATGGCAAGAAATACTGGCGAGAGAACGATCAACGCCAAAAGACTACCAAAGATATCAATCGCTCTCTTCAGCATGAAAGATACCTTTTTCGTCTCATGCAATTGCTGGATGTCAGGATAAAGCGTGGGATTCGCCGAGATGCCGGAATCGTCATCGCTTGACTCATCCGAAAAAATGTGGGCGGCGACACGTACGCGCCGCAGGTCATCTGGGCTCAAATGAACGGCAAGCAGCTGATTGACCTTGGCGAGCAGCTTCTTGGTGACCTCAGAATCATCCTGAAGTCCCAGCTCCGTGAAGATAATTCCCAAGGTGCTGTCTTGTTCGTACCATCCCGCTGGATCAGTCTCACGGCGCGCTTCATTCGCAGCTTTGATCAGGCCCTTCACGATCTCCGGATACCGACCACTCTCCGCATTGTCGCCCACCTCCAGAAGGAGCAACAAAAACCTTCTGTTGGAACGCTCAGCTCGCTTTCGTTCGAGGGAAAGAATCCCAAGGAAAAGGTCTTCCGGCAAAATGTCCTGCATCAAATCTGATGCTTTCAGAACTGGCCGCTCCTTCGCTTGTTTTGGATTGGCTTGCCGAGCCGGAGGAAGCTCCATGAGCAATTGTGCGTTATGGGTGTCTGTCGCCATTTTCTCTTTCAGCCGGTCGGTTCCTGCGGTAAGTGTCCTGTGGGACGGTAGCGGGAATCTTGGAAGGATCCACAGTTCTCCGGAGGCTATCTATAATCTTGAAATCATCATCCATCGTGTGTAAGTGCAATTCGTTGACCAGCCCGAAGGAACCAAGAGCTATCGTGCTTCCCCAAGAACGGCGCTATCTGATTAAGAATGAACATCTTATCTTGCCGCCGCCGCTCGCTGTGACCGAGCTGGGTAACGGTTATCATGCTTTGCCCTCCGGATGGGAAAATCTATTCTCTAGTGCTGTAAAGCTATTCCCGGACACCTCGCCGGGACGTTCGTGTCATTAAAGGCAAAAGAGCTGGGTTCGGCCAGGTTGTAAAGCAGAGGTGAGCTTTTTTGGGGAAGCAAGTTGCTTAGCTGGCCGGGTTGACTGTTTGGAGATCCTGATCTTGGTTTGGTCCGCCTGGGGCAGGAGAATCCTCAGCCAAAATGTCGGTACAAAAGGTTACCCAAAATTGCAAGAAGTCTGTCGGGTGAATGTGAAAAGACAAACTGGGCCGTTTTGGTTTTCCAGTTCGGTCTTGCCAACTCAAAACTGTGCGCCCAGCCTGCAGAATTCGTATATCTGGAATAGGAGATTGCCGATTCGACGGCGCCCCAGCGTTTCTTGAAGATAACCAGACCTGCCTGCTGCACATCTGTGCGGCCCAAATCAAAAAAACGTAATCCCCACCTCTTTGCATCCTGTATCGAGTTCCAATACAACAAGTGCATTCCGCCAAGCCTGTTGTATGACACGTCCGAGCCACCGTACTTATACACCAGCGTGTTTTTGTACCGGATCGTGAGCATCGCCGCTATCGGCTTCGTTCCTTGCAGAGCAATCCGAATCTGCAGCGCGTCCCCAAAACAGTCCATCAGAGACTGGAACCATTTCTTCGGCTGGGGCGGCACGCCATGTCGTCGCCGGGTTTTAACCATCAGTCCATAAAACGAATCGAGCAACGATTCGGTCGCCCCGGCCAAATATGTAAGCCCTTCCCGCTCCGCTCTGCGAATCTTTCTTTGCACTGAATCTCTGTGCAAATTGCTGAAAAGCTGCGCGAGATCGGGCTGAAGGTCAATCTGGTGGTGCAGATAGACTGCTGCGGTGTGCCAACCAGAACCGTGCAGTCCGAGCGGAATGAGCGGTCGCACCTCAAAATAGCGCCATCCTTTAGTGCAGAGTTCATCTTCAAGTGCAGTTAGTAAAGCAGCTAGGTCCTCGGCATCGTCCGCCAATGGTTGGCAATGGTCAGAAAAGGGAAGTGACACTAAGCGGCGGCCTGTCAGCCGACTCTGTACTCGGCAACAAACAACGCCGTTTTCCAGTCGCTCACCCGGGGAAGCAGTCGTATAGACCACCGGCTCATACCCGTAGGTCTGCCGCAGGGCCTCGAGCCATGCCGCGCAATGGAACAAAGATGCCCCCGAACTCCGTTTAAGGTACTCATCCCATCGCGGGTCGTCTATCGGGGAAACCAGATGGACTGCGCGCGACGTTGCGCAACAAGCAGTGGTCTCCTTCCAACCTGTTCCGTTAGTTTGGATGGCCTTTGCTCCCTCGCTCGTTACGTCCAGCGTTGTTCCCGGTCTTTTCGAAACTTGCTCAGCCGATGGCAGTCATGCCGTCCATGATTTGGTTGCGGCAATCAGGTTTTTTCCCGCGCTTGCCGTCAGCTTGCTTCTAGACCAGTCAGTGACTGCAGACTCTCATAGGGCTTCTACCGGTCAAGACGCGACAACTCCCAAACAGAGAGGCCGCGGCGCCACGCTTTCAGGTGATCTCACAGTGGGGCTAGCTCTCCACGCCTGAACTGCAGCCGCATCTATCTCCACAAGCAACGGATCTCTTGAGAAGCGTCACGGAGAGCACGAGTCGGTAATTGCCTTTCAATGCGACCAGGATACCCACCAATCCACGAAGCGCGCCCGACTGGATTCGGACCTGTTGTCCGACCTCGAGATATGGCCAGGGCTGTCTGACGAGACTGGATTCCATCATTCTTTGAATTGCTTGAATCTCTTGTTCGTCGATCGCTATTGGCTTTCGATTGCAGCCCACGATCTCCATTACTCCCGGAGTCTTCAGAATGGGTAGGCGCTCCAAGGGATTAAATCGGCAGAAAAGGTATCCGGGAAAGAGCGGCGATTCGATCTCCTTCCTTCTATCGGACCACTGCCGAACCGATTTGTATTTCGGAAGGAAGCATTCATAGCCCTGCCCTACAAGATGGGCGAATATCCAATTCTCCTTGCGGGAGTTAACCTGCAACGCAAACCAAGGTAGTTGCGAGTCAAAAGTTGGAATCGGGAGAAGCGCATCTCTCAACTTAGTTCATCCTCGAGGGTTGCAGGTTGCCATCACCTGGTGTGTGCGGACAAGCTACCGCCATTACACTCACATACAACTGCGACCCTTCCTTCCTATAGGTAGCGCAATTCCCTTGCCATAACTGAGTCGAGAAATGGTCCAAGGGAATGATGCGAACCCATTTTAAGCTACTGATAATGCGGTAGTTATTGCGAACTCATGCTCTCTTCCGGGTGGACTGATCTGAGGAAGTCTCAGAAGTTCGGCAGGGGAGAAAGGGGCTACCACAATGTTCCAAACTAGTTCCAGCAGGGCAGGCGCCTTGAGGGACTGTAATATATTTGTTTACAGTAACTTACATGTCCCAAACGCATCCGCAGCACAAGGCGTATCACCCCACAGCCAGATGATCCGATTTGAGACGATCACGGGGGACCGGAAGAGTCAACTCCGGTGTTATCGATTCTCGGCCTCCATAAGACTCGCGTAGGGACAGTTGAATTCTGCGCCGATGCAAGGAGCGCGCCGCCGCTCTCTTTACTGTGCCACCTTAACTGCGCTGTTTTTGACGCGCGAGAATGGCTACTTTCAGCTTGGTCGCACGAGTGCACGTAGATGATCGGCTCCCCTTATCGGCTGACAAATGCTGTCACGGATTTCTTTTCAGTTTGCTTTCAGACCTTAGCCGGCCGGCTTGGGCGTCTTTTGGTTTTGCCAGCTGAAGCGAACGAAGGCGGGTCTGCGTTGCCCACAGGAAAGCGGTGCCGAGCCCATGAAATGGCTGTGTTAGTCTGTAACAAGCGTGGCTTTGATTTTCAAGTAAGGAGAAAGGATTCCATGAAAGGTGTGGTCTTGGCGGGTGGAAAAGGCTCGCGGCTTTATCCGCTCACACGAGTAACTAACAAGCATCTCCTGCCAGTGTATGACCGACCGATGGTATTCTATCCGATCCAAACCCTCGTGGACGCGGGCATTAAAGACATTATCATTGTCACCGGGGGTCAGAATTCTGGCGATTTCCTGCGACTGCTCTCCAACGGCAAGGATTTTGATCTCCATCGCATTCACTACACGTATCAGGAAGGCGAGGGCGGCATCGCCGATGCCCTACGTCTCGCCGAACCCTTTGTCGAAGGGGAAAAGATCTGCGTTGTCCTTGGCGACAACATCATCGAAAACAACATCATTGCCTCCAAACAGGCTTTTGAGAAGCAGGAGCGCGGCGCCCACATTATCTTGAAAGAAGTTCCCGACCCTGAAAGATTCGGTTGCCCTGAGATCGCAAGCGGACAAATTCTTGGCATCGAGGAAAAACCCAAGAAGCCGAAATCAAAGTATGCCGTTACCGGCATCTACTTTTACGATCAAAGCGTGTTCGAAAAGATAGGAAAAACCAAGCCCAGCTGGCGTAATGAACTGGAGATCACCGACGTGAACAATATGTATCTTGGGGAGGGTACCCTCAGCCACAGCGACCTCGAAGGTTGGTGGACGGATGCCGGCACCTTTGAATCGTTGCTTCGTGCCACCAACATGGTGGCACAATCCGGAGCAAACAAAATCCCAGGTCGTGGGGCTCCGCCGCGACATGGACGTGACGGCGAATAGAACGGGGCATCGATTATGGACGTGAGCGACCGCGTGGAACAAATAGGAGAGACGGCGTGAAGATTCTTGTAACCGGTGGTGCGGGCTTTATCGGGTCGAATTTCATTCGGCACCTGCTAAGGTCCCAGCGTGATGTGGAGATCGTGAATTTCGACAAGCTGACGTACGCGGGCAATCCGGAGAGCCTTGCCGACATTGCCAGCGATCATCGGTATTCGCTCGTATGTGGCGACATCGTTGACTCGCGAATTGTGAATGACGTCTTTACGAAGGGCATAGATGCCTTAGTGAATTTCGCGGCGGAGACACACGTGGATCGCAGCATAGAAGACGCCTCTCCCTTTCTGCGAACAAACGTCCTGGGGACTCATTGCCTGCTTGAGGCTGCCCGGAAATTCCATCTTCCACGATTTGTGCACATAAGCACAGACGAAGTGTACGGAAGCGCGCCTGCAGACGTCAGTTTCAATGAAGAAGCAACGCTTGATCCGCGCAGCCCCTACGCTGCTAGCAAGGCTTCGGCGGATCATCTTGTTTCCGCTTATGCGAACACCTTCGGCATTTCGGCCATCGTCTTGCGTTGCACCAACAACTATGGCCCCTTTCAGTTTCCCGAGAAACTTGTTCCGTTAATGATCGCCAATGCGCGGGAAGACAAGCCGCTACCTATCTATGGCGATGGGCTGCAGGAACGCGACTGGCTCTTCGTGGAAGACTATTGTCGCGCCATCGCGCTGGCCCTCGAAAAGGCCAAGTCGGGTTCCGTCTACAACGTTTCGGCCGGTATGCCCCAACCTAACCTGAAGATCGTAAGAACCATCCTGCATCACCTAGGAAAGCCGGATTCATTGATGCGTTCCGTGCAAGACCGACCCGGTCACGATCGACGCTATGCCCTGGATTGCTCCAAAATTCAAAGGGAACTAGGTTGGCGGCCAGAGGTGAGTTTCGAGGACGGAATTCGCCGAACGATTGAGTGGTACCAGGCCAACAACGAGTGGCTCGAGCACGCACGAACGGGCGAATATCGGAATTACTATGAGCGGCACTACACGCGACGGGCAGAGACATTCAGCCAGTAAGCAAGGGAGCGAACCAAAAGCAGCCAGCCTGCCATGCGCTGTCTCCTGACTCTGTATAAAAGAAATGTAAAGCTGTGGCAAACGTAACGGAGTCAAATGCATTGGATGACAAGCGGAACAATGTTTTAAAGCGCTGGCTGTTGTTTAGCTTTTGGATTATGGTTAGTTCGCTGCTCTTCGCCAAACCTCTGATTGCTCTCGTTCGCTTATCGCTCACGAATGAAAATGCCTCCCACCTCATCCTGATTCCCTTCCTCACGGCTGGCCTGCTATTCATCGAACGCCGCACTGTTTTCAACAATCTTTCCTTCCAAGCGGGTGGCGCCATTTTCCTTTTCTTGTCTGTCATCATCGCCATCAGTGTGCGCCTGGCCGGAGACATAATGACTCCCGATCTCCGGCTGACAGGCAATGTCCTGGCGGTCATTTTGCTTTGGATAGCGGGATTTGCTTTTTCCTTCGGGATGGCTGCCGTAAAATCGGCCTACTTCTCTTTTCTTTTTCTGTTTCTCATGGTGCCGGTGCCAAATTTCCTACTGGAACGCATCATCTCCTTGTTGCAGACTGGTTCCGCAGAAATCACCGAAGTTCTCTTTAACTTGACCGGAGTTCCCGTTCTGAGAGAGGGGCTGGTCTTCCACCTGGCTCGCGTTAACATCGAAGTGGCAAGAGAATGCAGCGGAATCCGCTCCACCATAGCACTTTTCATTCTGGCGCTACCGGCTGTACATTACGGCTTGCACTCTCTCTGGAAGAAGTTGTTCTTCTTGACGTGCGCATTCTTCATGATGATTCTGAAAAACGGCGTGCGCATCGTTACCCTGACTCTGTTAGCGATGTACGTAGATCCGAGCTTTCTGTTTGGGACACTTCACCGTGATGGTGGAATTTTGTTCTTCCTGCTGGGCTTACTCTTGTTGCTGCCGGTTTTCTTACTGTTGCAGCGCGGAGAATCACCGGCCCTGGCGGGAAAGAAGGAATTGGCCGCATCTTCTGAACCAAGGAACTGACGCTGTGGAGTTGTCGCCAGTGGCTATCATAGGAGTCTCGAACAGCATCACGGAAACAAGTCCACAGCCCAACCGCAGGGGGTTAGCGGCCGGTGTAGTGGTTATAATACTCCCCGTAAGCGGCCCCCTGTTCGGCTCCGTTTAGTACTACTCCCAATAGGTTTTTCTCTCGGAACTCGGCCACGGCCCTCTCCGCTACCTCGAAATCCGTAACTCCCGCCCTCACGACGAACAGCACCCCGTCGCACAAATCCGCCAACACGATCGGATCATGCACTGGAGTAGCCGGCGGAGAATCCAGGATCACAAAGTCAAACATTGGTGTGACGACGTCCAACAGGTGTCGCATCCTGTCGCTGGGTAGAAGTTCACTTGGATTTGATACGTCGTTGCCTCCCGGAATGAAGCACAGGTTCTCATCCGGGCCGCTTTGAATAATCGCATACTCATCAACTTCCCCGCGGAGATAGTCAGTCAAGCCGGGCGTGGAAGGCGCCCCTAGGGCTACGTGAAGTCGCGACGCTCGGAGGTCAGCGTCAATCAGAAGAACGCGACGGTCAGGCTGGCGGATAATAGACTGTGCGAGATTTGCAGCCACAAACGTCTTGCCCTCTGCGGGAACGCTGCTGGTAATAACGATGCGCTTCAACACGTGTGTACCAGCAATCTGAGACAGCCGCGATCGGAGAGTTCGAAAAGGCTCGGCCCCGAATTTCTTGCTGTCGGGGCCTCCGAACACGCTCCTGGCGGGATCCAGTGTCCATTTCGGATGGGCGCACCGCTTCAAGAGCTGTTCGAATCGGACGCAAGGCTGCTTAACAGCGTTGCCACTCCCGTTTTTCGGAGCTGTGCCCACTTCATTCCTCGCTTGGGCAAAGCGGCTAATTCCTTCCCTCACATCGACAAAAGTCTGCGCTGGGCTTGCCGGTGATTGCGACGCCTTTTCCTCCGCAGCCTTCTTTAACGCATCATGTATCCGACTCATCTTTTACCTTTCTTCTATCCACTCAACCGTTAACGATCAAACACGCGTCCCGACTGCGCCCAAGCTTGGTTGCTTCTTCGGCGCCTCGCTCTTTCCTCGAGACAGCGCTTCGAGAACCGGCACCAACGCAAGCACGGGAAGTTTGAGCGCAAGTTCGACATCGCGTTCAGTATGCATGGACTTGTCACCGATGGCGATCAAGTAGAGAAGCGCTAGCCCGAGAGCGAGTCCGCCGCTCAAACCTCCACCAGCAAAATAGACTTTCTTCGGAAACGAGGGTCGATCCGGTAGGCTCGGTGGATCGTACACCCGGAACTGCTCGCTCTGCTGCTGGCTCTCGAGATCGCCGGCTACGCCTGCGTTCTGCCGCTTCTTCAGGAGATCGTTGTAGAAGTCCTGCGCCGTCTGGTAGCTGCGGGTCAATTCTTTCAACTGCTGCTCGACCATGGGACTAGCCTGAACGCGGCCTTGTAACTGGCGAATTCCATCTTGGATTTGACCTTGTCGCTCGGTCAAATCTGCGATGTTCATATCGTCCTGCCGTAGTTTTGCTCGGAGTTGCTGAATCTGTGGAGGTTCCGCCGTTGAAGCTTGCGTCGAACCATTCGCGGATGGATTATTCTTCGGCCCTCCTGCCATCCGTTTTTTCAGTTCTTCAATCTGTCCTCTCAGCTTGACGACATCTGGATGCTCGGAAGTGTAGCGCGCCTGCAAACTGGTAAGCTGCTCTTGCAAAGTGCCCAACTGCTGTTCCGTGGTCTCAGGGTTTTGCCCGGTCTGTGATGCCTTCCAGGTCGCTTCTTGCTGGCCCATCAGGGATTCATTAAACGCTTTATCTTGGTGCGCGCGACTCAGCGCCTGAGTATTGGCCTCTAGCTGGGCGTTCATCCCCGTCAAAATACTTAGGTTGCTTTGCTCTTGTTCCGGCAGAGACCCCAGATATTGTTGCTTGAACTGGGCCAGTTTCGCATCTTGGTCATCTAAGTTCTTCTTGGCCTCCTCGAGTTGTTTACTTAGAAAGCTGGTGGTTTCATTTGCCTGTTGCTTGCGCTCGCGCGCGTTCTGCTCCAGGAACATCGAGGTGATTTCGGTACATATTTGTTGCGCAATTTGCGGGTTATCGAAGGTCACGCTTACGTAGAAACCCGGTAGTTGCCGGCTCTGCGTGCCAGGCGTCGGCTCCAGTGGCTTGATTTCCACCGCGATCCGCAACCGTTCGACAAGATCTTCTATGTGAACCCGGCTTCGGACCTCGGCGTACAGGCCGAATTTCTCAATGATGGGCTGCAGTCGTGTGCGGCTGAGGATCTGCTCTTTCATGGACGCAAGACGGTGATTCAGGTCTTCGGTCACGACCGGCTTCACGTAATCTGGGCCAACCGTAGGCTGCTCAACCAGCACCATGGTTTGCGATGTATATCGCTTGGGAAGGACAAAGGTGGCCACCAGGCCCAGTCCGCCTAGAAAGAGCGTGGAAAGCGGGAGAATCCACCAGTAGCGACGCAAGGTGCGTTTCGCCTCTGCCAAGCCAATCTCGCCATTCCGGACCATGATGACCTCTTCCTAACTTTGCCTAGATCCCCGCAGCAGCTTTGTCCCCGGACCCGGCAATCCTGAAGATCGCCCACTGCAATACTCGACGCTCCTGCACCAAGATTTGGGAAGCACGGGTTATGCCAGCTAGCACAGCCCTTCGCTCCGCCTATGTCGTAATTAAGTTGTTTTCTATCATACACTTATGGAAGGCATCATGGGCAGTTTTCCTTACGGGCAAGTTTGTCTCTTCCTTCAAGCCCACGAAGTGGAACTATTGTACCCAAATTATCCGCATAATTCTCCTTGACCGAGGCGCATCGCCCAAGAGATTGACTCTGTGCCGGCCCGAACTTACTTGGATGCCTCCGGTGGAGGAATGAAAAGCCTTTGTAATGATCGAGTTACATAAGCCCCGAGACTTCAATCCATGCGCTCCTTCTCAGGGCTTAAAATTGCACCCGTACTGGCGGAACGAGGTGTCATCAGTGCATTCTTGTAGATCAGTGCCTATCAGGCGCAAGGCCAGTTTGCTGTGGTCTTATGCGTTTTTCCTGCTCCTGGCCGCCCTTGTGGCTGGCTGCTCGCTTGATCCCCATGTGCGCAAACTGAAGTTCCTGCAGCAGGGCGACCTCTATTTCGAGAAAGGTAAGTACGCCGAGGCCAACATCTCTTACAGCCGTGCCTTGCAGATCGACCCGCGGTTCGTCGAGGCGCACTACAAACGCGCCCAGTGCCTCCTCAGGCAGAGCAGTTGGGCGGCGGCCTTCCAGGAGCTCTCCCGCACCGTTGATCTCCAGCCGCAAAACTGGCCCGCCCATCTAGACCTGGGTCAACTCTTGCTCGTTGGTGGTAAATCTCAGGAAGCCAAAGATCGCGCTATTCTCATCCTTCAGGGAAACCCAAAACACGCGGACGCACAAATACTCTTGTCTGACGCGGATGCCGCATTGGGGAATCTGGAGGACGCTCTCGAGGAAGCAAGAACAGCCACAGAAATGGCCCCGGATCGTTCCGCAAGTCTTATTAATTTGGGTCTGATCCAGGCGAGAACCAGCGCCTTTGACGACGCAGAGGCCAGTCTCAAGAAAGCACAATCCCTCGATCCTGGATCGATCACTCCGCTGTTAGCTCTAGCGAATCTCTACGAGCGGCAGGGACGGTGGGCCGACGCAGAGAAAGAATTTCAGGCGGCGACTAGCCTCACGCCCAAGTCCACCGCGCCACGCATGGGGCTCGCGGGTCTCTATCTCGCTCAAGGGCAAGACTCGCTTGCGGAAAAAGTTCTGACGGACGCCAAACAACAATTGAGTGACGATCCAGCGGCGTACCGTATGCTCGGTGATTATTATCTGAGGCGTGGAGAAAATGCCAAAGCCCTCGCGGAATTCGGCGCCCTCTCTGCGGCACATCAGAATGATCTGACCGTAAGAAAGACTTACATTCAGCTGCTGATCTCGAATAGCAGGATCGACGAAGCCAACCCGCTCAATGACGCGATTCTAAAGAAAACACCGCAGGATGCCGAGGCGCTGATCCTGAAAGGGCAGATCCAGCTCCAGCAGAAGAAAGTGGATGAGAGCATTCCATCGTTAGAACAAGCTCTCAAGTACGCCCCCGAAGACGCCATGGGGCATTACCAACTCGGCTCCGCATTCCAGCAGAAGGGCAGCACTCAGCAGGCTAAAAGCGAGTGGCGCGAAGCGGTACGATTGCGTCCCAACTTTTCTGAGGCGTGGAAGGCACTCGGCGTGAATGCTTTGCAACACGGAGACTGGAGAGAGCTCGAGCCCATCGCTGATCAACTCAAGACAATCGCGCCGCGCGCCGCAGAGGGCTATCTGTTCCATGCAACGGCTAGAATGAATCAAGGCGATGCCGCGGCTGCGGAAGCGGATTTGAATCAACTGCTCGTGATCGCGCCAAACAGTGCGCTTGGATACGTCAAGCTAGGCCAGCTGCGTGTGGCACAAAAACGCCTGGACGAGGCGGAAAAAATGTACCGCCAAGGTCTTGCTCGATATCCCCATTCCTTAGCGGCTCTCGAGGGACTGGTGGACCTGGATCTCCTCAACAAGAAGCCTGCCCAGGCGTTGCGGCTGATTCAAGAGCAACTCGACTCCAATTCCCAACAGGCGGCTCTCTACTTATTGCAGGGAAAAGCACTGCTTCAAAACAAGCAGCCGGAAGAAGCCGAACACTCCCTGGAACGGACCGTGGAAATGGACGGACAAAACGTCAGTGCGCTTGTCCTGCTGGCAGAAATAGAATCATCGCTTGGAAAGTTTGATCGGTCGATTGCAAACTATCAACGAGCCATAGGAGTTGCGCCCCATGAGGTCCGGCTCTATGTCGCTTTGGGCAGGCTCCATGAGACCCAGGGCGATTGGCAGCAAGCCCAGACCCTCTACGAGAAGGCGTTGGCGATCCAACCCGAAGACGCGCTGGCAGCGAACAACTTGGCCTACATCATGATCGAGCACAAGGAAAGCGTGAATGTAGCTCTTACACTCGCTCAGACCGCTCGGCGCGGCCTGCCAAACCTGCCGAATTCCGCAGATACGCTTGGCTGGGCGTATTACCATAACGGAGCCTACTCGGTCGCCGTGCCCTTCTTCGAAGATGCCGTCAAGAAAGCCCCAGGGAACTTGACTTACCACTATCACCTCGGTTTGACTTATCAAAGACTCAACGATTTGGGCAGAGCTCGCACAGAGTTCGAGAAAACGATTAGCCTCGACCCGAAATCGCCACTTGCCAACGAGGCGCGCCGGGCACTGAGCCAAACCGCGGGCTCGTAGGTGCATTTCTCAGTGCGTGCGAGGAGAATCTCTGATTTAATCGAGGAGAGGCATGAAAATGATGGCCGAAGTGTCCGCAACGCAGAGAAGCGATGAAGAAATTGTCTCCCTCGGTACACGGAACGGAATTGAGTTGGCAATTCTCAAACGAACCGAGAAATCCATGGGCAAAATTATTGCCAAGCTGGACTCGACTGACCTCATTGACGGTGTCAGAATCGAGCCGCTCCAGATCTATCCCGATGACCGGGGTTTTTTCACCGAAATTGCGCGGCTTGGCCGAGGGCTCGCCAGCGATATGGTGCCGGACAACACACGAAAGATTCAGATTTCCCTGACGCTCACTTATCCCAACACGATTAAGGCGATCCACTACCATTCGGAGCAAACCGATCTGTGGGCTCCCGTTACCGGGATGGTGCAAGTTTTTCTCTACGACTTGCGGCGTCATTCGAAGACGTTTGGCTTAATCAACACGATCTATGTCGGACGATTCCGCCCCTGGGAAATTCTAATTCCGCCCGGCATCGGCCATGGATACAAAGCCTTAGGAGTTGAACCGATTCAACTTCTTTATATGACCGACCGCCACTACAACCCAGCGGATGAACTCCGACTGCCTTACAACGACCCCAACATTGCCTACGACTGGGAAACGCAGCACAAATAAGCCCAATGCGTGTCTTGATCATCGGTGCGCGGGGCATGCTCGGTACCGACTTGCTGAAGGAATGGACGACTGACGAGCTCATCCCTGCCAGTTCGCGAGATGCCGACATCCGGGTCCCCGAACAAGTGCATAGTTTACTTGCTCGTACGCGACCTGACTGGACCGTGCTGACGGCAGCGTATACCGACGTCGATGGGAGCGAGGGCCATCCGGAAAACGCCTTCGCGGTGAATGCCCGTGGTACCGAGAATGTGGCTCGTGCCGTGAAAGAGGTTGGCTCCCGCTTATTTTTCGTGAGTACGGACTATCTTTTCGACGGAACTTCCGCTCGGCCATACGAACCCGGGGATCCGATCGCACCGCTCAACGTATATGGGCAATCCAAGGCGGCAGGTGAAAAAGCGATCCGCGAACACCATTCAGAGTGGTGCATCGCACGCACTTCCTGGCTTTTTGGCGCCGCTCGTGCCTGTTTTCCAGAGAAAATTCTTCGTGCCTGCGAGACACGTTCAGAACTCACAGTTGTCGCCGATCAGCTGGGATCTCCCACCTTCACACGCGACCTGGCCAGGATGATTCGCGATCTTGTCCGCATGGACGCGCGAGGAACCTTGCATGTAACAAATGAAGGCTCCTGCTCCTGGTTTGAATTCGCCCAGGAAACTTTGCGCCAGGCAGGCCGCGATTCCGTTCGCGTATCGCCGATCACTACTGCAGAGGCGCGCCGTCCTGCAAGACGCCCACCTTACTCGGTCCTCTCGCCTGCGAGCCTGAACACCCTGGGCCTGAGAATGAGGCCTTGGCGTGACGCCTTGAGTGCCTACCTAAAAGAATTGCGGGAGATGGGCGATCTCCGGTGAGCTATGTCTGAGCAACCCCACGGAACAGCGCAATTGAGCTATTGGTTTCCTGCAATTCTTGCCGCCCTCCTGATTTCGGTCTTGTCAACACAATCCTTTGCCGCTGAGCGGACCGTCAGCGTCATCCTCCCAGTCTTACGCTGGCTCTTCCCGCGAGCCACACGCGGAATGTTGCGTCTCATCCACTTCGGCATCCGCAAGACGGCCCACGTGACGGAGTTTGGGATCTTCAGTATTACGGTGTTTCGCGGGATCCGTGCAGGAAGGTCTGGTTGGAAATTCAACTGGGCTTTTACGACCCTGGTGATCGCGGTCTTGTATGCGGCGCTCGACGAATGGCACCAGTCATTCGTTCCGCTACGGGAAGCGACACCGCGCGATGCAGCGATTGACGCCTTTGGCGCAGTGCTGGCGCAATGTTTTGTCTGGGGCTATGCGACCCGCAGGCGGCCCTTCTCGGCCTTTTTTCGAGGGAAAGCTGATCCGGCAGAGAAGCAGGAGGAAATCACTCGCTAGGTTGTTCTGCGCGCGGCTATGGGATGTTGGCAGACACTTCGTTGGAATGAACGCTCTCGTTACCGCTGGCGTCCACCGCCGTCGTCACGTAGTAATAGACAATACCACCAAGCACGGTCGTATCGGTATAAGCCAGGCTGCCCACCACCAACGAAGAATTCACCTTGGCGTATTGAGTGCCACTCACGGTGCTGCGATACACGTTGTATCCAGCCACTGTCGAAGTGCTGGCGATCCAAGACAGCGCTACGGAATGCGCTGACTGCACCGTCGCGGTGAAATTCACACCGGGAACATTTCCGGCGTTTATCGTCACATTCGTGCTGGCAGGAGAAAACATATATCCGGTATTGCTGGGAGTTACGGTATATGTCCCGTTTGTCAAAGCAGAGAAGCTGTAGCTGCCTGACGCGTTCGTAAGCGTCGTCGCCCCGGCGGCCCCGCTCAAGATCACCGTGGCTCCACTACCACCCGCAGCTGGACTGATCGTCCCGGAAATGGAATACGTGGCGCTTTGCGGAGTGTCCGTGAAATTTATTGCGGTGACGTTGGCGCCGCTGACCGTTGCAGATTGGCTGGTCGGACTAAACGTGTAACCGCTGTGGCTGGGAATAATCGCGTAAGTCCCGTTTGCCAATCCAGTGAAGGTGTAAGAGCCGGAGCTATCCGCCGTTGTCGTAGCGCTAGCTGCTCCACTTAGCGTGAGCCTCGCACCATTTCCGCCCACAGCCGGACTGATCGTCCCGGAGATGTCGTACGTTTGCGGGAGCGGCGGGGGGGGTGAATTTCCGCTGACAGCACCGGTACAACCCCAGGACCAAGCCATCGAGGCGAGCATTCCCGTGAGCAAGAGCGCTGGCCGCACACGAAGACCTGGTTTCCGAGGAAAACTACGCTGGCCCAATCGCTGATCAGGCGATCCAAGTCTCATGCCCCAGGCAGCTCCAGAGTCTACCCGTAGCGTAGAATACCCGTGCGTGGGGCTTGAAAATACCGTCTGGGGGGCCAATTTAAGTACAGGTAATGTTCCTGTACGGGGTGTCCCCTTCGTAGGTCGTCTTCACAAGCAGGTGTAGCGGGCAGGGAGCCTCCCCGGGCCTTTAACGGGGTCAACGGAAATTTAGGCTTCTCCTGGCTCGGCACCTGTTATCCTGGGCTAGACGCTGCTGCACAACCCAATTTCCGCCCAACGAAATCAATAACTTAACTTAGCCCAAACTTAGCCAGGTTGAGCAATACACGCTAGGATTCTGTGGCCTCCCCCAGAGAGAAATACGTGCAATCCGGGTGGTGAAAGACGACTGCGCTGACGCTCGCTTCCGGATCCATCATAAAACCTTCCGTCAGCTGAACGCCAATTTCTTCAGGTCTCAGCAGTTTCCAGATCCCCGCTTGATCCTCCAGATTGGGACACGCCGGATAACCAAAGCTGTAGCGTTTCCCGCGATAGCGTGAAGTAAAGCGCTGCGCCATGGTCCTCTCCGGCGGATCAGGGAATCCCCAGTCTTCGCGAATCCTCCGGTGCAGCCACTCCGCGCACGCTTCGGCCGTCTCAATCGCGAGCGCTTGCAAGCCATGCGATTTGAAATAGTACCCTTCATTCTTCGCTTTTTCCGAGCGCTCGCGCACTCCTTCTCCCGCCGTCACAACGAACATGGCCAGGTGATCGCGCCGGCCATTCTGCTGCGGCAAGACATAATCGCTCAAGCACAGATAATCGCCCTGCCGCTGCCTGGCAAACCGGAACGTGTGCACCGGCTCCTGCGTTCCACCCACAAACAGGTGAAGTAACTCTCCCTCCGCCTCGGTTTCGAAGAATTGCCAAACCGCCCGGATCTTCATGAATTCCGCCGCCTCTTTTTTTACCTCCTCCATGTTTTCGAAGAGTTCGACGGCTTTCGAATCTCGTTCCGCGAGGCGCTTTTCAAAATCGCCGCGGAAACCCATATGTCGTCCATAGAGCATGAAGGGATTGATGTAACTCCAGATGTCGCGCAGATCGGGGACCAGCCGCACTTTACGTTCGACCGACGCCACGCGGGGAATCGGTAGGTCGGTTCGAACGCGCGGCGAGCGAGTCACTTTTGGAATTTCTGCCGCACTTATCGTTATGCTTACGGCATACCCGTTCCCCGATGCCGTGTGCGCACGCACAACGTTTTCCCGCGTCGTCGGATTCATCAACTCATTCATCAAACGCAGGCCAGTCATGGCATCTTTCGCGTAGCACACTGCCTTACCGTAGCTGGGTGCAATCTTCGTTTGCGTGAATTTCGCGGAGAGTGCCGCTCCCCCCACAAGCAAAGGTACTTGGATCCCGGCATCCTTCAGATCGCTCGCCGTTATCACCATCTGCAGCGCGCTTTTCACCAATAGCCCGGACAATCCAATCGCGTCTGGCTTGTGCTCTTGATACGCCTTGATTAGCTCTTCGGGCGGCACCTTGATCCCAAGGTTCACCACCTCATAGCCGTTGTTCTTCAAAATGATTTCGACGAGGTTTTTCCCGATGTCGTGGACATCACCCTTAACAGTTGCCAGCACCACCTTGCCGCGTTTGGCAGTGTCGGCTTTTTCCATGAACTGCTCGAGGTGGCTGACGGCCGCCTTCATCGCTTCGGCCGACTGTAATACTTCGGCGACAATCAATTCATTGGCGTTAAACAGCCGGCCGACTTCCGCCATCCCCGTCATCAGCGGCCCATTCACAATGTCTAACGGCGGGGCTCCTTCGGCCCGCTTCTTTTCAAGGTCGTCGATCAGCCCATCGCGCGTGCCCTCAATGATGTAATTTGCCAGGCGCTCGTCCAGTGGGAGGTCCGCCGCACGCGCCTTCTCTTTCTTTTTTGCAGTGCGAAAATGCTCGGTAATTGCCGCGATATGAAATTGATTGACTGCCGCGCGCTGTTCCTCGTTCTGTTCGCGCCAGTCCGCCGGAACAGTTCCGAGCAGGGCGGCTTGATCTGCAAGCCCGGCTTTCGGCGGGTGCGAAAACAGCAGATTCTCGGCGAGCTCTCTCTCCTGAGTAGGGATCGAAGCGAACCGCTCGAGTTTCTCCGCATTCACTATGGCCAGATCCAACCCGGCCTTCGTGCAGTAATAGAGGAAAACCGAGTTCACTACCTCCCTCGCGCCTGCCGGCAATCCGAACGAAACGTTTGAGATGCCCAGAATCGTGCGCACATTCGGCAAGGCCTGTTTGATCAGCCGGATACCTTCGATGGTTTCCACTGCTCCGCCGATATAGTTTTTATCGCCGGTCGCGCAGGGAAATACCAATGGATCGAATATGATGTCTTCCGGCTCGAGGCCATATTTTTCCGTCAGCAACTTGTAAGAACGCTGCGCAATCGCCAGTTTTCGTTCGCGCGTGAACGCCTGTGCTTGCAGCGGATCTTCATCAATGCACCCGGCCACCACGGCCGCGCCGAATCTGCGCGCAATCGGTACAACGCGTTCAAACTTTTCTTCGCGGTCTTCCAGGTTGATCGAGTTGATGATCGCCTTGCCCTGGCAATAGGTCAGCGCAAGTTCGATCGCCGTGGGGTCAGTGGTATCGATCATCACCGGTGTCTTCACCTTGCGAATCAGCTTTTCGTAAAACGGCGGTATGTCTTTTTTCTCGTCGCGCTCCGTGCTTTGCAGGCATACGTCCACGATATGCGCGCCGCCGCGCACCTGCCGCCGCGCAATCTCGCTTGCCTCTTCCCACTTTTCTTCCGCCACCAGGTTCTTGAACAGTCGCGACCCGATGACGTTTGTCCTTTCGCCTACCAGCAACGGCCGCGTGCTTTCCTCGGCTTCGATAGTTTCGATTCCGGAGTACACTGCACGGTGCGCTTCAGCGGGGCGCTGCCGGGGTTTTTTCCCCTCCACCATCTGGGCGAGCGCGCGGATATGCTTTTCCGTTGTTCCGCAGCATCCGCCCACGATATTCAGCCAGCCATGATCCACGAATTTCTCAAGTTGAGCCGCTAGCGACGTCGGTGTCTCCAAATACTTGCCTTCTTCATCCGGCAAGCCCGCATTTGGGTAGCACGAGACAAACTCTAGCGTCAGTTGGCTCAGCGTTCGAATGTGGTCTGTCATGAACTCCGGCCCAGTCGCGCAATTCATTCCGAAGGCCAGCGGATGCGCATGGCGCAGCGAAGCCCACATCGCCTCCACCGTCTGGCCCGCCAGCATTGTGCCCATCGGCTCGATGGTCACCGAAATGATGAACGGCACCTCGGCGCCAATCGTCTCGGAGAGCTGCCGAATAGCCAGGGTCGCCGCTTTGATGTTCCGAGTGTCCTGGCAGGTTTCCACCAGCAACACGTCGACTCCGCCTTCGACCAATCCTTTGGCTTGGACGTAATAAGCCTCACGCAATTGCTCAAACGTGACGCCGCCGGTAACCGTAATCGCTTTCGTTGTCGGACCCATGGAGCCTGCGACATACCGTGGCTTTTGCGGCGTGCTGAGCTCATCGGCCGCCTGCCGCGCCAATTCTGCCGCTCTTTTGTTCAGTTCGTGCGCGTCTGCGGCCAGGCCGTACTCCCCCAGCACGAGCGGCGCTCCGCCGAAAGTATCTGTCTCGATGAGGTCCGCTCCCGCCTCAAGATATTTCCGGTGAATGTCCAGCACCACGTCCGGCCTGGTTCGAACCAGATTTTCATTGCAGCCTTCCAGCGCGGCGCCACCGAAATCCGTCGCCGTCAGGTTCCGCTGCTGCAACATTGTCCCCATCGCGCCGTCGAGCACGAGGATCCTGTGCGCAAGCAGCTCACGCAAGGCTTTGGCCGATTCGTTCAGGTTGCGCATCCGCTGGAAGGTGCTGCTCCTTACCGGTTCGCCGGACGAAATGGTGCAAGTACCGAAGAAATCTGGCGTTTCCGGACACCTCTATTTTACCCAGGTTTTGCGGTGGATACCTATCTCAGGCATTGAAGTAGTGCTTTTTTCGCGCGAATGGCGAATTGGCGGCACTGAAGTGTCCGATTCCACGTCACCAGAAACAATGCATGAGCCAAGGCCTGAAATTCTGAATATCGCCGGGACCCGCCCGAAGCTCCCAAGAATCGCCCCGCTCATGCAGGAGATGCAGCGCCATCCTGTCGCCGCCCGTGATAGGCTAGCAGGCCAGGGCAAAGCCGGCCGCATTCCTCCACTCTGGGACGGCCATACGGCAGGGCGTATAGTCGCTATCCTATTGAAGGAAGTGCCCCGGGGACATGCATCGTAGCGGTCAGTAGCAATTCGAGGACAGGTCCGTCAAAGGGACTTGCCCCTTTGGCCAGTTTTCAATACCCTGGCAAACAGTGACTACCAAACGTGCTTCTTCTAAACTTGCCGTTTGCATCCTCTCGCCCCACCCCTTGGTGCTGAGCGAGTTCGAACGCATTCTGGCGAAAGCACCATTCAAGGTATTCTCCAAGCAGCTTGAATCCACGCTGGCGCCCGACCTGCGAACGGTGGAGCCGCCCCGCGCCCAGGTCTACGTCATCGACGCCCACGCCGCCAAACCCGCTACCGGTGCGCTTCTGGCCAATCTTATGGAACGCTATCCCGAAGCCCGCCTCATCGTCGTCGGGGAGCAGCACAATGAAGCGAACTGTTTTTCTCTTTTGCGCCTTGGAGTCAAGGGGCTTTTGACCTACGTGGAAGCCCGCGAGCAATTGATTCGCGCGCTCCCGCTCGTTGCCAGCGGAGGATTCTGGGTTCCGCGGCAACTTCTCTCCGGATTCGTAGATTCCATTCTCACCGGCCAGGGCCGCCGGCTGAAGACCGATTCCGTCACGAACCTCAGCCGCCGCGAACAGGAAGTCCTCGATTCGCTGCTGGAAAATCTTTCCAACAAAGAGATCGCCAGCAAGCTGAACATCGCGGAACGGACCGTGAAATTTCATGTTTCGAACTTACTGAATAAATTCGGCGTCCGCCGGCGCGCCGACTTGATTCTTCTTACCTTCCAGCGCCGCTTGTCGCAGGCGTAGCTCTTGGGGAGTCCCCCGGTTGCGGCTCTGCTGCATCCACCGCGGTGATGTATCCTCTAATCCTGAACACCATTCGGCCTTAGGCGCGTCCTAGTCGAGGAGAACGAACCCGTGAATATTCTGGTCACTGGAGCGGCAGGCTACATCGGCAGCATCTGTTCGGAATTCCTGCTGGCCCGCGGAATGCGCGTTA
>Ga0209689_1000356_pt1 | contig 30667 bp, 27 predicted proteins | sample GraSoiAngelo_149_FD_187119 | JGI IMG/M metagenome (GOLD analysis project Ga0209689, IMG submission 187119) | Grasslands soil microbial communities from the Angelo Coastal Reserve, California, USA - 14_1009_09_30cm (SPAdes) (version 2) | ecosystem: Environmental > Terrestrial > Soil > Grasslands ... | reverse complement strand
CCAGCCGGGCCGCGCCGGCCTCGCCGCGGCGCTCTACCCCGCCGACGTGCCGTTCCTGTACTTCGTGGCGCAGCCCGACGGCAAGCACATCTTCTCGGCAACCTACGCCGAGCATTTGGCAGCGATCCAGCGCGTCAAGCAATTGCGTCGCGCAGCGCGCGCGCCGCAGCGGCCGGGTCGTGAGCCCCCCACACCGCGCCGATGACGGCGACGCCGGCCGCCCCGGCGCGCACCAGGGCGGGTGCGTTGGCCACGGTGACGCCGCCGACCGCGATCACCGGCGTACCGGCCGGGGCGAGCTGCGCCAGTCGCCCGAATCCCTCGACCCCGAGCGGCACGCCGGCGTCGGACTTGTTCCCCGTGGCGAAGCACGGGCCGAGGCTCCAGTAGTCCGCGGGCCAGGCGCGGCCCCGCTCGGCCTCGGCCGGTGAGCCGACCGACAGTCCGAGCAGGAAGCCGGGCGGCACGTGGGGGTGGAGCCGGTCGAGGGGCGGGTCCTCCTGGCCCAGGTGCGCCCCCGCCGCGCCGGCCGCGAGCGCGACGTCCACGCGGTCGTTCACGATCACCGGCACCGCGAGCGCGCCGACGAGCGCGCGGGCCAGCGCCACCATCTCGCTGGGCGGTGCATCTTTCAGGCGCACCTGGATGATGCTGGCTCCGCCGGCCACGACTCGGCGGCACGCTTCGACCGGATCACGCCCCTTGAGAACGCCCGCGTCCGTGATCACCATCAAGCGCAACTGACGATCGAGTGCCATGAGCAAGATCCTGCGTGGACTGCGCGGCGCCACGACCGCCGCGGCCAATACCGGTCAGGCGATCCTGGACGCGACGGCCGAGCTGTTGCGCGGGCTTCAGGAAGCGAACGGCTTCCAGCCCGAGGACGTCGAGAGCGCCATTTTCACTTCGTCCCCGGATCTCACGGCCGAGTACCCCGCGCGCGCCGCGCGCCTGCTCGGCTGGAGGGATGTGCCCCTCCTGGGAGCCGCGGAAGTCGCCGTCCCTGACGGGCTACCGCGCTGCATCCGCGTCCTGCTCCACTTCTACACGGCCAAGCCGCAGCGCGAGCTGAAACATATGTACCTGCGCGACGCGGCCAAGCTGCGCCCGGATCGGACCACGTGACGGACCGTGGGACCGCCGCACGGTCGGACGGGGGAGTCGCCACGCGCGCCGTAATCGTGTCGGCAAAGGGCGCCGCACGCTGGCAAACGGGGCATCCCTGGATCTATCGCACGGACCTCTACGACGAGCCGCGTGATGCGCCCGGCGTCGTGACCGTCACGGACCGTCGCGGCCGGCACCTCGGCCAGGCCCTGTACTCACCAAAGTCGGAAATCCGGCTGCGCCTGCTCACCACTGGGCGCGAGCCGATCGACGCGACCTGGTGGACCGACCGGATCGCCACGGCGGCCCGGCGGCGCGCCGGCATCGCGGCCACCGCGTTCCGCGTGGTCCACGGCGAAGGCGACGGCCTGCCGTCCCTCGTGGTGGATCGCTACGGGCCCTATGTCGTGGCGCAGCTGCTCTCGGCCGGCCTCGAGCACGTGCGAGCGGACGTGCTTGACGGTATCGGCGCCGCCCTCGCGCCCGAGGGGATCCTGCTCCGCAACGACACCACGGTGCGGCGCCACGAGGGGCTGCCGCTCGAAGTGCTGCCCGCCCGCGGCACCGTGCCGGACACGGTGGCCTTGGAGGAGGCGGGCGTTCGGTACCTCGCCGCACCGCGTACGGGCCAGAAGACCGGGGCCTTCCTCGACCAACGCGAGAACCGCGTCCTGGTGGCGGAGCACACGGGCGCCGGCCGGGCGCTCGACCTGTTCACCTACCACGGTTCGTTCGCGCTCCACCTCGCCCGGCGCGCCGGCGAGGTGGTGGCGGTGGACTCGAGCGCCGAGGCGTTGGCCCGGGGGCGCGAGAATGCCGCGCTCAACGAGCTCACGAACATCACCTGGCGTGAGGCGAACGCGTTCGATCTGCTGCGCGACCTGGTGCGGCGGGAAGAGCTGTTCGACACGATCGTGCTCGACCCGCCCGCCTTTGCCAAGTCGAAACAGACCGTTCCCCGCGCGCTCGCCGGTTACAAGGAGATCAACCTCCGCGCCATGCGCCTCATCGCCCCCGGCGGGGTGCTGTTCACCTGCTCCTGCTCCTACCACGTGAGCCGGGCCGTCTTCCTCGACATGCTGGGCGACGCCGCCCGGGATGCAGGCCGCCGCCTCCAGCTGCTCGCCGTCAGGGGGGCGGGCCGGGACCACCCGGAGCTGGTGAACGTGCCGGAGACCGGATATCTGAAAGGGGTATTGCTCCGGGCGGTGGAGTAGCCCTATTTCAGCTTGGCCTCGTACCACGCGAGCACGCGGGTGAGGATGTCGAGCTGGTGCATCCGCTCCCGCGGCCCGTGGGGCTCGCGCGGATAGATCACCATATGGGCCTCGACGCCCTGCTGTCGCAGGGCGTTATAGAATTCCGCCCCCTCCGGCGTCGGTACCCGCACGTCGGACCCGCCGTGCAACACCAGCGTGGGCGTGCGCGCATTCTGGATGAACTCGATCGGTGAGTGCGCCCGGTAGGCCGCCCGCGCGCGCGGGTCGCCCCACGGGTTCGGGCCGAAGTAGTCGTTGAGAAACGACGGAATGATGTCCGATGTGCCCTGCATGCGGATCAAATCACTCACCCCGGCGCCCATCACCGCTGCCTTGAAGCGCAAGGTGTGCGTGACGGCCCACGCCGTCATGAAGCCGCCGTAGCTCCATCCGCCGATGCCGAGCCGCGCCGTGTCGGCGACCCCGCGACGCACCAGCTCATCGAGACCGGCCAGGATGTCCTGCCAGTCCATCCCGCCCCAATCACCCTTGTTCGCTGCCACGAAATCGGGCCCCTGTCCGTCGGAGCCGCGTGGGTTCGGGAGCAGCACCACGACGCCGTGACTCGCCAGCAGCTGATCCCACTCGTGCCAGCTGCCGTAGAACCCTACCCACCACGCCCATTCCGGCCCCCCGTGGACATGGACCACCGTGGGATACCGCTTGCCGGGGCGAAAGTCGGGCGGTGTGATCAGGACGCCGTACACCGTGCGTCCGTCGCCGGAGTGCCACGAGATCTGCTCGACCTTCCCGAATGCGAGTGCCCGCAGGTCGGGGTTGAGGCGGGTGAGGCGCGTGAGCTTGCCGCTCGCGACGTCGACGGCGAAGAGGTCGTCGGGCTGGTCGGTCTCTTGATTGTTGACGAGCGCGGTGCGGCCGTCGCGCGAGACCGACACCGACGCGCCACCGGTCGACACCTCGAGCGGGGCCACGGTGGTGAACGTGTCCGCATCCACATCGAGCGTGGCCAACCGATGACTCGCACCCACGGTCTCCACTACCAACAGGTGGCGCCCGTCGGCCAGCCATTCGCCGCCGCCCGTCACGGTCCCGTGCGCCGTGACGGCGAGCGTCTTGGGCGCACCGCCGTGGCGGAGCACGGCGGGGAGTCCGGTCGAGCGCAGGCCGGTGTACCGAACCGAAAAGGCGACGGCGTCGCCGGCGGGCGCGAAGCGTATCGGTCCCGTCCCGTCAGCGAGCCGCGTCGTTTCATTGGTCTTCAGGTCGAGGGTATAGGCGGCGGAGTGCCAGTAGACGCGGTCGAGCGCCGGCCGGTCGGCACCCACCAGCGCCACGGCGTGCCCGTCTGCGGCCACGTCGAAGTCGACGACGTGGAGACTCTCGGCCGTGAGGCGCCGCTCCGTCTTGGACGCCAGCGTGTAGCGCCACAGCCCCGCGTACTTCTCGTGCCGGTCCGCTTCGATGGCGTCGTCCTTCCGTCTCTGCTTGTCCCGCTCGGCCTGGGTAAGCGAGTCGCGTGCAGTGAAGAGCAACCCGCTCCCGTCCGGGAGCCAGGCGAGCCCTTCCACGGCGGTCGCGTGGTGGGTGACGATCTGTGCTTCGCCGCCGTCGACGGGGATCAGGTAGATCTGTGCCGTCGTATCCGGCGTCGCACCGCGGCTCGACAGAAACGCGATCGTGCGCCCGTCCGGCGACCACCGGGGGGACTCGTCCGTCTTGGGGCTCGCGGTGAGACGCCGTGGCTCGGCCGTCCCGTCAGTCGGCACCAGCCAGAGATCGGTGTTCCGCTCCCCCGGGGTCGCCGTGTCCTCCGGCTCGCGCACGACGAACACCGCCCGACGCCCGTCCGGTGAGATGCGGAAGTCGGCGAGATCGCGAAGCTGGGCGATGTCGCTCGGCTGGATGGCGCGCTTCGCTTGGGCGGCGAGCGCTGGGGAGAGGAGCCCGAGCCACAGCAAGTGCCAGCGGTGCATCAGACCCCCTCGCTGGAAGAGGATGCGAAGTTACGCCGCGCCGCGCAGCGAGGCTACCCGAGGGGCGGCGGTGCGCCAGACGGTTGACTAAACCGCTGTCCCTTACAACCTTGCAGTTCTGTCCATGCCGGCGTCCGCCCTGGTCCGCCGAGTCTTTATCGGCCTCCTCGTCGCCAACCTGGCGGTCGTAGGGGTCAAGCTCGCGGTGGGGATCGCGTCCGGCTCCCTCGCCGTACTCGGCGGGGCAGTGGATTCGTGCGTGGACGCGCTCAACAACGTGCTCGCCCTGATCATCGTCCGGGTGGCTGCGAAGGAGCCCGATGAAGACCACCCGTACGGCCACGGCAAGTTCGAGACGCTGGGCGCGTTGGCGATCGTGGGATTCCTGTCGATCACCTGCTTCGAGCTGGTGCGGGGGGCGGTCAACCATTTCGTGAGCGGCAGCCATCGGGTCGACGTCAGCGACTTTCAGCTGGCCCTGCTCGTCCTCACGCTCGGCGCGAACGTGCTCATCACGTGGTACGAGCACCGCCGTGGGATCGAGCTCGGGAGCGAGCTGCTCGTCGCGGACGCGGCCCACACCCGCGCGGACGTCTTCATCACGGTCGGCATCCTCGTCGGCATCCTGCTCACGCGACTGGGGTGGTGGTGGGCGGATTCGACGGTGGCGATCCTCGTCGCCCTGGCGATCGTCCTCGTGGCGTATCGCATCCTCGCGCGCACGGTGCCGGTGCTCGTGGACCAGCGCGCCATCCCCACGCGCGATATCCAGGATGCCGCCCAGGCCGTCCCGGGCGTGAAAAGCGCTTACGGGATCCGCTCGCGCGGGCCCTCCGACCTGCGGTACGCCGAGGTGACGGTGTGCGTCGACCGTCACGCGGACGTGGAGTCCGCGCACGCCATCGCCGACCAGGTGGAGGAGCGGCTCAAGCGCGACCTGCGGCTGCACGAAGTCACGGTGCACGTCGAGCCATGCTGAGCCTCTCGGGGGAGCAGCGCTCCCGGACCACGCGGCGGCCGCCGCGCTCGCTCAAGCAGGAATATCAGGAGTTCCTGCTGCAGCGCATCGAGGAATACAAGAACGCGCTCACGCGAGCAGACCTGCTGGAGATCGGCGACGAGGCGGTACGCGAGCTCGAGGAGAGCGCCGCGGATCAGTACCTCCTCACCGAAGTCCTGCTGCTCGAGCACGTCGACCGCATCATCGCCCGGCGGCTGCGCCTCCCTTCGTTCCCGCGCTGGCGCCAGAAGCATCGCGCGCTGCGCGCGGCGCAGCGCGCCCCCACGCACTGGGGCCTCGAATCGGATGGCCCGCTCGTCAGCGCGGTGCGCCGCCTCGAGCCCGGCGACCTGGCCCTCGTGGTCGGCGCCGCCGCCCTTCCCGCCGCGCTGTTCATCGCGGCGCACGACGCCGAGGTTTTCCTGGTCGATCACGACCTCGGGTCCGTCGAAGGCGCGGAAAGTCGGGCCGTCACCGAGCAGCTCGCGGGGCGGTTCCAGGCGCTCGTGGTCACGTTCGGCAGCTGGTTTCCCGACGTGGCGCCGAGCCTGGTGATCATCGATCCCGCGGCCCTCGCGCCGGCGCGCGCGCGCGACCGCCACGCACTGCTCACCGAGCTGCAGGTGCGCACTCGTCCCGGCGGCGTTCACGTGGTCCTCGCGAGTCCCACCGTGAGCGAGGTCATCCCCCTCGCCGCCGAGGCGCTCCAGGCTCAGTACGGCGGCTGGGAAATCGTCCGCCGCCGTCGTGGTAAGGCCAGCGCCGGCTTCACGGCCACGAAGCCGGAGCGTCAGCTGGACACGGCGTTGAACGTGTCAGAGTAACCACTCCGCTCCACCCCACTCCGTCAACCCGTTGCCGGATATCACGTTGCCGGGTGAGGCGTGCGGCAAGCGTTTTGCCTCGGCAACGCGGTATCCCACAACCGGAAACGCCCTTTCCATGACGAGTCTCCCCTTAGTCCTGGACGACGACGAGCCGATCGGTATCATCCTGCGGGCCGGCCGGAAGATGCTGCGCCCGGCAAGGATCTGGGCCTACTGCTGGTTCACGGACGAGGCAGAGGAGGGGGCGGGCGACCACACGCACCGCCGGCTGCCCGAGCATATCGACTGACGCGCGAGCGGGGCCGGCCCAGAGCCGGCCCCACGTGTTTCAGCACGTATCCTCTTTGCCGATCAAGGAGTTGGCCCGGCGGCCGGTTGCCGGGTCCCCCCGCCCGGTCTAATCTTACAAGGGTCATGGCGACCCTCACGATCAACGGCCGCTCGGTCAGTGCCGATCCCGAACAGACGATCCTCGAAGCGGCCCGCAGGGCGGGGATCCTGGACATCCCCACGCTGTGCTGGTATCCCAAGCTGCCGGTCGTCGGAAATTGCCGCATCTGTCTGGTGTCGGTGGAGGGGCAGGCGAAGCTGCTCCCGGCCTGCGCCACGCAGGTGGCGGACGGGATGGTGGTGCAGACCGAGTCGCATGCGGCGGTCGAGAACCGCAAGGGCGTGCTGCGGCTGCTGCTCGAGCGCTACCCCGGCGAGCACCTGAGGAACGGCAGCCGGGCGGCGGACCGGGGGGGCCGGGGGGGCCCCCGCAACGAGTTCGAGGCGTATGTCGTGCGCTATGGGGTCGTTCCCACGCCCCTCGGGGAGCGGGATCTGGTCCTGCGTCACGGGGACGAACGGCCCGGCGACCCGATGATCCAGCACGACATGAGCACCTGCATCCTGTGCACGCGCTGCGTGCGGGCGTGCGAGGACATCCAGGTGGTGGGCGTGCTCGACGTGGGCCAGCGGGGCGAGCACACCGAGATCATCGTCGGCGCCGACGGCGACCCGGACAAGGCCGGGTGCACCTGGTGCGGCGAATGTGTGCGCGTATGCCCAACGGGCGCCATTTTCGAGGTGATGCCGCGCGAGCGGTTCGCACCCGAAAAAGTCCTCCATCCGGATAAGACGGTTCGCTCGGTCTGCCCGTACTGCGGCGTGGGCTGCCAGGTGGACCTGCACGTCGCGGGCTCCCAAGTCATGCGCGTCACGTCGCCGGACATCGAGCTCGACACGCCCAACCAGGGCTCGACCTGCGTGAAAGGCCGCTTCGGCTACGACTTCCCCCAGCACCACGATCGCCTCACGCAGCCGCTGATCCGCAGGGGGTGGGAGCAGGCGGGGGGCCGCTGGGTGTGGCGCGGTGGCACGGGGAAGAATCGACGGGGCGGGCCGTGGCAGACCATCGAGGGTGAGGGCCAGAACGCCAAGCCGGCGGGTCCGCCGCGCTCGGTGGGAAAGTCGGTGCGCGACCTGCCGCTGCTCGAGCGCGTCGACCTGGACATTCGCGACCGGGTGGCGACCCCGCCGTCATGGTACGAGCCGTTCCGCGAGGCGACGTGGGACGAGGCGCTGGACCTCACGGCGCAGGAGCTGCTGCGACTCAAGGGCGAGCGCGGCGGCAATTCCCTGGCATGCTTCTCCTCGGCGAAGTGCTCGAACGAGGAGAACTACCTCATGATGCGGATGTTCCGCGCCGCGCTCGGCACCAACAACATCGACCACTGCACGCGGTTGTGCCACTCCACGTCGGTGGCGGCGATGCAGCGCGCGCTCAATACGTCGGCGGCGTCGGGCTCGATGCGCGAGGTGGAGCACGCCGCCGACGTCATCTTCATCGCCGGTGCGAACACCACGGAGTCGCACCCGGTGTTCGGCGCCGCCATCAAGCGAGCCCACGAACGGGGCGCGACGCTCATCGTAGCCGACCCCCGCAAGACCGAGCTCGCGGCCCGGGCGGACATACACCTGCAGATGCAGCCGGGCACCGACGTGGCGCTCTTCAACGCGATGCTGCACCACATCATCGCGCAGGGACTCGAGGACAGGACGTTCGTCGCCGATCGGATGCACGATTTCGACAAGGTGCGGCAGTCGGTGAAGGCGATGACGCCGGACGTGGCCGCGAAGATCACCGGGGTTCCCGCCGACCGCATCCGCTGGGCCGCCGAGATCTACGCCGGGGGGCCGAACACCAGCACGCTGTGGGCGATGGGGCTCACGCAGCACGCCAACGGGACGGATCTCGTCACGTCGCTCCTGAACCTGATGCTCGCCTGCGGCATGATCGGACGCTGGGGCGCCGCAATGATGCCGGTGCGGGGGCAGAACAACGTTCAGGGCGCATCCGACGTCGGCGCGATTCCCTTCGTGTACACCGACTACCGACCGGTCAAGGACCCGAAGAACCGCGCGGAATACGCGGAGGCGTGGGGCGTCCCGGCTGAGTCCCTCTCGCTGAAGGAGGGCCTCATGGTGACCGAGATCGTGAGGGAGGAGAGCGGCGTTCGGGGGATGTACATCATGGGCGAGAACCCGATCATCTCGGACCCGGACGTCGCGCACGCCGAGCATTGGTTCCAGGAGCTGGAATTTCTCGCGGTGCACGACCTGTTCCTCACGGAGACCGCCCGCTACGCCGACGTCGTCCTGCCCGGCTCGAGCTTCGCCGAGAAGACGGGCACGTTCGTGAACACCGAGCGCCGCATTCAACTCGCTCACAAGGCCGTGGCCAGCCCCGGGCAGGCGCGCGGCGACCTCGAGATCCTGATCGACCTGTCGAACCGCCTCGGGCTCAAGACGCGCTTCGAGACCTCCGAAGCGGTGATGCGGGAAATCGCACGCGTGACCCCGTCGTGGCGCGGCGTGACCTACCAGCGGCTCGAAGGGGCGGGGCTGCAGTACCCGGTGCCGACGGACGACTCCGCCGGGACCTCGTTCCTCTTCGACGACCGGTTCCCCACGGCCGACGGCAAGGGCGTCTTCGTCCCCGTCCAGTACGCGCCGCCCATCGAGCTCCCCGACGACGAGTATCCGTTCGTGATGAACACGGGGCGTCAGCTGTATCACTGGCACACGGGCACAATGACACGACGCGCTTCCGGGCTGGACCGACGCGAGCCCACCCCGATCGTCGAGATCCACCCCGACGACGCCCGCGAGCTCGCGCTGGAGGACGGCGATCTCGTGCGGCTGACGTCGCGCCGCAACACCATGGTGAGCTCGTGCCGCATCTCCGAGCGCGTTGCGCCGGGCCAGGTGTTCGTGCCGTTCCACTTCCGCGAGGCGGCGGCCAACCTGCTGACCAATCCGGTGCTGGATCCGTACGCGAAGATGGCGGAGCTCAAGTGCTGCGCGGTGCGGCTGGAGGCGGCGCACGTGGCGGTCGCCGACTGACCGACAGGTAGGGGCGCAGCATGCTGCGCCCCTACTTCTAACCAGGGTAGCCCCTCGCCTGTAAATTCCCGCCCTCATGGATCTAGGTCTCGCGGGCCGCGTCGCCCTGGTATGCGGCAGCACCAAAGGGTTGGGCCGGGCCGTCGCGAAGGCGCTGGCACAGGAGGGCGCCCGCGTGGCCGTCAACGGCCGCCACGACGACTCCGTGGAGCATGCAGCGCACCAGCTGTCCTCCGAGGCGGCCGAGACGGTGATGCCGTTCGTGGCCGATGTGGGCGACTCGGCGCAGGCCGAGGGGCTGGTGGAGCGGGTGCACCACGAGATGGGCCGCCTCGACGTGCTGTTCTGCAACGCGAGCGGACCGCCGGCGGCGCCCTTTACCCACCAGCCGGCCGAGGCCTTCCGCCGCGCCCTGGAGCTGAACCTCCTGTCAACGGTCCACCTCGCTCGCGCCGCGTTGCCCATCATGCGGAAGCTCCAGTGGGGCCGCATCATCTGCCTCGCGTCCGTCGCCGCCAAACAACCCCTGCCCGGGCTCATCCTCTCCACCACCGCGCGGGCGGGTGTCCTGGGGTTCGCGAAAGCCCTGGCCGACGAGGTCGCGGCCGAGGGGATCACCGTGAACGTGGTGTGTCCCGGTTTCATCGCGACGGAGCGGATCACGGAGCTCACCGAGACGCGCGCGAAGCGCGAGAAGCGCGCGTCCCAGGACGTCATGCGCGACATGGTGGCGAGCATCCCACTCGGCCGCATGGGCCGCACCGACGAGCTTGCGGCGGCGGTCGCGTTCCTCGCGTCCGAGCGGGCCAGCTATATTACCGGAGCCGTGCTGCAGGTGGACGGGGGGTTCACCCGATCCATTTTCTGACGCATCCCGCATCCTGCTTCCCGCATCCCGGACGTCATGCAAGCAATCGTAAAAGAGCGACGCGCCCCCGGCCTGAAGGTCGCGACGGTGCCGAAGCCATCGCCCGGCCCGGGTGAGGTGCTCATCGCGGTGCGCCACGCCGGCGTGTGCGGCACCGACGTCCATATCGCCGACTGGGACGCGTGGGCGGAGGGGCGGATCAAGCCGCCGCTGGTCGTGGGTCACGAGTTCGCCGGGGAGATCGTCGCGGCGGGCGACGGCGTGTCCGAGCTCCGGCCCGGCCAGCTGGTGACCGCGGAGGGGCATATCGTGTGCGGGCACTGCCTCCAGTGCCGCACGGGCAACAGCCACATCTGCAAGAACACCCGCATCATCGGTGTAGATCGCGACGGCGCCTTCGCCGAATACATCGCCATACCTGCCACCAATGTGCTGCCCCTCGACGGCGTTCCGACCACGGTCGGCGCCATCATGGACCCCATCGGGAACGCCTTCCACGCCGTCCTGACCGCCGAAGTTCAGGGCAGCTCCGTCTTCGTGGTGGGGTGCGGGCCGATCGGCTGCTTCGCGGTGGGCATCGCCCGCGCCGCCGGCGCCGCCAAGGTGATCGCCTCGGACGTGAACGCCAAGCGGTTGGCGCTGGCGCGCCGCATGGGGGCGCACGTCACAATCAACGCCGCCGCAGACGACGTGGTACACACCGTGCTGGAGGAAACCGGCGGCGAGGGCGCGGACGTCGTGTGCGAGATGTCGGGCGTGCCGTCGGCGCTGCACCAGGCGTTCGCCGCCGTGCGCCTGGGCGGTCGGGTGCAGTTGCTCGGGATCCCCAAAGGCGAAGTGCCGGTCGATTTCGCCCGCGAGATCATCTTCAAGGGGATCACCGTGTACGGCGTGATCGGCCGCAAGATGTACGAGACGTGGCACCAGATGCGCCGCTACTTGACCGCCGGGCTGCTCGATCCCCGGCCGGTGATCACACACCAGTTTCCGCTCGCGAAGATCGACGAGGCCCTCGCCGCCATCCGCGCGGGCGACGCGGGCAAGATCATCCTGGAGATCGCATGAGCCTCGCCGGCCGGCTCGACGCCGAGCTCGAGCAGTTCAAGCAGGACGGAGTGTACAAGCGCCTCAACTACCTCGAAGGGCCCCAAGCCGCACGAGCCAGGATGCAAGGGCACGGCGAGGTCGTGATCCTCTCGTCCAACAACTACTTGGGCCTCTGCAACGAGCCTGACGTGGTGGCCGCGGGCAAGCGTGCCCTCGACCAGTTCGGCGCCGGGACGGGCTCCGTGCGCTTCATCTGCGGCACCTTTACCATCCACCGCGAGCTCGAGCAGGCGCTCGCCGGGTTCGTCGGTTGTGAGTCATCACTCACATACGTCAGCTGCTGGAACGCGAACGAGGGACTCGTCGCGACCCTCCTGGGCGAGCAGGACATCGTGATTTCCGACCAGCTCAATCACGCCTCCATCATCGACGCCATCCGGCTCGCCAAGACCATCACGAAGTGCCAGACCGCGGTTTATCGGCACTCGGACATGGCCGATCTCGAGGACAAGCTGCGGGCGGCCCAGGCGACGAACGCCCGGCTCAAGCTCATCTTCACTGACGGCGTGTTCTCCATGGAGGGCGACATCGCGAAGCTGCCGGACATCCTGACCCTAGCGCGAAAGTACGACGCGGTCCTCGCCGTGGACGACTCGCATGCCACGGGTGTGCTCGGCCGGTCGGGCCGGGGCACAGCGGAGCATTACGACATGGTGGGCCAGGTGGATATCATCACGTCAACGCTGGGCAAGGCGCTGGGCGGCGCCGCGGGCGGCTTTACCGCCGGCCCCGGCGCGCTCGCCGACTATCTCACGCAGCGCTCCCGCCCGCAGCTCTTTTCCAACGCGCTCCCCCCCACGGTGGCGGGCAGCGCCCTCGCGGCGGTCCAGCACCTCCAGCGCCACCCCGAGCTCGTGACCCGACTCCACGAGCACGCACGCTATTTCCGTGAGCGCCTCGTCGCTTTGGGGTTCAAACCGTTGCCAGGTGAAACGCCCATCGTGCCCGTCATCCTGGGGGAGACGGCCAAAGCGATCCAGATGAGCGAGCTGCTCCTCGACGAGGGAGTGTTCGTCACTGGATTTGGCTATCCTGTTGTTCCACAAGGACATGCACGCATTCGCTGTCAGCTCTCGGCGGGACACACGCGTGACGAGCTCGACTTTGCCCTAGCTGCCTTCAGCCGGGTCGGGACCCGGCTGGGACTCATCTAGCCTTCAAGTACTTTCAAGGTTCAGAGGCTTAAAGCGAAGGGCTATCGCGTTTTCCGGACGAATTCCCTATTTTGGGGGTCGCTTTTTGACCCCGAGGAGTCGTCCATGCGGGTAGTCACGGTCATCGCGGTGCTGCTGGTGGGCGGGGCCGCCACTCTCGAGGCCCAGCACCACTTTCAGTTTGAGATCGGCGGGTTCGGAACCTTCACGCGCTTCGACCGCGCCTTTGGGCTCGATAACCAGATCGGCGGCGGGGGCCGGCTCGGCTTCTGGATCACCGATTGGCTCGGGATTGAGGGGGACGGACTGTACCAGCGGCCGCACCCGAAGGGTGGCGGAGCAGGGACGGACTTTCCTGTCTGGTTCGCCTCGGGGAGCCTGGTGCTGAACTTCGGCTCCGAGAAGAGCTTCTATATCCTGGGCGGCTACTCCGCCATGGACTTCAACAGCAACGGTGCCGGGGGCTTCCGGGACACCGGGGTGCATGGCGCCATCGGCGACCGCATCTACATCTCGGATCGGGCGGCGTTGCGCCTCGAAGCGCGCGCCTACTACGCGCCCAACACCCAGTTCCCCGGCGGCACGTGGGGCGGTCAGGTGGTCGGCTCGGCCGGGCTGTCGGTCTTCCTCGGGCCCAGTCATCGCGAGTCGACGTATCCCGAGGTCCCCAAGGAGAAGCGCGACTCGATCCTCGCGGCAGGCGGCAAGGTGCCCGAAGCGGCGCCGCGGGGGGGGCCCACCTACGAGCAGCGCTCCAGTGATTGGCAGCACAAATGGTACTGGGGTGGCGAAGCCGGGATCATGGTGTTTCGCACGAACTTCGACAGCTACTCTTTTGAGCCGACGTTCGGCGGGCACTGGCTGATCACGGGGAAGCGGACGGCGCTGTACGCCGCGTTCGAGCAGTCGTTCTTCATCTCGCCCCGCCACGTGACCATCGTCGAGCCCAGCGGCGCGGTGAGCCCCGGAAACGTCCAGTTCAACAATCTGCGCCGCATCATGGTGGGGGTGCTCGCCTTCCCCGCGCAGCTGCGGGTGGAGCCGTTCGCGGGCGGCGGGTTCGCCGTCATGGAAGCCTTGAACGTCCAGGTGAGCTGCTCGAGCTGCGTCGGCTCGGACTTGGGCCAGCTCCAGGATGAGGCCGACCGGGCGGCGACCAAGGCCTTTTTCTGGTGGATGGGCGGGATCGACATCAAGCAAGGTCGGCTGGCGCTGTACGGCCACTACATCCTGACATCGGCGGCGGCCAACTTCTTGATCCAAGGCACGACGCACACGTTCCAGGGCGGCGTCCGCTATTCCTTCGGCACCGCGAAGGAGGGCGTCACGGACCGGCAGTAAGTACGCGCAGGAAGTTCTCGCCCAGGATTTTGCGGACGTCCCTGTCCGAGTAGCCGCGGGCCTCGAGGGCCCGGACGAGCTCGGGCAGCGACGTCGCGTCTTTCATGGGTCGGGGCAGCACACTGATCCCGTCGAAATCGCTGCCCAGCCCGACGTGGTCGATCCCCATCACCTGCACCGCATGATCGATGTGGTCTACCAGGCGGTCGATGGTGGGGACGTCGAGGCTCTCGGCGTGCTGGCCGACGAACTTGTCCACCTCGAACGCCGACTCACCGGGACGGCCGCGATGGCGCGCCCGGATCGAGTCGGTCTGCGGCTTCAGCCGACGCCGCATCTCCTCGTACTGGTTCCGGAAGTGCTCGTCCAAGAAGACAGGATAGAAGTTGATTCCCACCACGCCGCCGTTCCGAGCGATGGCACGCAGCTGCTCGTCGCTCAAGTTGCGCGGGTGGTGCGCCAGGGCCCGGCACGACGAGTGCGACGCGATCACCGGTCGCGTGCTGGTGGCCAAGACGTCCCGGAACGTCGCGTCGGACACGTGCGAGACATCCACCAGCATTCCCAGCTGGTTCATTCGTCCCACCACCTGGCGTCCGAAGGAGGTGAGCCCGCCGTGCCGCTCGGGATCGGTGGACGAGCCCGCCCAGTCGTTCCCGTTGTTCCACGTGAGCGTCATGTAGCGCACCCCGAGCCGGTACAGCGAGTCGAGGTGCTCGAGCGAGTTCTCTATCGCATGCCCACCCTCGACGCCCATGAGCGCCGCGATGTGGCCCCGCGCCGCGGCAGCCCGGACCTCATCGGCCGTGGTGGCGAGCTCCACCTCGTGGTTGGTGTCCGCGAGCGCCCGCACGGCTCCGATCAGGTCGAGGGCGCGTCGAAAGGCAGTGCCCCGGGCGTAACGGGCATCCACCCAGATCGAGAAGAACGCGGCCGTGAGACCACCCTCGCGCATGCGCGGAACATCGATGTGCCCGTCGCTCAGCCGACCGGTGATGTCGGCCTTCATGTCGAGCATCCGCTGCGGCGTGTCGATGTGGCCGTCCACGATGATAGGCTGTTGGAGCATCAGCAGCAGTCCTAGCGGGAGGCCCATGGTGAGCCTTCGATCAGGAATCGCAGCGGCCAATCGGCGGCGCGCGTGATGCCGATACGCGGTGTCACACTGATGGCTTGATGCTGTCGCGAGTGATTTCGCACGATACGCAAGCGTCCTCGGGTGAGCGGAAGGCCGTCGTGCCGCCCGGTCACACCCAGCGCCTGGCAGAGCTTGGCGGGACCCGAGCAGAGGTCGCGGTCAGCGACGCGTGCGCCGCCGCGCCGCCGCCGCATCGTTGCCAGTCCCTCGAGAGGCTCGAGCGCGCGGATCAGAACTGCGGCGGGGAGCCCGGCGCGCTCCGTCACCGCGTTCAGGCACCAGTGCATCCCATAAGTGAAATAGACGTACGCGGTGCCCGGGCGCTCGAACAGGCTGGCGTTGCGTCGCGTGCGGCGGGCGCGATAGCCGTGGGAAGCGGGATCATCGGTGCCGAGGTAGGCTTCGGTCTCGACAATCCGGCCGGCCGTGCGGCGGCCTCCGAGCTCGCTCAGGAGGACCTGTCCCAAAAGTCCACGCGCGACCTCGGGAGTAGGTCGCGCGTAGAACGACGCCGGCAGTGCAGCGCTTCTCACGTCCCGCCGGTGAGCCCGCGCTTCACCTTCGACCAGAACGACTCACCGCCGCCCCCGTCATCGACGTCAGGCTCACGTGCCGAGGGAGGGGGCTTAGGTGCGGGAGGCTGTGGGGGCTCAGCCCGTGCCGTGCGCGGCTCCGGGACCTCTCGGGGCTCGATGCGGTCTCCACCGACGCGATCCCCGCGCTCCGCCCGGCCCTCCGTGCCCGCGCCGCGGCCCCGGCCGCCGCGTCCGCGACCACCCCGGCGACCCCGACCACCCCGCTCTCCCCGCTCTCCCCGTTCTCCCCGCTCCGGCCGCTCGCCCAGGTCGGCACGCTCATCGCGGCCAGCCCCCCCAGAGCCCCCGGACCCTCCGGCCCCCCGGCCACGGCCCCCGCGTCCCCCGCGGCCGCGTGCACCGCGCTCGGGGGGAGCGCTGTCGCTGCCCAACTGCTCCGGCACCGCGGGCGCCGGAGTGGGAGGCTTGGGCGGCACCAGCTCGATCCGAGGCTTGAAGTTCGGGTCCATTTCAACGACCCCGATCTTTGGCATGTCGGGGGGCGCCACGCGTGGCCCACGCGAACCCCGACGGAACCGGGCGCTGCGCGAAGGAATACCGGCGGGCACGTTCGCCGGTCGCATCGATGGCGGGGCGGACGACTCCGGCATGGGGGGATCGAGCGTCTCGTCGGCATCGGTCACGGCGGCGGGCTCGGCCTGCCGTGCTTCTGGAGACGACGTCGCGTCCCGTACCTTCACGATGTAGGCTCCGTCATCTTCCTTGGCGAGGTCGATCAGCTCCCGGTCGTGCGCCTGGCGCAGCAGCTTCTGCACCTGGGCCGGCTCGACCGGCTGTTCGTCGCCTTGGATCTCGGCCATGGCCGCGCCGAGCTCCTGCGCGCTCACCGGGCGGGACTCTCCGCCCAATCGACCGATAGCCTGTTTGATGAGGCCGAAAGCGCCGTCGAGGGAGAAGGCGCTGCGGCGCTCCTCCCTGGCGGGCGGGAGAGCAGGAGGCGCGTCTGCCACGGCATGCTCTTCGCGCCCCTCGCGTTCGTCACGGCCCCCCCGACCGCGGCGGCCGCGACCACGGCCTTCGCCGCGCTCGCGCTCGCGTGGTCGGTCGAAGGCCACCATGCCCGCGGGCTGCGCCGCGGCTCCGGGCACGCCCGGGCCCAGCCCGATCTCGTACTGGCCGTTGTCGAGCTTGGTGAGGGCGATGAGACCCTTGTGGGCCGCTTCTACCACGAACTTCGAGAAGCGTGAGAACCCCAGATCCTTCTCGTTGAACGCCGGATCGATCTCCTGCATGACCTGCTTGAGGCGGTCGGACCGCATCACGTCGCTGTGCGCGGTCATTTGCTTTACGGCCTCGATCACCAGCTCCCAGGGATCGTGCCGCTCGTGCGTGACGTCGCTCTCTTTCGTGAGGCCGGCCAGCTCGTTGTAGGAGTAGTACTCGTCGCAGTTCTGAATCAGCAGGTCGCTCGACGACTCGCGGATCCCGACGCCGATGACGTATTTGCCATACTCCTTGAGCTTCAGCACGAGGGAGGAAAAGTCCGAATCTCCCGACAGCAGGATGAACGTGCCGATCTCGGGCCGCGTGAAGACGAGCTCGAGGGCGTCGACCGCGAGGCGGATGTCCGTCGCGTTTTTCTTGTTCGACCCGTACGCCGGCGCCCAGATCATATCGATCGAGGACTCGGCCAGCGGGACGATGTACTGCGGATAGCGACGCCAATCGGCGTAGGCGCGCTGTACGGCCACTTTCCCCTTGATGATGTCCGACTGCAGCAGGCGCCGCAGCTCAGACTGGAGATCCGAGCGGATCCCCATCGTCACGTTGTCGAAGTCGATCATCAGCGCCGCGTTGGGCGCGTGGGCGGGGGGTTCGTGGTGAACCGGTCGTGGCAAGTGGGCTTGCGGCGGTTGCGTCATGTGAGTGTGTCTTGCTCCTCGTGCCCTCGCGGCGCACGCACGCGGCGCCGGGCCGCCAAGCGGCAGGACGCGCGGGAGTGGCGTAAGCGGGGACGGTAGTCGTTCGAGCGCCCGAGCCCGGGCGCCTCGAAGGAGGCGACAGGTACGTGTTGCAGAGTCGTTGTGGGTCGCCGGTCAGAGTCGCGCACGGCGGGCCAATGAGGGAAGGTCTCGCCGATCGTGTCTCGGCGCGCCCGCTGCGAGCCCCGGATCCACCGGGGCTGCCAGGCGCTGCCGGACTGACCTGACGCCTCCCTACCCTGCCGCGCTATCAGTGGGTTGAAGATAAACAACTTGTGCTCAAAGAGATAGGCCGGAAGCGAGCCTTGGCGCCACCCGGCGCATGCGTAACGTTTTGGCTACCAGGGACATTCGAGTGATGGCATGAGCACGAGCGCCGGGACCGGGAGCCCAGCGTCCCTGATTGCTGAGGCACGGGCCGGGAGCCCGGACGCCCTCTCCGCCCTCTACCTGGAGCACGGAGTGGCGCTGTTCCGGTTGGCGTACCGGTTGGTTGGCAGCCGCGAGGATGCGGAAAACGGGCGATGACCCGGCTACTCCCCCAGCACCTTGATGATCACCCGCTTCTTGCGCTGCCCGTCCCACTCGCCGTAGAACACGCGCTGCCACGGGCCTAGGTCGAGCTTGCCGGCCGTGATCGGGACGATCACTTCGTGCCCGATCGTGAGGCTCCGCAGGTGCGCCGCCGCATTATCCTCCCCCGTTTCGTTGTGCCGATACCGTTTGGGGTCCCAGGGCGCGATGGTGCTCTCGAGCCACTTGAGGATGTCCGCCCACAGTCCCGATTCGTGATCGTTCACGAATACGGAGGCCGTGATGTGCATCGCGCTCACCAGCGCGAGCCCTTCCGCAACGCCGCTCTCCTGTACCTGTTCGGCGACTTGCTCGGTGATGTCGATGATTTCCTGGCGCTGCTTGGTGGTGAACCAGAGGTAGTGCGTATGGGATTTCATCTCCCCCCCTGAACGCGGAAGTTGGAACGCGGAACGCGGAACTGACGGGCCGGCGTCGGGATGGCACGTTCCGCCTTCCGCGTTCCCCGTTCCGCGTTTCCACCGTGTCGAATTGTCACACGGGCACCAAAGCCCTAGATTGCCCCCTCAAATATGCCGCTCCCCTTCCGCCAGCGGATCTTCGTGATCCTGGTGGCGCTGACCGCCGTGCCGACCGCCCTGGCCGTCGTGGGCTGGGCGCTCGCCGTGCGAACAGTGGCGCCGTCCGCGGGGGCGCGGGTGGCGCTCGAGGAAATGGCGGCGTCGGCACGCCTGATGGTGGATCGGATGGACACGACCCACCTTTCCGTGCGGGAGCGGGCGGCCTTCCGGGAGCACCTGAAGCAGCTCTCCAACTCGGTGACGCTGGCGCGCCGGGCGGAGACGTACCTGCGCTACTATGCCGGCGGCTTTGCGGCGGTCGTGTTCGTGCTCGGCGCGTTCGCGGTCATCGCCGGCGTGCGTCTGGCAGGCCACCTCTCGCGCCAGCTCTCCCGTCCGATCGACGAACTCGTAGGCTGGACGCGGCTGATCCGCCGGCGTATGCCGCTGCCGGCAGGCCCGGCGACCCGCGGGGCTCCGGAGTTCGAAGCGCTGCGGCAGGCGCTGCGCGAGCTGGCGACCGCACTCGACGCCGCACGCGAGCGCGAGCTTGAGGCGGAGCGCCTGCGCGCGTTCCGCGAGGTGGCGCGCCGGGTCGCGCACGAGATCAAGAATCCCCTCACGGCCATGCGCATCGCGGTCGATCAACTGCGGCGGTCAGGCGGTCAGGCGGACGGGCGGACGGACGTGGCAATGGAGGTTATGGGCGCCGAGACCGAGCGGCTGGACCAGCTCGCGAAGGAGTTCGCCGAGTTCGGTCGCCTCCCCGAGGGGCCGAAGAGCGAGGTGGATCTGGTGGACCTCTTGATGGACCTGGGCAAGAGCGCCGTGCCATCGGAGGTGGACGTTTCGGTGCGGGCCAACGGGGAGCCGTGCAGGCTGCTGGGGCATTACGATCCGTTGCGGCGGGCGTTCGCGAACCTGCTGCGGAACGCCTCGGAGGCGATGGGAGGGCGCGGATCGATCGAGATCGCGGTGAGCCGGGACGGGAGCGGGTTGGCGGTGACGATCGCCGACCACGGAGCCGGGATCCCGGACGAGCTGCGCCAGCACGTATTCGAGCCGTACTTCACGACCAAGAATGACGGGACCGGCCTGGGGCTCGCCCTCGTGCGCCAGACGATCGAGGCCCACAACGGCAGCATCACCGTGGCGGAGACGCCGGGCGGCGGGGCCACCTTCTCCATCGTGCTGTCCACCGCGTGAGCCCGCGCGTCCTGCTCGTCGACGACGAGACGAACATCCGCAAGATGGTGGCGGCCCTGCTCGAGTCCGAGGGGTTCGAGACGGCGGAGGCGGCGAACGGCAGCGCCGGCGTGGCCGAGGTGGAACGCGACGCGCCCGATGCAGTGTTGCTCGATCTGATGATGCCGGGCGGACCCGACGGGCTCGCCACGCTCGAGCAGCTCAAGCGCGTGGCGCCCGACCTGCCGGTGGTGATGATGAGCGGCAAGGCGAACCTCACCGACGCGGTGCGGGCGACCAAGCTGGGCGCCTTTCAGTTCCTCGAGAAGCCGCTGACGCCGGAGGGCCTGCTCACCACGCTGCGGGCGGCGCTCCAGCTGTCGCGCACCCTCGCCGAGAACCGGCGCCTGCACGAGGCCCTGGGGCATGCCGACCCGCTGGTGGGCGTGAGCCAGGCCATGGACCAGTTGCGTGCGCTGATCGCGCGGGTCGCGCCCACGGAGGTGCGGGTGCTGATCACGGGCGAATCGGGGACCGGCAAGGAGCTGGTCGCCTCCGCCATCCATCGGCAGAGCGGGCGCGCGGCGAAGCCGTTCGTGTGCGTGAACAGCGCGGCGATCCCGAAGGACCTGGTCGAGTCGGAAATGTTCGGCCACGAGCGTGGCGCGTTCACCGGGGCCACGGAGCGGCGCGTGGGGCGGTTCGAGCTCGCGGATCGCGGCACGCTGTTTCTCGACGAAGTCGGCGACCTCGGGCCCGAGGCGCAGGCGAAGCTGCTGCGCGTGCTCGAGTCGGGCGTGATCGAGCGGCTGGGAGGCGAGAAGCCGGTCACCGTGGACGTGCGAGTGATCGCCGCCACCAACAAGGATCTCGCGAAGGCGTCCCTGCAGGGCCAGTTCCGGGAGGATCTGCTGTTCCGGCTCAACGTCCTGCCGATCCACATTCCGCCGCTGCGCGAGCGTCCCGACGACATTCCGCCCCTCGTGCAGCACTTGGCCGCGCGCCAGACGACGCGGCTCGGCCGGCCGGTGCGGTTCGACGCGGGCGCGGTGCAGCTGCTCACCTCCTACCCCTGGCCCGGCAACGTGCGCGAGCTGGCGAACATCATGGAGCGCCTCGCGATCCTCGCCGGGAGCGACGTGGTGACCGCCGACGACGTCGCACGCGTCGTGCCCTCGGACGGCGCCCCCCCCGCCACGACGCCGAGCGAGGGGTGGAGCGACGTGGCGCTCGCTGAGGCCCTCGACAGCTTCGAGCGCGCGCTCATCGCGCGCGCGCTGTCGGCGGCACGCGGCAACGTGGCCGACGCGGCCCGCAAGCTCGCGACGGACCGCGCCAACCTGTATCGCCGTATGCGCCGGCTCGGCCTCGAGCCGCCGCGGAACGTGGCGGGATGACACGACCGGCGGGCCGCGCGCCCCCGTCACCGCCCGCCGTCGTGCTCCGCATCCTCCCCCGGGAGGCGGCACGGCCCGTGCACCTCGCTCCGGCGCCTCCAACCAGGATGTCCGTTATGCGCGCTGTCGTGCTCGTAGTTCTCTGTGCGCTCGGCGCCACCGTCGCCGCGGCGCAGGACACCGCCATCGTGATCCAGCCCGACAGCGCCGGGCTCATGGTGCAGCTGCCCGAGCTGCCCCACGCCGTCGCGGATGACGCCGTGCGCCGGTACAACGCGGCGACGACGACGCGGCTGGTGGGTCGCTCACGCCTGCCGCACGGGAACGAGTGGCGCGGGGACGTCGCCGTGCGAAACGGCAGCGTGGTGGTGGCGGGCCGCGTGGACGGCACGCTGCTCGTCATCAACGGCGACGCGATCCTCGATTCCGGCGCGGTGATCACGGGCGACGTAATCGTGATCGGCGGGACCGTGGCGCGCAGCCCCACCGCAGCGGTCACGGGCGACGTGCGGATGTACGCCGCGCCCCTCGCCTACCGCACCAGCGGCGACGAGATCGCGCTCGCCCCCCCGGACCTGCGCCGCTGGCTCCGCAGACTGGGAATTGAGAAGTCGTGGGGCACGGCCGACTCACGCTCATCACTCACGCTCGCCACGGGCGGCACTTTCAACCGCGTCGAGGGTCTGCCCGTGGTGTTCGGACCGCTGTTCGACTGGAAACTCCACCCCAACTTGCGCCTGCGGATCGACGCGCTGGGCGTGTTCCGCACCGCCGGAGACTTCACCGGCAAGCGCAGCGACCTCGGCTACCTGCTGCGCACCGAGCTGCGCGCCGGAGAGACGCCGGCCTACGGGATCGAGTTCCGCGCCTTCGACGACGTCACGCCCGTCGAAGACTGGGGCCTGCGCGCCGGCGAGGTCGGGTGGGCCGCGTTTCTGTTCCAGCGCGACTACCGCGACTACTACCTGAGCAAGGGGATCGCGGGCCGCGCCTTCGTGCAGCCCGATCGCTCGCTGCGCGTCGACCTCGAGGCGCGGCACGACTGGCAAACCACCGTCAAATCGCGCGATCCGTGGACCGTGTTCCGCAACGACCAGGCGTGGCGCCCCAACCCCCCGATCGACGACGGGCATTACACGACACTCGCGGGGACGCTCACCTTCGACACCCGCAACGATCGACGCGACCCAACCGCGGGCTGGTTCCTGCGCGCCCGCTTCGAGAACTCGCGCTCCAAAGACGTGACCCCCCAGACCGGAGTGCCGACGGCGGTGCGCGCGCCGATCCCGACCGACGGGTCTTACGAATTCAGCCGCTTGTTCCTCGATTTCCGCCGTTACACGCGCGTGAGCCCGTCGGGACGCGTCAACTTGCGACTCTTCGCTGGCGGCTGGATCGGCGGCGATCCGCTGCCGCTGCAACAGCGGCTGTCGACGGGGGGACCCGATCCGCTGACGGGTTACGGTTTCCGGCACAGCGCCTGCAACGGCGACATCATCGACCCCGCGTTCGGCGGCACCCGACTGGCGGCGTGCGATCGCGTGATCCTCGCCCAGGCCGAGTACCGCGGTCACCTCTCGCTGCACTGGTCCTATGGCTCCTCCGCCCCCGAGGACGAAGGCGCGAAGTCCCTGTTCTCGCTCCAGGGCCCGGACCTGGTCGTGCTCGCCGACGCAGGACAGGCATGGCTCGTGGGCAGCGGGCCGGGCCGACTGGCCGCCAATCGCCTCCCCACGTTCGGCAGCTGGCTCGCCGACCTCGGCCTGGGGATCGATTGGGGCGGGTTGGGCCTGTACGTGGCGCAAGCAGTGACCGCCGGGGAGCCCCTGCGATTCACGTTGCGGCTCGACCACCGCTTCTGAGGTGAGGTCGGGGCTCGCGTTCCTGGCCCTGCTCGGCGCGGCGACGGCCTCCTTGGCCGCCGCGCAGGCCCCCGCGTTGACCGTCATCATCCAGAGCGGTGTCCCCCGGGTCCAAACCACCGGGCTCCTTGCCGACGGCAAGTTCGTCGGCCTCATGCGCTCCGGATTCCCGCTCCGCCTGCACTACCGCCTCGAGCAGTGGCGCTCCCGCTCCGGCTGGTTCGATCAGTACATCAGCGAGGCGCCGTGGGACGCGGTCGCGCGTCACGATCCCCTCGCCGACGACTTCGTTTTGATCCGCACCGGAGGCACCGTAGCCCGATACGGCACGCCCGAAGACCTGGAGCACGCGCTCGAGCTCCCCTACCGCGTCAACCTGAAGGTCAGGGGCTCGGGGAACTTCTACTTCCTCTGTCGGCTCGAAGTGACGACGCTCAACGACACCGATCTGGAAGAGCTCACCCGCTGGCTCAAGGGGGACGTGAGTCCGGCGGTCTCAGGCGGCAACCTCGGCGGCGCGCTCGCCCGCGGGGCACAGCGCTTGCTGGTGCGGATCGCCGGCCTCCCGCGCCTCACCCTCGAGGCGCGATCGGAGACGTTCGACCACCGGGAAAACTAGGAGCCGAACCGCTGGTCGATCGCGCGGCGCACAGCGTCCAGCGTGTTACCCTGGGACGCGAGCTGCACCGCGAGGGTCGCTTCACCCTTGCAGATATCGCACTGGGAGCCGTGCTCGGACTCGAAGCAGGTGAGCAGGGAGCGATGCCCGAAACCCCTGGTGCACTCACAATAGCAATGAACGCCGTCGAGCACGTGTGGGGCACTGCGCGCCGCCGCGTATGCCTCGGCGGCCCCGGCCGCGTTCGACACCATACTGGGCGGCAACACCCGCTCGGCGGTCACGCCGGGACGGGGATCGGGATGGACGACCCGCCCGTCCGCGCGCCTCGTCACGAGCAACCCCACAACCGCCGCCCCCGCCAGCCCCGCGATGATCCAGGGAGCCTTCTGCGTCACAGGGCCTCGAGCGTCGCGAGCACCTCGCCGCCGTAGAACAGCCGGATGTACTTGGACTGGATGGAGGTGAGCCGCCGCACCGCCCACGCAAGGTGCACGAAATGCGGCTCGAACGGCGGCCGCAGCGGGTGCATCCCGGCTTCCTCGGGCAGCAGGTTGCCCTTCCGCGTGTTGCAGCTCGAGCACGCCGTGAGGACGTTGCTCCAGCCGTTGGTGCCCCCCCGCGACAGCGGCACCAGGTGGTCTCGGGTGAGGCACTCCCGGTGACGCAGCTCCTGCTGGCTCCGCCCGCAGAACTGGCACCGGTAGTTGTCGCGGGCGAAGAGGAAGGTGTTGGTCACCTGGCGCCGGAACCGGCGCGGCACGTGGACGAACTTGACGAGGCGGATGACCGCCGGCCGCGGAATCGCCAGCCGCTCGCTCTTCACGACCGGTCCCTCCGCCTCGACGATCTCCGCCTTACGGTCGATCACGAGCCGCAGGGCCCGGCGCACGGGCACCATGGTCAGCGGCTCGAATGAGGCGTTGAGCGCTAGGCAGCGCAAGGGACTCCCTCGGTGAAAAGCGGCCGTCTCGCTCAAGCCTAGAGCCAGACGGCCACGTATGCTACCTAACCTGCTAAGGCGCGGCAAGACCTTGGGTTAAGTCCCTCCGCCCTCGGCGAATGCGAGTCGCAGCGCCTCCAGCTGCTCCGCCACGGAGCGACGCGAGGCCCCCCCGGGGGTGGCGCGGCTCTCCACCGAGTCCTCCCACGTTCCCAGCTGCGACAGCGCTGCGGCGAGCGCAGGATGGATTCCCCCCGCCACCGGCCCCGGCACGCGATCGAGCGGCACGCCGGAGCGCTCCGCCTCGCGCACCAGCCGGCCCACGAGGCCGTGGCTCTCGCGGAACGGCACGCCGGCTTCCACCAGCAGGTCGGCGAGGTCGGTGGCGCGCAACGAGGCGTCGAGCGCTGCCCGCATCCGCTCGGTGTCCACACTCAGCGCGGTGATCGCTCCAGTCGCCGCCGGCAACACCAGCGCCAGTGTGTCGAATCCGTCGAACAGCAGCGCCTTGTCCTCCTGCAAGTCTTTGCTGTACCCCGCCGGGAGGCCTTTCAGGATGGTGAGCAGCGCCACCAGGTCTCCCAACAGCCGGCCCGATTTCGCCCGCGCCAGCTCGAAGATGTCGGGATTCCGCTTCTGCGGCAGCAGGCTCGAGCCGGTGCTGAAGTCGTCCGACAGACGCACGAAGCCGAACTCCGCGCTCGAGTAAAGCACGAGCTCGGCCGCGAGGCGCGACAGATGCGTGCCCACGAGGGTCAGCGCAAACAGGACTTCGGCGACGAAGTCACGGTCGCCGGTCGCGTCCAAGGCGTTGGCGCAGACCGAGCGAAAACCGAGCGCTTCTTTCAGCAGCACGCGGTCGACGGCAAACCCCGATCCCGCGAGCGCCCCGGATCCGAGCGGCAGCTCCGCTACCCTGCGCCGGGCATCGGCCAGGCGTTGGCGGTCGCGCACCAGCGGCCACGCGTGCGCGAGCAGCACGTACGCCCAGCGCACCGGTTGGGCCCGCTGGCCGTGCGTATAACCCGGGAGCAGGACGTCCACGCCATCCTCGGCGCCCGCCACGAGCGCACGCCCGAGCGCGGCGAGGTCCGAGTCGAGCTGGTCGATCGCCCCGAGGGTCCAGAGACGGAGGTCGGTCGCGACCTGGTCGTTGCGCGACCGGCCCGTGTGCAGCTTGCCGGCCACGCTACCGACCTCTACGTACAGTAGCCGCTCGACCAGCGTGTGCACGTCTTCGTCCGGGGCACCCACTGCGGCACCGTCGGCCAGGCGCTCCCCCACACGGTCGAGTCCCTCGAGCAGCTGGCTCTCTTCGGTAGGCGTGAGCACCCCGACCCGGCCGAGCGCGTGGACCCAGGCCTTGCTCGCAAGGACGTCCTGGGGCCAGAGCCGGTGGTCCACCGGCAGGCTGCGATTCAACGCGTCGAGCGCTTCGCTAGGGCCGAGCGTGAACCGGCCGCCCCACATCTGGTGCGCCGGCGGAGGAGCCGGAGCGGCGGCCGGGGTCTCCGTGGGCTGGCGCGGCATCAGTCCGCCGCCGCGCCGACTTCCTGCTGGCGGCGCGCCGCCTCGAGCCCGGACCCGATCCGGATCGAGAGGCCGTAGAGATGGATGAAGCCTTCGGCATCTTTCTGGTCGTAGACGTTGTCCTTGCCGAAAGTCGCGTACGAGGGCTGGTACAGCGCGTACGGACTTTCCCGTCCCGCGACCGTGAGGCCGCCCTTGAAGAGCTTCAGGCGCACCGCGCCCGTCACGCGCTTCTGGGTGCTCGCGACCGCGGCGTCGAGCGCCTCCCGCTCCGGGGTCCACCAGCGACCGTCGTACACCAGGTCGGCGTAGCGGAGCGCCAGCTCGTCCTTGAGGCGCAGCGTCCGGCGATCGAGCACCAGCTGCTCGAGCTCGCGGTGCGCGGCGTGGAGCAGCGTGCCGCCCGGCGTCTCGTAGACACCGCGCGATTTCATCCCGACCAGCCGGTCCTCCACGACGTCTGCCCGGCCGACGCCGTGCTCGCCCGCGGTGGCATTCAGGGACTCGAGCAGGTCCACCGGACCCATCGGGACGTGGTCCACAGAGACGGGAGTCCCTTCCTCGAAGCCGATCTCCACCACCACGGGGAGGTCGGGGGCTTCGAGCGGATCCTTGGTCATGACGAAGATGTGCTCCGGCGGCTCGCGCGCCGGATCCTCGAGGATGCCGCCTTCGTGCGAGCAGTGCCACAGGTTGCGGTCGGTGGAGTACGGCTTCTCGACGGTGGCTTGGACCGGCACACCCTTGGCTTTCACGTAGGCGATGAGATCCTCGCGGCCCTGGAACTGCCACTCGCGCCACGGTGCGATGACCTGGAGCTCGGGTGCGAGGGCGGCGTAAGTCAGCTCGAAGCGGACTTGGTCGTTTCCTTTACCGGTACAGCCATGGGCCAGGGCGTGCGCGCCGCTTTGTTGCGCGAGCGCGACGTGATGGGCGGCCATGACGGGCCGTGCCATGGCCGTACCGAGTAGATAAGTGCGCGCATACACGGCGCCCGCGCGGAGCGTAGGAAACACGAAGTCGCGAACGAATTCTTCGCGCAGGTCCTGGATGACGCAGTCGACGGCGCCCGAGCGCTTGGCCTTCTCGACCAGGCCCGCGAGCTCGCCCGGCCCCTGGCCGACGTCGGCGGCGAAACACAAGACCCTGGCGGCATACTTCTCGCGCAGCCAGGGAACGATCGCCGACGTGTCGAGTCCGCCCGAATAGGCGAGTACCACCAACGGCCCCATGTTCGCGCTCCTGTCGATTTATGCAGTAGGGTGCATAAACATACATCGGCACGGCGGTCTGTCAACGCCCGCCGCCGTCTAGCGCACTGCCGACGTTTGGCCGATTCTTGAGGGCCTCTAGGGGCTCGGGACTCGGGACTCGGGATTCGGGAGAACGCATCCATGACAGATCGACGCGACTTCATCAGAGCGCTCGGTGTTGCGGCGCTTGGGCCGGTGTTACATCCCCTCGCCCCGAGCCCCTATCCCCGAGCCCCCCTCCACAAACTCGACCGCATCGGGCTGCAGCTGTACACGGTGCGTCACCAGATGGAGAAGGATCTCGAGGGCACGATCGCGCGCGTAGCCACGACCGGCTATCGAGAGGTCGAGTTCGCGGGCTACTTCGGGAAGTCCCCGCGCGATGTCCGCGCCCTCCTGGACCACCACGGGCTCGCGTCGCCCTCGTCGCACGTATCGCTCGCTCCGGACCAGTGGCGGGCGGCGCTCGAGGCTGCACCCGTCGTCGGCCACCGCTATCTCGTGATCGCGTGGATCCCGGCGGAAGAGCGACGCACGCTCGACGACTACAAGCGCTGGGCGGAACGCCTCAACCGCGCCGCGACCGAAGCCAAGGCCGCGGGGCTCGAGTTCGCCTACCACAACCACGACTTCGAATTCGCGCCGCTCGACGGCAAGCTGCCCTACGACGTGCTGCTCGCCGAGACCGACCCCAAGCTGGTCCAGCTGGAGATGGACCTGTACTGGATCGTGAAGGCTGGCCAGGACCCGCTGGCGTACTTCGCGCGCTGGCCCGGACGCTTCCCGATGGTCCACGTGAAGGACTCGGCCGGTCCACCGGACCACAAGATGACGGCGGTGGGCGCGGGCAAGATCGACTTCAGGAAAATCTTCGCGCAGAGCGACCAGGCGGGGATCCGGCACTATTTCGTCGAGCACGACAACCCGGACGATCCGTTCGCGTCCATCCGCGCGAGCTACGACTACTTGCAGCGCCTCGCGTTTTGATGGACCGGCGAACGGCCGTGGCGGCGCTGGGGGCCGCCGCCCTCGGTTCTGCTAAGGGCAGTGTGTCGCCGGGCCCGCGCTTCAGCGTGGGAAGGCTCAAGCAGTCCGTCTCGCGCTGGCCCTACCGACAGATCCCCCTGCCCGAGTTCACTCGCGCGGCCGCCGCCATGGGGCTCGCCGCGATCGACCTGCTGGGTCCCGAGGAGTGGGACCCGGTGCGTGAGGCAGGCCTGGTGTGCTCCATGGGGTATCCCACCGCGCGCCGTGATTTCATCGCGACGGGCTTCAACGATCGGGCAAACCACCCAATCCTGTTGCGGGAGCTGGAGGACACCCTGCCGCTCGCCGCGCGCCACGGCGTTCCGAATGTGATCGCGATGTTCGGCAATCGCCGCGGCAGGGGCGACGCGGAAGCGACCGACAACTGTGTCGCCGGGCTGAACGCGATCAAGGCGCAGGCCGAGGAGCAGCGGGTCACCATCTGCCTCGAGCTCTTGAACAGCAAGGTGGATCACGCGGACTACCAGGGCGACCGGACGGCCTTCGGGGTCGCCGTGGTGAAGGCCGTGGGCTCGCCGCGGGTCAAACTATTGTACGACATCTATCACATGCAGATCATGGAAGGCGACATCATCCGCACCATCCGCGACAACCGGGAGTGGATCGCACACTTCCACACCGGGGGTGTGCCCGGCCGGCACGAGCTGGACGGCACGCAGGAGCTGAATTGGCGGGCCGTGGCAGGGGCCATCGCCGACACCGGCTTCGCGGGGTTCATGGCGCACGAGTTCACGCCGACGCGCGACCCCCTCACCTCGTTACGACAGGCCGTGGAGACCTGCACCGTATGACCGAGCGCCGAGCCCCAAGCCCCCAGTCCCGAGCATACGACGTGTGCATCGTAGGCTCGGGGGCCGGCGGTGGGATGGCGGCCTACATGCTCACGCAGGCCGGCGCCGACGTGGTGGTGCTCGAAGCGGGCGAGCCGTGGGACAACGCCAAAGACTCGGCGATGCTGACGTGGCCGTACGAGTCGCCGCGCCGGGGCAGATCCACCAAGGACCGACCCTTCGGCGAGTTCGACGCCTGCATCGGCGGATGGGAACTTCCCGGCGAACCGTACACCCGGGCGCCGGGCACCGAGTTCGCGTGGTGGCGCGCTCGCATGGTGGGCGGCCGGACCAATCATTGGGGCCGCATTTCCCTGCGCTTCGGGCCGTACGATTTCACGCGCAAGAGTCGGGACGGCCTGGGCGACGATTGGCCGATTTCCTACGACGACGTGGCACCGTACTACGACCGCCTGGACCGGCTGGTCGGGATCTTCGGCAGCAAGGAGAACCTCCCCAACGAGCCGAACGGCGTGTTTCTGCCGCCGCCCCGCCCCCGCTGCCACGAGCTGCTCGTCAAACAGGCGGCCGATCGGCTGCACGTCACCTGCATCCCGGCGCGCCTGTCGATCCTCACCAGGCCGCTGAACGGACGGGCGGCGTGCCACTATTGCGGCCAGTGCAACCGCGGCTGCAAGGTCAACGCGAACTTCACGTCGACCAACGTGCTGATCGCCCCCGCGCTCGCCACGGGGAAGCTCACCCTCCTGACGAACGCGATGGCGCGCGAAGTGCTGGTTGATGCGAGCGGTCGCGCGACGGGCGTGGCATACGTCGACAAAGCCACCGGGACGGACCGGAGCGTACGGGCCAAGGTGGTGGTCCTGGCGGCGAGCGCCCTGGAGACCGCGCGCCTGCTGCTCAACTCGACGTCCTCCCGATTTCCGAACGGTCTGGCGAACTCGAGCGGCACGGTCGGCAAGTACATCACCGACACGACCGGTACGGACGTGGCCGGGTTCATCCCCAAGATGATGGACCACGTGCCGCACAACCACGACGGCGTGGGTGGAATGCACCTCTATATGCCGTGGTGGCTCGACAACGCGAAGCTCGACTTCCCGCGCGGCTATCACATCGAGGTGTGGGGCGGCCCGCAGGTGCCGTCCTACGGCTTCCTGGGCGGCATTCACCGCTACCCCTCCGGCGGCGGTTACGGCAAGCAGCTCAAGGACGACTACCGCCGCTACTACGGCGCCACGATCGGCTTCTCGGGCCGCGGCGAGATGATCCCCAACGACGACAGCTACTGCGAGATCGACCC
>Ga0209689_1000354_pt1 | contig 30679 bp, 22 predicted proteins | sample GraSoiAngelo_149_FD_187119 | JGI IMG/M metagenome (GOLD analysis project Ga0209689, IMG submission 187119) | Grasslands soil microbial communities from the Angelo Coastal Reserve, California, USA - 14_1009_09_30cm (SPAdes) (version 2) | ecosystem: Environmental > Terrestrial > Soil > Grasslands ... | reverse complement strand
AAAGCGCTCGGATTCCAGATATGCCCAAAGCTCCACCCGGTTTGAAGGAAAGGCGTAGTGATACCCAGTCTCATCGTCGTTGGTGAAGGCGTTCATTCCTTCACCGCCTTCACGCTCCACGATCTCACCAAACTCGTTGGGCTTGACGTACTTGTTCGCCTCAGCAACGGCATCTTTCCAGGCTTTCTCCAGCTCTTTTACTTTCTTGTCGTCCCTGCCCACAGTTTTGTCGCGCTCCGCAATGTAGGCGGCGTATGCCTTCTCGACCTTTTCCAGCGCAACCTTCTCGGCAGAATAATTCGTTGTGCCAATCTTGTCAGTGCCCTTAAAGGCCATGTGCTCGAACATGTGCGCCAAGCCGGTTTTGCCTAGTGGGTCCTGCACCGAGCCGGCATCGACGTGGGTAAAGAAAGAGAAGACCGGGGCCTCCGGGCGCTCGTAGATCACCACCGTGAGACCGTTCGCCAGTTTCTTGACGGTGGTGCGCTTTTCAAAGGATGCCAGGTCTTGAGCGGCGGCTAGCGCAGTGGAAACAAGAAGAAGGAGGATTGCGTTTCGGATTGCACGGTATCTCATCAGACCTCCGCAACGGTTGGACGTGCCAAAAACCAGGCAGAAATCGAAGTTACGTTGCGGGGAGGGGAATTGTCAAACTTGGGAGCAACACCCCTGCCAAAGAGTCACACAAACTTCCAGCCTACTGACCCGGTCAGAGGCATCCCAGAATCGCGGCGGATATACTAAAGAGCTTTCGTGCAATCGACTGGCATCAAAAGGGGCAGTGTGAGCGAATCGCAACTGGTGGAAATCGCTGGCAGGAAACTGAAACTCTCGAACCTGGACAAAGTCTTATATCCGGCGACCGGGTTTACCAAAGGCCAGGTAATCGACTATTACGCGCGCATCGCTCCCGCGCTGCTGCCGCATCTCGCTGGACGCCCGCTGACCATGAAAAGGTATCCCGGAGGAGTGGATGCCGAATTCTTCTTCGAGAAAAATGCGCCCATGCACCGGCCGGACTGGGTGAAAACCGCCCCTATCTGGAGTCATGGAAATCGCCGCAATGTGAATTACATTCTTGCCAACGATCTTCCCACGCTGATTTGGATCGCAAATTTGGCAGCACTGGAACTCCACCCCTCGCTCTCGCTTGCTAAAAATATAGAGTGTCCGACGATGATAGTTTTCGATCTGGATCCCGGGCCTCCCGCGAATATCGTTCAATGCGCGCAAGTGGGGCTGTGGGTGCGAGAAATCTTCGATCACTTCGGCCTTAGGAGTTTCGCCAAGACATCTGGTTCCAAGGGACTTCAAATTTACGTTCCGCTGAATACGCCCACCAGTTATGACGTGACCAAGCCCTTTGCCCATGCTTTGGCGCGCTTGCTTGAGCAGGAGCATAAGGAACTCATCGTTTCCGACATGAAAAAACAGTTGCGCACTAATAAAGTGTTTGTGGACTGGAGCCAGAACGATCAGCATAAGACGACCGTGTCTGTGTATTCGTTGCGTGCTCGCGAACGGCCGACGGTTTCTACGCCGGTGACCTGGGATGAAGTCGAGCACATCCTAAAGAAAAAAGATCCCAAGTTGCTCGTTTTCGAAGCCGACCAGGTGCTCCGGCGCACGGAGAAAATGGGCGATCTGTTCGAGCCCGTACAGAAGCTTAAGCAAAGGCTGCCCGATCTGGCTAAGCTGGCGAGCGTTGCACCCGAAGCCGCAACGGTCGATTTGGCTGCCGAGGCAGAGAAGGTAACCGCGCCGAGAACGAAAGCGCAAAAAAAGACATCACAGAAACAACCTGCACGCAAAGAACTCGCGGCAATGGAGAAGAAAAACGCGTCTCGCAAAAAAGCGTCGCGAGTATAATCTGCAAGTCCCCGCCTAATTCCACCGAATAACAGTTCACTTCGGACGTTCGGTGCCGCTGGCCTTGCGGGGCGGGATTTCTAGCCATGGCGCAACTATTCGCTGGTACTTCCGGATGGGCGTATCCGAGCTGGAAGCCCGAGTTCTATCCCGAAAAGCTTCCCCAGAAGAACTTTCTCAAGCACTACACCACGCAACTTAATACCGTCGAAGTCAATTTCACTTTTCGCCAGTTGGTGAAGGAAACCACTATCGAAAAGTGGCTCAACGAAAGCCCGCCGGAATTTCGTTTCGGCATTAAGGCCCACCAGGTCATCACTCACATCAAACGTCTCAAGGACACTGAAGATTTTGTAAAGCGATTTCTGGGTACGATTGAAGCGCTGGCGCGTGCTGACAGGCTTGGCCCAGTATTGTTTCAACTTCCGCCTAACCTGAAGGCCGACAGGGAAGTGCTCAACACTTTTCTTTCTACTGTTCCACGCGGCCTGCGTGCCGCATTTGAGTTCCGCCATCCATCCTGGCTCACTGATGAAATATTCGATTGCTTACGCAGCCGCAACATTGCATTGTGCGTCGCCGAAACTGAGGAGAGGACAACTCCGGACGTAGTCACAGCCGATTTTTGCTATTACCGTTATCGCAAGCCGACCTATACTGCCGAAGAGCGTCGCTCCATGGTGGATCGAATGAAAGAGCATTTACGGGAGAATCGCAATGTTTTTGCCTACTTCAAGCACGAAGAGACGCCCGAAGGCGCGCTGTACGCGGTTGACGTGTTGCGCGGCATGAATACGTAAGATGCTCTCGCAGTTTTCTCGCCTGTGAGAACTGGCATCCGCCTCATTACTTTTCTCGGCGTCCGATAACTTGCATACTCAAATTAATGCCCTCTGAATCCAATAGCCGTCTGATGTCGGGATTCCTCGACTACTTGAAAGTCGAGAAGGGACTGGCGCGCTTGACCATCGCTGCCTACACCACCGACATATGTCAGTTCTCCGAATTCCTGGAGAAACGTAAGCGGGTGCTGACCGTCGCCCGCCGCAGCGACGTTTGCGACTTTCTCCAGCAACTGTTTTCCAACCAGGTGGACGGACGCTCCGTGGGACGCAAGCTTTCTGCGCTGCGCCATCTCTACCGCTTTTTGCTTTTGGACAAACTGATCGGTCACGATCCCACACTGAACATTGATTCTCCCAAGCAGTGGAAAGTCCTGCCCAAGTCGCTGGCACGCGATGAAGTCGAAGCTATGCTCGAGCATACCCAGCCGATTCGTGAAAACAAGAAAGCAGGCGCCATAGCCGCCCGCAACCGCGCCATGTTGGAGGCTTTTTATGCGGGCGCCCTGCGCGTGTCGGAATTGGTCAGTATGAAGATTGAGGATCTGAAACTAGATATGGGATACGTGCTGGTGCACGGCAAGGGAGACAAAGAACGAATCGTTCCTTTAGGTAAGTCGGCGCAGGATGCCTTGGCGCAATATCTCAGTCAATCGCGCGCGCTCTTGATGTCCGGCAATACCTCGCCGCTTCTTTTTCTCGGCCATCGCGGCGTGAAGCTCACCCGCCAGCGAGTCTGGCAGATGGTGCAGGATGCGTCGTCCACCTCCGGGCGCAAGGCATCGCCTCACATGCTGCGCCACTCCTGCGCCACGCATATGGTCGAAAACGGCGCCGACCTGCGCACCGTCCAAACTATTCTCGGCCACGCTGATATTTCGACCACCCAGGTTTATACCCATCTCGCGCTCGACCGGCTGAAGAACGTTTACCAGAAGCACCATCCCCGGGCGAAGGTACGGTAGGGAATGCGCAAAATGAAGGTGCAGCCTCGAACCGCAGTCGAAAGAGCGGTTCGGCAATTCCTTAGATCGCTAGGCGGACGCAATGCCTCTCCGCACACCGTAAAGGCGTACGCCGGCGATCTCGAAAATTTCGCGAACTATGTCGGTTCACGTGAGTGGAAGAGTATTGACCATGTGTCCATTCGGGGTTTTCTCTCTCATCTCTACGAAAAAGATCTGAGCAAGGCTTCCGTCGCACGCACGCTCGCAGCCGTGCGATCGTTTTATCGGTGGCTGGCGCAGGAAGGAGTAGTAGAGCAAAATCCCGCGGCACTCGTTTCTACACCGAAGCTTCCCCAAAAACTGCCACGCGTGCCCACTATCGAGGAAATGAATACAGTGCTCGATGGCGAGATGCCCGAAATTGCATCTTTTCCGCGACGCGATCTGCTGATGCTGGAATTGCTCTATGGCTGTGGCATCCGTAACTCGGAGATGGTTGGAATCAATTTGGACGATATCCGGCTCAGTTCGGAAGCGATGCTGATTCGAGGGAAGGGGAAGAAAGAACGCTACGTGCCCTTTGGCGGGTCGGCCAAGGCGGCGCTTACCACTTACTTGCCGGAGCGGCAGCAACTGCTCGCGAAAGTAAGAAGTAAAACCCCGGCGCTGCTGATAAACCACCGTGGTGGCCGGCTCACGACACGCAGCATTGGACGAATCGTGAAGACGATCGCGGTAGCCAAGGGACTTTCACCGGACGTCCACCCGCACACGCTGCGCCATGCTTTCGGCACGCACATGCTGGAGGAGGGTGCCGACCTTCGCGCCATCCAGGAAATGCTCGGACACGAACGGCTCTCGACGACGCAGCGCTACACCCAGCTTTCGATGAAGCATGTGCTTCAGGTCTACGATCGAACTCATCCCCGCGCAAAATGAAGAGTAAAGAAATTAGTCTGCCGTGGCGGCACGTGCCTTTTCATTCGATGCTCGTAACTCCTCCCACATTTCCACGACACGTTGCTTCAGTTGCACCGTTAGCTTTTCGTACGCAGCCTCAGAAGCCTCGTACTCCTGCGGCGGATAGATGGGAGCACCAAAAACGATCTTCAATGGCGCAAACTTCTGGAACTTCATGCCACGCGGCCAAGCGTCATGAAAACCCTCGATTGCTACCGGCACGATAGGCACTTGCAGATGGATGGAAAGGATGGCGGCACCCTTTTTGAAGACCTTAGGCTGGCCGTCGATGCTGCGCTCACCCTCGGGATAGAGAATGAGAATGCGTCCGTTGCGCAGCCCGAACGCCCCCGCTCGCATCGCAGGAATCAGGTTGGCATCGGGATCAACCACTACGGTCCGAACCCATGGTGCCAGCCGTCGCATCAAACCCGAGCCAAAAATATCGCTGGTTCCGACCGCGAACAGGTTGCGAAATAAAAACCCCGGTAGCGTGCTGGCCAGAACAAGTGGATCAATGTAGCTCTGATGGTTGGACGAGAGGATAAATGGTCCAGCCTTCGGCAATTTTTCCAGTCCGCGGACGCGCAGGTGAAATCGGTCGAGGGCAAATACCTGCAGGACTCTTGAAAAAAGATAAAGTAATGCTGAGCTGACTGGGCGTGACTTGGTCAACGTGAGCACCTCGGGGTCGGCGGATTCTTCCGCAAGGATGGTGTTCCATGCAGCCGATGGTCGCCGGGCACTCGAAGTATTTTTTCCCCGAGCTGCGCTCTCCCGCACCGCGTTGACCACTTCGCGCACCGTGTAAATTTCCGACAATCTCGACTCTTCCACGTCGCCGCCAAGCTGCTCTTCCACCGCTACCAGCAATTCCACACGCTGCATCGAATCCAGTCCAAGATCAAGTTCCAGATTGTCAGTCGGACGAATGCTGTCAGGCTTCGTCCGTGTCCGCTCCCGAATGACCTTCAAGGCGCGCTGCACGTCGGGCTGCTCCATCCAGACCTGATCTGCATTGCTTAAGGTTTCTGGCTCAGCGAACGCCGAACCGGATTCCTGTTTGTCATCTCGGCCGGCGCGTATGCGCTTTTCAATCTCGAATCGCTTCAGCTTGCGGGTGGTCGTGCGGGGCAGGTTATCCTGCCAGATTTCATAACTGGCAATGCGTTTGGTCGAAGGCAGTTTTTGCGACAGTCCTTCAATGTCAAAACGGATGACTTCTTTCGTATTAACTATTTTTCGTTCCCTGAGAGCATTGAAATTCGGCACGATCACTGCGTACAGCCGCTCAGAAGTTGCGTCGCCCGGTTTGCTCTCCAGCGCCATTACACAGATTTCTTTTATGTAGGGCGATTTCAAGTACTGCGCTTCGATCTCCTCCGGATAAATATTCTTGCCGTTACTGAGGACGATAAGTTCTTTCCGGCGTCCAGTGATGAACAGGTTGCCGTGGGAATCGAAATATCCCAGATCTCCTGTTAACAACCATCCGTCTTGCATGACTGCCCCGGTCGCATCCGGCCGATTCCAGTAGCCCTTCATCACAATCGGCCCGCGAATCACAACTTCACCGCCGCCGTTCCTTTCGTCATCGCCTTGCGAGTCCACGCTGTTAGAGCGATCGTTCTTCGCTTCTATAATCTTGGCCTCGACTCCGGGCAGGGGCTTGCCTACTGAGCCGATCACGATGTCGCTGGGACGATTGACGAATGCGCCTCCCGTAGTCTCCGTGAGGCCGTAAGCTTGCAAAATGTCAATGCCGAGCGCGTGGAAGTCGCGAGCTATCTTCGGATCAAAGCGCGAGCCACCCGTGACCAGATAGCGCATTTCTCTTCCAAAAGTTTCATGAATGCGCCCGAAGAAGAGTGGCCCGGCATTCCCACCGAATTTTCGAAGCAGCCGGTTCAGGCCCATCAACAGGCGTAACCCTCGTTTTGCAAAATTGCCGCGCTCGGCAACTTCCTTCGATATGCGCTCGTGAATCAAGTAAAAAAACTGTGGCACCACGGCGAAGGCGGTAATCTTGCGTTCGCGCAGTGCTCGCAGCAATTCGGTCGTGTTCAGAGTCTCGAGATAAACTACGCGAGCGCCCGCGGAGAGAGGCAGCAGCAGGTTGGCCATTTGCGCTAGCGAGTGGAACAGCGGTAGCACACCCAGGACCGCATCCTCGGGGCCAAGTTTCAGAACTCCAAATACACCCGACGCTTCGGCCATCAGGTTAGCGTGAGTAAGCATGACCCCCTTCGGGTCGGCTGTGGTGCCCGACGTATACAGTAAGGCTGCGATATCGTCAGCGGAAAATGGAACCGGCGTGAAATCGCCTGGACCGGCTGCGAAGATACTGTCGAGATCGCTCGCCCAGCCCGAGGCAGACTGTTGTGCGGGACTTCCAGGATCGGTGAGCACGATCCCGACCTGCAAACTTTTAACCGCATCACGCGCAATCGACAGGTGCCCGGTGTCCGTGAACAGCAACGAAGCCTCGCTATCCCGCAGCAGTTTGGCGACCTGGTCGGCATGAAACGCGGTATCGAGAGGAACCGCCGTGCATCCGGCCGCGATGATTCCCAGATAAGCTGCTACCCAGCGAGGGTGGTTATCCGCCAGAATAGCCAGCCGCGATCCCGCCTCAAATTTGTTTTCCGTGATCCAGCGGGCGATCGACTGTGACATCTGCCGCAATTCGTCGTAGCGATAGCCTTCGACCTCGTCGCGCCCTTGGATCTCGAGCGCGACATTCTGCGGCCATTGATCTGCGCATTTTAAAAAGCTATCGTAAAACGTAGGCATGACTCGACGCCGAATATACTGAACTGCGTACTAAGTTACAATTTTGGAGAACTGGCGGAACAGGCAAAATCAAAGCCTTGTCTGGTCAATTCTTCACGCTCCTTTCTGACGTCGGAAGCTACTTACGGACTCCACCAGCATCTAATATGCTAGGCTTCTTGAGGACAGTTTTTTATAACCGGGACGAGTGTCGCCCGCCGAGGAATAGGGATTGATCAACACTGTAATAGCGAAGGTCTTCGGGACCAAGAACGAGCGTGAACTCAAGCGGCTGATGCCGCAAGTCGAGGCCATCAACGCTCTTGAGCCGCAGATTCAAAAGCTGACGGACGCTGAGCTCCGCGCCAAGACCGAAGAGTTCCGCGGCCGCATTCAGGAGCGGCTGAGTCATATTCAGGACGAGCCCCAAGCCGATCCCGAGCGCATTAAGCAGATTGAATCCGAGCGCGATCAGGCACTTAAAGAAGCATTGGAAGAACTGTTGGTGGAGGCCTTCGCGGTGGTGCGCGAGGCCGGCAGGCGCGTGCTCAACATGCGCCACTTCGACGTGCAACTGATCGGCGGCATGGTTCTGCACCAGGGGAAGATCGCCGAAATGAAAACTGGCGAAGGAAAAACCTTGGTCGCCACTCTCCCTGTCTACCTGAATGCCCTCAGCGGACGCGGCGTGCACGTTATCACCGTCAACGACTACCTGGCCAAGCGTGACTCGGAATGGATGGGCAAGCTCTATCATTTCCTCGGTCTCAGCGTGGGTGTCATCGTTCATGACCTCGATGACGAGGAGCGCCGCGAAGCTTACGCAGCCGACGTCACCTACGGCACCAACAACGAATTTGGTTTCGATTATCTCCGCGACAACATGAAGTTCGACTTAAAGGAATGCGTACAGCGTGGCCATAACTATGCCATCGTGGATGAAGTTGACTCGATCCTGATTGACGAAGCGCGCACTCCGCTGATCATCTCCGGCGCGAGTGAGGAATCTACCGACAAGTACTATCGTGTAAACCGCATCATCCCCAAGCTGGAAAAGGGTGAGGAGATTGAGGCCGCGCCCGGCGAGGCGGTGAAGCTGACCGGGGACTTCGTCGTAGACGAAAAGCACAAAACCATCACGGTCAGCGATCAGGGCTGGGAAAAAGTCGAACAACTCCTCGGCATCGGCAATATCGCGGACCCGGAAAATTGGGATCTCAAGCACCACGTCGAGACCGCCATTAAGGCCCATGCGCTGTACCGGCGTGACGTGGAGTATGTGGTCAAAGATGGCGAAGTCCTGATCGTGGACGAATTCACCGGCCGCCTGATGCCTGGCCGCCGCTGGTCCGATGGGCTGCACCAGTCGATTGAAGCCAAGGAAAACGTCAAAATCGAGCGCGAGAACCAGACCCTCGCTACCATCACCTTCCAAAACTATTTCCGCATGTACAAGAAGCTCGCGGGCATGACCGGCACGGCCGAAACGGAAGCGCCTGAGTTTGAAAAGATTTACAAGCTGGAAGTAATGGTTATCCCGACCAATCGGGAGATGCGGAGGATTGAGAATGCAGACACCGTTTTCCGCACTGAGAAGGAAAAATACTTTGCAGTTGCTGACGAAATTCAGCGCCTCAATCAGACCGGCCAACCTGTGTTGGTGGGGACCACGTCAATCGAAAAATCGGAACGCATTTCCGAGTTGCTGAAGAAAAAAGGTGTGAAACATGTCGTGCTGAATGCCAAGTACCATGAGCGTGAAGCTGAAATCGTAGCTCAGGCAGGGCGCAAAGACGCAGTCACAATTGCTACTAACATGGCCGGCCGCGGTACCGACATTCTACTCGGCGGCAACGCCGAATTCATGGCCAAGCAGGAGTGTGTGAAGAAGGGAGTCGCGCAACCGTTGCGCGTGGCCCAGGGCAAAATCGAAGGCAATGTCGAGGATGGCAAGAGCACTGTCTTTTACTACGCTGGCAGCGAATTCGTCGTGCCCACCGATAAGTGGAACGAGGCCTTCGAGCGATTCAAGAAGGATATTGATGCTGAACACGAAGATGTAGTCTCGGTCGGCGGATTGCACATTCTGGGCACTGAACGCCATGAGGCCCGCCGCATTGATAACCAGTTGCGTGGCCGCGCCGGCCGTCAGGGCGATCCGGGATCGTCCCGCTTTTACCTTTCACTGGAAGATGACCTGATGCGCATCTTCGCCAAGGAGTGGGTCTCCAACCTGCTCCAGCGTTTGGGCATGGAAGAAGGCGTTCCGATCGAGTCGAGGCTCATCACCAGACGCATTGAAGCCGCCCAAAAAGCCGTCGAGGCGCAGAACTTTGAAGCCCGCAAACACCTTCTCGAATACGACGACGTCATGAACAAGCAGCGCGAGGCGGTCTACGGCCTCCGCCACCAGTTGTTGGAAGGTGTGGAACAGAAAGAACTAATCCTCGAAGACTACGTTTCTGGAATTCTCAGCGACTTGATGGAACAATTCTGCCCGCCCAAAGCCCACGTGGACGATTGGGACACCAAGGGCCTGCGGGACGCGATCTTTACCCGCTTTGGCGTTGACATTTTTGCCGAGGGAATCAAACCGGAAGCCCTCAGCAGGCAGGAATTGGGCGATGCCATCTTCGACAAGTTGAAGGAACGCTATGACGCCAAAGAGAAGCTGATCGGTCCTGATGCCATGCGTTATCACGAGCGCATGATCATGTTGAGCGTGCTCGACTCGCAGTGGAAGGATCACCTGCTCAGCATGGACCATCTCAAGGAGGGCATCGGCCTCCGCGGATACGGACAGCACGACCCGCTGGTCGAGTACAAACGCGAGTCATTTGAAATTTTCGAAGATATGATGAACCGCTTCCAGGAGGAAACGGTCCGCTATCTCTACCTGATGCAAATTCTTGAGCGCCCGAGCGGCGATTTCGTAGCAGCTGGTGCTCCCCAGGAAGGCCGCACCGGGGGTGACGGTGCAGAAGGCGGAGCGTCCGTATCACACTCTGGCGGCGATGGCCGGCGTCCGCGCGGCGTCGCGACTTCAGTGGACGATCTCGAAGAAGCCTTCCAGCGCAGAAAACGTCGCGAATTGGAATCCGCGCGCATGGCAGGCGCCGGCGACCGGCAACCGGTCCAGCAGGTGGTTCGCGGCGCCGCCAAGATTGGACGTAACGATCCTTGTCCCTGCGGCTCCGGTAAGAAATATAAGAAGTGCTGCGGCGCGAAAACGTAGAACTCACAGAACGCAGACCGATGCCGCCTACTTTAATCCGTAACTAGCGGCGGCTCTTCCCTGAAACTGCTTTAAAGGTCATCTCCGCAGCTCGGCTTCGTGTCGATCCTTTCCAGGCAAAAAACAACTCGGAATAGCTCTGCGTGATGTAAAGGCGACGGTCGATGCCCAGTAGCTTGGCGGTGTGGTCAATCCAGCGCGGGGGGCCTTCAATCTCTCCGAAAATCCCAATAGGAGTTTCATCAATGACCACATGCCCTTTTCCATCGCTCCATTCTGCCCTGAACTTCTCGTACCGAAACACAGGCTCGAATCCCAAAGATTTGAGGATCCTCTCCATTTTCCCGCCGTCAGCAACCTTGGTCTCGATCTCCTCGCGTGATTTATGACGTCCCGCGGCGCCTTTCGCCTTATAAGTGAGCAACCATGCCTTCCCATATTTGCGCAGTCGCAAAAGCTCTCCGCGTTTGCGAAGTTTGTAACCGGGCAGATCGTAGAGCGTATTCATCTCGTGGGTGCGCGGGGTCACCAGCCGAAAGTTTGCGGCTCGCAGCTTCCAAGTGAGTGCCCGCAGGTTCTGCACCCGGAATTTGATTTCAACTTCTTTCTTGGACCCCATTTGAAAGAGTATATGGGAGGGACGAGAGACGACGTTTCTCACGGCTGCGATCTGCTAGCTCCATCTACGTAAATGTTGGCAGCTTCACCAGGTCGTCGAGGGGCACGATCTCGAGCGGATTCCCAGCGTCGCGCCATGCCCGCAAACCACCGGCGATTACGAACGCGTTGAATCCCTGTTCCCGCAGTAGATGCGCCACCCGGGCGCTCGTGGCTTCGCGGGCTCAAGTACAGTAGAGATAAATCTCGCGGTCCTTGGGCAGACGTTTTATTTCTTCCAGCAGGTTGTTAGGTTCAATTCGGATGGACCCTTTAATGCGTGAAGCATCGGCATCGTAATAACCGTGACTGCGGACATCCACTAACAATATATTGCTCGCATCCTTCGCGGTCAGTCGCCGAGCGACTTCCTGTACCGGTACTCGTGGGACGATTCGGTAGAGCCGATATTTTCGGTAAATCCATATGCGGTATACGACGTATGCCGCAATCCCAAGCGCCACCACCATCTCCATCGCGTGCCCCGCCGACGCGATGCTGTGCGTGATGGTCCGAAGAAAATCGCTGAAGGCGAATCCCAGAGCACCGTACGCCAATACGTAAAGGGATGCCCCGGCGAGGTCGAATTGCAAGAACTGCTGCGGCCGCATTTTCATGCTGCCCGCGAGCGGCGGGGCCATGGTATTGATGCCGGGGATAAATTTGGCGAGCACCAGGGTCATCTTGCCGCGCCGATAGAAAGACTCTGCCGAGCGCAGAATGCAACTCTCAGGATTAACCGAAAGCCGGCAGAGAAGGCCCAGCAAACCCCAGCCAGTGTAACGGCCAACCAGAAAAAGAATCGAATCGCCCAGTAATATCGCCACCACCGACACTCCGATGGCGACGAAGGGATTCAACTTGCCATAAGCGCACGCCGCTCCCGCCGCCAGCAATGCCAATGCCGCTGGCATGGGAAAGCCAACCGCTTCCAGGAACGCGATCATCCCCAGCAGACTGTATCCGTGCCGCGCAATCAATGCAGACAGATCATCCATATATGACTAAGCTTGGATTCCGAACAATAACAAACGGGCGCGCCCACGCGGTCCAGCGCGGACATAATTGTGTTTGAGGATTGGGCTCACTTTTCCCGCGCCACTACAAACTCGGGAGCCCACAACAGCGCTCGCTTAAACTCAGAATCAGGAAAAGTACAAATTGCTTGGCGTGCTGATTCGGCGTAATCGGCTGCACGCGCCAAGGCAAATTCGAGTGATCCATAGCGGGTCAGAATATCCAAAATCTGGGCGTGACTGACGCCATTGAAGGCGCGATCGCGAAGTACAGCCTCGATCCGGTATTTCTCCTCCGGTGTACAGCTTTCAAGCGCATGGATTACCGCCATCGTGGCTTTACCTTCCCGTAGATCGCTGGCCACGGGTTTGCCCAGCACGTTTTCAGACGCGGTCAAATCAAGCACGTCATCCACTATCTGGAATGCCATCCCCAGATCGTGTCCGTATTTTCCCAGGCTCTCTTCCTGCTCGGCGCTCGCCCCCCCGAGAATGCCTCCCATCCTCATGCAGACTGAAAATAGACAAGCTGTCTTACGATAAATCAGGTCAAAGTGCTCAGCCAGCGTGATCAATTTCCCCAGTTTTTCCATTTGCAGCAGTTCGCCTTCGACCATCTGCTGGGTCAACTCAATCAAAACATCCAGCACCCGGAAATTCCGCTCCTGCACCGCAATCTTGAACGCCTGCATGTAGAGCCAGTCGCCCGCCAGAACGCACTTCGAATTTCCCCATTGAGTGTTGGCGGCGGGGCGCCCACGACGGGTCTGAGCCTCATCAATGATGTCATCGTGCACCAGGGTGGCGGTGTGAATGATCTCCACCACCGCTCCCAGGCGGATGGCTCCGCGTCCCTGGTAATCGAATAGTTTTGAGGAGAGCAGAAGCAGCGCCGGCCGAATACGCTTGCCGCCGCCCGCGCGCAAGTACTCGCCAATCTCGGTGATCGCCGGAACGTCTGAAACCGTGTCACGGCCAAACTCACGCTCGATCGCCGCGAGATCATCGCGCAGCAGTTCGAAAACTTCTTTACCGTTAATGGCAGTGGATGCGCTCAATCCTGTGTGTCCTCTGTGCGGTTAAGTTCTTCCTTCCATCTTTGTGTCTTCCGCGGTCAATTAGTCCTGTAGTTCGTAAACTGCATATCAATCCCGAAATCCTGCTGCTTTAGCAAAGCAATAATTTGCTGTAATGTGTCGCGATCCTTGCCGCTCACCCTGACCAGATCGCCTTGAATCGATGCTTGTACTTTATTTTTCGAATTCTTGATCACTTTCACGATCTCGCGCGCTTTCTCAATCGGAATACCCTGCTGCATCGTAATACGCTGCTTGGCGGTCCCTCCCAGGGAAGTCTCGACCGCGCCATAAGTCAGCCCTTTCAGCGGCACGCCGCGCTTCACCAGCTTTTGCTGAAACACATCATTCACTGCTTTCAGTTTGTACTCGTCCACCGAGTGCAGGACGATGGCTTCTTTACCGTCCAGCTCGATGTTCGATTTTGAGTCCTTCAAATCGAAACGGGTGCGCACTTCTTTCAACGCCTGCTGAATGGCGTTGGTAACTTCCTGCAAGTCAATCTTGCTGACGATATCGAAACTGTTCTCCGGCATGGTCGTTTGCTTCTAAGTTCATAGATTACCTTGCGTGATGCAAAGATGCGACATACCAAGCTAAATGGACTTGAGCTTTTCGTGAAGCGAAAAGAAACGGTAAAAGTTTTGCGCGGTTTGCAGTCCTAGTTCTTCCGTTGAAAGTCCGCGCAATTCGCCGAGTTTCCGGGCTACTTCCTTCACGAATGCGGGTTCGTTTCGCTTGCCGCGATAGGGCACCGGCGCCAGGAAAGGAGAATCGGTTTCGATCAGCACGTGTTCCAGTGGCACCTCCCTGGCGGCGTCACGAATTTGCTCCGCCTTGGTGAAAGTGATATTTCCGGCGAAAGAAATCATAAAGCCCATGTCCAAAGCTCGCCTGGCATGCGCCCATGTGCCGGTGAAGCAATGCAGAATTCCGCCTAATCCGCTGGCAGCCCAATGTTCGTGCAGCAGCTCGAGGCAGTCTTCCCAGGCATCATCGCTTCGGTCGGAGGGCCGGCAGTGAACCACGATTGGCAGTTTAGTGGCTCGCGCCATTTGAAGTTGTCGTAGAAAAACCTGCGATTGCAAGTCGCGCGGAGAATGATCGTAATAGTAATCGAGCCCAATCTCACCCCAGGCAATGACTTTCGGCTTCCGGGAAAGCCGCTCCAGTTCTTCGAAATCCGCATCGGCAGCCAGTTTCGCCTCATGCGGATGGATCCCGATGGTGGCGTAAATGAAATCGTACTGTTCGGCAAACTGGATACCGCAATCGAGCGACCCAGGTCCCGTCCCGCTGCCGATTGCCACAATCGCTTCGATACCGCCCTCCCGCGCGCGCGCGATCATCTGCTCGCGATCGGAATTGAACTGTTCCATTTCGAGATGCGCGTGGGAATCGACGTACATGAGAAATCGTGGATGCGATTCGGGCTCTCCAAACTCCTCTCTGAAGATCCCGAATTTGCCACTATTGTGATAACTGCTAGGAACGGATTGTTTACTCTGAAACCTGACTTCCGCAATCTACTTCAGCCGCGCTCCCACCGGCACATCTTCCAGAAAACTGCACAGTATTGGCTTCCCACCTTCGGGCGAGGCTGCAACAATCATCCCATTGGATTCCAGCCCGCGGAGCTTGCGTGGCGCGAGATTAGCCACGATTACCACTTTGCGCCCGACCAGGACTTCTGGCGCATACGCCTCCGCAATGCCCGCCAGCACCTGCCGCACTTCCGTGCCGATATCCACTTCGAGCCGCAATAACTTGTCCGCTCCTTTTACCCGCTCCGCGAGCTTGACCTGACCCACGCGCAACTCGATTTTGGCAAAATCGTCGATGCCGATCTTGCCGTCAGGAATTATTGCTGCAGCCTTCGCTGGCTGCGCCGGTGTGGCTGTAACCGTTTGGGTTGCAATTGCTGCTTTACCGGTACCGGTGGCTGCCGGCTGTGCTTCGGTTGCGGGCACGCTGGCTTGCTGCTCTTCCATCTTCTGCATCCTTTCGATTGCACTCTTGTCAGCGCGCGGAAAAACTGCTTGAACATTGCCCAGCCTGGTGCCCAGGCGAAGCTGTCCCCATTTCAGTTCCGAAACTGGGAACTGCTTGATATCGCCCAACCCGAGTTGCATCCAGATCTTCGCGGTCGCCTCTGGAATCACGGGATGCGCGAGCGCTGTCACGATACGCAAAGCCTCCGCACTTGTATAGAGGACTGTTGCCAGTCGCGCCAGGCTTTGTTCGTCATGCTTCTCGCCTAGTGCCCAGGGTTCGTTGTCTACAATGTATTTGTCGACCGCCGCAACCAGCCCCCAAGCCGTTTCAAGGGCGCGCGAGAACTGGTACTGATCGAACAGCGCGTTACATTCAGCAATGGTTTTACCCGCCAGTTCTGCAATCGCATCGTCAGAAGCCCCATGCGCTGCCTGTTTTGACGGATAGGGAACTTCACCGCGAAAATAGCGCGTGATCATGGTCAAGGTTCGGCTGGCCAAATTTCCCAGACCATTGGCCAGGTCGGAGTTGTAACGCTGCACCAGAGCGTCGAATGAAAAAGAACCGTCCTGTCCGAAAACAATTTCGCGCAGCAGAAAGTAGCGCAGCGCATCGGAGCCCAGCACGTCAAGAATCGTTTCCGCGCGCACGATGTTGCCGCGCGATTTCGACATCTTATTTTCTTCAAACAGCAGCCAGCCGTGCGCCATGATCCCCTTGGGCAGAGGCAGACCTGCGGCCATCAGGAATGCCGGCCAATACACACAGTGGAAGCGCACGATTTCCTTGCCAATCATCTGCAAGTCCGCCGGCCAATACTTCTCGAACTTCTGCTGGTCGGCTTTGTCGGAAGAAGCGAAACCTATAGCGGTGATGTAATTCGCCAGCGCGTCCAGCCAGACGTAAATCACGTGCTTGGGATCGTCGGGCACAGGAATGCCCCAGGAAAAAGTGCTGCGACTAATCGAGAGGTCGCGCAGCCCGCCGCGCACAAAGGACATCACCTCATTGCGCCGCGTCTCCGGACGAATGAACTCCGTCTGTTTCGTATACAACTCCAGCAGCTTGTCTTGAAATGCCGAGAGCTTGAAGAAATAGTTTTCCTCGTGCACCGTCTCCGTCGGACGGCCGCACTCCGGGCAGGGCGCGCCGGGACCGACAGCGTCCACATACAACTCATCAAAGACGCAGTACTGTCCGGTATAGGTTCCCTTGTAGATGTAGCCGTTATCGCGAATTCGCCGGAAGAGTTCCTGTACTCGCACTTTATGACGATTTTCGGTGGTGCGGATGAAATCGTCATATGTGATCCCCATCCTGTCCCACAATCCGCGGAACGCCGCTGAGACTTCATTGGTGAGGTCTTGCGGCGTCTTACCTGCGGCTTGGGCGGCGCGTTCAATCTTTTGTCCATGCTCGTCCGTGCCGGTCAGGAAATAAGTATCCGCGCCCAGCATGCGTTGACGGCGCGCAATCGTGTCGCACGCGATCGTGGTGTAGGCGTGACCGATATGCGGGCGCGCATTGACGTAATAAATCGGCGTCGTGATGTAAAACTTCCTGGCCATTTCTGCTCTATATTCTCATCCTTATGAAACTGCACTGCGCCGCAACACACCGAGACGGTTGGTCTTCAGCCTTTGAGGTTGTGGACGTAAGTCTTGACCGCCTCCTGCATCACGCTCTTCAACGGCACATGATGCTGGGCCGCGATCTTGCGGCAGTCCTCATATTCCGGCGCATAGGTTGTGATCGTCCCATTAATGCTTGCAATCTTCATTCGCACTTCGCCCCAGGGCGTCTCCACATTGATCCAGCGTCGCGCCAGCACCCGTCGTCTTTCTTCTCGCTGTCGCACTCCCAGCGTCGTAGTTTCGGCGAACACCAGATGGGTGAGCCGCGCGGCATCTTCGGGACGGCACAACACGGTCAGCAGTGCCCCGGGACGATTCTTCTTCATCTGCACCGGCAGACAGAAGGCATCGAGCGCGCCTTCTTCTAGCAACCGATCCATTACGTAGCCGACAACCTGAGGATTTAAATCATCAAGATTCGATTCAAGTACAGTGATTGTTTCCTGCGAGGTGTTCGTCTCAACCGACGACTGAGCCTCGCCAATCGTCAGCCGCACCACATTGGCATGTCCGGGAAGATTACGAGTACCCGCCCCGTAGACACTCTTCTGAATCTTCATTTCTGGGAATGCTGAGAATCGCGCGGCTAGAGTTTTCACAATTGCCGCCCCCGTAGGAGTTACCAACTCCGCCTGAATTCCCGACGAATAAACCGGCGCGCCTTTCAGCAACTCCACCGTGGCTGGCGCAGGCACAGGAAAATCTCCATGCGCGCATTTCACCGTGCCGCCTCCGACGTTCAGTGGCGAGCAGATCAGTTCATCAACCCCTAGCGCCTCAAATCCCACCGCCGCGCACACGATGTCCACTATGGCATCCACCGCGCCGACTTCGTGAAAGTGCACGGCCTCAATGTCAGTGTTGTGAATCTTCGCTTCCGTGGCGCCCAGCGACTCAAAGATCGCAATCGCATTCCGCTTGGCTCCTTCGCTGATCGGAGCCGCGGAAATAATCCTCTTGATCTCACTAAGGGAACGCCCATGAGAATGCTCAGGTGCTGTCCCTGCACCTGAGGGTTCGTGTTGGTGATCGTCACTATGTCCGTGAGCATCTCCGTGCTCATGCCCCTGCCCATGCTGCCCGCGTTGTTCCCAGTAAACTTCTCGCGGCAAATCTTTTTCGCCGTGAGCGTAAACGTCGACCTTGGAAGCGGCAATTCCGCTGCGATCTACTCGCGAGACCTCTAGCCGTGCTCCGACGTCAAGCGCCGTGACCGTTTCTTCCAACAGTTTTACCGGCACACCGGCGTCCACGAGTGCGCCCAGAAACATGTCGCCACTCATCCCGGAAAAACATTCAAGATAAGCTATACGCATCATTCAAACTCTCGAAGGACCGGGCCAGCTTCCTTCGTGGCTTTACGGCTAAAGCCCGTCGCACCGCGGGAAGCCGCATTCGCTTGATCCGCATCACACCAAAGCTAAAACCTTCATCATAGGGAACGTGGATATAACCGTCAAACCGTGGCCCAGGCCGTGGTTTGTTACAATCACTATTTTCTTCAACAGCTTAGAGGGATTCCTTGTACCGACATCTGGAACGCCGGCTGGCCCAGCACGTGCGCGACTTCCTGCGCCGCACCTACGACATCGATTTGCCCCGGATCGTTATCGAACAGCCGCCCAAGGTTGAATTCGGCGAATACGCGCTTCCCCTTGCCTTTGAACTAGCCAAAAAACTTCGCAAAGCGCCGCGCAAGATTGCGGAAGAGATTGTCGCTGGTATAGGGCCGGTTGAAGGGTTTACGAAACTCGAGGTCGCGGGCGCGGGATATATCAACGCCTACATCAACCGCCAGGAATTAGCCGCTGCGTTGGTCAAAGGCGAAGAACCGAGGAGCGACACTCCAGCCGGCAAAATTTTGGTCGAACACTCCAGCATCAATCCCAACAAGGCCGCGCATATCGGACACTTGCGCAACGCTGTGCTGGGAGACACGTTCGTCCGTCTGCTGCGATTTGCCGGCAGGGAAGTGGATGTCCAGAACTACATCGACAATACCGGCGTACAAGTTGCCGACGTGGTAGTTGGGTTTCTTCATCTTGAAAAGAAATCGCGGGCCGAGATCGAACAACTTACCCGCCAGCCGCGCTTCGACTACTACTGCTGGGACGTTTATGCGCGCACCTCCCAATGGTACGAGCAGGATAAACAGAATCTTCAAGTTCGTTCCCAAACTCTGCACGCACTTGAAGAAGGCGGTAACGAGACCGCAGCCATCGCCGAACTGATTTCAATCGCCGTTCTGCGCCGCCATCTCGAAACTATGGACCGTCTCGATATTGAATACGACTTCCTGCCGCGCGAGAGCGAGATACTGCACCTGCACTTCTGGGACGCAGCTTTCCAGAAGCTTAAAGATGGCGGCGTGCTCTTCTATGAGAATGAAGGCAAGAACAAAGGCTGCTGGGTAATGCGTCGCGCGGGGACTTCAAAAACTAAATCTGCGGGGATCCTCGCCAACGACAAACAAGATTCCGAGGACTCCGCGGTTTCCGAAGAAGACCAGAAAGTTATCGTGCGTTCCAACGGAACCGTCGGCTACGTAGGCAAAGACATCGCCTATCACCTGTGGAAGTTCGGTCTGCTGGGTCGCGACTTCGGCTACCGCAAGTTTTATCTTTATCCCAACGGCCACCAGAGTTGGATATCCTCTGCCAACGGCGAGCCCGACCATCCCCACTTCGGCGATGTTTCCGAGATATATAACGTCATTGACGCCCGTCAGGCCGAAGCGCAGAACACCGTGATAGAAGCTTTGCGGGGGCTCGGGTATAACCAGCAGGCCGATCACTACACACATTTCTCTTACGAAATGGTCGCACTCACGCCACGCTGCGCCGCTGAGTTGGGCTACCAGCTTTCAGAAGAAGACAAAGCCAAAGCCTACATCGAAGTCTCAGGCCGCAAAGGCTTCGGCGTAAAAGCGGACGACCTTCTCGACACGCTGATTGCGTCCGCCAAAAAAGAGGTCGATGCGAGGCATGCTCAACTCAGCGACAGCGAGCGCGCCGCCATCGCTGAGCAAATTGCCGTGGGCGCACTGCGCTACTTCATGCTTAAGTTCACCAAGTCATCTGTAATCGCTTTCGATTTTAGGGAAGCTCTAAGTTTCGAAGGCGAGACCGGCCCGTATTGCCAGTACGCGGTTGTGCGCGCAACCAATATTTTTCGGAAGGGCGGATTCGACCCGGATCACTTCGGCAAGCCGTCGGGCTCCCTCGCTTCGAACGAGTTCGCAGAGCACTTGCAGGGCGAAGCAAGTAACGAACTTTGGGAACTCTGGCTGGCTGCCTCGAAGACGTCATACATCGTGGACCAGTGTATCGCCACCACCGAGCCGGCCTACCTGGCCAAACACGCTTTCCAATTGGCGCAACAGTTTAACTATTTCTACCACCGCCACCCCATCCTCACCGAAGCCGATGAAGGACGAAAGAAATTCTTACTCTACACAGTGGCGGTAGTGCGTCGCGAGCTTATTCGAGCATTGGAAGTGATGGGAATTACCACGCCCCCGGTGATGTGATCACCGCTCCTGCGGACGGGTATGATAAAATAGCTTATAGATACTCGTCTAGCAACCGCGCAGGGATGCCCAGGAACGCATCGGATAGTCCAAAGGTATGCTGAGATCATCCGCGACCCTATCGTCTCGATTGCAGAGGCCTGGGAGCCCCTCTACAGGCATTCTGTAGAGCGTGCCTCCCCCGCACCTTCGCGGGGGAAATACGTCCAGACCGATTATCTTACAGTTACAGGCAGTGCCGAAATGCCGGCAGTCTTCCTAAAAGACAAACACAGATTTACTACGCGCTCCTGCCCCGGCCCGCCATCATCAATCCCGCGCCGCCTAAAATCAACACCGCGCTGATGATGGGGGAAACCCGCTCGCTATGCCGAGTCTGGATGCCGATATTGACATCACCGGCCTTAATGCCTTGGTTCTCGTTGTGCGGGATGGGAACGAAAAGTGAGGCAATCCCCAGAATCAACAAAATCAGGCCCACCAACATTAAAGGCTTCATTGAATCCTCCTGTAGCTAGCGGTGCTGCCTGCCAAATCACTAATTAGTCATGATTCATGCCGATTGAATAACGCATCTCACGCCGCGAAATCCTTGGCGAACTCCACCAGCGCCCGAACCGCAATTCCCGATGGCCCTTTGGCGATCCATGCTTTGTTGTCTTCCATCCACGCAGTCCCGGCGATGTCGAGATGAATCCAGGGCGTGTCCTCGGCAAATTCTTTGAGGAACATCGCTGCCGTAATCGCTCCGCCCCAGCGCCCACCGGAGTTGACGATGTCGGCGATGTTGGAGCGAATGCTCTCTTTGTATTCCTCGTCAAGCGGCAGCCGCCACATCTTCTCGCCGGCTTTCCCCAGAGCCTTATTAAACCGCTCATACATTTGGTCGTCATTCGCGAAGACGCCGGCATTCACATATCCAAGCGCAACCACGCAGGCGCCGGTCAGTGTGGCCGCGTCCACCAGGTGAGTGCAACCAAGCTGGCGCGCGTAGTAGAGACCATCGGCCAACACTAGCCGGCCTTCGGCGTCCGTATTGATGATTTCGATGGATTTTCCGGACATCGCGATTTGTACGTCCCCGGGTTTCTGCGCTTTGCCTGACGGCATGTTTTCGGTGGCGCACACGATTGCCGTCACTTTAATTTTGGGTTTGAGCAGCGCGATGGCCCGCATCACGCCGATCATGGTTGCACCCCCGGCCATGTCGTATTTCATTTTTTCCATACCGTCGGCAGGTTTGATCGAAATGCCGCCAGTATCGAAGGTGACGCCTTTGCCCACTAGCCCGAGCACAGGCTTCTCCGGCGCGCCCGCCGGCTCATAGCGGAGCACAATCAATGCCGGAGGCTCATCAGACCCTTGGGCCACACTCCAGAACGCACCCATCTTCATTTCTTTGATCTTATCCGCGCCGAAGACCTCGCACTTAAGCCCCACTTCCTGCGCCATCTTTTTTGCGTGCTCGGCCAGCATAGTCGGCGTCATCCGATTGCTTGGCTCGTTCACCAACTCGCGGGTAAAATTCTGCGATTCACCAATGATGCGCGCCTCCTCCAGCGCCTTTTGAAGCCGGCCCTGGTCCCCGGTGGCGACCACCGTAACGGAGTCGATCCGCTGATCTTTGCGATCGCTCTTGTAAGTGTCAGGATCGAAGTCGCCGACAAACGCGCCTTCCACAATCGCTCTGACCCTTTCTTCCGCGCTGAGGCCGTTGCTCGGCGCCACAAAGGCAAAGCTCCGAACCCCCTTCGGCTTCAACGTCCGAACTGCAGTGCCGGCCATTTTGCGCAGCTCAAAAGCGGAAAAATTCTTGGCTCGGCCGCCGCCTACCAGCAGCAGGCGCTTGGCTTTGAGCTTCGCCGGGTGGTGCAGCAGCGTGGTCTCAAAAATCTTGCCAGTAACCTCGCCGCTGGCCACTATGTCGCGGGCGGCTTCACGGATGGCACTGTCGCTGGCTTCGATTGAAGCTTCAGGTTTGTCTCTGTCGCCGCGATTCTTTCCACTCCGATCATCGCTTCGATCTTTTTCGGTTCGATCCTTTTCAGTCCGATCCAGCGCGACCACAACGAGACATTCGGTCTCAACTTCAACAGGAGAGGATAAAGAAAGATAAGTTTTCATGGTGGTGTAGTTAGTATCGTCGGCTGAGGCCGAAATTTGCAAGGCGGGCGACTAAGCTGCCGTAAGTGAAACGTCCGCTTTCATCGCAGCGGAGCTCCCCACCAGCCAAACCACAGCGCCAGCGCTAACAAATTGAAGTGCCGTTACCGAACCATGAGATAGCGAAGCGTTCAAACCTAACTTCTGCGAGAGCGTGCCACGGCTTCCCGGGCTTCCTTGTCAGCAGTGCGGCGACGTTCGGTTTCGCGCTTGTCCCAGAGTTGCTTACCTTTGGCCAGCGCAAGTTCAACTTTCACCTTGCCTCGCTTGAAATACATTCGCGTGGGAATTAGGGTCAGTCCGCGCTGCTGCGTCTTGCCGATCAATTTGCGGATTTCCTCCTTGTGCATCAGCAACTTGCGAGTTCGCAGCGGGGCATGGTTGAAGATGTTGCCATGCTCGTAGGCGCCGATGTGCGCGTTCAGCAACCAAAGTTCGCCATCCTTAACCAAACCATAGGCATCCTTGAGGTTAGTGTGACCGGCGCGTACCGACTTCACTTCCGTACCGGTCAGGGCAACCCCGGCTTCGAATTTTTCCAGCAAGAAATAGTTATGTGAAGCGATCCTATTAACAGCGGCATCTCGGTCGCCGGCCGCAGTTGGGTCTCGGCGAGGATTCTTCTCCGGCATTGGCCGGGTTTGGTGTCCGGGCTGACGCGCCATGCGTCAGTTATCTCACAGGAAGGCGGCGGGTGTCAGGTCTAGGCCTAATCAGGTCTCAGGCGGACTTAGGAGCGCAGGCGCAGTTCGAAAAAAAAAATGCTCAAGTACCTGTTCGTTTTACTTAGTTGCTTTTCGCTGGGCTTTGGGCAGAAGGCGCCGCAACCTTGTAAACCCCTGACCTATTTTGGTGTTCACGGCTGTGCTCCCTCGGCTGCGGGCATATGTCCTACGGGCTATCAGGCAAAGGCGGTGTGTCCAAGCAATCCCATGATGAAGGCTCCATGCCGCCTGATGTGTGTGGTCAAGGGAAAGACGGCGGCGAAGAAAAAGCCAGTTGCTGTGGAAATCCCACGCTGCTGGCGCGTATCCGTGACCAACGGCTTGGGGATGGAAACTTTGGGGGCTAAGACCAAAGAGTGTAACTACCAGCAGAGCACTAACTTCGGAAGGCTTAATAGCGATGCTATAATCACGCCACCCAAAGCTATTTTTGCCAACATTTGCACAACCCCAGGCCTTCGGGCATGGCCACCCAAGGCTTAGATTGCTTGTGAGGACCAATTGATGACACGCCTGATCCGTCCGGCGGCCGTGCTCTTGCTTGTGATGACCGTCGTCCTCCCCCTTGCCGCTGATAAGGCTAAGTCCCTCTACAACAAAGGAAAGGACGCCGAAGCCCGCCAGAATTACGAGATGGCGTACGACTTTTACAAGCAGGCCTACGATCTGAAACCCAAGGACTTACTGTACCGGACGTCGTTCCAGCGCATGCGCTTTCTTTCCGCCGCTTCGCATGTCCACCGCGGGCAGTTACTGCGTGAAGCTGGCAAGCTCGATGAGGCTCTGGCCGAGTTTCAGAAAGCCACCGATATCGACTCTTCAAGCTTTATTGCCCAACAGGAACTTCGGCGCACCCAGCAGATGATCGACGAGTCGAAGAATCCGCAGCCGCAGGCGGCGGCCTCACCACCGAACTCCCTGAAGAGACGGCTCGAACAGGCCCTTGGCCCAGTTGAATTGGCCCCTATTTCGAACAGTCCCATCACCCTTAAGCTCACCGAAGACAGCAAAGTAATTTACGAGACCGTTGGCAAGCTGGCTGGAATCAACGTGCTGTTTGATCCGGACTACACTTCGCGGCGCATCAAGATCGAGCTGAACGGGGTGACTCTTGAGGAGGCGCTTGAAATTATCGCCATGGAATCAAAGACGTTCTGGCGGCCGGTGACCTCGAACACCATCTTCGTAGCGTCTGACAATCCGGCAAAGCGCAAAGAACTGGAACAAAGCGTCATCAAGACGTTTTACATGACCAACCTGTCCCAACCCACGGAGTTGCAAGACGTAGTAAACGCGATGCGAACGATTCTTGAGGTCAGTCGCATCCAGCAGTTGCCATCGCAGTCCGCCATCGTAGTGCGCGGCACTCCCGATCAGATTGCGTTGGCGCAGAAATTAATCGACGACCTGGATAAAGCCAAGCCGGAAGTGATTGTGGAAGTTGCGGTAATGCAAGTAAGCCGGGACAAGATTCGCACATTAGGAATTAATCCGCCGACCAGCGCCACCGTGGCGCTGCAAAGCAATATCAATACCACCACACCAGCAACCACAACCAACGGCACTACCGTAAACACCAACACCAGTTCGGGAACGCCGAATCAGATCAATTTGAACCGGATCAACAATCTGAACGCGACCGATTTTCAGGTCACCATCCCACAGGCCACCGCCACGGCCCTGCTGAGTGACACCAATACAAAGCTCATCCAGAATCCACAGATCCGAGCGCTGGACGGGCAAAAAGCCTCGTTGAAGATTGGCGACCGCGTTCCGGTGGCCACCGGTTCGTTCCAGCCCGGTATCGGTGGCGTGGGCATTAACCCACTAGTTAACACGCAATTTCAGTACCTCGATGTGGGCGTAAACATTGACATAACCCCGCATGTGCACGGCGGACGAGAAGTCACTTTGAAGATGTCGCTCGATATCTCTGCCGTCACCTCGACGACAAACATTGGTGGTATCAATCAGCCGGTGATCGGGCAACGCAAAATCGAGCACGAAATCCGCTTGAAGGATGGAGAAGTAAATTTGCTGGGCGGCATTTTGGAAGACCAGCAGACCAAAGCGCTGAGCGGTATCCCAGGGCTGTCGAATATTCCAATACTCAAGTACTTGTTCTCGCAGACTAATACTGAACATCGCGAAAACGAGATCGTATTCGTTCTGGTGCCGCACATCGTACGCGGTCAGGATATTTCGGGACGAAATCAGGAAATGCTGGACGTAGGCACGGCAAATGCGATCGAGCTGCGGCACTTCAGCAAGCAGCCTCCAGCGCCCACATCGCAAAATCAGAACCAGACTGCGCCACCCGCTCCACAGGCGCCGGCGGGCACACAAGCTCCGCAGAACGTTCCGCAAGCGCCACCGCAAAACCAAACGCCGCCACAAAACACTACGCCACCTCCTTCCGCGGGGGGTGCCGGTGGCGCCGGCTTCGTATTTGATCCGCCTACCATTTCGCAGGCCAAGGGATCCACCTTTACGGTGAACGTTCTGTTGAGCGGCGGGCAAAACATATATTCCGTTCCAGTGCAGATAACTTACGATCCCGGCGAATTGCAGGTGGTGAACGTTTCCAATGGAGGCTTTCTATCGCAGGATGGACAGGCGGTGGCATTGGTGCACCGCGATGATCCCTCAACGGGAACGTTGCAGATTACGGCGACGCGGCCACCGGGCTCGGGCGGAGTCTCTGGCCAGGGCGCGGTTGCGACGCTGACCTTCATGGCTAAGAGCAACGGACAATCTACGATCGCCATTACCCGGGGCGGGGCGCGCGATCCCGCCATGCAGCCCATCCCGGTAAATGGAGCACAAGCGACCGTAACCATTCAATAACCTGGGATCGGCTAGAATATTTCATATGCAGGTATTTTCTTCGAAGGTGGATGGCGCGCGTCTGAAGCGCAATCGAGCATCCGGTTTCACCTTGATCGAACTGATTGTAGCCACAGCGATTATCGTCATTCTAACCAGCATGGTGCTCCCGCTCGCGCGGTTGAATATCCAACGCGAAAGAGAGCGCGAGCTGCGTTACGACTTGTGGATGATGCGCGACGCAATTGATCGCCACAAAGATGCAGCCGATCGCGGTGCCTTTCAGATCAAGGTTGGCACCGAAGGCTATCCCGCGGATCTCGACACACTGGTGAGTGGGGTTGATGTGGGCGGCAAGAAAGTCCGGTTCCTGCGCAAGATTCCAGTCGATCCCATGACCGGGAAAGCCGAATGGGGCATGCGTTCCATGCAGGATGATCCCACGTCGGACTCCTGGGGCGGGCAAAGTGTTTTTGATGTGTTCACCAAATCTGAAGGCACGGCGCTCGACGGGACGAAGTACAAAGAATGGTAAGTCGTCGCAAAAACCCGCACAGCTGCGGTTTTACGCTGATTGAAATGATGATCGTGATCAGCATCATGCTGATCCTCGTCTCGATCGCGGTTCCGCTCTACAACCAATCGGTTCTGCGCGCCAAAGAATCCGTATTGCGGCAGGACCTGTTTACCCTACGGTCAGTGATTTCGCAATTTACCTTGGATAAGCAGCGGGCACCGCAGTCACTGGATGATCTGGTGCAGGCGGCCTATCTCCCGAAGGTCCCAAACGATCCTTTCACCGGCCAGTCCAACTGGCAGGTAGAGCAGGAAGATGTGCTGCTGGCGGTAGACCAGACTCAGCCGGGAATCAGCGATGTACACAGCGCGTCCAACCAGACGGGTAGCGACGGGACGGCGTACAGCTCGTGGTGATATAAATTCCCCTTTCTTAATCTTTGCCGTGTGCCCCTAAGCATCCTGTGGCATTGAACACTTACTCTGAACAAAATACTATCTCCTTATGCCGGTTGAGACCGAAATCAATCAGAAAGCGCGTTCCCCAATTCGCGCGCCCCGCGGCACGACGCTTTCCTGCAAGAGTTGGCAGCAAGAAGCCGCCATGCGCATGTTGATGAACAACCTCGATGAAGAAGTGGCAGAGCGACCGGATGAACTTGTGGTTTACGGCGGCACCGGGAAAGCCGCGCGCAATTGGGAGTGTTATCACGCCATCGTCGGCACCCTTAAGAAACTCGAGAATGATGAGACCTTGCTGGTGCAATCTGGCAAGCCGGTGGGTGTATTCAAGACGCATGACTACGCCCCGCGCGTACTGATCGCGAACTCTAATCTGGTGGGCCACTGGTCCAACTGGGAAAAGTTCAACGAGCTGGAGCGGGCCGGTCTCATGATGTACGGCCAGATGACCGCGGGATCATGGATCTATATCGGCTCACAAGGAATCGTACAGGGGACGTTTGAAACCTTTTCTGCTGCGGGCGAAAAACATTTTGGCGGCGATTTGCACGGCAAGCTGATCGTTTCCGGCGGCATGGGCGGCATGGGCGGCGCCCAGCCACTGGCAGCGACCATGGCCGGTGGGGTATTTCTGGGCATTGACGTTGACGTCGAGCGCATAAAGAAACGCCTGAAGACCGGCTACTGCGATTTTCTGGTCACGACTCTCGACGAAGCCCTGCGCATTGTGAAGAACGCAGTCCGCAAGAAAGAAAATATTTCCGTCGGGCTGGTAGGGAATTGCGCCGACATTATTCCTGAACTCGGCGAGCGCGGCGTAGTGCCTGACATTCTTACCGATCAGACTTCAGCGCACGATCCGCTGAATGGCTATGTGCCGAATGGCATGTCGCTCGAACAAGCGCTCGAGCTGCGCAAGCGTGATCCGAAAAGCTACCAGGAGAAGTCGCTCGACTCGATTGCCCGGCATGTCGAAGGCATGCTTCGACTGCAGAAGATGGGCGCGGTCACGTTCGATTACGGCAACAACATCCGAACCTTCGCCTTCGACCGCGGCATAAAGAATGCATACGACTTTCCGGGATTCGTACCCGCGTATATTCGGCCGCTGTTCTGCGAAGGACGCGGCCCGTTCCGCTGGGTGGCGTTGTCAGGCGAACCCTCGGACATTGCGGTGACCGACAATCTCGTCCTGGAACTCTTCCCGGAGAATCGCATTCTGCGGCGTTGGATCGAGCTGGCGCGTAAACGGATCAAGTTTCAAGGATTGCCGGCGCGCATCTGTTGGTTGGGTTACGGCGAGCGAGCACAGTTTGGGCTGGCAATGAATGATCTGGTCAAGAAAGGTAAGATCAAGGGGCCGATTGTGATTGGTCGTGATCATCTCGATTGCGGTTCGGTCGCGTCTCCGTTCCGCGAGACCGAGAGCATGAAAGATGGCAGCGATGCCGTTGCCGACTGGCCGCTGCTCAATGCACTCCTGAACACTGCTGCGGGCGCATCCTGGGTTTCGATTCACAACGGCGGCGGGGTGGGCATCGGCTACTCATTGCACGCCGGTCAGGTGACTGTTGCGGATGGCACCGAAATGATGGCCAAGCGGATTGAGCGTGTGCTGACGACGGACCCAGGAATGGGCGTGATACGGCACGTGGACGCCGGTTACGGCGAGGCCTCAGAGTTCGCCAAGAAGACCGGAGTGAAGATCCCGATGGAGGGATAGTTGTCTCCTTTCCGATTCAGCGTAATGCAGATTCATCGCTGCTACACTACCTGCGAGTGACAGCATCCAAGAAAACGAAAGACCAGGCGGAACGTGCGCTCCTGCTGGTCAATATCGGCCAGCTTCTTACGCTTCGCTCAGCTTCCGCAAAACCTGGCCCACGCCGCGGGCCGGAGCTCAAAGAACTGGGCATCATCGAAGACGGCGCGGTTCTGTGTGTGGGCGGGAAGATTGTTTCAGTGGGCAGAACGAAAGATGCTCTGCGCGATCCCTGGCTGAAAAGGAATCGTAAGCGAGTTATCGAAATCGATTGCGAAGATCAAGTAGTAGTGCCCGGATTCGTCGATTCCCATACCCACCCGGCATTTGTGAAACCACGCCTGGTCGATTTTGAAAAGCGCATTGCCGGCGCCAGCTATGAGGAAATCGCCGAAGCTGGCGGTGGCATCCGGTCAAGTGTCGAGAGCGTGCGCGCAGCCAGTAAGAGCCGGTTAGCAGAAAAAGTTTCCGACGCGCTCCACGAAATGGCCGAGCAAGGGACGACAACGGTCGAAGCGAAGTCTGGCTACGGGCTGACCGTCGAGTCAGAGCTGAAATCGCTGGAAGCGATTCGCGATGCTGCTGCGCGCTGGCCCGGGACCGTCATTCCCACACTGCTGGGCGCGCATGTAGTCCCGAAAGAGTTCCAAGGGGCCTCAAAAAACTATGTTGGGCTGATTTGTGAGGAAATGATCCCGCATACTGCCCGGCGCAAACTGGCAAGATTCGTGGACGTTTTTTGTGAGCGAGGCGCGTTCACCATCGATGACACGGTGAAAATCTTTGAGGCAGCAAGCAAGCATGGCTTGAGTGTTCGGGGCCATGTGTGTCAACTGTCCAAGTGTGAGCTCTCGCGTTTTCTGGATTTCAATCCCGCTTCATTGGACCACATGGATTACGTGAGCGATGCGGACATCGCAAGATTGGCGCAGCGCGATACGATTGCGACGCTGGTGCCGGGCGCGAATTATTTCCTCGGGCAAGGCCACTATCCCCCAGCACGAACTCTGATTGACGCGGGTGTGCCGGTGGCGTTGGCTACGGACTACAATCCTGGCAGTTCGCCTACCAGCAGCATGCCGGTCGTCATGTCGCTGGCTTGCACGCATATGCAGGTGTCGCCAGCGGAAGCAATTGCCGGTGCGACTGTGAATGGGGCGTGGGCGTTGCAATTGCAGAATCGGAAAGGCTCGATTGAACCAGGCAAAGACGCCGATCTCGCAGTGTTCGAGGCAGAAGATTATCGCGAGATTCCATACTGGTTTGCCTCCAACCGCTGCGCCTTCGCGGTTTTGAATGGGACGTTGGTGGCGTCCGGTGGTTCCGGTGAGTTGGCATAACACACGCCGCCATTGATCGCGAACTGTGCAGCATTGAGCGATTCCACCTGCGTTGCTATAATCTTCAGGTTTCCGCACGCTCCCAGCGTTGGCTATTTTCTGTAGGCAATCCCGCCACAGTCATAGCCTCTAAAGATGACTAGCACTGGTCGTCAAGCAAGCTGCGAGTAAGGAAAGGCCAGGTAGCTCAGGTGGTAGAGCGCAGCCCTGAAAAGGCTGGCGTCGGCGGTTCAACTCCGTCCCTGGCCACCATCATTCCAAAGGACTTACTCAGACCTCATTGCCGAGTGCCAGTCCGCGCTTAGTCCGCTTGCGCAAAACGCCTTTGGGCAGTTTCCCTAGCTCCATGGTGG